>WNGE01000735.1_pt1 | contig 42940 bp, 38 predicted proteins | sample 5400651 | NCBI WGS metagenome assembly WNGE01 (sample SAMN13153370, study PRJNA577476) | soil metagenome | isolation source: 60 cm soil or saprolite under grassland replicate 2 | place: USA:California | collected 2016-06-15 | reverse complement strand
ATCATGTAGGTTTGGGTTTTGGTTTGTTCGCAGGCGGATTATCCGAACTGCATTTCACCAGATTCGTCGCGACCGCTTCGAAATCCTTACAGCCGTAACTGGGATCGCTGACTTCCGTCGAGCGCGGTGGGATTTGCTCCTAGCCCTTCCACACCTCCAGCGTGTCGGAAGATAAAGCCGGGTGCGTGTGCCAATCCGAAATCATCGACATCAAAACCACGCCGGTCTTTTCTATGAGCGTCGCATAATTGATTCGAAAAATTGCGACGCGCCTAGAGCGCCGCTCGAGAAGAATCAATTTATCGCGTGTGCTCAGCGAGCTTGTGTTTCATCCGCTCCTTCGCTTCTTCGCTGAGCGGCGGCCCCGGAACTTCGTCAGCATGTTCGGGAAATTGCCGTGCAATGTCGCGAATGTAGCGAAGCTGTTCTTCGTAACGCTGGCACCAGCAGCAGATCAGAAAATGAATTCTTTTCTTGATTCGCATTGTCAGCGACATCGGCTCATCCATTGATCGCGATAGAATCCGCACCATTTCCCGGCATTTCGGCGTGTGTTTGCCAATGAAAATCACCAGCTTCGTTTGCAGCCAGTTGCGCCGCGCTAGGACCGATGGATTACCGATCGGAGATGGATTGTATCGTTCAGCCGCCATTTAAATTTCCTCGTTGGATCGATTCATTTCATCCGCGTCTACTACACGTATCGGCAGCGACGCGGGTAGTGATCGTCTGCCAACGCGGTCCATAGTGTGAATGTCAGCGCCGCTCACCGCGCATTCGCCACCGTTGTTAAGATTGCTGTTGTGCGATGCTTGCGAGCTGGTCTCGTAAACAGCTGCTTGGTAATGCGCGCAAGCTGGAGCGACGCTAAAGGAAAGAACAGCCAGCGTCCGGTGTGCCAGTGACCTTTACCGGCGATCGCTTGATGATAAACAAGCAGCGCGGCGGCGATATAAGCCAGGCGATGAAGGAGCTTCCAATTTCTTCCGCCCAGACTGCGAATGGAGAACTGGTTGCTGGTGACCGCCAGAATAATGAGAATCGACAGTCCGGCGGTACCGTACCAGATAAATGGTTTCGAAAAGCTCCGTAGCAATCCGTCCAATCCGCCTTCGTAAACTACATGTGCGACAAGGTGCAAAAGCGCGTAGATGCACGCTGCAACGCCGACGCCACGACGATGGCGATTCAAAGCCGCGACGATTCTCGACTTTGGAAACAATGCGCGCAGCGGGCTGAGCGCGAGCACGGCGCCCAGCATCCAGATCGCAATCTCGCCGGTTAGATGCAGCAGCTTCTCGACCGGGTTTGCGCCGAGTTCGCCGGTCAACGCGGGAACAACCAGCAGCCAAATACCAACGCCGATGAGAGTGCTCAGGGCGAATAATTTGTTCCCGAGAATCTTTGCCAGCGTGTTCATGTCTTAAAAATTCTTCCGCAAATCCATCCCGGCGTAGAGATGTCCAACTTGTTTTTCGTAGCCGTTGAACATGAGCGTCGCTTGCTTGCCGGAAAAGAATCCGGCACCGATCACGCGCTCGCTTTTCTGGCTCCATCGCGGATGATCGACGTTGGGATTCACATTGGCGTAGAAGCCGTACTCGTTAGGCGCGAGCTGATTCCAAAGCGTCTTGGGCTGCTCGGCTACGAACTCGATTTTCGCCAGCGACTTTGCGCTCTTGAATCCGTACTTCCATGGAACGACGAGGCGAATCGGCGCGCCGTTCTGGTTGCGCAGCGGTTTGCCGTAAAGACCGACCGCCAGAAACGCGAGTTCGTGGCGTGATTCCTCGATCGTTAGGCCCTCAGTGTACGGCCACGGAAAATCGTTCGAGCGCTGCGCTCGGCAATTCGCCGAATCGAAAAAAGAAGCAAAGCGAACATATTTCGCTTCGCCCTTTGGCTGTGCAAGATCGACAAGTTTTGCCAGGGGAAAACCGTCCCACGGGATCACCATCGACCATGCTTCGACACAACGATGCCGATAATTACGCCGCTCGATTAGGCCGAGAAGCTGAATCAATTCGTCGACGTCCATCTTGCGCGGGTTCGCGCATAATCCGCTGATTTCAATGGACCACGGTCGCGTTTTCCAGCCGCGATTGGCCAGTTCCTTCGGCTGATCTTTCGCTAGACCCCATTCGTAAAAATTGTTGTAGCTCGTGACGAGATCTTCGGGCGTGATTTTGACACCATCGAGCTTGTAACTGGCGTTAAGCGCGTCAGGAAAACCTGTGGATGCGCCCTGCGAGGTCAGCGGCAAGAACGCCGATGCGGCCACACCGAGTCCGAAGACACGCAGAAATTCCCGACGTCGCAGATAGTACGGCTCCGGTGTTGCTGCCGAATCCGGCAAATCCCACGGGCGATGTGCGTAATCCTTGCGCGCTGTATCCATTTCCACATTGATACGTCGATCTCGGCATCCCAATCCTTACACGCATAAGGTTGGCTTTTTCGCAGAATATTAGTGTCGCGACGGAGGCGAGATGTCTGCGGCGAATGCAATGATCGCTCGCGTTGTAAGGAATCCGCCGGAATCGCGACGCATTTCTAAACTTTCACATCATGATCACGATTTGCTCTTCCGGAGATTCGTCGGCACCAGTCCTGGTTGCTTTAGAAGCCACGCTTACGGCGCCGATTGGCGTTTACACAATCTGTTCCAAGGAACTGATAGACGGTTCGCATTCGCCTTGTACCGGTGCATTGTTTGGGGCTATCTCGTGGCCGCGTTCGCGTTTCCAGCTTGCGCCCGGAATCATCCTCGAACAGCAGATATTCTTGCCGCATGACAGATCGGCCGCAGCCTTTTCATGGCAATTGCACAGTCCGTTTCCCATGCAAGCGCACCTTGCCGTCAAACCATTGTTCTCCCGGTGCAGCCCTCGCTCATATCGAGACGTGGGATTCCAATTACAATCAGAAGATGAAGGTGGCCATCTGGTCTGGCTGCCGAACGTTCGAGGCCCCAGAATCATCGCCGACACCAACGGCTCTTACCGCAATGAGTTGGTGCGAACCTGCGATGACCTAGTTGGCTCTTGTAACGGTGAACGTTTAAACACGCCGGGGACATTTGAATTTCACCTAAGCGATAGGCCCTCTGTCCTGATCTTCAGTAATCCAGACCTTCAGACTAAGAGCAGCCACCACATAGGCACGTTTCTTGCCGGGCTCATGCCTCCCGCTGATCGAACCCGGCGCGCGACCGCCGAATCCAACGTGCGAACAGACTCCCACCCCGTTCGCGCCGCCGAAGGATGAATCAGTCCAATGGATTCACCGTCGCAACAAAGCCAGCACGCCGGAAGCCGCTGCGACGAACCCGCAACATCGGCCGAGTCAATGACGCATTAAGAAGGGCGTACGAGAATTACGATAGATCAGCAGAAACCAAGCGGCTACTGCATCTCTTTGTTGGGTGATTAGAGGACCCATTACTGCCGCATGGAGCGTTGTGTTTCCGGCTGAGCCTTAAGCCTGGCGCGACTTCTTGCCCCGTTATGATGGTGCGCGATACAGGGTTCGAACCTGTGACCCCTACCGTGTCAAGGTAGTGCTCTACCACTGAGCTAACCGCGCTCAAATCAGCAGTGATAACTGATCGGGGACTAGAGACGAGTCAAGCGAGATATCGGCAGCAGGTGGGCAATTTGCCCTGCTGCAAGAAAGTTTCCAGCCGCAGTAGAAATCCTATCGTTTGTGCGGCCACTTCGTGACTGGACAACTTCCATGTGCAGGACGACTGTTCGCGTCTCGTGAGTGCCCTGTTTTTCAAACAATTTTTGAAACGACCGTTTCAGATTGCATCAATCATTCCCAGTTCCAAAGCACTGGTGGAGCGTGTCGCCAGCAAGATGGATTTTAGTCAGCCACGTGTGATCGCCGAGTACGGGCCGGGAGAAGGAGTTCATTCGCGCGAGATTGCACGGCGGATGTGTCCGGATTCACATCTGCTCTTGTTCGAGTTGGACCGAGCGTTCGCGCGCGATTTGGAACGACAGTTTGCTGGCGACCGGCGTGTACGTGTCATTCATGGCGATGCAGCTTCGTTGCCACACGAATTGAAAAGTCACCGCATCGATCGCTGCGATTATATTCTTTCGGGTATTCCGTTCAGCATCCTTAAAATTGAGAAGAAACGCGCACTCTTGCAAAAAACATATGATGCGCTGACGCCTGGTGGCAGTTTCATCATCTATCAGGTCACGAACGAACTGAAGCAGCACGCGACCCTGTTCGAGCACGCCCAGTCAGAGTACTTCCTGCAAAACATACCTCCGATGTTCATCACTGTTTTTCAGAAGACGCATCTGCTTGATGGTCACAAACGCGGGACTCTGCAGGCGGCGAGCTTTAGCGTTAGCGCACATCGTTCGGCATGACGGAGAAGCCGACCCGAAGGGAAAAAGATTCGATGGGGGAGATGACGCTTCCAGCGTCTGCTCTCCACGGCGCATCGACTCACCGCGCAGTGCTAAATTTTCCGGTGAGCGGCTATCGGTTTTCACGGCCATTCATTCGCGCTCTTGGCTTGATCAAATGGGCTGCCGCACAAGCAAATCACGACCTTGGCTTGCTCGATGCGGAGCGTTCCGCGCTAATCGTGCAGGCGGCTGAAGAAGTTGTTGAAGGAAAACTCGACGACCATTTTCCGCTCGATATTTTCCAGACCGGTTCGGGTACCAGCACAAACACCAATGCCAATGAAGTCATCGCGAATCGCTGCGCCCAACTAGCAGGCAAGGCAATCGGGTCGCGAGAATTGGTGCATCCCAACGATCACGTCAACATGGGCCAGTCCAGCAACGACGTAATACCGTCCGCCATTCATATCAGCGCGGCGGAACAATTAAAGAATTGCCTCGTTCCGGCACTCGAAAAATTACACGGCGCACTGGAAGCCAAAGCGAAAGAATTCTGGAACGTCATGAAAATCGGCCGAACCCATTTAATGGATGCGACGCCAGTTCGCCTCGGGCAGGAATTCTCCGGTTACGCGCAACAGGTTGCTTATGCCAAGGCGCGCGCGCAGAAATCGATCGAAGCTTTGCGTGAGCTGGCACTTGGCGGAACCGCGGTAGGCACCGGTCTCAACCGTCATGCTAATCTTCCAGAAAAAATGCTGCGGCATTTGGAGCAACGCACCGGCATCGCTTTTTACGAGGCAAAAAACCACTTTGAGGCACAGGGTGGAAAGGACGCAGTCGTTGAAGTCAGCGGTCACCTGAAGACGATTGCGGTGAGTTTGTTTAAGATTGCAAACGACATCCGCTGGCTCGGGAGCGGTCCGCGATGCGGAATCGGCGAAATCCAACTGCCGGCGACGCAACCTGGCAGTTCGATCATGCCGGGCAAGGTGAACCCGGTAATGTGCGAAGCGATGATGATGGTCTGCGCACAAGTGATCGGTAACGACACGACCATTACCTGGGCCGGCGCGAACGGAAACTTTGAGCTCAATGTGATGATGCCGGTGATGGCGCACAATCTTCTCGAGTCGATCCGGCTGCTGGCAAATGTGGTCGATGTGTTCTGCGACAAGTGTGTTCGCGGCATCGTCGCGAACGAAGAGCGGTGCCGCGAATTGATCGAGCTATCCATGGCGATGGTGACAAGCTTGGCGCCCAAGATCGGCTACGATCGTGCGGCTGAAATCGCGAAAGAGAGTGCCAAAACAGGCCGCACCGTGCGCGAAATCGCGCGCGAGAAAAAAGTGTTGCCCGAAAAAGAACTGGAGTGCGCACTCGATCCGGTCAAAATGACCGAGCCGGGCGGCAAGGAAGGTTAGGGTTACTCTCCCGACGCGATGGTTGCAAAGCTCGAAGGCCCGCAATTCTCTGGCGGAGCAAACATCGCCATCAAATGCCCCAGTCACACATATGACCAGACGGTCTCCTTTTATCGCGACACGCTTGGACTGCCTTTAATCGAAGAGGAAAAGGATGGCTGCATTTTCCAGTTCGGCCCGAACCGCCTCTGGATCGACAAGGTCCCGAACCTGAGTCATCCGGATATCTGGCTGGAGCTCGAAACAAATGACACGGAAGCCGCGGCATCCTTTCTGAAAGTGCATGGTGTGACGCGGCGCGATGAGGTTGAGCCATTGAGCGAGGACTTCAACGGTTTCTTCATCTCCGCGCCGAACAGCATCATTCATCTGGTCATTGGTCCAGAGGCCTAGCCGAACGTGAAGGTCAAAGTCTTCGCACCGGACAGCGGGCGCTGTCTCCAAGGTCTGACGTTTCCAACCAAATAACTTCAGCGTTGAAGGCCTCCCCAGCGTCCGACCCAAGTACTCCAGCCGTAGAAACCTAGTGGTTGCAAATAACCGGCCGTGGTTAGCGCCTCTACATCGGCTCGGCTTGGAGTGATCTTTGCGTTGGTACCAATGCCGTAATAATCGTCAATGACCATCCAACACCCGTCTGCAAATCTGTCGCAGTAGCACTCGATGTCGCGCCGCTTGGCTGCATCGGCGTCAAGAATCAGGAGACCAACTTTGTCTGCACCCAGCGTCTCATTGACTGCGGAGATTGTTGCCGGGTCAAAGGAACGGCCCTTGATGGTAGTAACCAACTCCGATACACGCTGCCTGGCAAGGTTCCGTTCCAAGTCGCGGAAAATATTGCGCGTACCAAGCCGCTTGTGTTTGACGCTGCCGCCCGGTTCGATAGCAATCAGCTTTTTCCGCATTCCTGAATCGCGCACGCCGAACGCCGCGGCAATTGTGGCTCCCCCGACGAAGGCGCCGATCTCGAGAATATTGGCAGAGCAAATTTTTGCGAAATGATAAATGAGAATCAGGACGTCCAAATGCAACATCGAATATTTGTCGCGGATTTTCAGCAGCTTCGAATGAATCGGCTCGTGCCGGTATTGCATCAGCAAATACATTAGGCTCTGGCTGTCGTTGAACTGATTACTGATTCGTGATTGAACCAGTGATCTCGCGATCGCGGTGGAGCGCGGTGGAAAATGTTGGCCCATCACCACGAGATCGCGCTGGACGCCATCGAGTTGGGCGACTCCAGGAAAAAATCCCCAGCGTTCGAAGCCGAGAGATTGAAATAATTTCAAGCTCGGCTCGTTATGCCCGAAAATGAGACCGACCAGGGCAGTGATGCCCAGCGATGGTGCGCGTGCGATCGCCTGTTCCAATAATCGCTGCCCCACACCGCGACGCCGAAATTCTTCATCGACGTAAACACTGATCTCGGCCGTGCCACGATACGCACAGCGCGGTAGGAACCTTTTGAAATCGAGCCAGGCAATCACGCGACCTTCCGACTCCGCAACCCAGAAAGGATAATGCTCTGACGAATGTTCGCGAAACCACGGCAGCCGAGCTTCGACGGTCGTTGGCTCGAGTTCGGCTGTCACCATGCGTGTCGGCACAGTGGCGTTGTAAATCTCAACTATGGTCGGCAGATCAGCCTCAACAGCATCACGGATGATCATTTCGTACAAGGTACAGTTGACACCGCGAGCAAGCTAGACAGCGCACCCCCCGTATTAACATTCACGGCTTACGCTTCTTGATCGGGCTCCGCGTTACGGCGGGGGACCTCGTTGGCGTATGCGTCGAATCGGTCGGGGTGATCCCCGCTGGGCTCGAAACAGGAAACGCAAATGTCGGCGATGGCGCAGAAGTTGTCGCCGATACACCTGCTGGAGGAGACGCTGTTGCACTCGGCAACGGCAGCGGACTCTGTACCGGACTGGGCGAAGGCGGAGGCGGAATAATATTTTCCCAGTGATGCAGCGGTACGCTTGCGCCGCCGATTTCTTTGACGAGCGTCTCGCAACGCGCTTGAAGCTTTTCCAAATCCGGAGGACCAAATGGTTTATCGGCGGTTTCGGGAAAGATCATGTAAGTCACCTTGAGATCGCTAACCGGACGATTGTACGGCGTCGAAAGCGTGTTGATCTCTTTCGCAATACGCAATGATGCTTCCCCGACTTTGTCGTTAGGCCCTATATCACCGACGAGGGCCGGATAAATCGAGTTGCCGAAAATGACAAGCGCGTAGTCCCCGGGTTTAACCGGATCGCTGCCATGCATGAATGCACCGGGCACCACAATAAAGGGGTCGGTCGCGCCGATCAGGAAACTGTATTTTTTTAACGTGTCGATTTCCGCGCGCAACTGCGCGATCACGTTGCGCAGATCACGTTTGCGGGCGGGACTCGTAGTGGAAAGGGCAAACTCAGCTTCCGCACGCTTCAATCCGTCTTCAGTAGCTGCGAGGTATGGATTAGGCTCGGGCGTCTTCTTGGGCCAGCGATAACTGGTGGACGGCTTGAAATTTGTGGGTGCGCCCGTGCTAATGGGCATCCGATCTGCATCGGAGCCGTCAGCATCTACGTCCATATCTCCCTGGAGCAGGAGCGCTTTTCGGTGCGTTTGCGGGTGCTGAAGCTGCAAGACGGTTTGGCAATCGAAAAAATTATGCCGCGAGAGAAGTACATCAAGGCGAGCGAGGTTTTCGCGTAGCATTCTGACTTTCGTATCGTAGAGCTGAGCGTAGAGCGGCGAAACCGGATTTGGCTGTAGCATCGTCGGCAATCCGGGCAACAGCGTTGGTAATTGGGGGCTGACCTTGGCCAGATCTTCAATGGTCTTATTTGGCGAAGGCACCCGTGCCTGTAATTTAAGGTCGATTACATAGCTGTCTGCCTCGGCGCGCTCGGTACTTGCATCGGCGCCGGGTATTGTCTCCACCGTGGAATGAAGTGTGATCCCGTTGAATAATTTCGCCGTGTCCAGTTTTCCAGTGATGAGAGGTGGCCGCGTCGGGCTGGGCGTCGGTGTCGCGATGACTTCCAATGGCGGAGCGTGCTGCAGGCGTTCCAGTGAGATCCAGCGATAAACGATCGCGGCGAAAAGCGCGCTGAATATCACCAGCACCAGCCGCCGCCACGTCCGCAGACGAATTCTTCCCACGCGATTATTTTTTCACCCAGGCGACAATAGCCGCGATGACCCCAATCACACTTAGGATCGACATCATCCCTGCAGGCATGACTCTTCCGGTGCGTAGGAATTTGGGAGCGAACTGCGCGGCGAGCAAAAGCGAGATAATGAATGCAGTTGCTAAACCGATTGCGCGATGTTCGGGAAGGAGAAACGCGGCTACAAGTAGCAGTACCCCAGTGATTGATCCGGCAATGATTGACGCCACACTGTCCGCCTTGACGTAACCGACAACGCCGCCGGCAATCGTTAGAACGCCGAAAACAATAAAATAAATTTTCGCTGCTTCCATTTAATTACGGCTGGCGCATTGGTAAGCTAACAGCTTTGCGCTGTCCAGTGGCTGTTGTAACGGAATCGGTCGATTTCAGTCTAATCGCGATTAGCTCATTCCTTCGGCTGGACTGCCGACCCCGGCTACAGCGGGCGCGGGCTTGCATCGTTGTAAAATTCGATCTGCCGACCCCCAAGGCGGGATATCACACGCCAGCCGTGATTTCTTGCAAACTCTCTGACCTCCGCCTCGGACATTTCTCGGAGAATTCGAAGCTCCGCAGCCTGTGTTACCAAGTACTCGGGATTGATCGACAGCATCTTTGCGATCTTCGTGGCTAGAGCTGGCAGATGCTGCTGCATGGCTATTCCGTTTAACCGCGCGCCGCGCGGTCCACGACTCTGGCAATTTTTTTCGCAGGCAGCGGTGGCGGTCGTTTCGGTTTTCGATTCAGAACCTGGGCCAGCGCGCGATGCGCCTTGCGACTGGGGGATGGACCGCGCGCGCTAGGTTTTTCCATATCGGAAGAGAAATTGAACCATGAGATCGGAAATTGCGAATACGCTTTCTTACGTAACTGGCGCCGTCACTCTGATCGGCTAAGTTTTACAAATGGTTTCAGAAACGATCGAGTTACGCGGGCACATCATTGATTCTCTCATTTTGCCTAAGGTTCTGGATCAGATTCTGACTCACGGCGCGAATTTCAAGATTGGGGAAATCAAGATTGGCGAAAGACGCGCGGACCAGAGCTTCGCGCGGATTGAAGTGTCCGCTGAGACAAGCGAAGCGCTTGACGAACTGGTGCTGCGTCTTCGCCAGCATGGAGCCGAAGTGATTGAGCGTGCAAATGTGCAACTCGCTAGCGCGCCTGCGGACGGAGTCTTCCCCAGCGATTTCTACGTGACAACTAATCAACAGACGTTTATCCGCTTCGACGGTAAGGAAATCGAGGTGCGGCCCGCAATGATCAACAGCGCAATTGCGCTTGATCGAAAAAAAGAATCCGCCCGTGCGGTCAAGTTTTTCGATGTTAACAAGGGAAACGAAATTGTGGTCGGTCATCAAGGGGTCCGCGTCGTACCGGTGCAGCGTTCGACCACCCACACCAATATCTTTCAATTCATCAATACGGTTGTTGATGCCGACGAACCGAAATCGGCCATCATTCGTGAACTGGGTGAGGAGTTGCGGCGCGTTCACGCAGCGAAAGGTAAGATCGCGATTGTCGCCGGTCCCTCAATTGTACGAACCGGCGCAGGCCACCATTTGGTCCGTCTCATTGAAGCGGGTTATGTCAATCGCCTTTTCGCCGGGAATTCATTTGCCGCGTACGATGTGGAACGCGCTCTGTACGGAACCTCGCTGGGAATGAATCCCGATCTTGCCTTTGCGCGAGGGGGGCATGAGAACCATCTCCGCGCCATCAATACGATTCGCGAGGCTGGGGGAATTTCCGCTGCTGTGGGGCAAAAAATCCTCATGCGCGGCGTCATGCGGGCCTGTGTCCGTCACGATGTGGATATCGTGCTGACTGGCGCGATTCGCGACGAGGGACCGATTCCCGGAGTAACGACGGATATTATTGAAGCTCAAAAAGTCATGCGACAAAAGCTCGCCGATGTAACTCATGTGATGATGCTGGCGACAGTCCAGCATTCCCTTGCCGTGGCTAGCATGCTCGGGCCTGCGGCAAAAACCGTATGCGTCGACATTGATCCGGCTGCCGTGGAGCGCGTGGTCGAGCACCAGCCCTTGCAATCAATCGGTCTGGTCACAGACGTGGAACCGTTTCTGCGAGAGCTCGCCGACTGTCTTAGTGAGTCTCGGGTTCGCGAGTAAATTGACAGTCCTTATGCGCGAACTGCTCCTCTGTCCGCCCGATTACTATGGTATCGAGTACGAGATCAATCCCTGGATGAGCCGCGCCCACGGCGCCGAGGCAGCCCTGGTGCAAAAGCAGTGGAAAGAATTGCATGCGCGACTCTCAAATCTCGATTGCGATGTTCATTTGATTTCGCCCCAGCCCGGACTTCCCGATATGGTTTTCACGGCAAACGCCGGATTGACGATTGGTCGCAAATTCATCCCGAGTAATTTTCGCCATAAAGAGCGCGCGGGTGAACAGCCGTTCTTCGCGAAATGGATGGAACAACGCGGGTATGAAGTGAATTGGTTGCCAGAAAATCTTTATTTCGAGGGCGAAGGCGACGCGCTTTTTGGCGGCGATGCGCTCTTCTGCGGTTACAAATTTCGTTCCGACATTCAATCTCACCGCGCCCTGGCGGATATCCTTGGCTGTCTCGTAATCTCAGTCGAATTGGTCGATCCGCGCTTTTATCATCTCGACACCTGCTTTTGCCCGCTCCCGGACGGCTCCGCGTTTTGGTTTCCGTCCGCGTTCGATGAATACGGCCAGCGCGCAATTCGCGAACAGGTAACTGGCTTGATTGACGTTTTGCCAGAGGAAGCAATGCACTTTTCATGCAATGCGGTCGTCATCGAGCGAGATATCGTCCTACCCGAAGGCGCGCCGCGGCTCGTCGCAACGCTGCAAGACCGCGGCTACCGCTGCTACGAACTGCCGATGAGCGAATTCATCAAAGCCGGCGGCGCCTGCAAATGCCTCACCATGTTTATGCCGCAACGAGAAAAGTGCTAAGTGGTCGGGACGACCCGTAGCCGCGTCCGTAAAGTTCCGGTGCGCTCAGCGATCGCCCCCTACCGCTTCCGCTTTGCACGAAGCGCGCCCTCGATCTTAACAAGCGGTAAGCAATTCATCACGTCCGCTTTGGTTAGCCAGCCTTTGCGCGCGATCCCGATTCCGAACCACAAATCTTGCAATCGCTCAGTGCGATGCGCGTCCGGGTTAATCACACATTTAACACCTTTTTGTTTCGCAAGTGGCCACCACCTCCAGTCGAGATCGAGGCGCTTCGGCGCAGCGTTGAGCTCGATCCATGTCCCCGTGCGCGCCGCCGCATCGAGGATTTTCGGAATATCAATTGGATAGGGATCTCGTTTCAGGAGCAATCGGCCAGTTGGATGCGCCAGAATCGTAACAAATGGATTCTCCATGGCCCGGATCACGCGGCGGGTCATCTCAACTTCACTTAAATTGAATACCGAATGAACGGACGCAACGACGTAATCGAGCTCTGCCAGAACTTCGTCTGGGAAATCAAGCGTACCGTCGCGCAGAATGTCGCATTCCACACCCGCAAAAAGGCGAATGCCGCGTAGCTTGTTATTCAACGCCCGAATGCGGGCGATTTGGAAGCGCAACTTCGCTTCGTCGATTCCATGGGCCTGAATCGAGCTGCGGCTATGGTCTGCGATCCCGAGGTACTCGAGTCCCAGCTCCTGTGCAGCTTCCGCCATCTCCTCGATGGAGTTGTGCCCATCGCTTGCGGTTGTGTGACAATGAAATGTGCCCCGCAGGTTCTCCTTCTCAATGAGTTTTGGCAACGAATGGTTCTCAGCGGCTTCGAATTCACCCCAATTCTCCCGTAACTCCGGCGGAATAAAATCGAGATCGACTGCGCGATAAAGGCCTGCTTCATCGTGGACGTTTGGAATTTTCTTTATCGGTCTTTTCTTTTTCGCTTTCGGATCCACCGGAAGCGGAGCGAGCCGATATTCGTTAAGCGTCCAGCCTCGCTGGAGCGCACGGCTGCGTAATTCGATGTTGTGTTCTTTGTTTCCGGTGAAATAAGCGAGCGCGAAAGGATATTCCGTCGTGCTCACCACTCGCAGGTCGCACTGCACTCCCGACCGCAGGCGCACGCTCGATTTGGTGGGCCCCCGCGCGATAATCGATTCCACGAGCGGATGGGAAACGAAGAATTTCGTAAGGTCCTCGGGATTCTTTGTTGCTACCAAAAGATCCAAATCATGTACAATTTCTTTTCTCCGCCGATAACTTCCAGCCAGATCCACCTGCACAGCGCTGCTACGTGCTGCGAGATCGGACCGCAATGTTTCCGCTTCCGCTGCGATCTGCCCGACTTGAAATGAACCGGCGTGCGCGGCGCGTTTTGCAATCATGTCACAGAGTTTTTGCTGGGTTGTTTCGCCGAAACCGGGCAATTCAGCGACGCGCCCGGTTTCGCATGCTTTTTGCAGCTGCTCGATGGAACTGATCCGAAGCTTGTCGTGGAGAGCCTTAATCTTCTTGGCGCCCAGCCCGGGCAGTGAGAACAATTCGAGAATTCCCGATGGAAATTCCGCGCTCAATTCCTCCAGATATTTCAGCGATCCCGTCGTCGCGAGTTCCTTAATCTTGAGAGCGATGCTCTTCCCGATTCCGGGAATTTTCGAAAGCGCTTCTTCATCCTGGAAATTGCTGATATTTCCGCCAAATGTTTCGATTGCGCGCGCGGCATTCGTGTAAGCCCGGATTTTGAAAGGGTTTTCGTTCTTCAATTCGAGCAGGGTCGCGATTTGCTCCAGCACGCCAGCGATTTCCTCTTTCGTCATTAACAAAACCGTTAACCCAGATTGCCCAGTCGTCGATAGTTAAGCGCTGACCCGGTCGCGCTAAGGCGGCCGAGCAGTGGGTCGCTTCCCCAAAACGTGAACAGTTAACGCGTAAACCAGGGCGCCAAGGCCGTCACTCATAGTGCGACCAAGCTCCAGTCAATGGGGAGAGTCGGCCGTACGCGCCGCCGATGTAAATATTATTGTTCAGATACCAGATCGCCGTTTGCCGGGTGCTCGTGTTGTAGAGCGAGTAATCCGGCTTGGCGTCACCGTTAAAGTCGGCTGTAACTACCAATGCCCAGCCGCTGGGAAGGAGCGGCCCCTTTTGCGGCACCAATAACCGCTAGTTCCAATAAATAGCCGATAGCAGTGTGGCCTGTATTGCGATGGGATAGATCCGCTCGTCCGGTCTGCAGATGACTGTTATGTTGTCGTTGCCCAAGGCGCAGCTCAGTTTGTATACGAGCGTCTTCTTGGAGATCCGCGCTTATGTTTGCTCACTGGCCGACCAAGCTCCAAGCAGCCGGAAGGGTTGGGCCAAATGCGGAACTGACATAAACGTTGTTGTTGAGATACCAGATCGCCGTCTGGCGAGTGCCTGGATTGTAAAGCAGATAATCCGGATGCCCGTCACTGTTAAAGTCGGCCGTAGCCACTAACGCCCACCCACTGGGGATGGCCGGCCCATAAGCGCCTCCGACCAACGTTCGCCCCGATAAATACCAAATCGCTGTTTGGTGATTACTGGAATTGAACAACAAATAATCTCTATGGCCGTCGCGATTAAAATCTGCTACCCCCACCAGGCTCCAGTTGACCGGAAGAGTTGGCCCGAAGCCGCCGCTAACGTAAACGTTGTTGTTCAGATACCAGATCGCTGTCCGGCGCGTGCTTGCATTGTAAAGCACATAGTCCGGGTAGCCATTACCGTTAAAGTCGGCCGTAGCCACCAAATCCCAGCCACTGGCAAGCGTTGGCCCATACGCGCTTGCGATGCGCGTGGGCCCTGACATATACCAAATCGCTGTTCGATCGGTACTGGGATTGAACAGGGCGTAATCTGGATGCACGTCACGATTGAAATCCGCCACACCGTCCAGGCTCCAGCCAACTGTGATGCTTGGACCTAACGCGCCACCCTGATAAATGTTGTTGTTAAGATACCAGATGGCTGTTTGGTGGGTCCCGGGATTACGAAGCACATAGTCCGGGTGACCGTCGTTATTAAAGTCGGCTACTGCCGCCCTGGCGGCAGTCACCAAGTCATAACCGATCACATCGAGATTGATGCCTTCCGGCGATGTCGCTGTCACGTCGGATGATTGACCTCGGCAACCAGAGGCATTCTGCACGTATGGATGCGCTTGCGGGCACGCGGTGCTCAGCCAATCGCCAAAATCCATGCTCGGGTTCTGATTGAAATTGACTATGTTTGTAACGCCGCCGTTGATGGAAAAATAGCGCGTGCCAGTCGATGTGATGTTTCTAACGCCGGGTGATGACCAACTGAACAGGTCTTGCACGCGGAGATTAGAGACGTTTGCCTGCGATGCAAAAGCGATGACCTCGTCTGTTTCATGCTCGGTGGCATTCTGCGCGTCGAAATTATTAGCACTGACGGGTCGGGTGAACTGAAGTGGGAGGGAGGAATTAAGTGTGACGATCCCATCATATGGTCCGCCGTTCCCAACTGTGCCGTTTGCGAACATTGCCGGTGGCGTGTCTAACCCAACCGCTCGGCCGTTTGCGCCCTTTGGCTTGATATTTGCGGACAGTGCGTTGCCCGGCAGACTCGAGTTCGCGAGAATATCGTTGTCGGTCGTTGCATCAGCTCTCAAGGCGTTGATGTAGATATCCCATGGGATGTCATAAATTACGGAATCACTTCGCGAGAGAGTTCCCTGGGGCAGTGGAGTGCCGTCTGGAGCAGTTGTTGAGTAGCGATAACGAATCTGAATCGTGATCGGATCGCTAAAGAGCGATTCGTAAATCGAGATGGAACGGTTGATCATCGCCTCAATCGCCGCGGCGTTTGGGCTGTTAGTGATAGAACTGTCGAACGTTGCGTGAATGATCAGCCCGGCGGTAGATGCCGTTGTAACACTCATTGCATCCGAGTAACGACCCGGGCCGCTCGCATTGTAAGCGCGCACCCGATAGTAGTAAGTAGTACCGGGATTCAGACCAGTCACGACCCGCCCCGTCACATTGCCCACGTCCAAGTCGTGATAACCCTTCACGTAACTGCTAAACGAGTTATCTGTTGAAACATCCAACAGGTAGCCGATCGCGTCGCTCGCACTGTCCCAAGTCGTCATAAAGCTGGCGCGCGTCGGTGCCGGTATTTCAGTTTCACCTTGTGCCGGCATTTCGGTGGCGCTTGGAAACTCGGGCGCTGTTTGTGACTCGATCCGCGTTTCGTGCGTCGCGACGCCTGCCTGAAATGCAGGCGATCTGGCGGCGATGTTGGTTTGCCTGGGTGAACTGGTATTCCCGAACGCCGCAGCCAGCCCCCACCCTGCGCCACACGCAACAAGAACTAGTGCCCTAATTAAAAAACGCCGCCGCATGGACGGCGCGAGTTTAGATTGATAATTCTTACCCCACAAGCCGAAACATCGTGTATCGCCGCAAGCTTTTCGAATCGAGCCGTGATTGCGTGCTCAGACTCGTCACATTTGTCCTCGCCGCTGGTAAAATTGGTAGCGCTGGATAATTGAGTCGACATACTTCCGCGTTCCGGGAAAGTCGATGTTCTGCAGGAACTGCTTTACCGGAATGCTACTGCCGCCGCTTCCGCCGCTCCATCGCTCGACACGACTGGCTCCCGCGTTGTATTCGGCGAGGGCAAAGGGGGTGGGATCCGACTGCGCCTCCCAGCGTTCAAAGGCGCGATGCAAATACCATGTGCCAGCCTCAAGATTCGTTTTGGGATCAAAAAGTCGCTCCACTTGAAAATTGTCGATTTTACTTTCATGCGCCCACTCGTTGGCCGCTTTTTCGCTCACCTGCATGAGTCCGCGCTCTCTGTGGCTGCCATGTTTTCCTGGATCGAAGCGGCTCTCACGCCACACGACTGCTTTCACCAGCATCGGATCAAGATGATGTTCGGCTGCGACGGCGCGAATCAGGCGATCGTACTGATGAAACCGTGCCGGGCTCATCCATTCGTAAAATGTGTAGACTGGATCGCCTGATCGCACGGCGAGATAAGCGAAACCCGCGGCCAGCGCGAGCATTACGCACAGAACCAGTTTGAGAAGGAATCTTATCACGTCGGCATCAAATCTCGTGCTCCTGCTCTCCCGAGCAATTAAATTAACGCGGTCTCCATGACGAAACCCAGTTACGTTCGCGTCATCATTGATCGGGCAATTCGCCGTGAGCTGGACTATGCCGTGCCCGAAGGCTTGATGAACCGAGTCGGAGTCGGCTCCCGCGTGCGCGTGCCGTTTCGAGAGAAATCCGCTCTTGCGACGGTGGTCGCCGTCACGGAGCAGAGCGAAGCGAAAGGCATCCGGCTAATCGAAGCGATCGTGGGCGAAGCGCCGATCTTGAGCGAACAATTGCTCGAGCTAGGCAGATGGATCGGTGCCTACTATTGCTGCCCGATCGAAACAGTGATGCGCAGCTTGTTGCCGCAAGTCATCCGGCGTGCGGAAGTCGGATGGAAAAAGCAATTGTTCGTCCAGCCCGGGCGCAAGATCGACAATGAAGCGCTTGAGAAGTTGCGAAAACGCGCGCCCCGGCAGGCAGAACTTCTGGAGGCGATCCTGCGCTTGGAAGCGCCGATCCGCGCATCGCAACTTCTGCGGCAAACTTCTCTCGATAACCAGACGCTTCGGGCGCTGGTAAAACGCGGTCTGGTGGAGTTGCGCGAAGAGGCAATCGTGCGGGATCCCCATGCTGACGAACAATTCATCGCGACGTCGAACCTGATTCTCAACCAGGAACAAACGCATGCCCTTAAAGAAATCGCATTAGCGCTCGATTCACCGGAAAAGGCGCGCCCGATTTTGCTCCACGGCGTGACCGGTTCCGGCAAAACCGAAATTTATCTCCAGACGATTCGTGCCGCGCTTGAGCGCGGACACACAGCAATTGTTCTCGTCCCTGAAATTTCGCTAACGCCGCAAACGGTTGAGCGTTTTAAGGGCCGCTTCGCCGACATGCAGGACGCGGTCGCGGTGTTGCACAGCCATTTATCCGAGGGTGAACGTCACGATGAATGGCACAAAATCCATTCTGGCCGCGCACGTATCGTAATCGGTGCGCGCAGCGCGGTCTTCGCACCGTTGAAAAACCTGGGACTCATCGTTGTCGATGAAGAACACGAGACGACATATAAACAGGAAGAAGCTCCCCGATATCACGCGCGTGACGTCGCGATCGTGCGCGCCAAGATTGAGAAATGCGTCGCGGTCCTGGGAAGCGCCACGCCATCACTCGAGAGCTATCACAATGCTGTAATTGGAAAATATCGGCTGGTTACACTTACACAGCGGATCGACGAAAAGCAGATGCCACTCATGCGCATTGTCGATCTTCGCCAGGAGCGGCGGAAAGAGAAGGCGGCAACGATCTTGTCTGAAAAATTGCGCGCAGCGATTGGCGATCGCATGGAGAAGCGAGAGCAGACAATCTTGTTTTTGAATCGGCGCGGTTTCTCCACTTCACTCCTATGCAGCAACTGTGGCGAAGCTCGTAACTGCCCGAATTGCAGTGTCGCGCTCACATTTCATCGGCATCCTGCAGTCCCTGGGCGATTGAGCTGTCACCTGTGTGGGCACACCGCCGCGGTGCCAAAGAAATGTCCAGCCTGCGGAAAAGACGCACTGATTTACGCAGGCTTCGGCACGGAGAAGGTCGAGGCAACCGTGTCACAAATTTTTCCGAAAGCTGCCGTGAGCCGAATGGATGCAGACTCAATGACGCGCAAGGAAGCGTATCGTGAAACTCTGAGGAATTTCCGCACAGGCAACATCGACATCCTCGTCGGCACACAAATGATTGCGAAGGGTCTCCATTTTCCGAATGTGACGCTGGTCGGAATCATCAATGCAGATCTCGCACTGCATCTGCCGGATTTTCGCGCGGGGGAACGCACGTTTCAGCTTCTCACGCAGGTGGCCGGACGCGCCGGACGTGGAGAAACTTCCGGTGAAGTTTTTGTACAAACTTACACGCCGTTTAGTCCGTCGATCCAGTTTGCACGCCACCACGATTTCGCCGGCTATTTTCAACAGGAACTCGAATTTCGTGAGCGCTGCGATTTTCCGCCATTCAAACACGCGATCTTAATCACGGTACGTTCTGCGCACGAGGGGCGCGCGAAACTTTCCGCTGAAACGTTAAGACGCCGTTTGAAAGAAGCCCTCCCAGAAGAATTCATCTTGGGCGATGCAACGCCTGCGCCGCTGGAAAAATTACAGGGCCAATTCCGTTTTCATATTTTAATCCGTGGCGAAGCCATCATGCGCTTGAGCCGACTTGTCCGCGAAACGCTCGACAAGCTGCCATTCCCCGAAGACGTCACCGTGACTGTCGATGTGGATCCTTATCAGCTGCTATAATCCTCTGGAGACGCACGCGCCTGGGTGCTGGCGATCGTGCTCCCGCGATCGCAAAACTTTTATGTTCTGCGGCTCGGGGAACACGTCTTCTCCGGTGCACGGAATCAAGACACGCTTGCGGAAAACAGTTCGCCAAGTTCCACCCGTGCCCATTTGGCGAAACCCTGAGCGAAGAGTTTCGGATTGGCGGAATGCAATTTGAAACCCGGGATTAGGCACCGGTGCGCGCGGTTCGTCTTACCCAGCATTCGACGTTTGCGACGACGACGGGCAATCTCAGCAAAACGGCGGTTATAGGTCCGCATAAAACGATAAATCGGGCCGATGCCTGTAGCCGAAAACGGCGGAACCAGCAGGGCATTCTCTCCGTACCTATACGGCCGGGATGCTACGCCGATATAGTAAAGGCAAAGGTCGAAGATCAGAGCAATGCTCATCAGGTCGAATTCGCCCATGTATTCGTACTTATCCTTGTAAACAGCCTCGAACCAGCAACGATGACATTGCACGAAATCGCGATTGTGCCGCTCAACTAACCCACTCATCGCTTCGCCTCTTCGCTGCGCACCGATCAGCGCCGCCGCGCGTGACGTCGTGAACGAGATCCAATCCATACCGGGGCTGTAAAATGGGTCCATGAACGCCGCTGCATCCCCGACCAGAACAAAGCCGTCCCCTGCAAAAGTCGTGCTGTAATAAGCGAGATTCTTCCGCCAGTGGACGTCTTCCTCGTCAAATTGCGCGTCAACGAGAATCTCTCGCGCGACCGGGTGCGTCATCAGGAAGGCCTTGAGCCGTTCGCCGAGTTTTCCGCCTTCCTGGGGCCAATCGACGAGCCTCTGGTCAAAAACCACCCCGACACTCACATCACCGCCTTTTAGCGGAATCCACCAGCTCCACCAGCCGTCGCCGATCACATGGTTTGTGGCCGTGTTACGTGTCGCGTAGACAGCGCGCGACCACGAGGGATACTTGTCCGCCAGTTCGCGACTGTCCCAATCCTTGACGCCTTTCCATCTCGACCATGCCGCCGCGGTCGGATGTTCGGTGTTGGATTTCCACCAACCTTCCTTTCGAGCCAGAATTGCAGCCACCCCGGATGCATCAACAATCCAGCGTGAGCGAACTGTCCTGGTGCCGTCGCCATTGCGAAATGTAACCGTTTGTTCTTTTCCAGGCCGCAACTGCACATCGATTATCGTTGCGGGACGCAAAATCTCCGCGCCGGCAACACCCGCGCGGCGCAGCACCTCTTCATCAAACGCGGCACGATCCAGTTGATACGACGGCACGCGTACCTGATAAAGCGGCCCGAGCTCGCTTGCTTCAGCCAGCGTCTTTACTTCGCCGTTTGTAAACCAAAACCGTAATCCTTGCTTCGCGAGGTGCGACTCGTTGAGATACTGCGTCAATCCCAACACTCGGCCCATGAAATAGGCACTGACCTCGACGGTTGCTTCGCCGACGCGCCGCGAGAGTTTTGTCGATTTCTCCAGAATCAATATCCGAATTCCCGGGTTTTGCCGCAACAGCAGCGTTGCCGTTGCTCCCCCGGAAAGCGCGCCTCCCATGATTACGACGTCATAAAAATCCATATCATCGGATTGAGGGGGATTTATGTGGGCTTCCATTTTATGAACAGATAGTTTTCTTGGCCTCGCCTTGTTACGTCAAGTGCGCAATTGATTACCAATCGAGTCGCACAGTATGTGAGAAAACAATGTTGACCTTGTCCGATTCAGCCTCATTCCACTAACATCGAGGTCGCATAGATCCGTCCATGAACAACCTGCATCTTGCTGTTCAGTTTTTCATTCAACTTGCTGTTATTCTTTTATTCTGTCGGTTGGTCGGCGCGATTGCTTTGCGCCTCGGCCAGCCGCAAGTCGTGGCGGAAATGGTCGCCGGTGTACTTCTCGGACCATCGCTTTTTGGATTGGTCTGGCCCGAAGCACAGCATTGGCTTTTCCCGTGGGACAGCAGTCAGAAAATGCGTGACACCCAGAGTTATTTGTTTCCAGCATCGCAGCTAGGTCTCGCGCTTTACATGTTTGTCGTCGGAATGGAATTCCGCGTCGACATCGTGCGCCGGAAGTTAACAAGCTCAATCGCCGTGTCGGTGGCGGGAATGCTGACACCTTTCGTATTGGGCGCCGGCCTGGCTTGGATTCTATTTGACCGCACGACGCTATTTCCAAGGACGACGTCACTCTCAGAAGCAATGCTCTTCCTTGGCGCGTCCATGTGTATCACCGCCTTTCCCATGCTCGCGCGGATCATTCATTTCAAAAAACTTGCCGGCACAACCATGGGAACTGTCGCGTTGGGCGCTGGGGCAATCGACGATGCAACGGCGTGGTGCCTGCTCGCAGTGGTACTCGCGAGCTTCGAGAAAAATTGGAGCCACGCTATAGTGAACATCGCCGGTGGCGTCGCTTACGTGGCTTTAACGCTGTTAATTGTGCGTCCGTTGCTGCTTCGTGCCAAAGTTTGGTTCGCAAAAAACGGAACACTCACGGAAGCCGGATTGGTTGTCGGACTCGCGCTCATGGCCTTGGGCGCGTGGTTCACAGACCTCATCGGTCTGCACGCAGTATTCGGCGCGTTCGTCATGGGCGCCGCAATACCGCGCGGGGTCGTCGTGCGTGATCTTGTTGGCCGCATTCAGCCGCTTACGGTCGCGCTGCTGCTCCCGCTCTTTTTCACGTACTCGGGCTTGAATACAAAGATCGGTCTGCTCAATACAAGCTTCCTCTGGGCTATGTGTGGCGCGGTGTTGATCGCAGCTGTCCTGGGCAAAGGCGTTGCGTGCTGGCTAGCCGCACGGGCCACTGGCATTCCAAATCACGAAGCGCTCGGCATCGGCACACTAATGAATGCGCGTGGATTGATGGAACTGATCGTTATCAATATCGGACTCCAGCGCGGCATCATATCAGAGGGACTTTTCGCCACGCTCGTGATCATGGCAGTGCTCACCACGCTCATGGCCTCACCCCTCTTCGAACGCCTTGTGGGAAGCGGGACGCATCAACCAATCCCCGAGCCCGAGGCTAAAGAAGCAAGCGAACCTAAGTTTGTCCGTTAACGTGACCCACCTCCAAGTGCCCGTGGAGAAACTTTAAGATAAACATCTTACGGCTTGGAGATACAAGCTCATTCGCAAGAGCGCGGCTGATAGCCGCGTTGTTATCGTTGGCCTACGGGAGGCGCCAAAGGTCGAACCCCATCCGCAATGGGATCTTCGGAGCGCGTTTGGATCGGGTAACCGGCATCTCGGTCGCGCCGAAAAACAGGGGGCGTTATGTTGAGCCGTTTCTGGATCGATATCATTGCGAAGAACAGGTGGTTCAGAAGGCGGGTCCACAATCCGGCGTTCCACCTGCCCGCAAGGATCGTGACGACTGACCGAAAGATGAGCTTCGGTGGCTCCGGACTGAAAAAGACATCGCGAAACTGTGGTGTGTAGAATCCCACCACAAACCGGCGAAACGTCTCGAATCTTTTTCGCTGACGACGAGAGAACGCCGCGAAACTGGACGCTGAGAAGTCATTTCTCTCCAGCGCCCGATGGAGCTCGGCAGCGGCTTCTATTCCAGATTCCATAGCAATTGAGACTCCGGTCGAGAATACGGGATCGAGAAACGATCCTGCGTCCCCGGCCAGGATCCAGCGATTGCCAGCATATGCCGAAGCGCTGTACGAGAAATCCTTCTCAACGCGTACTGGCCACTCGCGCCGGGCATTGCGCATTAGTTCAGCGACAACCGGCGTATCGGAGATCGTGCGATTGAGCGTCTCCTCAGCTGAACTGCCGTTCGCCAATCTACGGTAAAGGGCCTTTGGTAGAACGACGCCGACGCTCGTTAACTCTTTTGAAATCGGAATAAGCCAGAACCAGCCAGCGTCGTTGCACGCGATAAGTCGAATGTCATCGGGTCGCGGCCCTTCCAGTCGCGGCACGTTCGCGTAGTGGGAGTATATTGCTATGTTGGCGAGCCGGGGCTCCTCCGTGCGCAGATTGAATTTTCGAGCGATCAATCCTCCGCGGCCTGTGGCATCAACCAGAGCTCGCACACGCACCCGCGCGGCGGCTGTATTGCCGCATGAAGCGACGTCGAGAATTGCCGCATCCGGAGTAAACTCGCATGCGGTTACATTGCATGCTTCTCTAACATCGACGCCCACTTCGCGAGCCCGTTCCAGCAAAATGCGATCAAATTCCTGGCGGCATACTTGATACGTCTGAGGCCTCGTGACCTCACGGGCGTTTGCGAAGTCAACGTATCGTCCAGTCTGACCATCGTGCGTAAGGAGGCGCGCACCCCACTTCTCGGGAAAACCTGCAGCCTCGATTCTCTTGGACACACCCAACGCCGCGAACGACTCGTTCGCAGTCGATAACAACGACTCCCCAATATGGAATCGCGGGAACGTTTCGCGCTCAAAGAGAACGACCGAATGACCAAGCTGCCCGAGCGAGACGGCCGCCGACGAACCAGCAGGACCGCCCCCGGCCACAGCGAAATCAAAGTCATATCGAGGGTTGGCCGGGTTCATCACATCACTAAAGTATCATTTGGAGAAACGGGAAGCAGGCAATTTCTTTAAGCCTGTTGCGAAATCGGCCCGCGGCGATTCAGGAAATAACGACCGCACTCGAATCGCCCCTTGTGCCAGGCGTCACGGTGATTGTATGGCCAATCGTCCGCTACGACCGATCGCGCGAACCGGATCATCGCCGGTATCACACTCTAGTCACATTATTAACCATTCTGGAACAAGATTGACCAATGATCCGCGGCTTGATAAACGCTGGTGCGCAGACCGCCGCGTTTGCGCGCTATGGCGAAAGAGACTTCATCGAGTGATTCGTCGCTGCCATTGCACGAGGTGTTGGAAGCTGAGTTTGTCGCTCTCCATGGTGAATTCCCATCGGGTTATCCGAGTTCTAGTGAACCCAAAACGCGTCTAAAAGCATTATGGGATGCTATTCACGGACTGAAGGAGAAACGCGCGGCGCTTTGCATCTCGGGCGGCGGTATCCGGAGCGCAACGTTTGGATTGGGAATTTTGCAGGGTTTGGCGCGCTGCGGGCTACTCGATAAGTTTCATTATCTGTCCACTGTCTCTGGCGGAGGATACATCGGTAGTTGGTTGAGCGCGTGGATTAGGAATGATCCGGACGGCATCCGCGGCGTGGTCACGGAATTGAAACGCCGGCCCGATTCCACTCTGAATCCCGAGCCGCAGCCAGTTCGCCATCTTAGGGACTTTAGCAATTTTCTGGCGCCAAAAAGCGGGCTCACGTCCGTGGATTTTTGGACGCTGATCACCACCTTTATTCGCAACATGTTCCTGAATTGGCTGGTGCTGATCTCGTGGCTGGCAGCGGCGATGATGGTTCCGCGGCTGTATCTGGCAGCCATCAACTTGCAGCCCGACTGGTCAGGCCTGGCGACGAGGCATTCGTGGTATTTGTTGGTCAGCAACTTACCCCCTGACTGGAATGCCTGGGAGAATTCCGTTAAGCAGCCGTGGAACATCGCCCTGGCGATCATACTGGCGGTAGGATTCGCATTGATCGCCGTCGCGATGGCCTACGCAATCATCGATGTGCCATCCACCGGCAATGCGCGATTCACGCAACGTCTGTTCCTGAAGTTTCGCCAGCTTCCGTTGTTTCTGGCATCGCTTGCCCTCGCGGCGTGGTGGGCTGTGTTTTGCAACGTGCATGGTAAGAGCGGCGCATTTCAAAACCTGCAGGGGTTGCTCAAATTTGTCCTCTTCTTCGTGTTCACCTACGTGTGCGGCGGCGCGCTGGCATGGTTGATTCCTTCCTTTCGCAAACGCGACCACAAGGCCCGGCCGGGCAGCGTCTGGCGATTTTTTGTGATCTTCGTCACGGCTGTTTTCGCCGGGTTTTGCCTCTGGGCAATGGCAACCCGAATGTTTTTGGATCACAAAAACATTGAATTCACGTTGAGACGCCCTTGCGAGGCGATCCAGATTCCGAGTGGAGAGAAAATGGCGCTCCCGCAGGGGAGCAACGGTGTAATTACGCGAATGGACGAGGGCACTTACAACGTGGGTATCCTTGGCGCCGACCAGGCGGTGGTACGTATTGCGGAAAAAGATCTTGATCCCTTGATGATCAACCCGAGCTCCGACCTCCAGACTAACCTGAAAAGATTCACCTTCGGACGCGAGTGCCGGGCAATCCAAATTCCCAGCGGGAAGGAAACACTGATTCGAAAAGGAACCGAGGGCGAGATCGTGGAAAACGTCGAGAGGAGTTACACCGTTGAAACCGATCAGGTCTCGGCGCGTGTTGAGAAGAAAGACCTAGATGCCTTCGAACTGAATCCTGGCCCCAGTCCTCAACCTGATTGGACCAGGTTCAGATTAAAACGCGCTTGCGAAGCGATCGACGTTTCGAGCAATAAGAAACTGACGATCCCAGGTGGCATTACCGGAGCAATTAAGCAAATCGGCGCGGATACTTACACGATTGAGACCGATCACGTCAGGGCAACGATTGCGAAAAAAGATTTCGATGCTGTGGAACTGCGCCGGCCGCTACCGGCGCCGGCGAACCATGCTGTCGCTTACGTCTGCTTCGCACCGGCACTGATCATGGCGGTAGTGATGCTGGTAAATTTCCTCTTTACTGGCCTGGCCAGCTGGGTGTCAGAGGATGAGGACCGCGAGTGGTGGGCGCGATCGGCCGCGTGGATAACCATTACGATTGTCGGCTGGATCATAATCAACGCCATTGTTCTTTGGGGCGGCCAGGCGATCACAGCCTCGGGAAATCAGATTGACGTTTTTCTCGGACAACTAAAAGCGAATCCAGTTGCAAAAGCGATACTCGGAGCATTCGGGGGAGTCAGCGGCATTGCCGGCGTTTTGGTTGCTCTGCGATCCAAACTGGGCCCAAAGCTTGGTATGAAAGCAGGCTTGCAGTGGCCTCTGGTTTTTGTCGCCGTTGTTTTCTTTCTTCTACTGGCGGTCGTAATTTCGTGGGTTTTGTTGGTGGTCGGCGCGCAGCCTTGGGTGCATCAAGTGGTCGCTTTTCTGGGACACATGATGGCGGATCCAAAGGGGAACGCCATCCTCATAGGCGCCTTTGTGAGCGCCACAGCCGTTGCCGGTGTTTTGTTGGTCATTCGATCGAACCTAAGCAAAAGGCTGATTTTCCTTATTCTCCTGGCTGTTGTGATTTGGTGGATTCTCTTGCTGACCGGCTCGCGGCATTTGGCGCAACAGCCAAATGACTGGCGAGCGCAGCTGTTCATCGTGGTCTTTCTTATGGGGATCATAGTGCTTTTCGGAATCGTGATGGGTTTCCTCATCAATGCGAATAAGTTTTCCCTGCACGCGACGTATCGGAACCGATTGATCCGCGCTTATCTTGCCGCTTCACGGCTCAAGCGCAGGCCACATTTATTTACCGGGTTCGACCCTGCTGACAACTTTGCGTTGCGCGAGTTGTCTCCAGAAAAGCCTCTTCATGTGCTCAATGGCGCGCTCAATCTCGTCAAGGGTGAGCAGTTAGCATGGCAGGACCGAAAGGCCGAATCGTTTACAATGAGCCGTCTCCACTGCGGCTCTTGGAATCAACGAGTAGGTTACCGCCCGTCCGCGGAATATGGCGACGGGATTACACTTGGTACCGCGATGGCCATTTCTGGCGCCGCCGCGAATCCTAATATGGGATATTATTCCTCCCCCATTGTGGGTTTCCTGATGGCACTGTTCAACCTGCGGCTGGGCTGGTGGCTAGGAAATCCGGGAGCCCCCGGCGCCGATACCTGGCGCCGATCTGGCCCTGGATATTCGGTTGGGCCGCTGTTTTCCGAAGCGATTGGAAACACGACCGACCGCTATAAATATGTGAACCTCTCCGATGGCGGCCATTTCGAGGACCTTGGCCTTTATGAGATGGTGCTGCGCCGCTGCCATTACATTGTAATAAGCGACGCCGCCCAGGACCCGGAATGTTCCTTTACCGATCTCGGTGAGGCCGTGCGCAAAATTCGCATCGATTTTGGAATTCCGATCGAATTTGGACCAATGAGCATTTATCCGCGGAGCCAGATCGACGCGGTGAAAGGTCCAGGCCACAACTGCGCTATCGGTCGTATCCGTTATTCGATCGTGGACGGCGACGCTGCACCGGATGGTGTCATCGTCTATATTAGACCCGCTTGTTATGGCGACGAACCGCGTGACATCTACGAATACTTCAAAACAAATCCGGAGTTTCCGCACGAGAGCACGGCCGATCAGTTCTTCTCCGAGTCGCAATTCGAAAGTTATCGGATGCTTGGCGCACACACCATGGCGAAGCTTTGCACGGATTGCGGTGGAGATTTTCGCTGTTTCATTCGCGACATTCTAAAACGCCACCTCCAGATGGAAGCGCCGGGTTGGCTTGGAGGGTTGCTCGAGGAAACGAAAAACAAGATCGCTTAAGCGCTGATCAGCGCATTGCGTGAACATGCGCCTATGCTGGCACGACGAATTCGTGGTAAACTTCGAGAATGACCCGCATTTTTGCGTCGCTGGTCACGGGTTTCGCTCTGGCAATCGCGGCATGGGGTGCCGATCAATCAGCCGGGAACAAATCTGAGGAGCCCGATTCATTCGACGTCGAGCCGCCGATACTGAAGCAAAACCTCTCGGATGAGCCGTTGCCGAACGGCGATCTGGCACGTTTGGAAAAACAATTGGAACGTGCAAAACAAAATGCCGCAGGCGCAGAACGTCTCTATAAAATTGGTGTGCTTGCGAAAGTGGAAGTGGAGCAGCGGTTGTTGAAGGTGATACGGTGTGAATCGGACCTGGCAAATGCGCGCGTCGCTCGCGCAAAAGACGAACTTGCCGAAAAAGAGTCTCAACTCGCAACTGGCGAAATTACCAGAGACGAACTGGAATCAATAAAAACAGCGCTGGCGCAATTAACCGAAGCCGCGCAAGCGGCAACGACGAAGCGTGAGCGCGCCGAGCTCGAGGCCGCAGAAGCAAACTTACGCCGACAGCAAAAGCTTCTTAAGCTCGGGATCGGACAAAAATCCGACGTCACGCGCGCCGAAGAGAAGCTCGCCGATCTTAAAGCGCAGAAGAATTGATGAACATCGAATCGGTGACTCGGAGAGTGGGCGAACCGGCGCGTTCGCCGTTTCGCCGATTGCTTATTTCAATATCCCGCCGCCATTCCGTCCTTGCGTGATTCGCTTGCACCCACATAGACGCGCTGGCCATCGTGTGTTTCGACTCTGATGGCTTGATAACCGCCATAACCACCGACATCGAAACGCACATCGTGTCCTTTCCTGCGCAGTTCCCGCACACTCTCGTACGGAATACCGCTCTCGACTTCCACGTAACCGCCCGATTCAGTCATTTTTTCTCCGGTCGGTTCGTTATCGCCTTCGTGCTGCCAGCGCGAAGCGTCGCCGGCTTCCTGCACGTTTAAACCAAAATCAATCTGGTTCGTGAGCACTTGGACGTGGCCTTGCGGCTGCATACCGCCGCCCATCACACCAAATGCTGCCCAGGGCTTACCATCTTTCATAACAAAGCCAGGAATGATGGTGTGAAACGGACGCTTACCGGGCGCGTAAACGTTCGCATGACCAGGATCCATGGAAAAGAGTTCGCCGCGATCCTGAAACATGAATCCGAGTCCGGGCACCACGATGCCGCTGCCCATCCCGCGATAATTGCTTTGAATGAGCGAGACCATGTTGCCTTCGTCGTCGGCGGTACACAAATAGATCGTGTCACCTTGATTGAGTGCCGGATTGCCAGCCTGGACCTTTTTTGCAGCGTGATTTGGGTCGATCAACTTGCGACGTTCTACTGCGTAGCTTTTTGAAAGCAAACCCCCGAGCGGAATCTTTGCGAATGCCGGATCGGCGTAAAACTTCGCCCGATCAACCCAGGCGATTTTCTTCGCTTCGATCATCGCATGCAGCGTCTCTGGTGAATTGCGCCCCATGGCGCGCAGATCGAACCCTTCGAGAATGTTCAATATCTGCAGTGCCGCGATACCCTGGCCGTTTGGCGGAAGCTCAAAGACATCATAGCCGCGATAACTCGTCGAAACCGGCTCGACCCAGGTCGATGTATGTTTCTCGAAATCGGCTTTCCGCAAAAAGCCTCCATTCGCCCGCATGAACTCGTCGATCTTGTCCGCGATCTCACCTTTATAAAAAGCGTCGCGACCTTTTTCAGCGATCAGTCGCAAGGTTTTCGCGAGGGCGGGATTCTTGAAAATATCGCCTTTGGCCGGGGTTCGTCCTTTTCCGTCAAGCGTATACGTCTCGAGAAAGGCGCCCGGTAATCCCTTGTATAGCCGCGGACCAAACCCCCAGTAATAGGCGATGAGCTCCGTAACCGGAAAACCCTCTTCGGCATACCGAATGGCAGGCGCAAGGTCATCGCTCAGGTTCAGTTTGCCGAATTTTTTGTGCAGCTCTGCCCAGGCATCCACTGTTCCGGGCACGCTGATCGGCCACATGCCGGTCGGTGGAATCGTTTCACGATGCAGTTTTGCTAGCTCGGCTTTCATCTGGTCATAACTCAAACCGAGCGGTGACCGTCCGCTGCCGTTAATGCCATAGAGTTTGTTTTCCTTCGCGCTATAAAGGATTGCGAACAGATCGCCGCCGATTCCGTTGGAGACAGGCTCCATCAAACCGAGGGTTGCGTTTGCGGCAATCGCCGCATCCACCGCGCTCCCACCACGCTTTAAGATATCGATGCCGACATCCGTGGCCGCCGGCACGCTTGTGCAGACCATTCCATGCCGTGCCAGCACTTCCGATCGGGTGGCGAAATTCTTTCCCGTAATGCGATCGATCTGGGCGTCAAGACGAAGAACGACAATCAATACAGCGAACAACCCAAAACCGAGCTTGATCCAGCACACCAGCCACATTAATGCCTTCTATTTAAAGAGTGCACTTGAATTTTAATCTGCCGACTATATTTGATTGCTCACCACCAAATGAAGATTTCGTCCGACGATCAAAAAGCGATCAGCGTGATTCTGATCTGCCTGGGAGTTCTGTTCTTTCTGATCGGAATCGCTGCTCACTTCAAAGCGGGTTTTCAATCACGCGCTGAGATTTCGACGACAGGCTTCGTCGCCGCCGCGATCTTCGCGGGCTTGGGCCTCCTTGTGTTTCTGTTTTCGTTCACCAAAAAGCAGAGCTGAAGAGTCTCACCTGAGAGCCCCTCGCTATCTGCAACTCGAGAGACGGGTTAGAAGGCTAAATGGTTACAAAGTGAGCGGTACCTGCCGTTTTAACTTTGTAACTTTTTAACGAATCGCTTCGCGACAGCAAAAAAGTGGCGGCGACCTCCCCAGATCGCCGCCGTCCCCACCGCTCAGAACAACCAAGTTATTGCTGCATTGCGTCGTGAAGCTCCTTGTGAGCGTTCATCATGTCTTGATGCGCTTTTTGGACGGCATCCAGCTTCTTTTGCTGATCAGCCGTTAGCAACGGCCGGATCTGCGATAGTGTGCCGTCCATGACCCCTTTCATCTTCTGCATCGCCTCCTGATGAATGGCGGCGATTTGCGGTTTCGCCGCGTCGAGAATCGGTTGAACCTTTGTCTGCTGATCAGAGGTCAGATTCAACTGCTCGGTTAGATGCTGCAGGCCGAATGCGTGTCCGTGCCAGCCCCCGGGGCCACCAAGGCCGGGTTGTGCCTGCACAGCAACAAAGCCGCCAAGCGCAATCGCGCCAGCGGCTACAAGCGTTAATATGTTTCTTTTCATAGTTTGTTTTATTTTGTTTTCGCGAAAACAGTTTTCGCTTCTTCAGGTGATGACCAGCAGACACTCTGGCTGGTTACAATTTTTTCTTGTGCTCGCCCGTTGCAACGCCGCTAGTTCTACACCCAAGATTGTAACCAAAGCGCACCAGTAGCTGTCATTGCTACTGGTGTGGATGCGCTCTCGATTACATGGATGATACTGACGCAAGTGCGCTTGTGCATGCTGCGCTGCAGCATGACGATGAGGCGGCTCGCGCACTGGTACGACAGCTTTATCCGCTCGTGGCCAAAATCGTCCGCGCTCATCGCCCGCGTCGCACGGATGAAGAGGATCTTTGCCAAATGATTTTTATCAAAGTATTCCAAAAATTATCGCAATTTTCCGGCAAAGTGCCGCTGGAGCACTGGGTCTCGCGCATTGCGGTTAATACTTGCCTGAACCAAATCGAGTGGGAGAAAATACGACCAGAGCTTCGTCACGCCGATTTAAGCGCGGAAGAACAAGCCGTGATTGAGAACCTGACAACCTCCGCCGACGAGTTGGCGCCGGACCAGCGTTTTGCTTCACGCCAATTGGTCGAGCATCTTCTCGCTGCCCTCAAACCGGTCGAGCGGCTGGCAATCGATCTGCTATACTTGCAAGGACGTTCGGTTGAAGAGATCCGCAAGATCACCGGCTGGAGCGCGGCGCTCGTTAAAGTACGGGCGTTTCGAGCCCGACAAAAAATGAAAGAATACCTCGCCAGGATTTCGGCAAAGGAACGAATATGAAAGATCAGGAAATCGATCGCTTGTTGCGATCAGCCGCGCAGGCGAGGGAAAAGGTTCCGGCTGAATTGCCGTTTGGATTCGATACTCGCGTCGTCGCGCTTTGGCGTGGTTTGGCTGCTAAGCCGAACGGTATTGCGTCACTGCTCCGGCGTGTTGCGCTTTTGTCGGCAGTCGTAATTGCTATTTCGACGTTGGCGGCTCTTCGCGAAATCAAACAGAGCCAGGAGCAGTACAACGACGTCACGAACGAATTCGCCATCGCGGACACGGCCATTCAGGATGAGTTTTCACAATGAACGGCGCGTTAAAGTGGAAGCTTGTTGCCGGATTTCTCCTTGTCTTCGTCGCCGGTGGAATCGCTGGCGCTGCTTTGGGGGGATTGTACGCTCACCATCTTTTCTTTGAGATTCATCGTCCAGGACGAGTGGGCGACAGAATGAAAGAGCGACTTCGCACGGAGCTCAGTCTGACACCTGAACAGCTCGCCAAGGTTTCGCCAATTGTCGATAAAACCGCTGCGCAGCTCCAGGAGATACGGCGCGACACTGGCCGGCGCGTCCATGAGATCATGACGGAAGCGCACAAGGAGATCGCGGTCAATCTTACCGACGAACAACGGCAAAAACTTCAACAAATCGAAGAGCGACACCGGCGGTGGCACCATGGTCGCGGTCCGCACGAATTCGCTCCCGAATCACCGCCGGCAACACCGTAGCGGACCATGGAGGGCAGAGTTCCGCGATGTCTATCGCATTTCCCGTGCAATACTCAGGCTCGCAGAGCTCGCCCCTCCATTCCGCTCCGCAGCGAGCGCCCTAGAACCGCACTCCGTTCTCGAAGAGAATTCGTTCGCGCTCGACGTCTGCGCCGCGGCTTACGAAAAGATCGCGCAGTTCCGGCGTATAGTATTCGCCGCTATAGAGAGGATTAAGCCCAAAGAAAACCTTGCCACCCGGGGCGAGGTGTTGTTGTAAATCGCCCAGGAAAAAATCCCATTCAGCTGTTCCCCAGCGTTCCTTTGACGGATGATAAAGATAGAAGTTGGTCGAAAACGCGGTGATCCAGTCGAATTTTTGGCCAAGATTGGGCAACGGTTCGAATGCGCTGATTCGCCAAATTACGCGCGGAACGCCGAAGAGCTCGAGCAATTCGGTAAAAAGAGCGACGTGTTCTATGTCTAAACCCAGGACGGAATGACCGAGGTTTTTGGCGATGAACAAGAAAAATCCTCCGCCGCAACCGAGATCGAGAACGCGTTTCGGCTCTGAACGATGGAGCTTCAAATCCTGCACGCGTTCCCGATTTAATCGCAACCACGGTTCGATGTTCGCGTATTTGGCATATCCGGCAGTGGAATTCGCGTAACGCTGCTGAATTTCGCGGGCTCGCGCCTGATCGATTTTCGCCAGCATCGGCTGAAGTGGAATGCGAAAAATCGAGCGTTGTGCTCTGCGCCAGCCGCGCCGGTAGGTCAGCGGGTTGGTAAACTTCAGAATTTTTCGGGAAAGCTTCATGTCAAAGGTCGATGCATTGTAGAGCAACCGCTTCGGTTGCCAACCGTAGCGAAAGCAGGCGATGCGCCCGCCCTACAATTTCGCCATGATTTCGCGAAGAAGTTGCGGCCCGCGATAAACGAATCCTGTGTAAAGCTGAACAAGCTGTGCGCCCGCCTCAAATTTTTCCCGAGCGGATTTTGCATCGAAGATTCCACCAGAAGCGATCACGGGAATTTTGGAGCTTGCGACGATGCTGCGCACAAGTGCAGTCGATTTTTCCCTTAGCGGTGCCCCGCTCAAACCACCTTCCTCATCGAGCTCCGACGGAATCGGGGAATGATCCAGCGTCGTATTTGTAGCGATGATTCCGGCGACTCCGTTTTCTTCACAGGCCGCAAGAACTGCTTCCAGTTCGATCGGCGACAGATCAGGTGAAATCTTCACAACGAGCGGTTTCGCGACCGGCCCAGGCTCACTCCCAATCGCGTGCAGCAATTGCGACAACGCCGCGGGTTCCTGCAGTTCCCTTAGGCCGGGCGTGTTCGGTGAGCTCACATTCAACGTGATGTAGTCGGCAAAATCGCGAAGTAATCGAAACGAATAGAGGTAATCGTCTGCTGCGCGTTCGAGGGGCGTTGTCCTCGATTTGCCAATATTGATTCCAACTGGAACTGCAGGCCATTGCCGGCTCCGGCGCAGCCCGCGCAACCGTTTTGCGATGACATCGGCGCCATCATTGTTAAATCCGAGGCGATTGATCACGGCTTGCTGCGCGGGCAGCCGAAACATGCGCGGCTTGGGATTTCCCGGTTGGGCCATGGCGGTCACAGTCCCGATCTCGATGAAACCAAACCCAAGTGCGGCCCAGGCTGGCAAGGCGACGCCATTTTTGTCCAGGCCGGCGGCGAGGCCAATCGGATTCGGAAAGGTCACCCCAAACAGAGTCTTTGGGTTTGACGGCGGCGTGAACCGTCTCAGCGCGCGCAGCGCAAGATCGAAATGCGAAGCCCTACGAAGCAATGCGATCGTGAAATGATGCGCAGTCTCGGCATCAAGCGAAAACAACAGCGGCCTAACGAGCCGTTCATAGAGATTCTTCATATCAACTACAGCAAGTCATCCCGAGCGGAGCGAGGGACCTGGCACAGGATGATTGATCACGCTGGATATCCAGAGCAACGCAACCTTTGTAGGTGAGATCCCTCACGTCGTTCGGGATGAAACGCTCTGGGTAACGACGTAACGGCTCGGATTCGCTGTCATTTCCCGATGCAAAACTGGCTGAACACAGAGTCGAGAATCTGTTCCACGTCGACAACGCCAATCACTTCGCCGACTGCCCGCAATGCTTCATGAAGGTGAATTGCAGCGTATTCCGGCGACAATCCCTGGGCTTGTACTGTCGCTGCTCGATCGCATGATTCCAGAGCGCGGCGAAGACAATCCCGATGGCGCACATTAATCGCGAGCGCGCTCTCCGGTTTTAGATTTTGTTTCGTGATCCGAGTCAGAATTTCTTTTTGCAACTCCGGCAGACCTTCCCCTGTCAGGCACGAAATCCGTAACGCATGGAAATCTTTCCAATCACTGTTCTCCGGCAGATCGCTCTTGTTTAAAACGGTAATTTCGTTGGGATTGCGGATGCGTTCCTGAAAATGCGGCGGTTTCGAGGTACTGCGATCTGCGATGTAGAGCCGCAGATCGGCTAATTGCAGCGATTTCTCCGTGCGCGCGATGCCCTCTCGCTCCAGTTCGCTGGCGGACGTTCTCAAACCAGCTGTATCAAGCAGCCGAATGGGCACGCCGTTCAGATTCACTGTCTCCTCGATGGTATCGCGCGTTGTGCCATGCGCATCGCTCACAATCACGCGATCGTAACCGAGGAGTCGATTCAGCAAGCTCGATTTCCCGGCATTCGTTGCCCCGTAAATCACAACGCGCACTCCTTCACGCAGAATGCGTCCTTGATCAGCAGTGGCGAGCAACGCTGCGATCTCTTCGCGGATGGACTCGAGTCGGGCACGCAGTGTTTCACCTTCATCCGGTGTAATACCCTCCTCAGGAAAATCGATTGACGCATTGATGTGCGCGAGTAGTTCGACCAACTCTTCACGAATTTTACCGATTTGTTCTCCGAGCCTGCCTTCGAGTTGTTCGGTAGCTGAGCGCAGGGCGAGATCGGTCTTCGCGCGGATCAGATCAATTACCGCCTCGGCTTGAGTAAGGTCCATTTTGCCGTTGAGAAAGGCGCGCTCGGTGAATTCGCCCGGACGCGCCGCGCGTGCACCGGCGCGCAGGCACGCTTCAAGGACCTTTGCCGAAACCAGCGTTCCCCCGTGGCAACTGATCTCGACCAAATCCTCTCCGCTGTAACTGGCCGGCGCGCGATGAATGGAAAGGACTACTTGATCGATCAACCGGCCTTCCGGCCCAAAGATTTCGCCAAAATGCTGCACGTGCGGCTCAAATTGCGATGGCGTCTCTTTGCCATGGAAGATCTTGTCTGCTACCTCGATTGCATTCGCGCCTGAGACGCGGACAAGCGCAATGGCGCCTTCCCCAGGCGGAGTCGAGATTGCGGCGATGGTGTCAGAAACGGTCATAACTCTGGCAAATTGTAGGGCAACCGCCTCGCTTGCCAAATTCCGCAGATGATGCAACCGGCTCAATTCTCAGAAGGCGGAAGCGACTTTTCCAAAAGCAGCAGAACGCTGCCGCACTCCAAAACGCAAGCGCGTAGAAAAGCGCCAGCAAAGACGGCCACGTCGTGGAGTGCAGCGGTGCTCCGCCGCTTTTCATTCAGGTTTCCTGCCTGCCATTAATCCCACACCACTTCCTTCAACGCCGCGATGCATTTCTTGTTCTCCTCCATTGTGCCAACCGAAATGCGGACCCATTCGGGCAGGTTGTACCCCTTGAGCGGGCGCACGATGATGCCTCGCCTCAGCAGTTTCTCGAAGATCGCGTGTCCGTTGCCAACATTTATCATCACAAAATTCGCGGTCCCGGGCACAAAAGGAATTTTCATTTTGGAGAATTGTTCCTGCAGATAAGCGCGGCCTTCATCGATCGCCCGCTTTGTCTCGCGCAGATGTTCGTCATCCTCGAGCGCTGCGAGCGCGCCGACTTGAGCAATGCTGTTCACGTTGAATGGCTGCCTCGTCTTGTGAAGCACCTGGACCAGATCAGCCGGCCCAACAGCATACCCGATACGCAAGCCAGCCAGTCCGTGAATCTTCGAAAACGTGCGCAAAACGACAATGTTTCGTCCTTCGCGAACGAATTGCAGCGTATCAGGGGGATGATCGAGGAATTCGAAATAGGCTTCATCGAAAACGACAACGACTCTCTCCGGAACGTGCGACATGAAATGGTCGATCTCGCGCTGCGAAAGCAACGTTCCCGTTGGATTATTGGGGTTGGGGACGAAAATGAGCCGAGTTTTCGGCGTGATCGCAGCCAGCATTGCGTCCACGTCCTGCTGGTAATCTCTGCTGGGCACTTCAATTGTGCGCGCGCCAAATGAAGTCGCGATCAATTTGTAGACGACAAATGCATACTGAGCCGTGACGACGTCGTCACCGGGATTGAGAAAGGCATGACCAAGAAATTCGAGCACTTCATTGGAACCATTGCCAAGAATGACGTTCTCTGGAGCGAGGCCTAGTTTGGTTGCCACTGCGTTGCAGAGGCAAAATCCGCCGCCGTCGGGATACAAGTGACCTTTTTCCAAAGCGTCACGCATCGCCTCCATTGCCTTGGGAGACGGGCCCAGCGGATTCTCGTTCGAAGCTAGCTTGATGATTGCATTTGGATCGAGGCCAAGTTCGCGAGCCGTTTCCTCGATCGGTTTTCCCGGTTGGTAAACCGTGACCTCGCGCAACTGCGGGTTCACCAGCTCCCAGATCGAAATCATGCGCGGGAGATTAAACGGAAGTAGGGTAAGTTTCCAATCAGCTGGTCTCCCTCTTCTTACCCTTGCTCATGATCTTTCTAAAGAGTAAAAGCATGAACGCGAAAGTGCATGACAGTGGATAACGAAATCATCTATCTCGATAACAATGCTACGACACAGCTTGATCCCGCTGTGATCGAGGAAATGCTGCCGTTTTTGACCAAGTATTACGGCAACCCTTCGAGTGGATACGGCTTCGCGGCCATGGCTAGAAAAGCCATAAATCTTGCGCGGGAACGGCTCGCTGCGTTGCTCGGCTGTGAACCAACGGAAGTTGTTTTCACCAGCGGCGGCACAGAGTCTAATAATGCGGTCATCAATTCGGCGTTACAGCTTGAAGCTCGTGGCGGACATGTGATCGCGAGCGCGGTCGAACACAGCGCGGTGCTGCGCCCCTGCCAGGATCTCGCAAAACGAGGATGCACCGTCACATTTCTAGGCGTAGACAGGCATGGAAATCTCGATCTTGGCGAACTAGAAGCTGCGATTCGTCCGGAAACAGCGCTTGTTTCAATCATGTGGGCGAATAACGAGACCGGCGTAATATTTCCTATAGAGAAAATCGCTGAAATCTGTCGCCAGAAAGGCGCACTTTTTCACAGCGACGCCGTACAAGCGACCGGTAAAATCCCGATGCGCTTGCGCGACACGGCGATCAATTTTCTTTCTCTTTCTGCGCACAAATTTCACGGCCCAAAAGGCGTCGGGGCGGTTTACGTCGACCGGCGAACCCGCTTCGGTCCGTTGATTGCCGGCGGCGGTCAGGAAAATGGACGCCGTGGTGGGACTGAAAACGTCGCGTCGATTGTTGGCCTTGGAAAAGCAGCCGAGCTGGCCCTCAAATATCTCACCGAAGGAAAATTTAACATTCAGTCCATGCGCGATCGATTTGAGAAATCAGTGCTCGAAACTGTCAACGGTGCATCAGTGAATGGTGCGGGGGCCGCGCGGCTCTCAAACACATCGAGTCTTTCATTCGAAGGCATCGAATCTTCGGCCGCGCTTCTGTTGTTGGATCGACAAGGTATTTGTTGCTCGGCCGGCTCCGCCTGTCGGACCGGTTCACAGGAAGCTTCGCACGTCTTGCGTGCAATGAATCCGACCGGCGATGATGCAAGGCGGAGTCTGCGTTTCTCGCTTGGCCGTTTTAACACCGACGCGCAAATCGACCGCGCGATTGAAGTTGTTCCAAAAGTTATCGAGAAGCTGCGGCAACGCGCCGCGCCGACGCCTGTGGCGATGGCCCTGTGAGGCGTTCGACAATTTCCTAGCGGCACAATATTGTACACAACTGTCTTGCCGTGATGGAAACACCGCGTGATCCCGCCGCTTCGCGTTACGAACATGCGGCGAAAGGTCTGCGCCGAAGCGATCTCGATCGCGATCCGATCAAGCAATTTGGAAACTGGTTTACCGCGGCGATTGAGGCCGGGATTCGAGATGTGAATGCAATGAGCCTGGCCACGGCCGAGGCTGACGGCAGACCATCCGTGCGCATTGTTCTCTTAAAAGGCTTCGACCAGGATGGGTTCGTCTTTTTTACGAACTACGAAAGCGAAAAAGGAAAACAACTCGATGCCAACCCTTACGTCGCTCTGGCCTTTTATTGGATCGAACTTGATCGACAGATTCGCATTAGCGGGAAAACGGAAAAAACCTCGCGCCAAGAATCGCAAACCTACTTTCATTCGCGTCCTGTGGGCAGTCAGTTAAGTGCATGGGCGTCGCGTCAAAGCCAGGTTCTCGATGGGCGCCGCGTGCTCGATGCGCGCCTGGCCGAGATGACGGAACGCTTCGGCGACAAACGCATTCCGCTACCGCCGCACTGGGGCGGTTATCGAGTGAAACCAGATATGATCGAATTCTGGCAGGGTCGCCCGAATCGCCTGCACGATCGCTTTCGTTACACTCGCCAGGCGGGTGGCAGTTGGCTGATTGAGCGGCTGGCACCATGAGCACTGGAGACCTGGAGTATTGGAGTGATGATTTTTTGTTTCGATCAACACTCCAGCTACCCCAACTTCACATAGCATATCCAAGATGACGTTGGAATAAGCTATCATGGGCAAGATCGAATCCGCCCGGGGCGACATCACGAAGCTCGATGTCGATGCGATTGTGAATGCGGCGAACACCACGCTTCTTGGCGGTGGCGGAGTCGATGGCGCGATCCATCGCGCCGCTGGAACTGAATTACTTGCAGAATGCCGGACCGTAGGCGGTTGTCGACCCGGTGAAGCGAAAATCACTCGCGGATATCGTTTGCCAGCGCGTTTTGTCATTCACACAGTCGGCCCGGTTTGGAGAGGAGGAGAAGACAACGAGCCTGAGATCCTGGCAAATTGTTATCGGAGCGCGTTACAACTCGCGGTTGAAAATGGAATCAAGACGATTGCTTTTCCGGCGATCAGTTGCGGCGCATATGGCTATCCGATTCCAGAAGCAGCCCAGATCGCTGTAAAAACCACCCGAAATTTCCTCGCGACCGAGGACCAAATCGACAAAGTGATTTTCGTGCTTTGGAGCGAGGACATTTACGACGCGTATCTCGGGTTGTTGTAGTCGCTGACCTCCTCCGGCACGCCGAAGGTTAACGGAGGCGCTGGACAGGACCGCGTTCGCTGAGCGAAACGGCTACAGAACTTGAGAGACGCAAACAGGCGATCAATTTCGATTTTATTTTGTATGATTAATCCGAACGAAAACAATCTTACGAGGGACGAACCGCTGCCGACGCCGGTTCAGCAGGGCGCAGAAGAAATTGGACCGGGTGGGCGTGAGCAGTTTCGTCGAGCAACAAACAAATTCTCCACGGCCATGAGCCAGACGTGGGATGAAACAAAAGAGAAAGCCGGCCGCGCGCGGGACCGTACTGAATACTTCGTACGCGAAAATCCCGTGCCGACCATCCTTGGCGCGCTGGGGCTCGGAATCGCGATCGGATTGGCGATCCGTTTTGCATCTACCAGTGAGCGAAAGGCCGAAATAGACCTGAAGTCGCCGCTGGGAAATTTCGACTGGGGTGTTCTTTCGCTGCCATTTCTCTGGCCATTGTTCAAATCAGCCAAGGAAAAATATGAAACTTCGGCTGAAGCTGTAAAAGATGGCGTAAAACAATTGAAAAAGATCGACGTGGATCGCTACGCAAAGCCGATCCGTAAACGCTGGAAAGCCTGGACGCGTTGATTCCGAAAGTCCGCCGCCGGACGGACTCGTCCCGTGGCGAGTTCTCGCGAGTTGAGGGTTAATGGCAGATCGGCGTCGAGTTTTTCAACCAAGCTCGAGAAAGCTATTGACGAGATTGGCGAGCGGACGCGGATACTGGGCCATGAAAGCGTGGCCACCGCCATTGAATTGAGCCAGCCATGCGCCAGGAATGGCGTTAACCAGTTTCAACGCATTGGACGGCGGGATCACGATATCGGCCGTGCCCCTGGCAATTAGCACGGGCACATTCATCTGCCCCAGACGGTTCCCGATGCCATGCGGTGCCACGCGTCCATCGCCGCGACCTGACGATTAACCAGATCGGAAGATAATTGCGCACGCGCCGCTGCTACGATATCGCCGAATTCGCGATAAATGGATTCGGAAACATCACTCGGAAACAGCAAGGATAGCAATCGACGCGCCTGCTCTTGAGGCGTCCCGAACATATCGATCAGTTGCGACCACACTGCGGTTGAAGCGCGATCTGCGTCAGATCCTCCCGGGTCCGTCGATAGTAAGATGAGTTTGTTAATACGACCCGGCTGCTGCGAGGCGAGCGTCTGGGCAATGAAACCACCCATCGATCACCCGAGCACGTTTACCCGCTCGACACCGACCATCTCAATTACTCGCGCGGCATCATCGGCGAGTTTAGCAATATCAAATGGCTTTCCGTGGTCTGTGGAGCGACCGATTCCGCGATTGTCGAGGAGGATGAGCTGGTTGGAAGACGCGAGCCCGTCGATAAACGAGGGATCCCAGTCCGCACTTGTCGCGCCGAAACCATTCAGAACGACAAGCGGTCGGCCACTCCCAATTCGACGATAAGCGATTTGTGGCCCCATCGACTTGGAGTTTCTCGAACGACTCATGAGGCATCGGCGACGTTAGAAAGTCGCATGACGACGGTCAAGATGGCTGTGCTGGATCGGCTTCTCCGAAAATGCCAGTCCGGCTCGGACCGATGGGAGATAAATTGCCGAAGGCGCAAGATATTATTCATCGGGCAGCGATTGCACATTTGTTTGCCAACGCGTTGAGGAGAACGCGTTCCACCTTGATGCAAGCATTCTCCTCGCGGAATGTGTCGATCTTGGCATGGCAATCTCGAATTCATCCCAGCAGCCCGCCTGGCAGCGCAATCCGGTTTTCGAATTCTTCGCATCGCTTAAACTCGCGGTCGTCCTGCTGGCGGTGATCATTGTCGCCGCGATCGCAGGTACACTGTATGAATCGAGTTTCGATGCGAAAGTTTCGCGCGCCTACGTTTACGGGGCGCCCTGGTTCAATCTCTGGCTTGTTTTGCTCGGGGCAAACCTTGCCTGTTCCGCGCTCTCTCGTTGGCCCTGGCGCAAACATCATCTCGCGTTTCTCATCACGCATCTCGGCATCATCACGCTGCTGATCGGATCCCTTATTGGCAGAATTTGGGGAATCGAAGGAACCATCACGCTTTTCAAAGGCGAACCGCCAACAAGTCGGCTTCTGGTTGATGAACGCCAGCTGCGCGTCCACGACGTCGATGGAATCGTAAAAGGCTATCCCGCGGAGTTTTTGCATCATCCGCCGACGCCACAGCATCCACGCGACCTTGGTCTGCTCGCAAGCGGCGCGCATTTGAGGATCATTGATTACGCCCCAACGATCGAAGCAAAGCTTAACCCAAAGCCGCTGAATGACGGCGGAGTGCCGGCGCTGCATTTCACCATTGCCACCGCGATGATGAACCAACATCTCGATGGCTGGCTCTTGGCCGACGATCCGCAGAACGGAAATTTCTCCATGGGTCTGGCCAAGATTGAATTGAAACGCGGCAGTGCGCCAGATTCAGGTAGGGGCGATTCGCCGAATCGCCTGCAAATGAGCACGACCAAGAGCATGAGTAAGAGCGAAGAAGCGGTCGACCTTGAGGAATCAATATTCGCCTTTAGCAAAGCGCCTGAGGAGCAGATTGGCCATGTCGGTAAGGGCGGCAGCGTCGGAGTGAAAGTGCGCCTGGAGCAACCTCAGAACGGCAACAAAGGACGGGTTCTTATTTCATTAGGCGAAAAGGAAGCCAGTTTCGAGGTCGCAGAAAATCTCGGTCGCGATGCCCCAATCGCCGGTACCCCGTTCACACTCAAAATCGACGATTATTGGGCCGACTTTCGAATCGAGAATGGCAAGCCCAGTTCCCTCAGCGATCAGCCAAACAATCCTGCGGTGCTTGTGACAATCCGAGGCAAAGGTGTTCCCGCCGGCGAACCCGAGGCAAATCCACATGGAAGTGCCAAGGACCTCACCACGACTCCCGAGGGATCGGGACCAGCAATGCCCGCACCCGGTGAAGGAACACCCAATCAGTTAACGCTGTTTATCGCGGACGACGGTACGATCAGTTACGAGCTCGCTTCACGAAAGAATGG
>WNGE01003872.1_pt1 | contig 42997 bp, 39 predicted proteins | sample 5400651 | NCBI WGS metagenome assembly WNGE01 (sample SAMN13153370, study PRJNA577476) | soil metagenome | isolation source: 60 cm soil or saprolite under grassland replicate 2 | place: USA:California | collected 2016-06-15 | reverse complement strand
CTCAGCGCCGGACGGTGGGTCGAGGTCCACGGTATACTTTTTCATTTGAGACAGAGTTCACGAACAATGCCAAACGGTCACCGACCCGCAACAGCGCTGCTCTTGAACATGGCACGTCTGGTCTCATGCTTCATCGTTCCGTGTGTGGTCATAGTTTTCGCGGCACCCTTCCTTGTATTGCTGTTCTATTCTTTACCCGCCACCGACGACTTCTGCAAAGCCACGCTCTCTTTTAACGCCGTCCCGCAACACGATGTCCTATCCATTACCTGGATGTACTACACGCAATGGTCTCCGCGCTGGCTCACGACATTTCTTCAGAGCCTTTTGATGAGTCACGTTGATTTGACCACATCATATGGTTGGCTGCTCTTAATCGTCATCATCACAAACCTTGCGGCACTATGGTATTTCTTTCGGACGGTCTTCCGCCTGTCTCGCACTACATCGTTTCTTGTTGCCGCTGTCTTTTATGCCGCGTATGTAGCGAGCCTCACCGACCTGCAACTTCAACTCTACTGGCTCACGGGCGCGACGGAGTACAACTTGTCCTTCAGCACTCTGCTGGTTCTTGTGAGCCTCTTGTACCAGGCTCGCCGCGCTGTTTGGCATTACGTCTTGGTCGTGCTGCTGTCGATTGCTGTCCCGGCACAACACGAGATCGCCGGCGCTTTTCTCTGCGTCATCTTGTTCGCGGGAGCAGTCGTGATGCGCGTTAAGAGACTCCCCGCCGGCCAGTGGTACTTGAGTCTTGGTATGGCAGCCCTCAGCCAAGCGATCGTGATGCTGTCTCCCGGTAATACCATCCGGGCGGCTCAAGAACACAAACAGTTGTGGGATATTGCTCATCTCCCCAGGTGGGTTGCGCATTCTTTTTATCACGGTCTCAACTGGTTGTCGTATCCCGCGATCTTGGTGGCTGGCTGCTCTATATTCCTGTTATGTCAACGCGATCAGGACACGCCCGCAGCAGACCAACCGCCGGCGAGGTGGCTCGGTTTAGCCGGTCTTTGTGCAATGTTTGTTCTCTTGTGTGAGGTCTCGTTTGTCGAGATGGCCTCGGGTATTTGGATACCTGCTCGGGTTATTGCCTGGTTTCAATTTGTGTTTTGGCTGCTGCTTGTCTGCGTCATCTTGACGGCCATACCGGAGATCCATCGAGTGCGGTTCTCGCCAGGCACAAGGATAGGTGTGTTTACCTTGCTGGCCGTGACCCTTCTCGGATCTTCGAATTTCCGTGCGGCTGTAGAAGACTTGCACGGTCCGGCGCAGTCCTGGTGGCGAATGAATTCCGCCCGGTTAAAACAACACGGCGGTGCGTTGGAATTCGAGGCCCCGGTTCGGTATCCGAGCCTGGCCATGCATCAAAACCTTTCCACTGATCCGGGATGTTTTGTTAACAAATGTATGGCAAATTATCTTCGAGCCAAAACCGTGGTCGTGAAAGATTCCACTGAAGAATGCCCGCACTAAAGACGCGTATGGCAAGAGCAGTTGACATGGCATCGGCTGGAGTTAATCTGGCCGCCTCGATTGGGTTCGAATACGCCGATCCGCCGGGGAAGTGGATCAGCTAGGGCAAGGCGAAGCAAACGTACAAAGCACTACCGCGAGACGCACTTTCTGGCTTCCGATTGCAAATTCCACCCGCTTTGGTGCGACTAGCATGCCAAGCAACAATAGAAGCTGGCGAAGAGCACGAAACGTACTTGGACATAATTGGCAATCGACTTACGGAGAGTAGCCATCCCATGGGGGAAAACAATTCGAATCCACATAGGATTCTGAATCTGAAGGCCGGAGAATGGGTGGAGGTCCGCAGCCGGGAGGAAATCCTGGCGACACTTGACGAAAACGGCTGCCTGGAAAATATGCCTTTCATGCCGGAGATGTTCGCATTCTGCGGCCGGCGTTTTCGTGTCTACAAACGAGCGCACAAGACCTGCGATACGGTCTTCCCCGTTCGCGGGCGCCGGGTCAACGCGGCGGTCCATCTCGAAACGCGTTGTGATGGACAAGCACATGGCGGGTGCCAGGCCGGATGCATGATCTTCTGGAAAGAGGCTTGGCTGAAACCTATCAGCTTCAATTCATCCGGTGATGCTGCCCCGCGCGTCGAGGCCCTTTCTGGGAACGTCAGTGCCACGTCAACTGCGGGATGCACGGAATCTGACATCTGGGCGCGCGCGCAGTTGTCCGACGCAAATGGCGGAGCGCTCGTGTATACATGCCAGGCCACGCAGCTACCGTACGCGACGACCCACCTTGCCTGGTGGGATATTCGTCAGTATGTCGAGGACTACTGGTCAGGAAACGTAAGTCTCTGGCGCATTCTCTGTGGCCTAGTCTATTCGATGTACTACAGCCTAAGCCAAGCCGGTATCGGATTGGGCCCCGCGATGCGGTGGTTCTACGACAAGTTCCATGTGCTCTGGCGCGGGACGCAGTTTCCCCGGAAGGCAGGAACTATACCCGAGGGCCAGCCAACACCGAGGGCGACTCTCAATCTGCAACCGGGTGAACTCGTGCGCGTGAAGTCACATGAGGAAATCCTCCGAACCCTGACCACAAGCGGCATGAATCGGGGCATGACGTGGGATGCCGAATTGGTTCCCTACTGCGGCGGAACCTACAAAGTCCTCAAGCGCGTCACCAAAATCATTCATGAGAAGACGGGAAGGATGCAGGAAATGAAGAACCCTTGCATCATCTTAGAATCGGTCGTGTGTCAGGCCCGCTACAGCAATTGCCGCATGTTCTGTCCCCGGAGCATCTATCCGTACTGGCGGGAGATTTGGCTGGAGAGAATTGCATCAAATTCCTCAGACGGCGGAAAATCAAAGATAAGCCAGTCCTCGTGCTGACATCCTTGGGCATTCACGCGCGAACATCTCTGGCATCTTGGTACAAGATGCGGAAGTCGGGCATACCCACGATGAACACTCGCAGGACACGCAGGCAGAAGTTCCGCACGATCATGCGGCAAGGATGCGTTATGATTATCATTGACGAACAATACTCGGAGGTGACCGCAGTTTGGAGTCCCTTCCAAGCTGCCTAGTTCTGACTGCAGATTATGTGTGGCACGGTGTGCATTGCGACGAAGAATGAATTTGTGACTGACGCCCTACGACAATTTGTGCGTTCCTGGCTAGTCTTTGCATTGGCTGCGGTTGTCGGCTGCGGCGGAGCTTACAGCCCAAATGGAGGCGGGAATCCTCCCCCAGCACCAAGCATCACGAGTCTGAATCCGACGTCGGGAGTAGCCGGTACGTCGGTGACGATTACGGGGACGTACTTCGGCGCCACGCAGGGAACGAGTACCGTGAAGTTCAACGGCACGACGGGGACGCCGACAAGTTGGAGCGCGACGAGCATCGTCGTGCCGGTGCCCACGGGCGCGACGACCGGCAGTGTTGTGGTAACGGTTGGCGGCGTAGCGAGCAATGGCGTGAACTTCGCAATGACGGCTCCGGCGCCAAGCATCACGAGTCTGAATCCGACGTCGGGACTTGTAGGCACGTCGGTGACGATCGCGGGTGCGAACTTTGGCGCCACGCAGGGGACGAGTACCGTGAAGTTCAACGGCACGACGGCGACACCGACAAATTGGAGTGCGACAAGCATCGTTGTGCAGGTTCCGGCAGGAGCGACGACGGGCAACGTCGTGGTGATGGTTGGCGGAGTGGCGAGCAACGGTGTGGGCTTCACGGTCGTTGCGGACACCACAGCCCCGGTGGTGAACATCACGACCCCTGCAAATGGAGCGACGGTATCAGCAACGATCACGCTGACAGCAACAGCGACGGACCCGGATAGCGCAGTGTCGTTCGTGCAATTCCAGGTGGATGGGGCGAACACGGGAGCACAACTGACGACAGCGCCGTATTCGATTTCACTGGACACCACCACGCTTTCCAATGCGACTCACACATTGACAGCCGTCGCGCAGGACCCCAGCGGGAACAAGAGCACAAGCTCGGCGGTAATGATCACGGTTTCGAATACGACGAACCCGCCGATGGGGCCCCTGAAGCAGAGCACGGTGAACACGCGGTACTTTGTGGACCCGGCGGGGAATGCGGTGTTTTTGTCCGGTTCGCACACTTGGAATGATGTCCAGGATACCAGTCAGAGTTCGTCACCTGCCGCGTTCCCTTTCGCAAATTATGTGAGCATGCTGAAAGCTGATGGGCAGAACGCAACGATTCTGTGGCGCAAAGACATGCCACGCGAATGCGGTTGGAACTCTAGCACTTGGAATTTGCAACCGCAGCCGTGGCTTAGAAGCACTACCTCCGGCGCATCGGATGGCGGCAATAAATTCGATTTGACGCAATTCAACCAGCAGTTCTTCGACCGCATGCATACCGAGGCGCTGACCCTCCAGCAGAACGGCATCTACGCGATCGTGGAGCTTTTTGACGGAAGCAACGTGGCGGGCTACCGTTGCGGAACAACCTCACCGAACGGCGACGGATATCCGCTCACAGGCGTCAACAACATCAACCCCGGTGTGGACGACGGCTCGGGAAGCGGCGGCGAGGGTTCGTTCATTATGCTCTCGCCCAACCCCATCACCGCCGTGGAAGATGCCTACGTCAAGAAGATGCTGGACACCATGAACGATCTCCAGAATGTCGTTTACGAGATCGCCGAAGAACAGCCAATAGAAGCGATGACATTTTGGGCGCCTCACATGTTCGGGCTTATCAAGGCATATGAGGCTGGCGGGACCTGGGAAGGAACGACCTACCCGGGGAAGCCATTGCAGCATCTTGTCGGCATTGGCGCGAAGGCCTGCCCCGGGGATGACCCGGTCCTCTATTCAAGTACCGCCGATTGGATTGCGCCGACAGTGACGGCCTGCAATGCTGCATTCCCGTCGAACGTTGCGGCGAACAATCAAGGGAAGATAGTCATCAATGATTCAGATCATGCGCTCGGTTTCGCTGCATTCGTGAACTCCTCGACCGGTGCTATCAATGACGCTCTTCTTCGGGGCTACATCTGGGAGAACATTACGAGCGGAGCGGCAGGCGTCATCTTCATGGACCCTTACATTGTTTCTTGGACGACAGGGCAGCGGAATCCTTGCTCGTCCCCATCGAGCGGTATCTGCCCCGCACCGATGACGAAATACGACCCGTTCCGGCAAGCGATGGGATTTGCGCAGGGGTACGTGAATGCGAAGATGGATCTGCTGAAGGCCACTCCACAAGGCAGCCTATCGTCAACGGGTTTCTGCTTGGCAGATCCCGTCGCGACCGGAGCGGAGTATTTGGTTTATGCGCCGAACGGCGGGACATTCACGGTGAACCTCTCGGCGACGACCAGGACGCTAAATGTGGAGTGGTTCAACCCGGCTACTGGAGTGCCCACTTCAGGAGGGACAGTGACCGGAGGTAATACTGCCCAATCCTTCGCCCCACCGTTCGCCGGCGATGCCGTGCTGTACATCGTCGACGCCGCCGGGCACAACTGAGTTTTCTTTCCTGTCCCTTGCAGGGCAGCATCAGGCATCGGTTAACAACGCGGCGCAGTTCGAGCGCTGGTAACGTTTATCCGTGGTGATCGGCTCACGATCCAGAAAATATTGTTTGAGACGCCTGGGCAGAACAGCGTTATCAAAGTGCGGCGGTTGACTTTTGGGTCTGCCTCAAACCACTGCTTCGTCCGCTGAGACGCGAACGAGTCGCAGATGTATTTCGCCTTTCGCTCGCACGTCTCGCGATCCAATCCTACGAAAAAATTTGGCGCTCCCAAATCGCCATCGTACTTGGGGATTTCGTATTCCAGGATGAGGTGATTGCGAAACGTGTTCCAGGTCAGTTCGCAGACCACCCTATGATCCTGGTGCAGATCGTGCCGGTAGTGTGTCAGGATCAAGTCCGGAACAAATTCTTTCTTCAGTTTCTCAAACTCCATCTTAATCCGCGCATGAAGCGTCGGGAAAAAGCTGTCGCGGTAGTTTCGGACCGCGACCTTCTTGGACTTGGCGCTTTCAAGGAACAGGCGCGCACCTATTAACGCTTCCCGTTTTCTTACGGGATCAGAGCTGAACACCTGCCAATAGATCTCCCGTTCCGGGTCCTCCTGTAACAACCGCAAGATCGTCCCGCCACATCCGATTTCGATGTCGTCGCAATGCGCGCCCAGGCATAGAATGCGGCGAGGGGGCTTGCCGAGCTCACCGAGAGTAAGTCTTAGCATAGGTGTTTTTGGCCTATGTGGCGTCGACCCCGCCGGTCCCGGTCACAGGGACCGCAGCCTCTTCAGGTTGTGGCGAACTTTTCCAGAGCTCCCAAGGTGCCTCGCCTCGAGCGTATAGGTCATCCAACTGCTGCTTGTCCTTAAAAGTGTCCATGGAAGCATAGAAGCCGTCGTATCGATAGGCCATCAACTGCTTTTGCTGAATCAACCGTTGGAAAGGCTCCAGGACGAGTTCTTCTCCATTTCGGAGGTATTTGAAGATCTCCTGCCTGAGAACGAAGTACCCGCAGTTGATGCGAAGATCCGAATCGCGAATGGCTTTGATTTCGCCGACCACGCCGTCCGGGCCTGCGGAAACGGCGTGGTACGTCAAGTTGGGCTTCGCAGAAACAAAGGTAGCGATCTTGCCGTGATTCCTGGAGAACTCGATCAGATTGGGAAGGGGGAGATCCGTCAGGCCATCCGCGTAATTTGCGAGGAAGACCTCTTCTCCGGCCAGGTATTTCTCCACTGCTCTCAGTCTCTGGCCGATATTGGAATGCATCCCAGTCTCGGCAAAGGTGATGTTCCAATCATGGATGTCGCTGTTGAAGAGCTGCAGATCCTTCCCTCCCTTTGAGAGCGAGAAGTCGTTGGAGACACACTCGTCGTAATGGAGGAAGTACTGCTTAATGGCATCGGCGCGGTAGCCCAGGCATAAGATGAAGTCCTTGTGGCCGAAATGCGCGTAATACTTCATGACGTGCCACAAAACCGGCCTGTAGCCAATGGGAACCATGGGCTTGGGGACATTATCAGCATACTCCCGCAAGCGCATTCCGAGTCCGCCGCAAAAGATAACGACTTTCATCTGCGTTACTCCTTACTTAGCCCTGGAGCAGGGACATGCAGCCATTTGTAAGAGACGGGGGAACAGCCGCCATCTGCTCTCCCCACGCTCATTCCAGCCAAACGAACATTACTCATGGATCTGTACCTCGGGAATGGGAACGACGAACTTGCCGCCCCACTCGCGAATAAAGGCGTTCTGCTTGATGATTTCATCCTTCAAATTCCACGGCAGAATCAGCAAAAAGTCCGGCTTGGTCTCCTGGATCCGGTCGGGCGGATAGATCGGGACGTGCGTGCCCGGCAAAAACCGGCCGTGTTTGTAAGGATTGCGGTCCACGGTATAGTCCAGAAAATCGCTTCGAATGGCGCAATAATTCAGTAAGGTATTGCCCTTGCCGGGTGCGCCGTAGCCAGCGATTTTTTTTCCGCCGCGCTTCGCTTCAATCAGAAATTCCAGCAGCTTCCTCTTCGTTTCCTTGACTTGCTCGGCAAAACGCGAATACGTTTCCAACCGCGTATAGCCGGCCGTTTCCTCGCGCTTACGCAAATCAGTGACCCGCGCGCTGACCGGCTTCGAGGAATCTTCCTTGTGCCGGCCGTAGATTCGCAGCGAACCTCCGTGGGTCGGAAGTTCTTCCACATCAAAGAGCGTCAATCCATGCGCCGCGAAGATTTTCTCTGCCGTGAGGAACGAAAAATAGGAAAAGTGTTCGTGATATATTGTGTCGAACTGGTTTTCCTCCATTAGTCGTTGCAAATGAGGAAACTCCATGGTGATAATGCCCAAGGGTTTCAGGAGAATCTTCATTCCGGCAACGAAATCATTCAAATCCGGCACCTGCGCGAGCACGTTGTTACCCAGAAGCAGGTCCGCTTGCTTTCCTGCGGCGGCTAGCTCGCGCGCCGTTTCCCGGCCAAAGAATTTCACGAGCGTGGGCACGCCCTTCTTCTTGGCCACTTCCGCCACGTTCGCCGCAGGCTCGATGCCCAGCACCGGAACGCGCTTCTCGACAAAATACTGAAGCAGGTAGCCATCATTGCTCGCCAGTTCGACCACGAGGCTGTTTGCGCCGAGGCCAAATCGCTCCACCATCTGATCGGTGTACTTTTTCGCGTGTGCCAGCCACGAATCCGAGTACGACGAAAAATACGCGTAATCGCTGAAGATGTCCTCCGGCGTCACATAGGCCTGCAGCTGCACCAGGAAGCAGTTCCCACACACCTGAGCATGCAACGGATAAAACGGCTCCATCTCGTTCAAGTGATCCCCGGGAAGAAAGCTCTCGCACAAGGGAGACATCCCCAGGTCTACGAACGTGTGTTCGAGCTTGGACCCGCAAAATCGGCAGCTGACTTGGTTCGTCTGACTCATCAATGGTCCTAAGAAACCTTTTCGCCTTTCGAATAATCAGCTTGCGTGGACCGACGCGGCCGCCTCAAACTCCTCCGCCTTTCTGATCGGCGGCTGGGCCTGATACGACGAAAAATATTCCTGAGAAATATGCGCCAGATCGCTTCCGCGCAAGTAATCGCCCATTGTGGTGCCGGTGCAAGCTGAGTCCACGTTTGGTGCGCCGCGGCGCGCGGCAACGTCGTCGATATTCACGGTCCGGAAATCGATGCTGAACCTCGTGCGTCCCGAGTTATTCGGCACACTAGAATGCATTTGCGCCGCAGAGAAAAGCAGAATGCCGCCCGGCGGCGCGATCACCCGGATTTGCGGGTCGAGTTCCATCGGCTCTTCCGGCTTGGGCTGCACTCTCGTATCTTGCTTCACGAATTGCGCCGCGTTGTGACGGCTGGTGCGATTCCATTCGTCGTAGTTGTATCCGGCCGAGCCGTTGCGCACAGCCTTGCTCCAATAGCGCGGGTGAAAAGCCATGGCGTTTTCCGCAACGATCGGATAAATCGGCATCCACCAGTTGATCTGACACATCGGCGCGGAGTACCAGGTGTCGCGATGCGGATGGAACGCGTAAGCAATTCCGGAAGTCAAATAGTCGTCGCTTGTTGACGTGCGCATCCGCGGCACATCAAAGTAGGTTTTCTCCGCGTCTGCTCCGATTTCGCGCAACATGCCTTGGATGCACTTTTTCGATTCGGGAGCGTGGATGAATTTCGGTTTCATCTCCGCCAGAATCGCCGCATAGCGCTCGACGGGAACATGATATTGCGCGGTTTCCGGATCGTGGGGATGAAACGCCTCTTCGGCCATCTTGCGCGCGAATTCAACAAGGGCCAGCGAGCTTCGCGTCGGCGAATAAACGAGCAACTGCCCGCGATACAGCAGTTCGCGCCGCTTTTCGTCGGTCGCCGGTGCATCGATAATGATCGAATTCATTCCAATTGTCCTTTCCGCAGGCTCAACGAGCCGCCTGCGGCACTGATTTGAAATCCTTCCGCAAAAGGTCATGTTCCTCGAGAGCGCGGGCTGCCTTCTGAATCGAATCGAAACTCAGCCCCGAGCGTTCGGCAATATCCAGCAAAGAATTCTTTCCGTCCGATTGATTGAGAACCCACAGCATGGCCATCTCGCTGAGCCCCGCATCGGCCGACCCTCCCACCATGCCGTATAAACCACGCTTGCCGAGTTGCGGCTCACACTTGGGGTTCAAGTTCATGTACGTCTGGTTGTTTTCCAGGAGGGAAAAAATCGTCAGGCATGCCGTCAATGCATCCCCCAGTTTTTCCGGGTGAACGAATTCCAGGTTGTCCGCCGACGTGTGGTATTCCGGAAAAGTGCCGTGGGGAGTGCGCGAAAGCCTTCCGGCCGGAAGATTGATCCCCGGCGAGCAATACTGCCGCTCGTCGTAACCGTAAGGCGAAAATTCGAGAATTTTGTGCGGCTGCCCGGAATGCTGCAACACATGCGCAACCGCGCGGTCGATCTCTGCATTCCCGCGGCGGCTTTTCTTGTAATGCAACTCTCCGGAATCGCCCACGCCGGTCAGCACCAGACCATGCTTGATGTGCGGAATCTTGTCCTCGTTCCGTGCGAGCCAGGTAATCGCGCCGATCGTTCCGGGAATGAACAAGAAACGGTATGAATAACGGCGCGGCGCGATTGCCAGCGCGCGCGCCAGAGAAGCTGCAAGGGCGATTCCAGACAGATTGTCGTTGCACAGGGATGGGTGGCAGGTGTGGCAGGAGATCAGCACTTCGTCCCGAATCTCTCCTGGCAGAAAGTACTCGCCATAAGTCAAATGGCCGTCTTCCAGAGTCGAGTCAATACAAACTTCATATTCAGCATCTTTCAGGGTCGAAAGTTGCCGTTGAGAAATGCAAAATCCCCAGCTTTCTTTGTAGTAGGAAGTCCGGTAAGGAATCCAATCGGGATGTGCTGGAAGCGCGAACAGATGGTCTTTCAACTCCGCGAATGGCATCCGGCGATTCACAGGCACGCTGTAATTCACCACGTGTAAATTCGATTTCTCGAAATCCACGACACGCTCGCCTCGAGCGTTCTTCACGTAAGCGTCGCGGATATTCCATTCCTTCGGCACCGTCCAATCGAATACCTGCGTGCCGGTGGGAACTTCGCTCAGTTCGAGCCGAATCTGCTCCTGGAGCCGGCGAAGAGTCTGGCGAAGCCCGTCCCCTGTGATGCTGCGGCAAATGGGATAGAGCTCCGAGATCAAGCGGTACATCGCTTGGCCCTCGGTCAGGGAATCCAATCCGTTCTGGAGTGCGCTTGCGTTCAAGATCTTTGCGCCATTTTCACGCAACAAAGTCTGGATAATTCCGGTCTCTCTCAGTGATGATTCGTTCGTCCGCGGGCCATTCGATTCCGAACGCAGGATCGTTCCAGCGGACGCCGCGTGCATGTTCCGCGGAGAACATTTGTGACATCTGGTAGAAGACTTCTGTGTCGTCCTCCAGCGTCTGGAATCCGTGGGCCATATTCTCTGGGATGTACAGCATTCGCTGGTTCGCTGCCGAAAGCTCGACGGCAAAGTGCCGCTTGAACGTTCTGGACGCAGGCCGCAAGTCAATGATGACGTCATAAATCGATCCCGATGTACATCGCACGAGCTTGGCTTCAGCAAACGGAACGGCCTGAAAATGCATCCCTCGCAATGTGCCTTTCCGTTTATTGAACGAAGTGTTGCACTGCACGACCTGCGAGTTCAGCCCGTGGGCTTCAAACTCCTCCCTGCAAAACGTTCGGCCAAAAAACCCGCGCTGGTCTTCGCGCTTCTCCACTTCGATCACATATGCACCAGGCAGCTTCGTCTCCGTAAAAATCAAGTTTTACCCGCCGCCAAAACGGTTCAGGAACCCTTGGCTTGCAGCGCGGGCTCGGTTTCGACCGTCTGCCAGCGAAGGTCCGGATTCAACCGGCCCGAGGCCAGTAATCCCTGGATATGGTCGATGCGCTTATAGCGCGGCCCCTCGAAGTCCTCGACCTTCAGTCCCACCTTCTTGTAGGCCTCGTAAAGCTCGCGCGCGCCGCGCCGGGCATCCCATTTCGGCTGAAACGCTGGAAGCGTCTTTGCGATACGGCTGAAATCCGCCCGGTAGCAACGCTTGTCCGGCCCCGCGTCGGCGGCAAATTCGATGCCGCAGCCGGGCACGGTTTCCTTCACGATTTCCGCGAGGTCGCGAATCTGGTAATTCTCCTCGGTGCGTCCCACGTTGAAAGCCTGATTGTGAATCACGTCAACCGGTGCGTTCAGGGCCGCAAGGAAAGCGCGAGAAATATCTTCGATGTGCACGATCGGGCGCCACGGAGTGCCATCGCTCTTGATGAACACTCGGCCCGTCGTCAGAGCCCACGCGGTCAGATTGTTAAGCACAAGGTCAAATCGGAGTCGTGGCGAAACGCCGTAAGCCGTGGCGTTGCGGAGGAAAGTAGGGCTAAAGTTTGACCCTGCCAGTTTTGCTACTTCCTGCTCGACAAGAACCTTGGAGCGGCCATAAGGCGTAACGGGATTGAAGTCGGCAGTCTCATCCAAAATCTTGTCGCCCGCTGCGCCGTACGTGCTGCAGGAAGAGGAAAACAGGAATCGTTTGACTCCCACCTCTTTGGCTACACGTGCGAGACGGACAGAGGCATGGTGATTGATGTCGTAGGTCAAGTCAGGGTTTAGGTTGCCAAGCGGATCGTTGGAAAGTCCGGCAAGATGAATCACAGCATCAAACCCTTCCAGGTCCGAATGTTCGATGTCGCGGAGGTCTTTTCGGATGGAGGGGAACTCCCTCGGGGCCTCGCCAAATGTGCACTGCTCGAAAAGATCACTGTCCAGTCCGACCACATGGTGGCCCGCATCGGCGATCATGGGCGCCATGACGGTGCCAATGTAGCCTTTATGCCCAGTAACTAGAACTCGCACCATTTCACTCCTGAACGTACTCCCGCGATTCGCGGCGTTTCGTATGAGTGATCAACACTTTTCGATCCCAATCTTCTCTATCCTACAGGGAAAAAGGGACTTGCTAGAAACCTGCGCTCGCCAACAGACACTCTAGAGTTTAGCAAGCAATTTGCCATGTTCAGTGCGACGTCCGGACCATAAATGGCTGAAAACAAATGGGTTATCTAAACAGCCGCGCCTTAAGAGGCAAAGCGGGCAGAGAAAATGCTCACAACTTACCTAATAGTGGCATAGCTTTTCACCGCGCGACTACTTCCCGAACGACTCCGATAGCGGTTCTCCTTAACGAGAACCGCCTCGCCAGTCTCAATAAGCCGACGCGACTATCCACGCGTGGCCTGCAATCGAGCGACGTCCCGACTTCAGTCACTAAGACGGTGATGCCTGGCAGACCCTCGGAATCTCGTGAAGATAGAAAGTCGAGGCGACCTGTTTTCGCTCTTCGTTAAGCTCATGTAAGTACATGAAAATACGTTGTTTGACGTTATTCCTGTCGAAGCGTGGTGTTTGTGTGCAATCTTGGAAACCTATTGTCAATTATTGGCAACGCTTTTCACCTTTCGCCTCAGGATTCCTTGCACGGAGGCCTCGATCTTCAGTTGATTTAACTCACGGCAAACAAGTCTCGAATTATCAATGAGTTGGTCAATGGATCCACCGCGCCATGCGGCAGCTTCCCAAGCCACCGTATGGCAGGTTGATTGCGAGCAAGGGAGTGGCTGGCAGTGTGAGCCTATCGCACCAGCCTAGTCAGATGACGTCATCAGCATCTTTCCGACGCTGTCGTCGAGAGGGAGCTCCCAAGCCAAGATGAACATCCAGCCCTGCGGTGACCGGTGGTATGCACTCCAACTGAGAACTCGTTGGGAGGGTTCGACGGCGGCTTTGCTTTCCGGCAAAGGATATCAAACCTTTCTTCCAACTTGTACGACGCTGAAGCAAGTGTGTGGCAGGTCAACGGAAGTAAGTGCTCCGTTGTTCCCGGGGTATGTGTTCTGCCGTTTTGACGCACACAATCGTCTCCCTATCCTAGTGACCCCAGGCGTGATCGCTGTAGTCGGGAGAGGCCGCATCCCTATTCCCGTAGAGGATTACGAAATTCAAGCCATCCAGAAGGTGGTCTTCACGGGGCTCGCGATTGAACCTTGGCCTTATCTGGAAGTAGGTCAGCAGGTCAGGATTGAACATGGGGCGTTGTGCGGTGTCGAAGGAATTTTGATCGGTTTCAAGGGAGTTAGTCGGATTGTACTTTCAGTTTCGTTGCTTCGCCGGTCTGTGGCGCTGGAAATTGACAGGTCCCTGGTCTCCGCGATGCACCCGGTGCGAACGGCCGCAGTTCAACCACTCCCGATTTTGCCTTTGCTCGAACCGGCGTTGGCGTAGTTTATCGGCCTTTGACCCCTTAACCAAGCTAAGTGTAACGTTTACAATAGGATGGAACGCAGATGGGAAACGGCTACTTGAGAATTTCGGCCATCGGGGAACAGAGCGAGCGTCGTTCCCCAGGTCAAAAGGTTATGTCTGCTTTCGAATCCTTCGTTGCCAGGCGAGCGGAGATCTTGCCAGAAGACACGTTCCACACCATGCTGACGCTTGAGCGCCGGAGGGCGGAGCGCTCTCGACAACCATTTGTTTTGATGCTGCTGGACGCAAGTGAATTTGGTGAAGGCGAAGCAGCCGACCGCTTCATGGCGCAGGTGACGTCGGTTCTTTTGAAATCCACCCGCGAGACTGATCTCGTGGGCTGGTATACGAATGGCGTCATTCTCGGCGTTATCTTCACCGAAATCAGCCCGGAGCTCAAAAATCCGATCACTGAGATCCTGCATTCAAAGATCATGAACGCTCTTCACGATGAGCTGAGCCGGGAAGTCATCTCGAATTTGGTTGTCACAATTCATCTTTTCCCTGAGAGCCGGAATGGAAATGGCGCCCATCCAGTTGCAGACACTAGATTGTATCCGGATCTCTCCAAGGGAGGTTCAAGAAAGCGTCTTCCTCGAGTGGCGAAGCGTGTGATTGATGTCCTGGGAAGTGCCAGCTTGCTGCTTCTCAGCAGTCCGCTGCTCGTTGCAGTAGCAATTGCAATTAGGCTGACGTCCAAGGGTGACGTGATTTTCCAGCAAGAACGGCTTGGACAATTTGGAACTCGCTTTAAGTGTCTGAAGTTCCGCACGATGTATGCGGAGAATGACTCAAAAATCCACCGGGAGTACGTCCAACGTTTTATTGCTGGACAGGCGGATAGCGAGAAAATTGAACCAGGGAAGCCGACCGTTTTCAAGATCAAGAATGATTCCCGCGTGACACCGCTCGGTAGATTGCTTCGGAAGACAAGCTTGGATGAGCTTCCGCAGTTCTGGAACGTTTTGAGAGGCGAGATGTCTCTGGTTGGGCCGCGTCCGCCGATGCCCTATGAATTTGAAGTCTACGATGTCTGGCACCGCCGGCGAGTTCTTGAAGCCAAGCCCGGTATTACTGGGCTATGGCAGGTTAGCGGCCGGAGCCGGATGTGCTTCGATGACATGGTCCGATTGGATCTCCGGTACTCGCAATCCTGGTCACTCTGGCTCGACCTAAAAATTCTCGCTGCGACCCCCATTGCCGTTTTGAGTGGTGAAGGCGCCTATTAGAGCGTCCTTGCGAGCGTCACGCCTGTCTTTCACACCCAGCGAATTCCAAGGACTCAGCTCAGCTCGCACAAGAGACCGCACAAGAGTAATCTACGGCAAGCGCGCGCCGTTCTGGGCCTATGAAGACGTAAAGTGAGAGATCCAGATGCAAATGCCTGGGCACGAACAAGATACGAACGTCTCGCAGCACGCCGGAAAAAGCACAGTTGCGACCGATGAGACAACCGCGTTGAGTAGCTTCAATAAAACCGCCACGAAACGGTGGTTGCTGTTCGGCGGTTGGATTGTTCTTTCCTCCTTACTTTTTAGCGGTCCCTTGGTCGCTTTCGTTCGGATGTCTCTTTCGAACAACGATGCCTCCTACCTTGTGCTTATTCCATTCATCAGCGCCTGGGTGTTCTTCGCAGAAGCTCACCAGATTTTTCGGAATCTCTCTTACCATGTAACACTCGGCGGCAGTTTCCTCTTTTTGGCTGGCTGTGTAGGACTCCCCTTGCTTCTTGCGGGTGGTGGCTCATCACTCGGTCTGCAACTCTCCGGCTATATTCTGTCGCTCGTATTATTTTGGGTGGCGGGTTTCGTTCTTCTGTTTGGAAAAGATGCTTTCAAGGCGGGCTACTTCCCTCTTCTCTTCCTCTTCCTGATGGTCCCGCTGCCCAAATTCCTCCTCGAACATGTCATCCATCTTCTTCAGACGGGCTCCGCTTGGATTGCGGGAGCCCTCTTCGATCTCTTGGGTGTCCCTGTATTACGGGAAGGTTTTGTCCTTCATCTTGCGCGAGTCAATATCGAAGTCGCAGAGGAGTGCAGCGGCATCCGTTCAAGCATGGCATTGCTCATCCTGGCATTATTGGTCACTCATTTTCGCCTTAGGAGTTTTTGGAAGAAAGTCTTGTTCCTGGCCTGCGGACTCTTCATGATGATCTTGAAGAACGGCATTCGCATCGTCAGCTTGACTCTCCTCGCCTTGCACGTTGATCCTAGCTTTCTTTACGGAAAACTCCATCATCAAGGTGGCGTCATTTTCTTCCTCCTTAGTCTGTTACTCCTCGCGCCTCTTCTATGGTTGCTCCAACGTGGCGAAGCCTTGCCTCCAAAGGATACTTACGTGCGGTCTGTGCAGTCTGCAGACAAACTTCCAAGCATTTGAAATGCTATCAACCTCTGGAATGCAGCATTTCACACGGTAACACGCTCAAATGTGCGTCCGAGATGCTTTCTACTGACTCTCCGCAACGTAGATCATCTCCGGTGAAGAATCCGAGAGCGGCGAGCGGTCGAAGTTTCCATAGAGGCGCACGACCCGGAATCCGCAGCGCGCCAAGAGGTGTTCGATCTCATAGCGGAAGAAATAGCGCAGCGTCCAGGCGAAAACGAGGCGCTCGTCCCGGCCGTCCGGATGTTTCACCTGAAAAATCATCTCGACATCATTGCGTTGTTCCGCCCGATGAAACGCGGCGACGCGTTCGCTGATGCGCACCTGCCGCCCGTTGGCGGCCCGGTATTCCGTAATCAGCGTTTCTCGCATGTGCCCGGGATCATGCATTCGCTCGGCATCCGTCTGGAACACATCCAGAATCAGCCGTCCGCCCGGCGCAAGATGCTTGCGAACGCAATTCAGGCAATCCAACTGCTGCTGAATTTCCAGCAAATGCTGAAACGGCCGGAAGGGGATGATGACCAGCCGGAATTTTTCGCCGAGGTCGAACCGCGTCATATCGCCCTGGACGAAGTGGACGCGTTCGCGCGCCTCCACGCGCAGCGCGGCGCGCTTCTGCACCGCGCGTTCGAGCATGCGCTCGGAGAGATCGAGGCCGGTGATCCGCTTGCCCTCCTCCGCGAGGGTCATGGTGATGCGTCCGGTTCCGCACCCCAGCTCGAGGATGGGATCGCCGAAATCGCGCGCGGCATCGCGGTAGAAAGCCACGTCCTGCAGCCGCCCTCGCACGATCGGCGACTCGTCGTAGTAATCCGCTATGAACGAATCGTATAAAGCTGACGTCATGATTTTCTCGGCCTGCATGGCCGCGCGCCATGCGGAGGCGGAAGGTTTCCCTTTACCTCCTTTACTTCCTTTGCCTCATTCATTCCACCACGGCGTCCGCCTCAATTTCCACCAGCATTTCCGGCGAAATCAGTTTGCTCACTTCGACCATGCTTGTGGCCGGACGAATCTCTCCAAAAAACTCGCCGTGGGCGCGGCCTACTTTTTCCCATTCGGCAATGTTGGTGACGAAGATGCGCGTCCGCACGACGTCTTTCAGGCTCGCCCCGGCCTTGATCAGCGCCGCCTCGATGTTCCTGATGGTTTGCACCGTTTGGACGCGCACGTCGCCCACGCCGACAATCTTTCCTTCGGACCCCGTCGCCGTCGTCCCCGAGACCGCAATCACGTTACCCACGCGCACGGCACGTGAGTATCCCACGACCGGCTCCCAGGGCGTTCCGCTCGAAATATTCTGTCTCGTCATCTCAAATTCTCCTGAAGGAACTCCAAAGGATAATCCAATCTTTGCCATTTCCGCATTAACATCAGCCGGCACTTGGCAATAGCGAAGCCACGGGCCTGGGGCGCGTTCCATCCCGTTTGATGGATACAACTCGTGCCAGGGCAACAAGTATCCGGCGACTTCGCGATGATGCTAAACTGAAAGCAATTCGGCGGGGAAATCGAGACGACTGATGAAGTGCAACAACATCCTGGAAGCGGTCGGGCACACGCCATTGATCCGCCTGAACCGCATCACGCAAGGCCTGAAACCGGAGATTTACGTTAAAGCCGAATTCATGAACCCGGGCGGCTCCGTCAAGGATCGCATCGGCATCAGCATGATCGACCACGCCGAAAAGAAAGGCCTGCTTAAACCCGGCGGCACGATCATCGAAGGCACTTCCGGCAACACCGGCATGGGCCTGGCCCTGGTCGCGGCGGTGCGCGGTTACAAGTGCGTTTTCACCACCACCGACAAGCAATCCAAGGAAAAAGTCGATCTCCTCAAGGCTCTTGGCGCCGAAGTCATCGTCTGCCCGACGGCCGTCGAGCCGGAAGATCCGCGCAGCTACTATTCGGTCGCGAAAAAGCTCGCCCGCGAAATTCCCAATTCTTATTACCCGAATCAGTACGACAACCCCACGAATCCTGAAGCTCATTACCAAACGACAGGACCTGAGATTTGGGAGGACAGCGAAGGACGAATCACGCACTTCGTTTGCGGTCTGGGCACGGGCGGAACCATCAGCGGCGCGGGAAAATACCTGAAAGAGAAGAATCCGAGCGTCAAAATCGTCGGCGTCGATCCCTATGGCTCGCTTTACTATGACTTCGTCAAAACCGGACAAACCATTAAGGCCAAAACCTACGTCGTCGAAGGCATCGGCGAAGACTTTTTCCCCACGACCATGAATCTGAAAATCCTGGATGACATCTTTCAGGTGAATGACGAGGAATGTTTCGTCGTGGCACGCCGGCTTGCGAAACTCGAGGGGCTTTTCACCGGCGGTTCCGGCGGCGGCTGCCTTTCTGGGACGCTGCGTCTTGCAAAAGATCTGGGCCCCAAGGATTTCGTGGTCGCGTTGCTGCCGGACACCGGCATGCGCTACCTCAGCAAGGTCTACAACGATGAATGGATGCGCGAGCGCGGCTACGTGGATGCGGCGGTGCATATCACGGCGGCGGAGGTCGTCAACGCCAAGCACCTGGCCGGCAAAGTCCGCGAGTTGGTCATCGCCCGGCCTTACCAGACGGTTTTCCACGCGCTGAAAACCATGCAGGATCAGGACATCTCGCAGATTCCCGTTTTCGAGGAAAACATTCCAATCGGCACGATCTACGAAGATCAAATTCTGAATCTGGCGTTACAGGGCAAGGATCTTCGCAAACTCGTCGTCCGCGAAGTGATGAGCAAGCCTTTGCCGCAGGTGCCGAGAACCGCGCCCGTCGAACGCGTCACCCACATCCTCAGCCACGAGAATCCGGCGGTCTTCGTTGAAATGGGCAACGGCCACTTCGAAATCCTCACGAAGTATGACCTCATGAGCACCGTCGCCAGCCTTATGGAAACCAAGCGCTAGGTAACGTGCCCTGCGAAATCCTTTAAGGCCGCTGGCGGGCAGTGTGGTGGATGTGCAGGACTTCGATGGTTTGCTGTTTCACGCGGTAGGCCGCAACATAAGGCAATCGGCCGAACAGGAGTTCCCGCGTGCCTTCTTCTCGGCCTGGGCGTCCGCGATGCGGTGAATCTTTCAGCGACCGGATGCCATTATAGAGTTCGAGGATTGTGGATTGAGCCAATTGGGGATGATGCTCGACCAAATAGGCGTGAATCTCGTCCAGGTCCGCCGCGGCCGCCGGTGTCCACCGGATCCGCATCACGGCTGGAGCATTCGCTTGACCCGTGCGTCCATTTCTTCTTCCTCGATCAATTCTCCGCGCTCAGCCTGCTCGATTCCTTTGCGGACAGCCGTGCGAAAGCTGGTGTCATCTTCCAGGAGTTTCAAGGCGGCGTCCTTCACCAATTCCTCCGGATCGATGCCTTCACGTGTCGCGATCCTTGCGAGTCGCGCTTCTTGCTCGGCAGTGAAATGGACTTCCATGCCTGCTAGTGTAGAGCCGGGATTAGCCCTCGTCAAATCGCAAAAAAAGTAGCGGAGTTTGTCCCGGAGCACTTAAAGAGCAATGAAAATTCACGACTTCAATGAGCGGCTGAAAGATTCGATTCTCATCGCTGATGGCGCAATGGGCTCGATGCTGCATGAAGCCGTGGGGCCGCAGCGCTGCTTCGATGAGCTGAATGCCACCGAGCCCGAGGCAGTATTTCGCGTACACCAGGCTTACATCGAAGCCGGCGCGCAGGTCATCGAGACCAATACCTTTGGCGCGAATCGCTTCAAACTCACACCGCTCGGGCTCGGCGATGAGGTCCAGCGGCTCAACAGCCGCGGCGTCAAGATCGCCCGGGAAGCGCGTGAATCGGGGGCGCGTGAAGTCCTCATCGCCGGCTCCATCGGCCCTCTCGGCCTCGGCGTGCAATCGCGCCATCCGGAGCCCGGTGAGATTCAGGACGTTTTCTACGAGCAGGCCCTCGCGCTCGAAGAGCGCGGCGTTGATTTCTACATCCTCGAAACCTTTTCCTACATCGAGGAATTGCTTCTTGCCATTGATGCGATTCGGTCGTTTTCCGGCTTGCCCATTGTGGCGCAGCTCACCTACTCCGAAGAAGGCACGACCCACGGCGATGTCCGTCCTTCGGATGCCGCGGTGCAGTTGAAAAACAAGAATGTTCAGGTGGTCGGCTCGAATTGCACGCTGGGCCCGCAGGCGTTGCTGCCGATTCTGCAGGAGCTTGCCGCCGTCGACGACCTTCGCGTCAGCGCCATGCCCAACGCGGGCTTCCCCAAGCGTGAAGGCGACCGCATCGTCTATCCGAAATCGTCGCCGGAATATTTTGCGCTCTTTGCGCGCGAAGCGGCCGCGCTGGGCGTGCGCATTCTGGGCGGCTGCTGCGGCACGACCCCGGCTCATATGAAAAAGTCATGGCCTCCGGCAAGGTGGACGCCATCGACATCAACAGCGGCGCGATGGCCCGCGTCGGCATGGACGCGCTGATTGTGGCCGGCGCGCTCGAAGCCCGCGGCGTCGAGACCGTCCCTCACCTTACGACGCGCGACCAAAATATCATCGGTTTGCAAGCCCTGCTTCTCGGCGCATGGACCGTCGGCGGCGTCCGCAACGTTCTCGCCATCACCGGCGATCCGCCTTCGGTCGGCGATTACCCGGAAGCCAGCGGCGTCTACGAAGTTGATTCCGTCGGCCTTGTCAAAGTCCTGAATCGCTTGAACCAGGGCACCGACTGGGCGGGAAAAACTCTGGGTGGCGCGACGAATTTTACCATCGGAGTCGCAATCAATCCCGTCGCCGACGATCTGGACACCGAAATCGAGCGCTTCCACGCCAAAGTGGAAGCCGGCGCGCATTTCGCCATGACTCAGCCGCTCTTCGATCCCGAACACTGGCGCGCTTTCCTGAAAAAGCTCGGTGGCAAGCCGGCGATCCCGGTGCTCATCGGTATCTGGCCGCTGAACAGCTACAAGCAGGCGCTGCGCCTGAACAACGAGGTGCCTGGCATCGTCATCCCCGAGCCTTTGTTGAAGTCCATGGAGGCCGCGGGAGCCGCTGCCCGCGATCGCGGCTTCCAGTGCGCCCGCGAAATGCTCGCGTGGTCGCGCACCGAACTTGCCGGCGCGTATCTCATTCCGCCCTTCAAGCGCTACGAAGAGATTCTGGAGATTCTGTAGCGCCGGGCTCTGGCCCTGTGCCTTTCTGTTGCCGGTGCAGCGCACGCCGGAGCACCGGCGTCAGAATCGCGTATATGAATCCAACAAACACGGGCGCGAGCAATCCCCACACCACAATCGCGTGCCAGGTCGTGGTCCATAGCAGCTTTGCCGCATTCCACGCACTCGCGTGAATCAGGGCATAAATCTGCGGGACGGAAACCGGCAAATGCGGCGCCCGAAACAGTTTCTCACCCGCCCGGAAGAAAGGTACGAGGAGCGCGATCTGCGCCGGATACACCAAATAGTTCACGATCTGAATGGCGGGGAGATTCAACCGCAGGATAATCGCAGCAAGGGCGCAAAGCGCCGTTGTCCAGCCCACCGCAGGAAACACTCCGAGCGCCACACCCAGCGCCACGCTCAGGGCGATCTTTTCCGGCGTTACTCCTTGCCTCAGCAGGTCAAGGATTGGCCGGACCAGCCACCGTTTGAAATACCTTTCCTCCACAATTAGACCCGTTCACCTACGGATTCGGCTTCGGTGCAGCGACCGCGCTCGTATGGTCATGAATGATCTTCCATCCTTCCGGAAACCTTTGCCACACCAGAGTGAACACTCCTCCGAGGTCATCCGTTTCCCGCTTCAAATGCCAGCGCCCCAGCACGAGCGCGGCGTCCGGTCCCAAAAAACGAAACTCCAAATCCGAAAAATCAAGCTGTCCCATCGCGGCGCGGTCCGGATAATTTTTCTTGTACCGCGTCAACACCCCATCCCAGCCGCGCGCCACGCCGCTGCTCCCAGAGAAGGTCAATTCTGGCGAATGCCAATAGCCCACCAGAAACGCATCCACGTCGCCGCGATTCCATGCCGTCTGCTGCGCGTTGAGCACCGCACTGATGGCTTGCCGGTCGGCCTCGCGTCCCTCCGCCGGTTTTGCTATCAGGCGCCTCTGCCCGATGAGGGATAAGGCCAGTGCGAGCCCGCCTGCTGCCCAAACCCATCGGAGAGTTGTCTGCATAATCGTGCTCCTTTGCAAGTTATTGATAACTGGGAGGATAGGCGAGGCTGCGCTCCAAGCAAGCGTTTTGGGCCCTTTAGTTCTGTGCCTCTCCACGGCCCAAATGTTCTCAAAACGTTACCCCGCTAGGTCTAGCGCACTGGTACTTCAGGACTATTGGTAGGTATCTTTCGTCCGGGCACAATCCCTTTGGAGGCTGAGGGAATGTTCAGCGCTATGTTATTCCTGATCTCCATCGTGGCCCTGTCACAGTTCGCCCTCTATTACTGGCGGGCGGTGCTGGCGGGGGTTGCCGCTCAGCCGGTTTCTGACCGCGTGCTGGTTGCGGCCCAGGTTGAAAATGGGCAGCTCACGCCGGAGCACTTTCGGACTCTGGCCGGCCTTCACGATTTGACACCCGATCTTTATCCGAATCGCGGCGGGTTGGGCCTGGTGCGTCTCTATTACCGGCTGATCGAAGGCCTGGATTCCCTCGTTGCCAACAAGATTCCCGCCATCGCGGCCTGGAGCGAGCGCGAGCGCGGCATCTGTGCCCGCTATGCCGCCGTCCAAGTCGACCGCCGCCTTCAGGCCAATCTCGATCTCTTAGCCTCGCTGCGCTCCTGCTGATTCAGCCACCGCGCACCGCAAGCGGGACGAGTCTTTCAGCTCACAGGCAGTTAATACGCCCAGCGCAGCAATACGCCGCCCGTCGTGTAACCCGCTCCCACAGTGACGATGAGCACCAAGTCGCCCTTGCGCAGGCGCCCTTGTTCCACGGCGTCGCGCAGTCCCAGCGGAATCGTGCCCGCCGTCGTATTTCCATAACGGTCGATATTCGCCATCACTTTCGAATCATCGATCCCTAGGCGTTCCTGCGTGGCGCGAATAATCCGGAGATTCGCCTGGTGCGGCACCAGCAGCGCGAGATCGTTTTTCGTAAAGCCGTTCCTCTCAAGCAAGCGCGCGGACATCTCCGCCATGCGCCGCACCGCGTATTTGAATACCTGCGAGCCTTCCTGATGGACGTAGTGCAAGCGCTTCTCGACGGTTTCGCAACTCGAGGGGTGGAGCGACCCGCCGCCGGGCATGTACAGAAACTCACCTCCCGAGCCGTCCACGTCATGTTCGAAATCGAGAATTCCTTCGTTCGAACCGGCGGACTCGAGCAGCACGGCTCCCGCGCCGTCGCCAAACAGCACGCAAGTGGCGCGATCCGTGTAATCGAGGATCGAGGTCATGACGTCACTGCCAATCACCAGCACTTTCCCGTGCGTGCCCGCGCCGACGAACTGCGCGCCCACGGTCATGGCATATGCAAAGCCAGAGCACGCCGCGGACAAATCAAAGCCCCACGCCTTCCTGGCGCCGAGCCGGCACTGCACTAGGCAGGCGGTGGCAGGGAAGAACATGTCCGGCGTGACGCTTGCGAGGACGATCAGGTCAATGTCCGCCGGATCGGTCTTGGTTTGAGCCAGCAGCGCCTTCGCTGCTTCCGTGGCCATGTGCGACGTGGCCGTGCCCCTTTCGGCGACATGCCGTTCCCGGATGCCGGTTCGCGTGCGAATCCATTCGTCGCTGGTTTCAACGATTTTCTCGAAGTCCGCATTGGTCATCACCTTCGGCGGAACGTAGCCGGCTACACCCGTAATCTTTGCCGCGATGCGGTGAGACATGACTCTCCTTGCGAATTGCTTCCCGGAACAAAAGAATCTGAATTTTATGCGATTGCACGGTGGCGTTACAAGACGCAGTGCATCCCTTTTCAGAACCGCAGGAGGTAGCTCAATTTGACGAAAAAAAGCCGGCTGGTGGAATTGTTGGGGGCGCCTTGCGCGGTGACCGAAGGGGGCGGCCCGGGACGCAACGTGAGGTCGCTGTAACCGTTGTTGTATCCGACATAGACGGCCGTGCCCGGATGCAGCAGATAGGTGAACAGCACATCGGTGGTGAGCCGCTTGGTCGGTGCAATGGGTCCGCCGTCGAAGCTGCCGAGGTTGGTTTGGAGATCGAGGAGATTCGAATTGGCGATCGTGGCGTTGTAGTCCAAGATCAGCCGCAGCGACAATTCCTTGGTGAACTGGTAATTCAACTTGGCGCGGTTCAAATAGTTGTTGAAGATGCTCTGCCCGGGGGAAAACGGCGGCGTTGTCCATCCCGGCCGTGTTCCCAGGCGATAGTAAAGCAGCGTCTCATCAAAGCGGAAGCGCGAGGAAGGGCGCAGCGTAAGCCCGAAATTTAGCCTTTGCACATTCCCCAGAAAGGGAGGAATCCCCGCTGGCGGAAAGAAATTCTCTCCGATGCCGCGCACGTATGTCGCAGAGAAAGAGATCCACTTGTAGGGCTGTGTGGATACCAGAAACCCCGTTCTGTGCTTGCGGAAATCGATGTTGTCGAAGAGTTCGTAGGCTTCATACCGGCTGATGGAGATGGTCGTTTGCTTGGTCAGGTCAACCTGGAATCCAATGGCTGCGATCCAATCCTGCAAGGTGCCGGCGTGGTTCCAATCCACGGTTTCGATGGCGGTGGGGCCAAAATCGACGATCTTGCTTTTCTCCGGCCTCCAGAAGTAGCCGCCGTTGGCAGTGTTCTGCCGGATGTCGATGCGATTGACGAACCCCAGTTCCGTGCAGAAATTCGGAGAGAAGTCGTTGTAGTTCGTTGAGAAGAGGAGATGCCGCCCGGTGTAGGAGGCGTCTACCCACAGCGCATTGCCTTGCTGCGAACCGATTCCTTGCGCGACCTGCGGAAACGACAAGCAATCCTGCCCGGCATTGCTGTTCTGACGCGTCCACGTGTGCACTCCCTGTGCATCAACTACCCAGTTTTTCGAGAATTTGAGCCGCGCATCGAGTGAAGCGACGCGATTGCTGGTGTCCGCAAAATCGCGGCTGGAAACATACGCGCCAACGTAGGACTGCTTGCCAAACTCGCGTGCGACTCGCACCACTCCATCCACGGCTCGCGTATTGTACGGACCGCTGGTGCGGCCCAGGCCCGGTTGCCGGTCGTCAATCACCAGCGCCCCGAGCGTCCATTGACCCAGCTTGCCGGTCATACGCCCGCCAAACTGGGGGTCGGCGATCCGCCGTGAAAAAAACAAATTGATCGGAGTTGCGAAGAAGCCGGCATTCTCGATAAAGAAGGGCCGCTTTTCGGGGAAGAAAACAGCAAAGCGCTGATTCACGGTGAGCTGCGGATCATCCGATTCCACCTGGCTGAAATCCGGATTCAGCGTGACGTCAAAGGCGGGTTCGGCTGGTTCAGGAAGTGATTGCCGGCCAGCAGCCCGTAAGGAATGAGCTGGATGTTGCGTCCCGGCGAAACATTTTCGATGCCGCCGGCGGGCGCAAATTGCTGCGTCAATCCTTCCACTCGCTGCGTCACATAGGGCCAGTAGTCGTATTCGCTCTTCCGCAGGATTACGCGATAAAGGGCAACGCCCCAGGTCTGCTCCGGAGCGTGCGAGAAACGCAGGCTCTTGAAGGGTATGGAGAAGAACACAACATAGCCGTCGTTCCGGACACGGCCCGCGTTGTCCCACAGAGTGTCGAAGCTGAAGTCGTATCCCTGCCCTTCCGTGTAGATGGCGTCGGACTGCACGCCGAGCGGATTGGAAAAAAAGTAATACGCCCGGTGAAAATCGTGAAACGTGTCGAGGAGCACGCCGACGCCGTCGTCCTGAACCAAAGCTTCGCGTTTTGCGAGATGCGCACGGACTTGACCCGGTTCGTCGCGGCAGATGAAAGCCACATAGAGATTCTTATCGTCGTAGGAGAGGTACGCGGTCGTGGATTCCGTCGCTGGAATGCCGTCGCCGGGGGCGTTCTGACGGAAATCGCTCACTGCTAGCTCTGCTTCGCGCGGATGATCTTCCAGGAAGTCTTGCAGTTTCGGTGCGCGATGCACGCGCGGGATTCTGGACAACGGAATCTTGACTGCGTCCGGAGGCGGAGGAGCAGCGCTCTGCGCGGAGACACGCGTCCCCGCGAGCAGCATCACCACACCAAGAAGAGTTCTCCGGATGATGGGGCCCATTTTCGCTGCCTTTATATATCGCCCGGGGAGACTTCACGCAAGAGTAAATTCAGAGGAATTGTCATCGCAGCATAGGCTGCGCAGTATCAGAGAGATAGGACACGCGCTCTACTCCTCGCACCCGGTAATGGACTGAACCTGTGGCTGGCCGCTATGAATTATGAAGCAGGCGGAACGATTTCGTAGCGCCAAGAAAGTGTCGCAGTTTTCCTGAGCATGGCGGCAACCGAGCAGTATTTGTCCTCGCTGAGTTGAATGGCATGCTTCACGGCGGCATCATCCAGCTGCCCGCGGAGGCGATAGACAATTTCCAGCTTGGTCCAAACGGCCGGCGGCTCTGCCGCACGCTCGCCCGAACAGATGACTTCCAGCGATTGAAGCTTCTGCCGCTTCTTTTCCAGCACGATGACCACGTCCGTGGCCGTGCAAGCGCCCAGGGCCATCAGCAGAAGCTCCATCGGCCCCGGAGCCTTGTTCGATTCGCGGTCGGAATCAATGGTCACCGCGTGGCCGGAAGGGCTTGTCGCCACGAATTTCTGTTCGTCAATCCACTTTACCGATGCGGTCTGCATGAGGCCTCCCGAGAGAAAGAATAACAGGAAGAGCAAATAGGAATAAGGCAATGCGCACGATCTGGTGGGAATATATCGTTGTCCGTGTCGAAACGGTTTCCGCTGAGAAAGAAACAAGCTCAAAATAATCTGTTTCGCCCTTGCCTTATTTTTGGTTTGACTTGCGCCGTGTTACAGGTACGTTTGAAAGACCTTTTGGGGAGGGAAAGTCAAATGCAAAAGCGAGTTGCACGGTTCCGGGGTTGGCTGACAATGGCGGCAGTGGGGCTGGCGGCGCTGCTATGGGCGGCCGCAATCGGCGTTCGAGCGCAGCAGGGCGGGATGGCGGCCGCACCGAAAGAGCAACCATATGCGGTGGAGTACTACTATAAGGCGAAATGGGGTCACGCCGAAGAATTCCTGGCGCTCTTCAAGAAGAATCATTATCCGGTGTTGAAGAAAGAGATCGAGCTGGGCCGCATGTTGAAGGTAAGCATGACCGCGCCGCGCTATCACGCGACGGAAGACGGCCGCTGGGATTACCGGGTGACCATCGTCTTTAAGAGCGCCGCGATTGCCAACGACAATTTCGACAGCGCCCCGCTGATCAAGCAGCTCTATCCGGATCAGGAAACGTACAAGAAAGAAGAGCAGCGGCGTTTCGAAATCCTGGACGCGCACTGGGATCTGCCCATCAAGGACGTCGACCTCGACGCGCGGTGAAGAATCGCCTCGTTGAAAGGTCAGAGGCGCGGAGCGGAACCGGAGTCCGACGCGAAGTGCGCGGCACTGGCTTGGCTCTTAGGAGCGTTGACAATGCCGCGTCAAACTTCTTTTTTCGACGACGATTTTCTTAGTCACCGTATTTCTTCACTACGGTATTCCTAGCACATAAGATAAACCAGTTTCCACAGCAGCGATTGCCGCGCCTGAAACATGAGCAACCGCTGGGAATCTCAAAACATGATTGTGAATATCGTAAGCCAGACGGCAACGGTTGCAATCTATCAGGCGGCTGTTAAATTAGCTCATGCCCATTAACGCCGATAAGCCACACTTGTGGAAGGCAGACACGCGAGCGTCGGTTGATCAGTTCAACCAATGGTTTATGAAATTCGCGCCGAAGGCTTATCGCGATACCCGCAAGAAAACCATTGAGAGCGTTGAGCAGGGCCTCAGCCTCACCAAAGACCTCACCATGATCACGCCTGCCGTAATCAAAGCAAATCCGGTCATTCTGCCGACTCTGCGCATGTCTACATGTCCGCCGCTGGCACGTGACAGGCTCATCGGCCTTGCGGATTCGAGTAAGAATCTTGTCGGCACACTCGAAGAAGGCAAGCTGCCGCCGCAGTTAGCAGCGGAAGTTCTCGATGCGCATCTAAAGAAAATCACGGCGATTTTGTCACAGATGCTCGACGTGGATATTTTTCCGTGGATTGGGGAGAAGCGCAAAGCCACTAAGGAAGAACGTTACCGCTCGTCTACCATTATCGCTGATCGGCTATGCGGGGCTGTTGCGGAGCCCATCGTGCGTAACGCTCAGGAGAAGCGTCAACTCGCACTCATCGAGAAGTACCTGACCGACCGCGGCTACAAGCTGAAAGCACCTCATGCGGCCACCCCGCTCAATCAAATGGAGCCGGGTACTTTTTCGTTCCGGCTCAATGTCCTGGTGAAGCCTTCCAAGGCCGCGGCCAAAACCGTGAAAATTCCTATCGACGCGGTCGTTCAGCCGAAGAAGGCCAAGCTGCCGCACCTGCCGATTCTCATTGAAGCAAAATCAGCAGGCGACTTCACCAACGTTAACAAACGCCGCAAGGAAGAGGCGATCAAAATCAACTACCTTAAAGCGACGCACGGCAAGGGCGTCGTCTTTGTGCTTTTTCTCAGCGGGTATTTCGACGCGGCATATCTTGGGTACGAAGCGGCTGAGGGGATAGACTGGATATGGGAGCATCGCACGCAAGACCTGGACCAGCTCGGAATCTGACATCATGGCAACTGTCGCACATCAGACCATCGAAGGAAGCCGCCAGACGGAGCAGACGCGTCTCGACAGTCTGAAGACGGCGGCGGAACGCAACAAGTGGGGCCAGTTTGCAACGCCGTTTGCATTAGCCCTTAGTCTCGCGCGCTACGCGCATAAAACATTAGGGGAGGGCAGGCTCCGCTTTCTTGACCCGGCGATTGGCACTGGATCGTTTTATTCTGCGCTGTCGCAAGTTGTCCCTGCAATGAGCATCGAAGCCGCAACCGGCATCGAGCTTGACCCCTTGTTTGCGGAGGCAGCAGAGAGCCTCTGGGGCAAGAGCGGCCTTCACGTCGTGCGGGGCGATTTCACAAAGCAGAAGCCTCCCGCGCAGCGTTTCAATCTCGTACTAACCAATCCACCTTACGTGCGGCACCATCACCTGGAATCTGACGCGAAGGATCGCCTCAAGGTGCAGCTCGCGCGCTCATTGCACATGGAGATCAGCGGACTTGCTGGCCTGTATTGTTATTTTCTGTTGCTATGTCACGACTGGATGGAAGAGCAGGGGCTTGCGATTTGGCTCATTCCCTCGGAATTCATGGACGTGAATTACGGCGTGACGCTCCGGCGCTACCTGACGGAACGGGTAACGCTGCTCCATATTCACCGTTTCTGTCCAACGGACGTGCAGTTTACGGACGCCTTGGTATCCTCAGCAGTCGTGGTGTTTCGCAAGACACTGCCCCCGCCAGGACACCGCGTCCGGTTTTCGTTTGGCGGTGAGATCGAAAATCCAAGCACTGAGGCGCTTGTGCCTCTCGATGTGCTACGACACTCCCGCAAATGGACGCAGTTTCCAGCCCGGACGAACTTTGAGAGTACAGATGAGCCGACGCTTGGCGATCTCTTTGTCATCAAGCGCGGGCTTGCGACCGGCTCCAATAGTTTTTTTATCTTGAGTGACGAAGATACGAAGACCTGGCACATTCCGCGCCGATTCCTTAAACCGATTCTGCCCGGTCCGCGCTACCTGACGGCAGAGATCATCGATCAGCGCGCTGACGGTGCGCCTGTCGTGTCTCCTCAGCTCTACCTGCTTGATTGCAGCGAGCCGGAGGAAAAAATCAAAGCGAGCTGGCCGCGATTCTATGCGTATCTACAGAAAGGCCGAGAAGAAGATATCCACGTGTCATATCTCGCCAGTCGCCGCGCGCCGTGGTATTCCCAGGAGCAGCGCCCGCCCGCCCCTTTCCTGTGTACCTATATGGGCCGCTCGGCTAACGGCAAGCATCCGTTTCGCTTTATCTGGAATCGTTCCGGCGCGACGGCGCACAACGTCTACCTCATGCTTTATCCCAAGAGCCGCTTGCAGGAAGCTCTGAACAACCATCCCGAACTTGCGGCGCGAGTGTTTGAGGCACTCCAGAGCGTCACGCCCGGCCAGTTTATCTCCGAAGGCCGCGTATACGGCGGCGGATTGCACAAAGTGGAGCCAAAAGAGTTGGCGCAGATTCCTGCTCGTGCCGTCCTTGAGAGCATCGACGGCTACTTTCAGGTCGAGCGCCAAGAGAAATTGTTCGCCTAGGCTGAGGTGAGGAAGTTCTCGCTTCGCTCGAAATGACGAGCTTAAGGTTTCTTGCGGGAGAATTGGATGGCTCTTGAACCCCGGCTATGCCTGGGTCTAAGCTCTACCCTATTCTTGGGGCGAGAACGGCACTGGTTTTTACCGTTTCTCTGTCTTGGGTTCGGCCGAAGGCGAACGGTGGCAGGCCGGGCCACGTTTCTCACCCCCTACAACTTCCTCCCGTTTCAACGCGTTCACCAGGTACAGCGGACGGTGCCTCAGGGGCGCTGCGCGCCCTGGGCTGAAGCCCAGGGTCTACAGAGTCCGATTTTCCGAGCAGCTTTAATGTCGGAGTTAAAGCTCCGACCCCCGAGCTACAATTTAATTGGGATAGCTTCTAGCCTTCCCTAGTCTCAGTACTTCCTTTGCTTTGCTTACCTCCTGCATCCTCCCCTTGGAAAACGGATGGCCGGAGCTTGCCTGGCGCATGCTTGAATAGGAGAAGAGGCTAGCCAAAGGCAGCCCCACCCTTGCATGAAGCAAAATCGCAAGGATGGGCCACCCGGGAGGTCTCATCGGATCGAGGGGCGGCCACCCGCCGGACCCACTGCGCTCGAAGGAGAGTGTGATGCTGCTGACCGACAGCCGCGGTATACTGAGGCCATGACCGAACGAGCCACCGAGATAATGCAGAAGGCGCTGAGCCTGTCCGAGGAAGAGCGCGCGGATTTGGCGTGCTCGCTGATGGACAGCCTGGACGCAACAGTCGATGACGACGCGGAAAGCGCCTGGCAGCAAGAGATCGCGCGGCGCATTGCGGATCTGGACTCTGGAAGGGCAAAGACGGTTTCCTGGGAAGAAGTTCGCGGGCGAATCTCCTCGAAGCTCCCTCATGGCAAACAAGGAAGTTGAGTTCCACGAAGCAGCGAGTGAGGAGTTCGAGGCTGCTTTTGACTGGTATTGGGAGCGAAGCGCGGGCGCGGCTGCCAGATTTGCGGGTGAAGTGAGCCGCGCGGTCGCCAGCGTTGCTGAGGCTCCGCAGCGTTGGCCAGCCGGGATTCACGGCACGCGAAAGTTCCTTTTGCGGCGATTTCCATTTGCGCTGATTTATAGAGAGCTTCCTTCCATCATTCAAGTGCTGGCCGTCGCGCACGGCCATCGGCGGCCAGGTTACTGGAAAGGCCGACGCTAGGGCCGCACGGTCTGAGTTTCCTTACTTCCTTGCCTCGGTCGTTTCCTGCATCCTCCTCAGTGGAAAGCCTTGGCCGGAGCTTGCCTGCCGCGAGCGCCTGCACGGCGAGCAGGCGTGCGCTGAGGTCCTTGGCCGACAAGCGCCCCTCGCGGTAGAGCCGGCGCAGAAAATCCTCAGCCGGAAGGTCCTTCTTCCGCGAGTTGCAATCCAGGCAGCAGGAGACCAGGTTGCGGTACGAATTGCCTCCCGACTTCGCGACCGGCACCACATGATCCAGGCAGTGGGCCCGGCTAGGGGTCCGGCGCAGACAGTAAAAGCACACGCCAGCTTGGCGCGCGTGGATGGCCTGGCGCAGGGCCGGAGTTCGCAGGAAATCCAGCTCGTCCAGGTTGACCCTGCCGGGCAGCTTGTGGCGGCCGCCGGTTCCGGTTCGGCTGCCGCGCGGCGCGCGAACCTCCCCGGGCGACCGCACCTGGACCAAATGACCGATGTTGCTCCGTTCGATCAACCGCAAGACATTATTATCCACCAGCCGACGCACGGCCTGCCGCACCCGTCTGGCCGTAAGGCCCATATTGTTGGCGAGCCACACAATCGTAAAGCGCAGCCGGGGCTTGCCCTCGAAGCGGCTGTGGCGGAGAAGATGCAAATAGACCGCGCGGTCGAGGACCGAGAGTTTGAGCCGCGGCGCGAGAACGTCTTCCAATTCTTTGCACACTTCTACAGCGTCGATTTTTTCGTGTTTCATGGTTTTGTGTCCTTAGGAGGGAATAGGAAATGAAGCTGACAGCCGACAGCTAACACCCAAGAGTCAACATCTGGAAGACATGAAGGAGGCGAACCCAGGCGGGTCGCCCCAAAAACAAAAAGGCCCAACCAAACGGTTGGGGCGCAGAAGACGCACAGGGCTGGGGCCCTGCTCTAACAAAAAAAGCGTCCACGGCAGAGCCGGGACGCACTTCTTTACGTCACTTACCCTACCACACTGATGCCTCTCTTGTCAAGTAAAATCTAAAGAAATATGAGAAGTGCTTTGAATGCATAGAGATAACGAGGAACGAAGAGGAGGGAAAGACCCCCTGCTTTGAGACGCGACGGTGATTGGTAGCAGGGAAGAACCTAAGAACTCAGGAATTACGCTGCGAGCCGCCGCTGGCGGCCACTTCGATAACCGGGTTGGGCAAAGCTCGCATGACGCGGACAAACAGTTCAACGATGGCTCCGTCAAACTGCGCATTCGCGCAGCGCTCGAGCTCCGCGAGAGCCTCATTTGCGTGGCGGGCTTTCTTGTAGGTGCGGTCGCTGGTGATGGTGTCGTAAGCGTCGGCGATCGCGATGATGCGCGCGCCGAGGGGAATCTTGTCGCCGCTGAGGGCTTCGGGATAGCCTGAGCCGTCAAAGAATTCGTGGTGGTGCTGCACCATTTCGCGGACTCGCGCCAGCGGCGTAAGCGGGTCCAGGATTTTCGCGCCAAACTTCACGTGCGACTTCATCGTTTCCCACTCTTCGGGATTGAGCGGACCGCTCTTATTGAGAATATTTTCCGGGATACCGACCTTCCCGATGTCGTGCAGCACCGCTCCCAGACGAATCTCTTCGACTTCCGCATCGTTCATCCCCAGGCCCTCGGCAATCAGCGCGGCGTAGGCGGAAACTTTCTGCGAGTGGCCCTGAGTATAGTGATCCTTGGCGTCGATGGCAAAGGCGAGCGAAGTTACGGTGTCCAGCACGGCCTGCGGCAGAGCCTGTGGCCCTTGCGCGGACGCTGCCGCGGTCTTGCCGTCATTCATTTCCGTGGCGGCGAGGGACTCGGTAAACTGCCTCAGGCGCTGGTAAATCTCTTCGAACGCCTCCGGTCCGGTTGAGAAAAGGCGCTTGAGCGTCACTCCGAGATAAGCTTCGAGAACGTCGCGCTTCCATTTCTTCGCTTCGTTGGGATCGAAGTGGTCGGCGGTCGAGACGGCGTTGCCGCCTTGATGTTTCGAAAGATACATCGAGGCGTCGGCAACCTGGATCAGCTCCTGTGGCGATGAGCCGTGCAGCGGATAACAAGCGATGCCGAAGCTGGCGCTGATATTTTTTTCGCGCAAGAGCGGATCGGCGGCTACCCAGCCGCGAAGCTTGCTGGCGAGCTGCCGGGCGTGCTCCATGTTGGTTTCCGGCATCAGAATGACGAACTCATCGCCGCCGTAACGAGCCACGACGTCCGAGCGGCGGCAATTGGACTCCAGAATCTGCCCCACGCGCTGCAGCATGAGGTCGCCCTCGAGGTGGCCGTAGAAATCGTTCACGAACTTGAAACGGTCCAGGTCCATGAGCACGAGAGCAAAGGCGCGCCCCGCGCGAGTGGATCGTTTCCATTCCGCGGAGAGCGCTTCCATGAAAAAACGATGCGTTTTGACCCCCGTGAGCCCGTCGGTGATCGCCTGCTCCTGCGCCTTTTGGAAGGAAAGCGCGTTGTGCAGCGCGCCGGCGATGAGGTCCGCGAGCGTGCGCATCAGAAGAACTTCTTCTTCGGAGAAGTCCGCGGGCGCGGAAGATTCGACGTAGAGAATGCCGTGCAGTTGGTCGGCGTAGAAAACGGGCAGCGCGATCGCCGCGATGGTATCAGGCAAAAGCGGCAGCCACGCGCTATCCGTGGGAGAGGCGGAGCGATACACAGCCATGTGGCCATTGCGGGCCACGTGCCCGATCAGTCCGGCGCCCAGGGGGATGCGATGGCCCAGGGTTCCGCGGCGTTTGCCCGCTTCCGCCTGAATCACGATTTCCCGCGTCGCGTAGTTAAGCACCCCGATGCCGATGTGATCGTAGGTGAGGCCGGTTTCCAGTTGCTCGGCGATCTTGGCGAGCATCTCGTCGGGATTGAGCGTGGCGATGGCATTGCGCGAAATGGTGTTGAGCAGCGAGAGGTGCCGGGCCTTGGTGCGCTCTTCGTTGAAGAGGCGGGCGTTTTCAATCGCGATACTCGCTTCGCTGGCCAGAACGCGCAGAAGCTCCAGGTGGCCTTCGTCAAACGCGCCCTCGTGGTCGGAGAAGACCGCCATGGCCCCGATGGCGTGGTCGTAAGCAACCAGCGGAACGCCGCAAAAGCATCCTTTTGTGCGAATCGGCTCGACGCCCAGCTTTTTGACCTCCGCGACATAATTGTCGCGGATGAGCACGGGCTGGCGCGTGCGAATAATGTACTCGGTGATGTGGTTGCCGGTGGGGCGCGCGCGCTTGAGCTTCCGCGCGCCGTCGATCATCTCCAGATCGAATTGAATTTCGTCGCGCAGCGGATCCAGCTCCGCGATATAGAAATTCTCCACGTCGAAGAGCCGCCGGAGCTCCTCCCACACTTTCTGCATCAGGTCTTCTTTGTGCAGCGTGGAGCTGAGGGCCCGTCCGATTTCATTCAATACGTGGAGCTCTTCGGAGCGCCGCGAAGTCTGCTGAATCAGGTAGCTGTTCTCGACGGCCATGCCGATCTGGTGGCCCAGCGCCAGGAGAAGCCGCAGCTCGGCCGGCGTGAAGCGCCGGCTGTCCGGCGTGCCAAGAAGCAGGACTCCGAAAGCTTGCTCCTTGGCCTGAAGGCTGATGGCCACCACGCTGCGAAGTCCTTGCGCGAGCGCCAGTTCGCGGAAGCGGCGGATGGACTGCTCTTTTTCGAGAGCCGAGAGCGAGTCGTCACGAAGGTCGCGGAAACCCAGCAAGCCGCCGAGCCGCGCCACAAGGCCGACGAGATAATCGTCCAGGCCCTCATTTTGAGCTGCGCGGCAAAAATCATCACTCAGCCCGACGGCAACGACGGAAGTCGGGCCCTGCGGATCCCCGTGGTGCAGAAAGAGCGCGCCGGCCGGAAGCCGAACCACGCCCAAAACGCGATCCAGGGCTTGCGCGAGCATGCGCTGGATCTCGCCGCCGACAAAGCTCGAGGTCGCCAGATTGAGATTCGAAAGCGCCAGCATGTTGCGCTCGATGCGTCGCTTTTCCTCTTCGTAGAGCGCCATGACCATGAGCATGGCCACGAACGCGCATGGCGCGGCGCCAACGACGCTCATGCCCGCGCCCTGAAGTTCCGGCGTGGCGTTCAGCACCTGGAGGGAAATCCAGAGGATTCCCCACGAAGCGAAAGAAACGCCCAGGAGCCGATCGGCAAGCGTTTCTTGCCGCCGGCTCTCCTGCCAGAACACCACTGCAACCCCGATGTACAACAAGGAAGACGGAATGACCGCCGAAACGGAGATGGTGTGCGCGGCATTGGCCGCGGCCCAAAGTCCGAGTAAGACGCCCACAAACACAGCGGGAATCTTCCAAGGCTTTCGCTGAGAATAAAGTTGCGCTCCTAGAAAAAAGAGCACGCCGGCGAGAGCAAAGAGCCAGTGATTCAATGCGCTCTGAATCGGGCTGGGCGTCATCCATTGAGCGACTGCCGCACCCAGGTAGTGAAATCCGAAAACCGTCCACGCGGCGGTCCACAGCAACAAGTAAGTCTGGCGCTTGATGTTGTAAATGTACGCGAAGAAGCCAGCCACCAGGATTGTGGCGATCAGCAGCGCCAGAGAAATAAAGCTTTCCGGTATCAAGACCGCATTCGATTCCCCGCCCGCATCGCGGACGGCATTTCGCTAGTGACAAGGCACAATACTTCTTCTTGGTCCGAAACGCACCGGCAACCTCGCCACCTGTACCAGAGGACAGTCGTGCGGCGACGCAGGGAGATCGCGCCGATACACAAAATAAAGTACTTGCGATTATGGATTACGAATTTTTCCAGATGCAAGTGTACCAGCGTACTGGTGGCCAAAGAGACAGCATGCTCCCCGTAACGCATTCAATGCAAAGGAGAATCCTACCTGCGTCATTTGGTCAATCGAGCGCCAGCCGCGAATCCTTCGAAATTTTCCCTTGCGCGTCCGCGTGGTTATGTGGTGCTCCCATCTTTTGCGATGCGTGGAATTTTCAAGGATTCCCCGGAATCGAAAGACCAGGCCCGCATACCAGTACATGGAAAATCGAAATCTCAACCGTTCCAAAGAAAAACCGGTAGTGGGTTAATCTGATGACCCACTACCGGCGATCTAAGTGGCTATAGGCCGTGTTATTCGTCCAATTCGTCGCCGCCGAACTGCTTCGCGTTATAGACGTTCGAGAGGTCGTCCACTGTGGCGTCACGGGAACTCATCGGCAGCAACCCGAAGAGGCGCTCGATCGTCGCCAGGATCGAAGTCGTGTCGTATTGCGTGTGGTCGATGACGTAATTGCCCCGCAGGAACGGTGAGACGATCAGGGCGGGAACGCGAGTGCCGGGTCCCCATTGGTCGTGGACGCCCGACGCGGCGCCCTGGCCTGGCGGCGATACGTGATCCCATTGCCCTCCAAACTCGTCGTAGGTCACGACCACCATCGTGTCTTTTGCGCAGAGGCTGCCCTCAATCGCCTGCAGTAACGCCACGAGATGGTCGCTGCCGCGAGTCTCGCTGGTGTAGCCAGGGTGCTCGTTCTCCGGTGCGATCGGCTTGACGAAGCTGACCGAATTGAGATTGCAAACATCGGCGGAAGAGTTCAGGAGCTGAATGAATTCCAGTTCGTCACGCAGGTGCGCTCTACCTGCCGTACCCGGTGCAAACGATGCGTAGTAGTTGAACGCATTGTGGTGGAACTGGAACTGCTTGTGCGGGCAGAAAGGATAGGCGGGGTTCGGAGCCGAGGATGGATCAGAACATGTCGGACCGTCGCCATTCGTCCAACCGGGCGAGCCGACATCTCCGTCCGCGTTCGACCACCCGCCAGAGTACCAAGCCCAACTGACATTGGCCGCACTCAGTTCGTCACCAATCGTAATCCCGGGCTGTGGCGGTAGCTGCGGTCCTCCGCCGTGGGGCTGGTAGGTAGGCTGGATCGTGTTGATCGCGTAGTCCCCGCAAGCCAGACCTGCTACGGGCGAGGGGCACACGACGGTGAGCCGGTCGTCGCTGACGGTCCCGGTCGCGTGGTAGAGCGCATAATTATTCGGCATTCCGTTTGAGTCCACGATCGAGTGGCGGATGGCTGGAGCGCCTGGCCATGTTGGCGTCGCCGCCGCGATGAGCCACTGATGATTGAGGAAGGATCCGCCGAACGCCGACTGGAAGAAGTTGTCCAGTATGGCGTAGTGCGGGTGTCCATCACCATGTAAGAATTTATAGATCGGCAGGCTCTTGGTATCGTAGAAGCCCATCGTGAGGCCGACGGCGTCACTTCCGGTCACATAGCGATCCTGCTGTCCGCCGTTGAGTTGGTACTGCTCCTGATAAAACCGGTGTACCAGGTCGCGCGTGCAACCCCCCGGCAGGTTGTTCGGGCTGGGCGGCAGCGCGTTCGTCCCCTGACTCGGCTGCGGGCAGGTTCGAGTGGTTGTTGGAATGAAAGTGTCAATCTGGAATGGCGAGTTTGGAAAATGGCTTCCGAACGTGGCTGCCGTCGTCGAATCCAGGCAATCGGCCGATAACGGCGGCGAGGTTAGGCTGAAGTCATTCTGCAGCAGGCACGTGTACGGAGCGCCGGCTTGGCCAACCTGGATGGTGTGTGCGGAATCGCCGTTCGCGCGACCGTTTACGCCCTCCCATCCACCGTAAAGGTTGTCGAAGCTGTGATTCTCCTGGTAAATGACGACAATATGCTGGATGTTCCCAAGCTTGCTGTTGCGCGAGCCGCCGGTTGCCGTCAACGATTGCGAGCGGCCCATGGGTGCCGTGACCGCCAAAACAACGGCGAAAACAACTGTGGTACCTAAGAACTTTGAATGAATCATAACCACCTCCTTAAGGCGAGCATCTTCACGAAGTAACATCCGGAACCAAATCCCTATCACCACTGATTCATGAACCTTCACAACTGAGTCGGGAGGGCTGAGTTCGGACCTGAGACACTTTGTCGTGTCCTGGGAAGACCAGGGGACGTCGAGTTCTTGAACAGTTGAAAGAAGACCTAGCAGCGGCAAACGCAGACGAGATGGAGCAATTCCGACGAGGCCAAACGTCGAGTACAAGTAGGGGGTGTGAACAGGCGGAATAGAACAATTACGGGAATCGGGGAGTGCTGGAATGAAACAGCAACAAGTCTTTGCGCCTTGACTGGATGATTCGATCGCAAGACGCCATCAACATCGTCAGTGAGATCCGGGGAGATCAAAACGTACGCAATCGAGAAGATAGCAACCGCAATGATTACGAATCTCGCAGCTCGCATCATGGCTCGACGTTTATAGCTTCGGTTTACGTTCCTGTCAAGTAGCAAGACTGATTGCTGCGCGTAGTTGCTCCGTTTCCTCCCTTGGAGGCGTCGCCAGCCGTTGAGCGCGGCGGTCATAAATGCTTCCTTGAAGACGAGTTGTGTCACGAAGTAATTCATAGAAACTTTCTTCCGTATTCAGCGACGATAGTGCATCTGATCGGCCAAACGCTCGCGGGCCCTTAGTCTTTTGTAATCAGCCTTTATTGCACCAAGAACGACTCGGCCGAGAAACACGGCCGGCAGATTTGGCTGACACTGACAGGACTTGCTGACAAGTGAGAGGAGGCGGCCAGGCTTAGCCTTTGTTTGGACTCCGATTTCGATAAGAAATCACTTTCGAACTGAGCCACGAGCTAAAAATCGGCCAAATGGACGGAAACAAGCACTTTCGCTACACTGAGCGTTCGAATTTGAGCGGAAAAACGCAACAGACAATGAGTGAATCCAGCAAGAAAACACCAGGCGTGCGCGTGCGCTTTGCTCCCTCCCCAACCGGCTATCTGCACGTGGGAGGAGCGCGGACCGCCCTATTCAACTGGCTCTTCGCTCGTCACCATGGCGGCGCGATGATTCTCCGCGTCGAAGACACCGACGCCGAACGCAATAAGCCCGAACTCGTGCAGGGAATTCTCGATGGATTGAAATGGCTCGGGGTGGATTGGGACGAGGGGCCCTTTTACCAGTCGCAAAGAACGGAATTGTATCGCGCTGCGGCGAAAAAATGTTTGGCCAACGGCACGGCATTCTTATGCCACTGTCCCGCGGAAAAATATGCCGGCGGAGATTACGCGGAGCCAGCTCAGGACGAAGAACCGAAGGGTGGCGGGCCGCGCCGCGTCACGCGCTGCTCCTGCCGCGATGGAAAACCTTCGAATCCCGATGTAAAGCCTGCGATCCGTTTCAGGGTTCCCCTTGGTGGCGCTACAAAATTCTTCGACACGGTTTTTGGCGAGCGCGAGTTTTCGAACGATGAAATCGAGGACTTCGTGCTCTTGCGTTCCGGCAAAGGTGAAGAAGAATTCGGCCAGTCCATGTACCAGTTGGGAGTCGTCGTCGATGACATCGACATGCGCGTCAGCCACGTGATTCGCGGCGCCGACCACATTTCAAACACGCCCAAGCAGGTGTTGCTGTACCACGCGCTCGGCGCGCAACCACCGGTGTTTGCTCACGTGCCGCTGATTCTCGGCGCGGACAAATCGCGTCTTTCGAAACGTCACGGCGCAACGGATGTGAACATGTACCGCGCGGAGGGTTTTCTGCCGGAAGCTTTCCGCAATTTTCTCGCGCTGCTCGGGTGGTCCGCGGGCGGGGACGAAGAATTCATTCGCACGAAGGACTTGATTGAAAAATTTTGGCTCGACGGCGTGAGCCGCACGAACGCGGTCTTCGACCGCCCGAAACTCGAGTGGTTCAACACGCAGTATCTGCAAAAACTTCCGATCGAGGAGCTGCTGCCCGAAGTCGAAAATGAATTGAAGCGCAGCGGCTTGTGGAAAGCGGAATGGGCCGCGGGCGCCGCCCCGGGCCCGGATGGACGGGATCACGCATGGTTTTCAAAAACCGTGGATTTGCTGCGTCCGCGAATCCGCCTGTTGCCGGATTTTTCGACGTGGTCGCGCGCGTTTTTCAGCGATGAATTCACGCATGACCAGGCGGCAAAAGAAAAATTCTGGAAAGATCCGAAAGTCCCGGAACTGCTCGCGAAACTTGCCGACGCGCTCGAAAAACTCAGCGAGTGGAACCACGATGCTTGCGAGCATGCCACGCGCGCGGTCGCAGAAGCCGCCGGCGTCAAGGCCGGCCTGCTGATCAACGCCACGCGCGTCGCGATCGTCGGCCAGGCCGTCGCGCCCCCGCTCTTCGACACCATGGTCGCGCTCGGTCAGCAGCGCGTCGTTCGCCGCTTGCGCGATGCGGTGTCTGGTTTTGGCAAAACCTAGACGCAACTTCGATCCAAATTCCATCGGCGAATCCAAATATTGAATTGATTTTGAAGTGGGTTTGTCGCAACACGGTCCGGCCTATTGTTTCGCAAAGATTTCAGCGTGTGCAGGCTTGGAGGCGGACGCTGCGGCGGCGACGTTAATGGCGACGTCAAGAGTTAGGGTGACGGGAGGCAGGCAGAGTTCGGTGCTGCAGGCCTGATAGCGGAGTTTCAAAGGGATGTGCTGCGCGCCGAGCGGCGCGTTGGCGAGCGCGGTGACGGGCATGCGAAGCGTCACCGTGTCCTGGTAGACGTTCAGCGGGGTTTTGGAAAACGCGAATTTTTCGAGTTTGCCCTTGGGATAGACGACTTCGCCGCCGCTGAAGCCGGCGGGAAGTTCGGCTTTGAGATCGGTGGCGATGAGATAGTCTTCCGATTTTTCGCGGGCGTTGATGTGAAAGCCCGGACGGATTTTCACGACCGCGGCAATCAGAAACGAGCTGCCGCGGCCGGCGGGATCGAGAGAAACATAGGTTTCGGGTTTCACGACATCGCGGCCGGAAGGAACCTGCGAATTTGCAGCGGGCGACAGGGCGACGCACAACGCGAGAACGGCGACAAAGATACAGGCGATTGCGGATTTCACAGGGTCACCTGAGCGCCAAGTTGCTGGGAGATGACGCGGCTCATGACGGCGTAGAGGTCCTCGCCGGTCTTTTCGAGGACGAAGGCGCTGCGCGAATCGTTCCAGCCGAGCTTGAAGCTGGTGGAAAGCGCGGAGATCCAGATTTCGCGGACGGGCGTGTTGGGCGAGATCACGAATTTGGCTTCCTCGGGTTCCTCGAAGATGACTTCGAGTTTTCCGGCCTCGCCTTCGACGTCGAAGCCGTGTTCATCGCCGAGAGCGAGCAGGCGACGCTTGAGATTATCGAAGGCCGCGTCAGCTTTGCGCTGAAAATCTTTTTCCTCCAACATAAATTCAGCGTACACGAGCAGTATGCGCGTCGCAAGCGCGGCAGAGGGGCCGAGCAAGAGAGAGTGGTGAGTGGCGAGTGAGCGCTACACAGTCCAGAGAATCTCGAGTTTTTTTTCGACGTGGGTGAAGTCTTTGTCGCTGGTGGCGAGAGAGGCTTTGCGATGGGCAGCGAGGGCGGCGGCAAAACAATCGGTATAAGGCAGTTTGTGCTCCGCCCGCAATTCGGCGGCGCCGCGAGTCAATTCGAGATCGGCGTCCACGATTTCCAGCGGGAGTTGTGCGATGTCTTCCAGGACTTTCCGCGCGACGCCGGGGCCCTTAGCGCGCCACGTGGAGTAAACCACTTCGCCCCAATTCACGACGGACATCAGCAGTTGGCGTTTGCCTTCGACGCCGAGCCGGATCAAATCCTCGACCTTGTCGGCGCCGGGACGGTCTTCGAAGAAGGTCATCAGGGCGCTGGCGTCAAGCACGATACGCTTCATAGTTCGGGGCGAGTCATGAATTCAAGGCGCTTTAGAGCGCCTCAGAGCTCGCGCTCGCGTTTGCGCTCTTCGAGCAGAGCCTTGAGGGCGGACGGTTCGCCGCTGAGCGAGCCGCGCAAGCTGCGGATAAAGGCAGCGGTAAGAGGCTGCAATACCAAGCGGTTCTCCTGCTCCAAAAAAGCGACCTGGGTACCCTCTTTGATCGAATACTTGCGCCGAAGCTTCGAAGGAATGACCAACTGGCCTTTCGTCGTGACGGTGGAGACTTCGGTCTTCATGCGAACTCCTTAGCCAAGGATTCCAGATAAGTATGCCATCTTGGATTATGTAAGTCAACATCAGCTATGGCTTACATTTGGCTTATGGCCGCCGCTACAAGAGGAGGAGAGATTCCTCACATCTGCAGGCCGACCCTTTCGTCCCGTAAGAGCTTCCGGGACGCAAAGAGCGCGCAGGAGTGAAAGGGACAGCAAAAATCGGCCTGCTGCGTTCGGTCCCGTAAGACCATCCGGGATGCAAACGACGCAAATGACGAGTGGAGGTGGCGGGAGTGGGGAGCACAGCCAGGAGTGTGTCAAGTTCCAGGACATTCTTTACATTCCGTTATCAGGAGATCCTTTACAGTCGTGGGTTGGATGCCACCAGCGATCCACGGCCGTGGACCGCTGGTGGGCGAGGTCGAGTTCGCGCACCAGGCTGCGGCAGTAAT
>WNGE01000731.1_pt1 | contig 43015 bp, 38 predicted proteins | sample 5400651 | NCBI WGS metagenome assembly WNGE01 (sample SAMN13153370, study PRJNA577476) | soil metagenome | isolation source: 60 cm soil or saprolite under grassland replicate 2 | place: USA:California | collected 2016-06-15 | reverse complement strand
CAGCCTGATGGCCGGGTTGCGCGCCAGCTCGTCCACTGGCGCACGATCCGTCAGCACCGGCAGCGGCAGCGGCTGGATTGGGAAAACGTGCTCGCCGGAGACACGCAACGGAGCGCGACTGGTCGCCAGGATCTTGACACCCGGGCAGGCGCGCAGCAGGTCGACCACGATCGGCGCCGCCGCCAGCAGCTGCTCGAAGTTGTCGAGCACGAGCAAGCAGCCACGATCGTCGAGCAGCTCGACCAAGTTGGCGGGCGATGTCCGTCCTTCGGCATCGCCAGCGCCAAGAGCACGCGCAATCGCGCGAATCACCAGGTCGGCCCCACTCACTGGGGCCAGTGTCACAAAGCACACGCCCGCGGGGAAGGCGCCCAGTGCGGCCATCGCCAGCTCGATTGCTAAGCGGGTCTTGCCGGTGCCACCTGCCCCGGTCACCGTCAGCAGGCGCACATCCGGCCTTCGCAGCAGGTCAGCGGCGACACGCAGCTCACGCTCGCGGCCGATGAAGCTCGTGAGCTGGATCGGCAGGTTGTGCGGCGGGCACAACGCATCCTGGAGTGCCGTCCGTCGGCCGGCTGCTGCCAGGGCGGCACGTTCCTGAGGTGCCAGCGGCAGCGCTTGGACCAGGAGCGCCAGCGTCTCCGCGCGCGGGGCGCGACTCACGCCACGTTCCAAGTCGCTGATGGCACGCCCACTCAGCGCCGCGCGTTCGGCCAGGGCCTCGTGGGTCAGCCCCGCAGCCAACCGATAGCGCTTCAGGAGCGCTCCAAAGGCAGGCTCTTCCCCCAAAGTTGGCGCCAGCGTAGCACGCCGGTCCTGTGTGTGATCTGTGCGCTTCCTTCATGGAAGACAGCCAGTTACCTGGGCACACTGCCGACGAAATCCGTCGACAGAAGGGACACCACCGTGACGCAGACGAACCATGAAAAGTCGCTGTACGAGCGCCTGGGCGGCTACGACGCCATCGCCGCGGCCACCGACGACCTGTTACTGGGGCGCTTGGTCAACGATCCGGAGCTGGGGGTGTATTGGAAAGGTAAGTGTCAGGACAGCCTACGCAACGACCGACAGTTGATCGTTGACTTCCTGGTCGAGGCATCCGGTGGCCCCGCCTACTATCGCGGACGCGACATGAAGACCAGCCACACTGGAATGGGGATCACCGACCGTGAGTGGGAGATCTTTATGCGGCACACCCGGGCCATGCTGGCCCACCTGGCGGTCCCCGAACGCGAGAGTCAGGAGGTCATCGGGTTCCTGGAGAGTCTCAAGAGCGACGTCGTCCAGCCGCAGCCCGTTCCAGCTTAGGCGTGGTCAGGCGGCACGCGATGGATCAAGTTTGATGCTTCGCGGTCGCCAGCTCGCCGCGGCCGGCGTGCTCGTGAGTCAATCCTGAAGAAGCCTGAACTCTGACGCCGGCAGCGAGACCGCGCGTTGCGCTCGCCGGCGGTGCCTTGGACATGCGGGCGGTTCGGCGCTAACGCGAACGACCACGGCTGCGCGATGGCATGTTGGACGCCCGGTCCATCAAGTACGGGCCTGCTACCGGCCCGGTTGCGCTTATCTGCGGGTCGGCCGCCGACACTTCTGCCAGCCGCCAGCGGTGACAGTCACGCTGCGTGCGCGCGCAGAATCGCGGCAAGCACACCGATACCTTGATCTTGGAACACACATGCCAATGCATGTGGCTCGGTGATCAAAGTTCAGGTAGCAACCACCGCACGCAGCGCCTGAAAACCTTTTATGGCACAGACCATGTACATGGTCACGTGAACGACCTGAGCATGTACTGCTGTTGCCACGCCTTTTGTCCCACGCGCTCCGGGGCAGCGTGGTCCGGGCACGGTTCACGGCTGGACCGCGAGATCGGCAAGCAGCTCCGCAAGCACCTGCTCCTCTTCGATTTTCCGACCCACAGCCATCATGGTGTCGCTCAAGTCCGGGTCCCAGCTGGCCTCGACGCGATTTCCGCGCAAGGCTGACCCACCAGAAGGTGCGGCGGCGCGATAGGAGGCCGCATCAAACCGCCACGGCCGAGCCCCGAACCGGGCGACGATGCCATTGGCGATACTGAGGCCCGGCCAATCAAAGTCGCCGTGGTACCGGAGCTGAGCCCCAGACTCCGCCAGTGAACGCAGCAGCAGCGTTGCCGCACCTGCTGGATGGCCGCTAGCGCACACAAGTGGAGCGCTGGCAGCGCCGAGGACGTTGGCTGTTTCGGCGACGACGGTTGGATTTTCACAGACGTACACATGCCGTCCGTTGAGCGAGCGGAACCCCGGCGGATCGCGCAAGACCTGGCGCACGGTCAAATAGGTGGGTTGCCCTACTTCCGCCCAGACGGCGAGACCCCGGCCGGAGACCGTCGCAGGGTCCGCCCGAAGGTTCAGGCACAAGACCGGACTAGTGAGTTCGCTATAGAGGACGCCCACAGATGCCCACACGGTCCGCCGCCACTCCGCGCCCTCGCCGTCAGGCACCCCACCCAGTTGTCCCGCGGCCCGAATGACGAGGGCATATAGCGGTCGGCCAGCGTCGAGGCTGTGACCGTCACCTGTTACCACACTAGCCAGTACGGACAACGGGACCCCTGGAGAGGGCAGTTGAGAAAGCACGCGCGCCGTAGATTGCGCCAGACCGAGGCCGGCCGTTGGCTCCGCGCGCGCCAACCGACGCAGCAGCCCAGTCGACCGCACACTTGCGAGCCAGACTTCGAGCACCGGCCGCTCAGCGCAGAGTGCCTCTAGCGGCTCGAACGCCGTCGCCCAGGCTCGATCCCTCACCAGCCTGGCCGCGGATTGGTCCTCCACCGGCCCGGTCAGTGCTTCGATGGCACTGCGCAGATCGGGCGCGACGCCAGCCCGACGCAGGCTGACCTGCAAGGATTCAAGCCGCACTGTGACAGACTGGCCGGGTGCGACTGGCCGGCCCAGCAGTTGTTCCACCGCCCGTTGCTGAGCCGGAGTCGCATTCTGCAGAACGATCGGGCCCTGCAGTGCCAGGCCGCGCTCCAGGCGACGGCGTGACCGTTGCACGAGCCAGCGCAGGTCGTCGTGCCCGAGCAGGCGCTGCAGACGCGCCGCGTCAGTGCTCATTGGCCGCGGCCATTGTGGACGTGCCCGTTGGTGCCGACCCCGTTCATCTGCGGTGAGGCCGACGCCGGCGTGCGGTCGACTCTGGACCGCACCCGACCATCCCAGGTCCATTCCGTGACGTGCACGGCGTCAATACCTTCGCGACGTGCGAGCTGATAGATCGCCAGACCCGGCAACGTGGCGTAGCAGCCCCACTCCCGCTCGCTCGTCATGACGAAGTCGAGGTCAAACGTGTCCAGAAGTCCGATGCTCTTTGAACGACTGTCGTCGTCCACGCCGGCGAAAACTTCGTCCATCAGAACCAGTCGGGGGGCCAGCGGATGAGCGGAGCGGTAGTGGGCCGACGCGGCAGCAAACAATGGCAGCGTCACCGTGAGCACCTTTTCTCCGCTCGAGGCGGGGCCCGATGCTGCCCGCCAGTGACCGTCCTGCCGCCGCTCAATGCTGAAGCAATGCCAGCGGCGATAGTCAAGCGCCTCCGTCAGATGGTCCAGCCACGTCCCGTTCTCGTTCGCAGCCCGCACCGCATCGATCTGCGCCTTCAAGAACGCGCTCACCGCCGCGCGGTCGTCGACGGACCAGGCGTCCTGGACCTGGCGCATCAGCCGCGCACGCGCCTCAGGTAACCCGGCGGGGCCATCTGCTCGCGGCATCCAGCGGAAACGCAAATGCATGCCGGTGCTGGTCGGACGCTGCGACAGCTCCTGGTTCATGTGATGCACCTGGACCTCGGCATCGTGGATGAGCTCCTGAAGATGACTGGCGATCTCGTTCACCAGGTGCTCCTCCAACAGCTCGCGTTCGCGGGCGCTGAGCAATCGCTCGCGGTGCTCAATTTCGTCGGACAAGAGTGCAACCAGCTCGGCAGGTGACCGCTGCTGACCGTTGAAGGCGATAGTCACGACGTGCCAACCATCAACCGGATCAAGGATGGCTGAGTATCCGTATCGGGTCATGCCGTCCTGGAGGTTCTTGAATAACGTGGAGATCTCGCGCCGGAGTCGCTCCCATGCCTGGTCGTCGTCGTCCACGCTTTCCAGGGTCTGCTCAACGCGACGGGCGAGCCGAGCCGCTGGATCCGGCGACCATCCGCCCGTCGGCAGCTCCAGCTCAGGTACCGCTGCCAGGAGCAAGCCGTTCGCCGCGAAGCGTTCGAGCGTACTGATTGCCGTCGAGCGGCGCCCGGCCTGCTCACTCAGGCTCCGCTCGATTCTGACCTGGCTGTCCTGGGCACGGCCGAGGCGATTGGCGCAGGCCCGACGAACCTCCTCGAGGCGCTGGGTTTCGTGCTCCAGGGCTCGCATGCGTGCCGAAATGGTCTCGACTTCGTGCTGAATCTGCTCGACGGTGGCACCGATGCTGGCGCGCAGTCCCTCCCATCGACCACGCTCTTCCCTGGCTCCGCGGCTCGCCTCGTCCGCTCGACGCGTGCGCTCGTCCCTCGCGGATTCGGCCTGCTCGAGATCGCGAATGGACTCATGCATCTGGCTAAGGCGTTCGACTAGATGCCGAACGCGCGGCCAGAGCCCGGCTGTCGCGACACCGTAGTCACCGATCGCCTGGCTGACAGTCTCCAGGCTCGCCGCGGTTGTGGGGAGTTTCAGATCAGCTGCTGCGTCGTCGCGCGTAATAAACGCGGCTTGGGCTAGATCCTCGAAGTTGGCCACTACGCGCTCATGGTCCGTCGTGCGGGCTTCGCTGGCCGCAAGCCGCCGCTGCGCTTCACTAGCACCGCGATGGCGCTCGCGCAGCGTGTCGGCGCTGGGCATGCGCGCGAGCTCTTCGGCAAGTGTGTGCTGGCGTTGTTCAATCCGCATCACCTCCAGTCGCGCACCCTCAACACCGCGCTCGGCCAGGTCGATCTCATTTGCGAGCTCGGCGATGCGGTGGCGTCGCGCCGCGTCGCGCGCACCTCGACCGATGAACGTCGCGTTTGGCTTGTTCCATCTGCCGTCGAGGATCCCGAGTCGCCAGTGGCCGGATTTGTCGACCCAGATCTCAGACGTACCTTCACCACGGCCGATACTGCTTAGCAGGCGTTGAACCGTTTCGTCGCTCACGGCGGCTGCCCCAGGTTGCGCCCGGTCGATGGCCGGCTCGAGCACGGCAATCAGGCTGGACGCGGATTCCAGCGGAGCTCCGGCAACGAGCATCACGTCGTGGGTGTCGTGTGCCAGCAGTTGTCCATCCGGCGTCAACCAGGCGTCGACAATGCCCGCGGATTCCAGCGCCGCCTCGAATCCGGCGCGGTGCTCGTCCACCACCTCGGGTCGAAAGTCGATGAGCTGCCACAGCGGTGCACCCGCGCGTGCGGTCCGCGTTGACGGATCGCGCGTATAAGGGGTTGGTGGCACCAGGATTTCGCCCTGGAGAAGCCGCTCGCGTTCGCTGCGCAGAAGTTCCAGTACCTCGGTTATTTCGTTCTGGTGGGCCAGCGCCGCGGCGCGCAATTCGGAGAGCGCGTTGCGCGCGCCATCCGCGGCATTGGCGGTGAAGGCTGCGCCCGGATCCGGCCCATCAAGCGTCTCTGACCAGACGGCGATCCGCTCGAGGACGTCGTCGCTCGCGAGTCGAGGCACTTCTGAAAGGGAGCGGAGATAACTCCGCCAGCCATCCACGTACAGCGACGTCGTGACCTCGAGATCCTGGCGGGCCGAGCTCAGCAGATCGGTGGCGCTGTCGCGCTCTGCCATCAGCTCGTGGAGCCGCTTGCGCGCGATCTCCACCTGGTCCATGGCGGATACGTAGCGCTCGATCAGCATGCGCATGTGCCGCGTCGCTTCGGATCGTCGGCGAGCGGATGCTGCCGCGAGATTCTCCGCGGCGGCTATGCCGGCGTCCGCGGCGGAAACGCCGGCGGTGGGGCTCAGTCCCGTGACCAGTTCCGGTGGTGCGGGCGGCAACGTGGCAACCGCTGCTGCCCGGTCGACTTCAGCGAGCACCGGCTGGAGCTGCCGTTCAGCATCCTTGGCGGCAGCGCGCTGCCGCTCCAGGGCTGCGCGTTGGCGATCGAGCTCGCGCATTGCTTCCGCCTGGAGCACGCCGGCGTGGTGGGCTTGCTGCGCTGCCATTTGCGCCAGACGTTCGGCGGCATCGAGCTCGCGCACTTCGCGACTGTCGCGCAGCTCCGCGGCGCGGCCGCGAGCGCCCGCCAATTCCTCCTGGACCTGCCGGCGCGCCTGCGTCGCGGACTGATCCTCGGCCTCCGCACGCTCGAGCTCCTGACGGATCTCGGCCAGCTCTCGCTGACTCGCCTGAAAGGTTGAATGACTGGAGCGGACGTCGCGCGCCAGTCTTCGCGCCGCGACCGATGCGTAGCGGCGATAGCCGCCGAGGAATCGATCGACCTCGGTATGGGTCTCGCGTAGCGCGTGCAGGTCCTCGCGCTGTTGTTCCAGATCGTGGAAAGCCGCTGCAACCACGTTCAGAATCGCCTGATCGACTGGCTTCAACGATTCGGACAGCGCCCGCGAAAGCTTGTCCTCATCCGGCCGACGCGACAGTTGCGGCTGCCGAAGCTGGATCAGCAGGTTGATGAGTGCGTCATAACGGTCCGGGCCCAAATGGAACAGGCGTTCATCAATGGCGCGCCGGTACTCTTCGGCGCGTCGGTAGACATGGCCAATGCCCTCGAGTGCTTCGGCGAGCCGCTCGCGTGTGTGGGCGCTACCGCCCGGTCCCACAAGGGTGAATTCACGACCGATCCGACCTTCGCTTACGAAGAACCAGCGGTCGACAATTCCGCGCCCACCGACCGCCTTGATGCCACAACCAACGGTCAGGAAGAGTGGTGCACCGCTGTCGTCGCACCGCCCGAACTCCAGCCACGAATAGCCGAGCCGTTCGGGGTACCGGCCGTCGACCAAGAGGTTCCACTCCATACGTTTGCTGGAATCGCCGTCTGGTTCGACGCGCGAAGCGGATAGTTCGCCATCAAGCAAGAACGGCAGCGTCAGGGCCAGGACTTTGGATTTACCAGTGCCATTGTTGCCGCGCAGCAGGAGGTGTCCATCGCGGAACCAGAACTCTGCCTGGTCATACAGGAACAAGTCGACCAGACCGAGCCGCTGCGGCTGCCAGCGTTCACGCGCGGGCAGGGGCAACTCAGTCCGAGTCACGCCTCAGCCTCCAACAATTCCTGGACGACGGCCGGTTGGTAGCTGAAGCGCGCCAACGCCGGCCGCGGCACAACTCCGTCTGGAAACACACGGACCAGGCCCAGCCCCTCGAGCCGGTGGAGTGCGAGCGAGCACAGCTCGATGTGCGCGCCCGGCTCACGCGCGCCCTTGCGCCAGTGAGAGTGGTGCTGTTGTACCCACGCCGCCATCTGACGATGCAGCGCGAACACCGGTATGGGCACAAGGCCGTCTGCCTTCAGCATCCTGGCGAGATACTCGGCCAGTAGCAGCGTCGCATGTCCATCGGTGCCCTCCTCAGGCATGCTCAGGTCGGTGGCATCCCCGGTCGGGTCCAGCAGGACCAGACCCTCGGCACGGACCTCGGCGAGCCAGCCGGTCGCCTCGCAGATGCGCCGCACCAGGAACGGACGCTGGCTGGCGAGATACGCCTGCTGATCCTGGGTGAGGTCCTCCACATACACGACGGGGTCGTCCAGTAGCCGTCGCACCAACGCGTGCCGGACTGCCTGCCTGCGCGATTCCGCCGTATCCGGCACCGTGTCCGCCTCTAATCGATCGAGCCGTGCTGCAAAATCTGGTGCTTCTATCTGTGATGGCCCACACGGAGTGACGAGTAGGCCGGCCATGGCGCGTCGATTGACGTCGTACAGCACGTCACTGTTCGGTGCGCTGTTGACAAAGTCCTGCTCATCACCGGCAACTCTGGACAGCACACCCATGTTCTGTAGAAGTCGGACGACAGTGACCAGGTCTGAGCGTTCATCGCGTGTCGCGATGCCGAACTGCAGGCCGGTTCGGGCAAGCGAGGGCTCCGCTGCGATAGCGATCACCCGTTGAGCCACCTGACCCAGCGTGACCTGTGCGTCAGCCCGCTCCAGGACAGCCAGACCAATGCACAGGAGCGCGTATCGGCGGCGACTGAACGGCGAGCCCGAGCGGTCCGCCACCGCTGGCCGAGTAGGGTCAGTGAGCCAGGCACACGCTTCTGGAGTCGAGCCAGCCCGTTATCCACGCGGAGCGACCAGCCCGCGACCTCGGCAAACCACTCGCGCAGCCAGGGCGCGTGTCGGCGCACGAGCTTGAACGCATTCGGATCGGGCCTCCCCGCCGTCAGCATCGGGTGCCGCAGCAACGCGCGAACGGCGGTCTGGCGCTCCTCTAGCTCGCGCCGTTCCAGCGCGTCCATCATGCCGCCCGACTGAACGCTCACTAGTCGGCTGCCACCGTGCCGGCGAATGTTGCAGGCGCTGGTCTGAGGAGGTCGACGATGGTAATCACGTGGTCCTGGCCACCAAAGATGCCGTCGGGAGTTTGAATCTCGGCAACGGCGCCATCGCACGTCGGGACCAGCTGGATCTCCAGTGTGCCATCCGATGTCACGGTCCGTGCGCCGTCCGACGTGAGCGCGCCAGCCGAAAGTGCGTCTGCCAGCAGGTTGAGAAACAACGCGAATTCCTCACGATCCAATGTCTTGAGGTCTGACAGTCGCGTAGGCGTGCCGCTCGCCAATCGTTGACGGGCTGCCTCGGTTTGCCGATGCTCGGCCTCGAGTAGCTCGCCGAGCAGGCGTCGGGCAGCGCTGCGGTCGCCGACCGGCGGCATCGGTCCGGGCCGCTGGTAGCGACCTGTGGTGCGCAGGCGTGCGCTGATAGGGACTGCCGGTCCAGCGCGCCAGCTTGTGGAGGCCGGTACGTGACCCGCTTCGATCGCATCCAGATAGGCGCTGTCGGCGGTCAAATGTCTGGCCGAAGTCAACCCGAATGCCGCGCGCCACAGTCGGTGTGCGGCAGCGTCGTCGGGTGCTTCGGCGAACCACACCGCGAGGCTGCGAAAGTCGGCACTCCGATCACTGCGGCCTGAGCGGCGCTCCTGCAAAAGCATCACCGTTTCGAGCAGCGCGGGGATCGACCCCCGCGCATGCTGACGCAGCAGCGACGCCTGAGAAGGACGGCTACGTTCCCCGACAAACCACGACCGCACACCTGACCAGCGCCCGCGCCACTCGGCGAGCTTCGTGTCGAACGCCGCATCAGGATCCGGCGCTTTGTCGTGTGCTGCATCTGGCGCGACGTCCGCGGCTTCACGTGTGGCGGCGATCTGTAGCAAGCGGTCAGCGTCGAGTGTGTCGAGCTGGTGGAGTGCCTCGGCGATGTCGGCCGACTTTATCTGCAGGTCGCCGACGAATCGCTCCAGGTACCGAATCAGGCGATCCTTGTAGGCGATGAACGCCTCTTCGTCGATGTCCTGGAGCTCGATCGTGCGTTGCAAGCTGCCCATGAACGCGCTGGCGTTGGCCGCCAGATTCTCGAGCAGCGAGGCGAGCTCGCGCAGCAAATTGTGCACGACGGCCGCATCAGGGTCTGCCAGGCGGGCTTGCTCGAGCAGGCTGTGGGCACGCACGCGGATGTCCTCGAGCGCGACGGACTGCAGCTCGCCACGCCGACCTAGCGCCTGGTCATACGCGTCGAGCGCGAATTCAGCGGCCTCGCCTTCGGCCGTCAGCTGATACAGGTAGCGGGCGCGGTAAAACTCTTCGACACTGGTGACCCGGCTTGTGTCTGGATCGGCGCGCAGGTTACCCCACTCGACAAGGGCATTCAGGGCGCCCTCGGCACTCCCATCCTGCATCGCGTCGGCAATGTCCTCTGGTCGGAGGTGGACCAGAAAGCGGCGCTTGGCGTCGACGAAAGAGCGCATGATACGTCTGTACAGCGCTGCTTTCGGCGCATGTACATGCGCAAACGGCAGTGGTTGCTGAGTGCGCTCGCTCGTAAGCCGTTCCCTCGAGTGGACGGCAACCTAACAGAACAGATGTTCTCAGGTCAAGTGTCAGTGGCCGGCAGTTCGACGGCGCGATCGCTTCATGGGCGCCAAGTACAAGAGTTGGCCGGTGTTATGGCGCCGGTGCCATAATAATGTCATGCGCCGCACCACCATCGTGACCCCTGAGCACCTGCTGAAGCGGCTGCGGCAGATGGCCGCCGAGCGCGGCACGTCAATGGCCGAGCTGATTCGCGAGGCGCTCGAGGAAAAAGTCCGCTCGGATCGCCCGCGCCCGCGCAGCCTCGGTTTGGGTGCATCCGGCCATGCCGACACTGCCCAGCGTGCCGGCGACGAGCGAGCTGCGCCGCGGTCGTGGCGCTAATCCTCGATACGGGCCCGCTCTACGCTACGCTCGACCGTGACGATGCAGCGTACCGTTCCTGTCAGAAGCTCGTCGTCGAAGCAGACGAGCCGCTAATCATCCCAGCACCGGTCCTGGTGGAGGTGGACTACTGGATCCACCAGCGCTTGCATCCGGGCATTCTGCTCGCTTTGCTGGACGATGTGGATACGGGGGCGTACCAGGTTGAGGATCTCCGCGTGGAGGACTACCGGCGCGTGCGCGAGCTGTGCGACCAATATGCAGATGCAGATATCGGGTTTGTCGATGCCGCAGTGCTTGCGATCACGGAACGTCTGCGCGAGCCAAAGATTGCGACGCTCGATCGACGGCACTTTGCGATGCTTCGACCGCGACACGTTTCCGCATTGCGGCTATTGCCTGATTGATCACTGGAACGAACCTGGTGCTATGCGGCAAGGCGCCTACAGCGAAGCAATGGTGCCGTTGCTGGGTCCGATGCCGCCAACCACCTGTCCGTCGACGATGATCGAAAGCCGCCGCCCAACAACTTTGTGCGCGCGCCGTCCACGCGTTGTCCAAGACAACTCGACACCTGCGTGGCGCGCGCCATCCATGGTGGCCTCTGCTTTCAGCACCGCAGCCTCGTCATACAACCGCGGCGTCACGCTTGATGGCACAGGCCGCCACAAATCACTTAACCAGGTACATCGTCGACTCTCTCGTGACGCCGAGAGGATGCGCCCGCGCATGCTCGCCAGGATCGCGCGGGTGACATGGCGCAAGCCCGACGATCGCTGAAGGCGGTGATCCTCGGCTGCGCGCCCGCCAGGCGGACATCCCAAGCGTCGCATACGCTGGACCTATGGCTCGGGCACACATCGCGCTGATCAACGACGACACTGCCTTTCTCGATTTAATGCGTGATCTTCTAGTGGCCGATGAGGGGTATGAGGTCAGCATCTGCAAGGAATGGGACGGCGCGTACGAATTCGTCAAGCGTGCCCAACCCGACCTGGTCATCCAGGACATCACCATTGGCGGCGAAGAAAAGGGCTGGACGATCCTGAACCTGCTGACCCTCGATCCCGCGACGCGGCCGATCCCAGTCATCGTCTGCTCAGCGGCAATCCAGTCGCTGAATGAGCATCAGCCGATGCTCGACCGTTTTGGTATCACAGCGCTGCCGAAGCCCTTCGACGTGAACGAGCTGCTCAGTACCATCGAGCGCGTTATCGGGGAAGGCCCCGCTCGGCAGAGCTAGACCGCAGGACCGCGTCCCGGAACTCCGTGGATCACAGGTGCCAACGCGTCAGGGGTCACATGCTCTGGCAATGCGCTGCCGTGGCCTTCACTCTTGTATGCAGAGGTTGCGGCTGACCGAGGCGCGCGCGCGCATACCACTCCGCGACGCGTTCTAACGCATGTTGTAAGATGATGCACTAAGTAGCCTGAACGACGAGTCAATCGGGGCCGCGACCTTCGGGGCCCGCCTTGCGCATTACCAGGACTCCGGACACCGAGCGCGCGCCGAGCTGTGCGGGGTGGTCACACGACCGTAGACCCCGCTTTGGAGCGCCTTAAAAACGTTGCTGACATCACCACAGGCGTGACTGTCGGCGCAACTCCGAATCAGGCTCCCGGTGACGAGTGCTACTCCGCAGCCTCACACTCACGCAACACGTCGACTTGGGCGCGCAGCAAACCCTCCGCACCCGATGATGGGAGGTCCTGCGCGAGCGTTCCCAGGATGTCTCGCGCGCGCGCCTGCTGAGTTCGTGCGGCGCTAGTCGAACCGACACGCTGATGCGCGCGTGCGAGATCGCGACAGATGATCCACTCCTCACCCGGCAGGCCGAGACGCGCGGCGATCTGGGCGGCTGTATCCAGGTGCTGGATGGCGCCACCCGAATCGCCCCTGGCCATCGCCAACCTGCTGCGTGTGCGCAGAATCGGAATCCGATAACGATCGCCCGGCAACGACTGTGGCGCCTCATCGGTATGGCCGCCGCGCAGTAGGGCTTCGGTCTGCGCCGGACGGCTGAGGTCGGTAAACATTCGAGCCCGGGTACGCGCCGTACGCGCCTCGAGAGCCGCGTCGACAGCCGCCGCCGAATCGCCCAGCTCCACCAGATCGGCGCACTGCTCGCCGGCGGCCAGCTCGCGCGACACTCCGCCCAGTTGTCGGCCGAGTTCCAATGCTTCTTTGTGGAGCTCGAGCGCGCTATGCAGATCGAACATTGCACGCCTGGCCGCGCCAGCGACTACCAGGTTCAAGCACAGCAAGGGCGCGAAGCGAATCGAGCGGGCCGACTCGATCCCCAGCGCAACAACGTCTTCGAGCTCCGCGTACCTGCCGGCGTCGATCAGACCCCAAGCTAGGTGGAAAGCACTGTGGGCGATGCCCCACGCGTTTTCGATGGCGCGGCTGGCCATGAGCGCCTCACGCGCGAGTCCGATCCCGACGGAATGATCGCCCAGTGCAATGCGGGAAGCGGCGATGTAGCAGCGTGAGTCCACTTGCATGGCTAGGTCGCCAAGCTCCCCGAACAGTTGCGCAGCCTCGGCGGCGGGCGCCTCGATCGTGTTCCAGTCGCCGCGCAGCTGACGGGTAAATGCAACGGCATTCAAACCCCGTGCGACCAGCTCGATACTGTGCGTCGCGCGCGCCAGCGCGACGGCAGTGTGCGCTTCCACCAGCGCGGTATCCAGATTGGTCGCGTAGGTCTGGATGAGCGCGTTGCCGAGCGCCGCCTCCACTTCCGTTCGCGGATCACGACTTGCTCTGGCCGCAGTGGTCGCGTCGGCCACCAGCTGTAGCGCTCGATCGAGATGCATGCCCTGGGCTTCGAGCACTGCCCAGCTTACGAGCGCACGTGCTGCAAGCAGCTGGTTGCCTGCGGCGACTGCGTGCTGGTGTAGTTGATGGTAGACATCCTCGGCAGCTCGAGCATCCTCGACGAGCTCGAATGCGCGGGCCAGATCAAGATGCGCCGCAACCGGTGCGTCGTCGATCGCGAACGCCCGTGTGAAGTGCCCGATGGCTTCGCGTGCGGCGAAGATGTGCACGGCTGCTTGACTGGCTGCAATGCCATGCGCATAGGTGGCGGGCCGATCGTCAGCCCGCACCGCGTGGTGAAGCAGCTCGGCGGGTGGCGCGGTTCCTTCGAGCACGCGCTCCGGCCACCAAAGGTCAGCCAACTCGCGCCGTTCAGCGACCCACCACACATGCAGGAAATCGGATTATCCGATATGATGGGGCTGGATGGCCAGGACGATCAGTGCGACGACCGCCGCGAAGCGCTTTCGTGAGGTGCTGAACGATGTGGAATACCGGCGCGAAACTTTTGAGGTTGAGCGGCATGGCCGGCCCGTGGCGACGATCGGTCCGACTGGCCAGACGGCCACTCGGCGACTGGGCTGGAAAGAGGCGCTAGCGCTCCTGAGTGCTGGCCCCGCGCCCGATCCTGACTTCGCTGCCGATCTCGAGGACGTTAAGCGCCAGATTGAAGCCCTGCCTGAAGATCCATGGGCACGTTCCTCGACAGCTCCGTCCTGATCCGCCTCGAACGAAGCGGGTCGACGCTGGCGTTATCTGACGACGAGGAAGTTGCGATCGCTACGATAACGGCGTCCGAGCTGTTGCACGGCGTGCATCGAGCAGATCCGCTGCGACGGGCACAGCGCGAGGCCTTTGTCGAACATGTGTTGCGCGTTCTTCCTGTCCATCCATTCGGCCTGGAATCGGCGCGCGTGCATGCCCGCCTGTGGGCAGATATGGCCGCTGCCGGTCGTCCGATCGGTCCGCACGATCTGCTACTCGCCGCGACAGCGGTGGCTCTGGGCTGGTCCGTCGCCACGTACAACGCCAGCGAGTTCACGCGCGTGCCTGGCCTTGTGGTGCATGCACCCATGGAGCCCGGTAGCCGCGCCTGACGGCTGGCTGTCATCTCGTGGATACGCAGCATATTGTGCGCGAGGCACGCACCATGCGCCCCGCAGACCTTCGCGCACGTCGGCAGGCTCTGCGCCTAAGTCAGGCAGGGCTCGGCCAGGCACTCGGGGTAGCGCGCAACACCGTCGCCGCTGGGAACGCGGCGAGTTGGAGATCCGCTACGCCGAGCTGGTCGCGTTGGCCATGGATCGCCTTGAAGGTGAGGCGTTCTGCACCACGAGCGGGATGCATCCAGGGGCCGTCAACCCAACAACCTGCCAGCCGAGCTCAGTACATCCGTCGGACGCGAAAGAGGAGCTTGCCGAGCTTTGCCGCCTCATGGAAACGGGCCGACTGCTGACTCTGACTGGGACAGATGGCGTGGGCACGACGCGCGTGGTCATTCGACTCGCGCGCGAGGTCAGGCGCGACTATCCCGACGGCGTCGGGTTTGTCGACCTCGCGCCGCAGTCCGACCTCGCCTCGCTTGCTCGGACAGTCGCTGCGACGCTGGAGGCATGCGAAGATCCAACGCGATCCGTCACCGCGACTCTGGCAGCGACCTTAGGCCGACGACGCGTTGCGCTCGTGTTGGACAACTGCGAGCACTTGCTGGAAGAGTGCGGTCGCTCCTACACCGGTTCACGTGCAGGCGTCTGTGTGCTGATGGTCAATTTAGGCAGGAGCTCCTCAGCCAGGATTCGCAGGCCCTCGACATCGTCCATGCCGAACCAATCGATGATGATCTCCTGAACGCAGGCCGCTTCGTACGCGCGAATTTCTTGAATGATGGCCTCGGGAACGCCATCGATCACATGGCCGAAGAAGGGGCGCAGCGCCTCGAGCACACAGGCGCCGTGGTTGGCTTGGGAGCGGCCGCGGGCGCGGCCGGTGCGAGCAGCGAAGCGGCGCTGCCGAGACCCATCAGAACGAGGAACGAGCGCCGGCTGCGGTGGTCATGAGGCTCGACGATGGGGGACATGTGTTTCCCCCTGTGCTCGGCGAGCACGCGCCCGCGATCACACCGCGACGGCGGCTGGCGCTGTGCTCTCGACGCGTTGAATCACTTCGTCGGTCGATTTGACCTTGGCGTAGATCTCGCGCATGGCGCGTTCCGCGGACGCCTGCATCTCGGGCGACCAGGTGGCGGTCGCGTCATCGACGACCACGACAGCAAATCCGCGGTCGGACGCGTCGCGAACGGCAACTTCCACGCAGCCGCTGGTGACGACTCCGGCAATGACCAGTGTGCTGATACCGAGATTTCTGAGCACGTAGTCGAGACTGGTGCCGTTGAAGACGCCACCGCACGTCTTACTCAGGACGATCTCGTCAGCGCGGGGCGCCACCTCCTCCAGGATCTCAGCCTCTCTGGAACCCGGCGGATGATGGATACCCAGACTCTTGTGCTGCAGGCTTCGGTCGCGCCCGTCACGCGTGAGCGACTGGATATGCGTGTGGATGACCTCCATACCCGCGCCGCGGAACGACGCCAGGAGCCGGCGGATACTGGGAATGACGAGTGTTTCGAGCCGGTTGGCGTAGTACTCGATGGCAGCACCGTCGCCACGCTCGATCATGCGGCGCAAGTGTCCGAAGTCGCGATGAGCATCGCCGTACTGCATATCGATGACCAGCAACGCGGTCTCACCCACGGTGAAATCGGGTTCCGGCAGGCGCTGATGGCGGCGGCTGATAGGCTCCTCGTATTCCATGGCGCCCCCTAATCCTGAATGACCCAGCCCCGAAACACCGGGCTGCCGGTCGTGACGACGCGACGCGGGTGCTGGATGCGAATCAGGCCGGTCTTGGGCGCGCGGATCTCCTCCACGACCTCGCCGAAGACGTTTTTGATCTCGGCCAGCACATCGCCCTCGCGGATGCGGTCGCCAGGCTTGAAGCGCGGGTGAAAGACACCACCACGCGTGGTGGAGGCGACCCAGTTGTCGGTGACGACTTTCTGGCGCCCCTGGTTGCTGAGCTCCGGCTCCCCGTCGAGCAGTTTGAACGCACGCAAGACGTTGCGCACGCCCGTGGTGTGCACGCCAATCTCGGGCTCGTTATAGGTGGACAGGTAGCCTGATTCGGCCACGATGGACGGAATGCCGCGCCCGGAAAGCTCGCCCACGAGCGTGCCAGGATAGGTGAACTGATGGCCAGTCGCCCAGACGACTTCGGTATCCCACAAGCGCGCCATCTGCTCTGAGACGCGGTTTACTTCGTCGTTTTCGACTTTGTGATAGATCGCAAACGGATTGAGCCATTCCGAGGCGTCACCGCCGTGCAAGTCGATGTGCCACTGGCCCCAGCTGGACAGCAGCTCGACAAGACGGTGAGCCATCACAAAGCTCACCGTGCCTTGCGGATTGCCCGGGAAGATGCGGTTGAGGTTCTGCCCATCCAGCGGATTGGCGAACGTCTCGGCGGCCTCGAAGCCCGGTACGTTGACAATGAAGACGAAACCGATCGAGCCACGGAGCTGCCGTGGATCGATCGAGTGGAACGAGCGAATGGCGGCCTCCATGCCCACGTACTCGGTGCCGTGGACACCGCCAGTGATCGACAGGCGAGGCCCGTCGCTGGCCCCATTGATCAGCCCCACCGGCCAGCGGATGCTGCTGGCCGGTTTTTCGACGGCATCAAGATAGCCGGTAACCTTCTCGCCCGCCGCCGCCGAAAGCCCGGCAAATGTCGCGTTGTTTGGCATACGTGCCCTTCTACGCGGAGACTGGCTGAGGCAGGCGAGCCATTGCCTGCTCCAGGCGATCCATACCAGCCTCGATCTGTGCCTGACTGAAACAGAAGCTGACGCGCACATGGCCCTCACCATGGCGGCCGAATTCGAACCCGGGCGTCACCGACACGCGGCCTTCGCGCAGAACGTGCTCGCAGAACTCGAGCGACGTCAAGCCCGTCCCGCGGATGTCTGGAAAGACGAAGTAGCAGCCGCGCGGTGTGTTGCAGCGGATGCCAGGTATACGGTTGAGCCGCTGCACGAGATAATCCCGTTTGCGCTGCAGGTTGGCGGTGTTGTCTGCCAGCCACGGCTGCATGTCGCCCGTCAGGACGGCGTGAGCGGCGCGTTGACCCACCGCTGAGCAGGCCTGAATGGAAAACCGCAAAATGCTGTGCATGTGATCCATCACCGCCGCCGGGCCCACCATGTAACCAATGCGGTACGCCGTCATTGCATACCCCTTGGAGAACGAGAAACCAGTGACGGTCCGCTCGTGCATACCGGGCAGTGCTGCGATGCTGTGGTGCACCGCACCGTCGAACAGGGTTTTCTCGTACTCTTCGTCTGAAAAGACCCAGAAGTCGAGGGTGCGCGCGAGGTCGGCGATTTGCTCGAGCTGCGACTGCGTGTAGACAACGCCAGCCGGGTTGTTGCCGTTGCTCATGACCAGCAGCTTGGTCTTGTGACTTGCAACGCGCGCCAGCGCCTCGAAATCGAAGCGCCACTCTGCGCCATCCCATGCCAGCGGTACTGGTGTTATGCGACCGCCGGCCATACGAATTGCCGGTTCTGTGCTGGCATACTCCGGATCGAAGAGCAGCACATCGTCGTCGCGGTTGAGCAGAATTCGCAGAGTGCTGTCGATGACCTGCTGGCAACCGATGGTGGGTAGGATCTCGTCGTCGGGATCCGCAGTGATGGCGTTGTCTCGCTCGAGCTTCGCGGCGAGCGCGACGCGAAAGTCGCGGTAGCCCTTAACGCCGGGATAGTGCGGATACTTGTCGACTGCTTCACGCGCGGCATCGCGCACGAAGTCAGGTGGCAGGCGATCACCAATGGTCCCGCCCGACAGGCTGACCACATCACCCAGCTCTTCGGCCAGATCACCCAGATGACGGGCGGCCGTGACCGGATTGGGGAACCCGTCAGACTCGTACTCGGGCATGAGCGCCGACTTCATCCGGTCGGCGAGCCAGGGCGCGTTGGCCGCCGCATTCAAGCGCTCCCGACGCGCCTGCCTCTTGGTGTCAGCCACGGCTCCTCCTGCTAGTGTGTGGTTCCCGGCCGGCGCGCCGGCTGGACGGGGCGGTCGCACGTCGCCGTCCACTTCGACGCGCGCAACTGTGCTAGAAGACTAATACGGCGGCCCCTGCGCGTCAACTGACAGCCGCGTTGACCCGCTTGGGGTGCTGTGCTAGTCTGCCGTGCCAGTAGCACAGGGGGTTGGGCCTTCGACGCGTGTTCAGCATCGATAAAGCCAGCGGCTTGCCGATCTATCTGCAGATCAAGCACCAGGTCGTGTACTTGCTCGCGCTCGGCCGTCTGACGCCGGGTTCCATGCTGCCGTCTATCCGCCAGCTCGCCAGCAGCCTCGGCGTTACCACGGCCACGATCCGCCACGCGTACGCCGTACTGGAAGCCGACGGGCTCGTGAGTAGCCGACCTGGCAAAGGTGTGTTGATCGCCGACCTGAGCGCGGACACCCGCGCGCATGTCTCACGCCGCCAGGCGGCGCTGGTCGATCTGTTCGGGTCGGCACTCGCCCGCGCCCGCGGACTTGGCTACACCGGCCAGGAGATTCGCGCCGCGCTGACGCGTGCCGTGGCACACGCCGAAGACCGCCCGCGGGTTGCCTTCGTCGGCGCGGAGCCAGAGTTTCTCGAACGCTACACCCCGTTCCTGAGCGAGGCGCTGGCCGACCTGCACGTCGACGTGTTTGGCGTGTCTCTCCAGGACTTGCGCGAACACGGTGAGTCCGCCCTCCATCCGTTCGACCCGCCCTGGTGTATCGCCACGCTCGTGCGCAGTTACGCCGAAGTTGTGCAGCTACTCCGCGATACCTCAGCGCCCATCATTGGCCTGGCGCTCGAGTTGGCACCTGAGACGCAAGCCGAGTTGTTGACGCTCGCGAGCGACACCCGGGTCGTGCTCGTTGCCGAACGCATCAATCTCATGGGCATGACCCATCTGATCGAGCAGTACTGTGTGCCGACAGGTGGGCTGGCCCACGTCAGCCTGGAGAGCAAAGACCTGCCAGCGGAGCTTGCCGCCGCCGACGTGGTTGTGCACTCGCTACGCGCCCGGCGCGCCGTGACGCGTCGGGAGCGGCCAGGCAGCCGCTTGATCGAATTGCACTTCGTCTTCAGTTCGCTATCGCTGGCCCGCCTGCGCCAGGCCATAAGCGCTGACGCAGGCCGTCAGAACGGGAGGGAACGGGTACTGGCGGGCCGCGAAGCAAGTGCCGAGAAGTCCACATGAGTAGCCCAGCGGCTGTAAGCCGCGTTCGTCACCTGGGAGAACCGATGCGCCCGAACGATGCACCGACTGGACGTCTCGATCGCCGTTCGTTCCTCGTCTTGCTAGCTGTTGGCGCGAGCGGCTCACTGCTCGCCGCTTGCACGCCGGCCGCCCCGCAGGCTGCCCCGCCGGCGGCGTCCGCGCCAACGTCGGCCCCGGCCGTCGCCGCACCGCGCAAGGGAGGTGCCCTCGCCATCGGCTACTTGCAGGAGCAGGCCACCCTCGATGCGCCGGTGCCAAACTCCGACTCGCAGGCACGCTTGCTCAACTCGGTGCTCGATCCGCTCGTCTGGGAGCCGGAGCCGGGCAAGTTCGTGCCCGGCCTGGCTGAGTCGTGGGAGATTGCGCCCGACGTCAAGTCGTACACCCTCAAGTTGCGCAAAGATGTGACCTTTCATGACGGAACACCTTTCAACGCGGCAGCCGTAAAGGTGACGTTGGACCGCATAGTTGACCCGGCGCTGAAGGCGCTCAAGATCGGCTATCTCGGGCCGTACGAAGGCACCGACGTTGTTGACGATTTCACCGTTCGTGTCCGCTTCAAGCAGAAGTTTCCGCTGTTCCTACACAATGCCAGCACGAGCGCCTTGCGGCCGGTGTCACCCGCCGCGGTGCAGAAGTTTGGTCCCGACTTCGGGCAGAACCTCGTCGGCACGGGACCGTTCAAGCTCACCTCATTTGGTAAGGACAAGATTGCCTTCGAACGGTTTGACGCCTACCACTGGGCGCCCAGCTTCCTAAAACACGAGGGGCCGGCGCTGCTGGACACCGTCACCTACCGCATTATCCCCGAAGACGCAACGCGCGTGACGGCTCTCGAGCGCGGCGAGCTACAGATCATGGACTTCACGCCGCCCCAGGAGGTGAAGCGTCTGCAGGGTGATCAACGCTTCAAGGTCGACCTGCTGAACGTACCCGGTCTGCCGCAGATCCTGCAGTTTAACGTGGACAAGGCGCCGACCTCCGACAAGCTGGTTCGGCAGGCGTGCCAGTACGCGGTCAACCACCAGGACATCGTCGACAACGTCTGGTTCAGTCTGGCCAAGCCGGCTTATGGTGTGCTGGCAGCATCGACGCCTGGCTACTGGACCGGCGTCGAACAGGCGTACCCGTACAGTCCGGAGAAAGCGCAGGCATTGCTTGATCAAGCCGGCTGGCGGGCCGGCCCCGACGGTATCCGGGTCAAAGACGGCCAGCGGCTCGAGCTGCTGTACATCACGACCGCCACCGCGGCAATCGTCCAGACGGGCCAGATCATCCAGTCGATGCTGAAAAAGGTCGGTGTCGATGTGAAGATCGACGCGATGGCCAATCAGGCGTCGTTAACGAAGTACCAGCAGAACGAGCACCACATCGGTCGGCTCGGTGAAATCAACTCCGATCCAAGTGTGCTGGCGTTCCCGGTCCACTCGCGCAACATCAGTGGTGGAACGCAGGGCAACCGCTCGCGCTACTCAAACCCACAGGTGGATAAGTTGCTGGATGACGCCGAACTGGAGACGGATCGGGACAAGCGCCTGGCGATGTATCAGCAAGTCCAGCAAATCGTGTCGGAGGACGCGATCATCATGGGCGGCTACCAGCAGGTTCTCATCAACGCCATGTCGTCGAAGGTCAGCAACGTGACATACGACGCGCTCGGGTCGCCCTTCCTGCACGCAGCGCGGCTCGAAGGCTGAGCCGCGAGTCGCACGACGTCGAGATGGGCGAATATATTCGCCGCCGGGCCATCATCACCGTGCCCCTTCTGCTCGGAGTCTCGCTGGTGGTGTTCTCGATGTTGCACTTCCTACCTGGCGATCCGGTCATGCTGATGATGGCCGAGTCCGGTGGAGGCGCAAAGCTGGCCGATGGGTCGGAGCAACAGTACGAGCGCATCCGCCACGAGCTTGGCCTTGACCTGCCATTACCGATCCAGTTCGGACGGTTCGTGCTGAATGCGCTGCGCGGTGATCTCGGCCGCTCCTTTCGCAGTGGCCAGGCGGTGTCACAGGAGATAGCCGAAGTCTTCCCCAACACCGTTCGACTGGCCGTACTCAGCCTGGGTGTCGCGGCCAGCGTGGGACTGCTGCTGGGCACCCTGGCGGCGCTGCACCATCAGCGCTGGATCGATAACGCCAGCATGCTGCTGGCGCTTGTCGGTGTGGCCATGCCGAACTTCTGGTTTGGCCTGATGCTGCTATTCGTGTTTGCGCTGATGCTCGGCTGGCTGCCTGCAACCGGCTACGGCGAGTGGAACGCGATACTGTTGCCGGCTACCGCGCTTGGCCTGCGCGCGGCGGCGGTCATCGCCCGTCTGACGCGGTCGAGCCTGCTCGAAGTGCTGCGCAACGACTATGTCACGACGGCCCGCGCAAAGGGGCTCTCCGAGCGCACGATGGTGGTGCGCCACGCTTTGCGGAACGCGCTGATCCCGGTCGTCACGGTCGTCGGCCTCCAGTTCGGCGACCTGCTGGCCGGGACGGTGGTAATCGAGACCGTGTTTGCCCGACCGGGCCTCGGCAGCCTGGTGACCAACGCCATCCTGTCCAAGGACTTCCCGATCGTCCAGGGCACGGTCCTGGTGGTCGCCAGCTGCTATATCTTCGTCAACCTGCTCGCGGATCTTTCTTATGCCGTCCTCGACCCCCGCATCAAGTACGGTTAGCCTGCGCACGCCGTGGCAGACAGCAGCCGGCACGGCCGCGGTGTCGGAAGTAGGCCGCGTGCGTGGGAGAAGCGCCGATCGTGGGCTGCTGCGCAATCGCGGCGCCGCTGTGGGTGCCGTCGTGTTGATTCTGCTGCTCGGGATTACGATCGCCGCGCCCATGTTGACCAGCTACGACCCCATCGAGCAGAGCCTGCGCGAGCGCCTCGAGCCACCCAGCCAGCTGCACCCGCTGGGTACCGATAATTTCGGGCGCGACATTCTGAGTCGCATTCTCTACGGCGCGCGCATCTCACTGCGTGTGGGGTTCGTCTCCGTTGGTATCGCTGCGGCCATAGGGCTGACGCTCGGGCTCACGGCGGGCTACTACGGCGGGCGGGTCGACGACGTCGTCATGCGTCTGATGGACGTGCTGCTGGCATTCCCGGGCATCTTGCTGGCGTTGCTGGTCGTAGCCGTGCTGGGCAGCAGTCTGACGAACCTGATGATCGCCGTCGGCGTGGGCAACATCCCGCCATTTACGCGCCTGGTCAGAGGCTCGGTGCTCGCTGCGCGCGGCAACGTGTATGTCGAGGCTGCGCGCGTCCTCGGCTGCCGCGACCGGCGCATCATGTGGCGCCACATACTGCCCAACATCGCCGCGCCGTTAATCGTGTTCGCCACACTGGGTGTGGCGGGCGCCATCCTGACCGGCGCGGCGCTCAGCTTTCTTGGCCTGGGCGTTCAGCCGCCGGAGCCTGAGTGGGGCGTCATGCTGGCCGAAGGCCGCGGCTACCTGCGCGGATACTGGTGGGTGGCGACCTTCCCCGGGTTCGCGATCGTACTCGCGACGCTGGCTATCAATATGCTCGGTGACGGATTGCGCGACGCGTTCGACCCGCGGTTGCGGCGTAGCTGAGGCAGACGGATGGCTACAGCGGTCCGCTACGCGTTGGTCCAGGCCAATCTGGACGTGCCCATGACCGAGTCGATCGACACCATTCGGCAGGCTGGGCTGGACAAGTACTGCCGACTGCTGCGCACTGCAGCGGCCGAAGGGGCGCACCTGGCAGTGCTGCCCGAATTGTTCGCCTTGCCCTATTTCTGTCGAACGACCGATGCCCGCTGGTACGCCGCCGCCGAGCCGCTCGTGGGCGGTCCCACGATCGAGCCGTTGCGCGGCCTTGCGCGCGAGCTCGGCCTCGTGCTGGTTGCGCCCTTCTACGAGCGCTGCGACGGACGCCGCTTCAACTCGGCCGCTGTTATCGATGCTGACGGCTCAGTGCTCGGCGTGTACCGCAAGCACCACGTGCCGAGCTGTCATGCGGATTCGTACGAGCCGTTCTTCTTCCACCAGCCGGACCTCGGTTTCCCATGTTTCGAGACAGCCGCCGGCCGCGTCGGCATCTCCATCTGTTACGACCGGCACTTCCCCGAGGTGGCGCGAGCGTATGGGCTTGGCCAGGTCCAGGTACTCATCAACGTCTCAGCCACCAGCGGCCCTGCATCCGAGCGCGTGTGGGAGCTCGAGCAACAGGCCCACGCGCTGGCGAATGGGTACTTCGTCGCCGCGGTGAATCGCTCCGGCCGCGGCGCGCCATTCGATTCAGCCGAGTTCTTCGGCCGCAGCTACGTGTGCGGTCCGGACGGCCAGATCGTGGCGCAGGCCGGTCGTGGCACCGACGAGGCACTGCTCGTCGATCTGGACCTGGATGAGACGCGCTCGATAAGCGAGCGCTGGCACACCAGCCGACTCTTCGCCGACCTTCGCCCAGGCACATACCACCCGAGCACCTCCATTACCACCACCACCGTTAGACATCCACGGGAGGACCACTCTATGACCGTTGCCGTGCGAGAGCTGCGCTACCAGCCGATCATGACCGACGAGATGAAGGCCGCCGCCATCAACGCTCTCGAGGACGGCCGACTGATCCGCTCGCGCTACGACGTAGATAGCGACGGCGGCCGCTTCGAGGCGGAGGTGTGCGCGTATCTCGGTGTGCGGCATGGCGTCGCGGTGAGCTCAGGCTGGGCGGCAATGCACGTGGCTTTCCTGGCCGCTGGCATCGGACCGGGCGACGAAGTCATCACCGTCCCGAACACCTTTATTTCAGTCGGCGACGTCATCGAGTTGGTCGGCGCGCGTCCGGTGTTCGTGGATATCGATCCGAACATATTCAACATGGACCCTGCGCGCCTCGAGGCGGCGATCACGCCGCGCACTCGCGCCATCATGCCCGTGCACACCAACGGACTGACCTGCGACATGGGTCCGATCAGACATATCGCCCAGCGTCACGGCTTGCGGTTGATTGTGGACTCCTGCCAGACCCTCGGCAGCGCGTACCGTGGCAGCAAGCGCGAGACCCTCGGTGATATCGCGGCGCTCAGCTTCGTGCGCAACAAGTCCATGACCTGCGGCGGTGAGGGCGGCATGGTCGTGACCGACGATCCAGACCTGGCGTACCGGTGCCAACTCTTCGCCAACCACGGACGAGGCCGCGACTTTGGAGTGGCACAGAACAGCCAGGTGGTCGGGCTCAATTACCGCTTGAGCGAGATCCTGGCCGCCATTGGCCGCGTCCAGCTTCGCCATCTCGACGATTGGAATCATCAGCGGCGGGCCAATGCCGCCGTGTACGAGGAGCTATTTGCCGGACGCGGACTGCCCGTGCAACTACCTCCGGAGCCCGAGTGGGGCTACCACACCCGTATGCGTTACGTGATCCGCGCCACTCAGCGCGATGCGCTCCAGCGCTACCTGGACGAGCATGGGATCGCCGCGCATGCCGAGTACCCGACCCCCATTCATCTGAACCGACCCTACGTCGAGCGCTACGGCTACGCGCGCGGGGACTTCCCGCTCAGCGAGCGTGCTGCCGACGAGGTCCTGACCCTGCCCATCTGGCCAGGCCTGACGCGTGATGATCTCGCGTACGTCGTGGATACCGTGGAAGCCTTCTACAGATAGAAAAAGGAGCGTTGCCAGTGGCCATCGCTAACGCGCGCGCCGTCCGCTACAGCACCCCGATCATTACGCCAGAGATGCAGGCGGCGGTCGTCGAGGCACTTCTGACCGCCGACCCGTACATCCTCTCGGAACGCACGAAAGCTTTCGAGCGCGACTTCGCTGTGCTCGTCGGCGCCGAGCATGCGGTCGCGGTGAGCTCTGGTACCGCTGCGCTGCACCTGGCGCTGCTCGGCGTGGGAATCGGCGCCGACGATGAAGTGATCGTGCCCGCGAATGCGTATCCACCCGTCGCCGACTGCGTGCGCCTGCTCGGCGCCATTCCAGTGCTCGTCGATGTCGACGAGCGCACGGGCTGTCTCGATCCGGCGCTCCTGGCGCCTGCGCTGACGAGCCGCACCCGCGCAATTGTGCCGCTGCACATGTACGGCCATCCGGCCGATCTCGATCCGATGCTCGATCTCGCCCGCGAACGCGGTTTGCTCATCATCGAGGATGGTGCGCACGCGCTCGGCACTCGCTATAAGGGGAGGCCGACCGGCGCTCTGGGCGATGTCGGCATCTTCAGCACCGGGCGCAAGCACATCACCACCGGTGGCATCGGGGGCATGGTCACCACCAACAGGGCCGATCTGGCGGAGCGTGTCCGATTGTTGCGTAACCACGGCCGCAGCGAGCAGCAGCAGCAGGACCTACGCGTGATGGACAGCGTCGAGCTACTGGGTTTCAACTACCGCCAGAGCGAAATCCTGGCCACGCTCGGCCAGTTGCAACTGCAGCATCTGCCTGCGTGGAATGATGAGCGGCGGGCCCACGCCGCGGTCTATCGCACGCGTTTGGCAGATTTGGGTGTGCTGGTGCGGCCGCTCGAAGAGCTGCCGTGGGCATTTCACAGCTATCTGCACTTCGCAATTCGTGCCGAGCGGCGCGATGGACTTGCGAAATTCTTGACCCGGCAGGGTGTGGAAACCCATTTCATCTATCCGGTGCCGGTTCACCGACAGCGTTTACACACTGGGCATGTGCGGGTGCCGGCGCAGGGTTTGCCGGTCAGCGAGCACATCACTGCGGAGATCCTGACACTGCCGACCCGACCCGGACTCGCCGCCGAAGACATCGACTACGTGTGCGCGCAGATCGAAGCCTTTTATCGTGGCGGCTGACACCAATGTCATTCCGAGCGAAGCCGAGGAATCTCGGTCGCCGTCCCGAGCGTCTGGGAAGTTCACAGAGATCCCTCGCAGGCTCGGGATGACAAGCACGCACGGGGGTGAGCATGCGCCAGATTGACGGCAAGCTGGTGTGCGAGACCCTTGCCGAGGTCGTGGATCCGAAACGAACAGCGCTGCTGGTGGTCGACGTCCAGAACGACTACTGCACACCGGACGGGACGCTCGAACGCGATGGCGGCAACATTTCGATGACCGCGGCCGTGGTATCCGAGGTCAGCGCGTTGGTAGACGCCGCGCGTACACACAGTGTGCCGGTGGTGTGGATTCAGCAGACGTGGCTCGCTGAGGGCGCCAGCGATTCACCGGCCTGGCTGTACATGAAACGACGCAATGGCATCCATCAGGAGCGCTGCGTCGACGGCACCTGGGGCCACAGCTTCGTGGATGGCCTCGAACCGGAGCCCGGCGAGCCGATCATTCGCAAGCACCGCTCGAGCGGTTTCGTTGGCACAAACCTGGACCTGGTGCTGCGGTCAAACCGTGTCGAGACGGTCGTCGTTGTCGGCGTCATGAGCGAGGGGTGCGTCGAATCCACCGCTCGCGATGCGGCTTTCCACGACTACTACGTCGTGCTTACCTCTGATGCCATGGCTTCGGACGTGCTGGCGTGGCACGAGGCATCCGTGCTCACGATGAGCGGCCGGCATGACATGCTGCCGTGGCGTACCCTCGTGCACTTGTGGGAGGAGAACCAGCATGACTCGGATGGGACCCGACGACCCGCGTACGAGACCGGGCGGCGCGTTGCGACGACGTGATCTGCTAGCACGGGTTGGAGCAACCTTCGGTGTGCTCGGCCTGGGACTGCTGGGCGCGTGCGCGCCAGCTCCGACGGCGCCACCCGCCGCCACGCAGCCACCTGCCGCCAAGCCGACCAGTCCGCCGCCGACTACTGCTCCAGCGGCGGCAGCCAAGCCGACTGCCGCGCCCGCCGCGCCCGCGCCCACCAGCGGCCCTGCCGCGCAGCAGGCTACGGCAGCGCCCAAGCCAGCCGGCGGGAAGGACCTCACGCTGGGCGAATGGCAGAACGTCTCAATCCTGAATACGTTGATGACCAGCGAAACCGGCAACGTGCTCAGCGGCACCAAGCTGACGTTGCGCGGACTGCTGTTCACGGACGAGAAGGGTGGTTTCGAAGGCGAGCTTGCCCAGGACGTCCCATCGCTTCAGAACAACGGCATCTCGGCCGATGGGAAGACCATCACCTACAAGCTGCGTCCGAACATGACCTGGCATGACGGGCAGCCAGTGACTTCAGCGGATGTCCAGTACACGTGGCAGGCCATCATGCAGCCCGACCACAGTGTGGCCACTCGCTATGGCTACAACCAGATCACCGCCGTCGACACGCCCGATCCGGGCACCGCTGTCGTCCGCCTCAAAGACGTGTTCGCACCGTGGCCGATTCTGTTCGACATCGTGCTACCGAAGCACATCCTCGAGAAGCAGACCGATTTCAACGGCTCGCCGTACCATCAGCAGCCGGTTGGGTTCGGGCCATTCAAGGTCACCGAAAACATCAAGGGCGACCACACGACCTATCAGGCCTTCGATGGCTACTGGCGTGGTCGTCCAAAAATCGATCGGCTCTTCATCCGCTACTTCGGCAATACCGAGGCTCTGGTCCAGGCGCTCAAGGCGAAGAACATCGATCTGGCCTGGCAGGTCCCGCTGTCGAGCATCCCCGAGCTTCAGGGACAGGAATCGCAGGGCTACACAACGCTGGTCGTCCCAGGTCAGGGTGCTGAACGCTACACGTTCAACATGGACGCCAAGCTGGTGCCGTTGTTCGCCGACAAAGAGCTCCGCCAGGCGCTGTCACTGGCAGTCGATCGCAAGACCATTGTCGACAAACTGCTGTTCGGTTTGACAACCATCGCGCGCGGCGATTGGGACAACACGCCCTGGGAAAACAGGGACCTGAAGGCGGTGGACTACAACCCCGATCGGGCAAAGCAGATGCTGGACGGACTCGGCTGGCGCGCGGGCCCGGATGGGGTGCGCGTGAAGGGCGGGCAACGCCTCGCCTTCACGCACACGACCACTACGGGTAGCCAGTTGCGCGAAAACGTCCAGTTGCTGGTCCAGCAGAACTTCAAAGATCTCGGTATCGAGATAACCATCAAGAACCAGCCAACCGATCAATTGTTCGGCAGTTACGCCGCCGGTGGGGTGTGGGCACGGGGTGGCTACGAGATGGGCGGTTGGTCGCAAGCCATCAACCTGCCCGATCCAGATATCTCCGCGCGATACCTGTCGAAGGAAATCGCTTCGGAGCAGAATCCGAGCGGAGCGCAGTGGTACCACTACTCGAATCCGCAGGTGGACGAGCTCTTCGTCAAGCAATCGACCGAGCTCGATCCACAAAAGCGCAAGGTGATCTTCGACGATATCCAGAAGCTCCTGTACGACGACTATGGTTGGATCTGGCTCTACAACACCAGCCTCTCGTGGGGCATCCAGACGCGCGTCAAGAATTTCGACCGCACGTTGAAAGTCCCGTTCGGCGGCTTCCACTGGCGCGCCGAAGAATGGGACGTGGCCTGAGTTCTACCCGTTGGCGGCCTCTCGCACAGGCCGCCAGCGGGTTGCGCACGTCATAGGAAGATGGCCCGCTACGCAGCCCGTCGGCTGATCGAGGCAGTCCCGTTGCTACTGCTGGTCTCGATGATTCTGTTCGCCATAATTCAACTCACTGGCGACCCGCTGGCGGCGTATACCGTGGACGCGACGCTGACTGGCGAGGACATCGCTCGCCTACGCCAGCACTATGGGTTAGACCAACCCGTGCCAGTTCAGTATCTGCGTTGGCTGGCCAACATGGTGACTGGCAACTGGGGAACGTCATTCGTCAGCAATTTGCCCGTCGCCGACTTGATCGCTCAACGCTTGCCGAACACGCTCCTGCTGGTTGGTAGCTCGTACTCGATCATCCTGATCCTCGCCATCGTGCTCGGTGTGTACACCGCCGTGCATCAGTACTCGCTGGCCGACAATGTGGTCACCACGATCGCGTTCATCGGCATCTCGATCCCCAGTTTCTGGCTGGGCCTGCTGCTACTGATCTTCTTCGCCGTGCAGATGCGCAGCCTGGGACTGCCGTATTTCCCAGCTGGCGGCATGTACGACCTCGCGGTCGGGCCTACCGTGCCGCAGGTGTTGTGGCATCTCGTACTGCCGTCAATCACTCTGGCGACCGTCGTGACGGCTGGTTATATCCGCTATATCCGTGCCTCCATGCTCGAGGTGATCGGTCACGACTATGTGCGTACCGCGCGGGCCAAGGGCCTCGCCGAGCGGGTCATCTTGCGTCGCCATGCCTTCAAGAACGCGGCGATTCCGTTGGTCACGCTGATGGGCCTGGATCTACCACGCTTCTTATCCGGCGCGGTGGTCGTCGAATCGATCTTCGCCTGGCCCGGTATGGGGCGCCTGTTCTGGGAGGAAGCTCAGCGCACCGATATTCCGGTTTTGATGGCCGTGCTGGTCTTCACGTCGGCAATGGTGGTGATGGGCAACCTGGTCGCGGATGTGGGATACGCCTATCTGGATCCTCGGATCCGTTACCGCTGATGCCCTCACGCGTGTCATTCCGAGCGAAGCGAGGAATCTCACCGTCCGACCGTGCCTCTACGGAGGAACGACCGTCAAACAACGAGATCCCTCGCAGGCTCGGGATGACAGTTCCCCAACCGCTATCGCCGCGAGTCCGGGCGTCAAACGGCCTGGTTGAAGTTGCCTGGCGGCGGTTCCTCCGGCACCGTCTGGCGCTGCCAGGCGCAGCCATTCTGGGTCTGATCGCTGGGGTCTGTCTGCTGGCGCCTTTGATCGTTTCGGAGTCGCTGGCCAATCAAGTCGATCCGCGGCTGTTTCGCGCGCCGCCTTCGCTGCAGCACCCATTCGGCAGCGACGACGTTGGCCGAGATATTCTGTGGCGCAGCATCTTCGGTGGCCGCATCTCGCTTGCTGTCGGAACATTGTCGATCGCGCTGGCGATGACCATCGGTGTTGTGCTCGGCTCGATTTCAGGCTTCTACGGTCGGTGGATCGACAGCCTGATCATGCGTTTGACCGACGCTATGCTGTCGATGCCATCGTTGCTGGTGCTCATCGTGCTGACGCGGATCCTGGGTCCGTCAGTGCCCACCATCGTCCTGGTCATCGGTCTGCTCAACTGGATGCAGGTGACGCGTCTCGTGCGCGCCAACTTCCTGTCACTGAAAGAGCAGGACTTCGTGCTTTCGGCGCGTGCGATCGGGGTGCCGGACTCGGCCATCATCTTCCGCCATATTCTGCCCAATACGCTGGCGCCGGTTGTGGTCGCGGCCACCCTGGGTGTCGGGCACGCGATCATCCTCGAAGCTTCGGCGAGTTTCCTCGGCCTGGGCGTCCAACCGCCGACCGCCAGTTGGGGCAGCATGCTGAATCGCGCGCAGGGGTTGCTGATCGTAGCGCCGTGGGTGGCCATTTTTCCTGGCCTGCTCATCCTGCTCACCGTCATGGCCATCAACTTCCTGGGCGACGGATTGCGCGATGCACTCGACCCGCGTGCTGTTGGCGGCGAGCGCGCGAACTAATCAATACTGGGGAGGTTGCAGTGGGCGACTATCTACGCATCCGAGCCGGCCGGCTGATTGATGGCCGAGGCGGTTTGCCGCTGACCGACGGCGCCGTATTAATCGAGGGGCAACGGATTGTCGCGGCCGGTCGGGCCACCGAAGTGCTCGCTTCGCCAGATGCCTCCGTACAGGAGCTGAGCTTCCCTGATGGCACCATCCTGCCTGGCTTGATCGACGTGCACGCGCACCTCACCTTCGGTACTGGTGGGCGCACGTACGAGCAGGTCATGCGCGAGGATAGCGATGACTTGATGCTGGTTCGCGCGGTGCGCAACTGCCAGTTACACCTGGCCGCCGGCGTGACCACGGTGCGTGATTGTGGCGCGCGCAACGACACCACGCTGTCGCTGCGAGACGCCGCGGCCGCAGGGTTGTTTCCGAGTCCGCGCCTGCTTGTCAGCGGGCCACCGTTGACCATCACGGGTGGTCACTTTTGGTGGTGCAACGGCGAAGCGGATGGTGTCGAGGGCGTGCAGCGTCAGGCGCGGCTGCTCCTGAAGCGAGGAGTGGACTTCCTGAAGATCATGGCCAGCGGCGGCGGGACACTGGGTACCAATCAGGCCGCCGCCACGTACTCAGCAGACGAAATCGCAGCAGCCGTGCGCGAGGCGCACATGCTCGGCAAACTGACCACGGCCCATTGCCTGGCGGCGGAGAGTGTGGCAAACGCCGTGGAAGGTGGCATCGACCAGGTCGAGCACATCAACTTCATCCACCCGGACCGATCGCGGCGCTTCGACGAGGGCACCGCCGCACGCATCGTCGAACGCGGCATTTACGTGAGTCCGACGATTCAGACCGGCTACCGCCAGATCGAACGCCTGGCGGCCAACGGGATGGATCGGGCGCGTCTATCAGACCTTCAGTACAAACTCGACACCAAACTGGACTTCGTGCGGCGGTTCCATGAACTCGGCGCCAGGATCGTCTCCGGGACCGACGCAATCGCCACGTTCGGTGATTATGCAATTGGCCTCGAGCTTCTGGTGCGGGCAGGTTTGACGCCGATGCAGGTCATCATGTCCGCAACCAGCGTGGCCGCGGAGGCAATCGGCCTTGGCCAGGTAATCGGCACACTCGAGCCGAGCAAGGAGGCTGACGTTATCGTGGTGAATGGCGATCCCGCTGTGGACGTCCAGTGCATGGGCAGCGTCGCACTCGTGGTCCGTGGAGGAGAGGTCGTTCATCGCACCGCTACGGATCGGCCGCGGCCGCGGAGTCTGGGCTTGGGAGCGTCGGGCCATGCTGATACTGTCCAGCGGTCAGGCGATGAGAGACCGGTGCCGCATTCGTGGCGCTGATCCTCGATACTGGGCCCCTGTACGCGTTGCTTGATCGCGACGATGCAGCCTACCGAACATGTCGTCGGCTGATCGAGAACGTGGACGAACCGCTGGTCATCCCCGCACCCGTTCTTGTCGAAGTCGACTTACTGGATTCACCAGCGTCTGCATCCAGGCATACTGGTGGCTTTATTGGACGATGTGTACTCCGGTGCGTACCAGGTGCTGGACCTCGTCCTGGATGACTACCGACGGGTGCGTGAAGTCTGTGACCAATACGCGGACGCGGACGTCGGATTCGTCGATGCCTCGGTTCTGGCGGTCACCGAGCGACTGGGAGAACCAAGACTGGCGACGCTCGATCGGCGCCACTTTGGGATGCTCCGGCCGCGCCACGTCCGTGCTCTGCAGCTCCTTCCAGAGCTCGCATGAGGGCGAGTTGCTGGATGGCCCGATCGCCCTCAACCCGTGCTCGGCGATGATGGTGCGTCTTCGCAGGGCCAAGCTTGTGAGGATGGACGAGGCGCTACTTCCGGCTGCGGGCTTGCGCTCGGGGTGGCGTAGAGTGGTCCGCAACCATGCGCACGGTCATCGTTGGTGGCGGGCCGGCCGGCTTGTACCTGGCCCTGCTGCTCAAGCGGCAGCACCCGCGGTATTTGATCAGCGTCATCGAGCAGAACCCGGCCGACGCCACGTTTGGGTTCGGCGTGGTGTTCTCGCAGCGTGCTCTCGGCTTCCTGCGCCAGGCCGATCCGAGCTCATACGCCGAGATCGAAGCGCGCCTGCAGACCTGGCCTGATCAGGCGATCGTGCACCGCGGTCAGGAGGTGCGCATCGACGGGCTCAGCTTCTCGGGCATCGCTCGCCTCGAGCTGCTGCAGATCCTTCAGCGTCACTGCCGAACGCATGATGTAGAGCTCCACTTCGGTGAACGGCTGACCGACGTTCACCAGCTCGACAACGTCGACCTGGTCGTCGCAGCGGACGGTGTGAACTCGGTCGTCCGTCAGGCATACGCTGATCAGTTCGAGCCGCGCAGCGAGCTGCTGAGCAATCGTTACATCTGGTATGCCACGCGCCAGCCGTTTGCGTGCCTCACGCTGACGTTTCGCGAGAACGCCGACGGCGCATTTGTTGCCCACCATTATCGATATAGCGAGGACTGCAGCACCTTCATTGTCGAGTGCGACGCAGCGACGTTCGAGCGTGCCGGGCTGGGGCAGCTGTCCGACGAGGACAGTCGGCGCTATTGCGAGCAGCTCTTCGATGCCGACTTGCACGGTCACGAGCTCTTGAGTAACCGCTCGAGTTGGGTGAACTACCGCGTCGTCAGCAACCGCCGCTGGAGCTATCGCAACATCGTCCTCATCGGCGACGCGCTGCGCACGGTCCACTTCTCCGTCGGCTCGGGAACGCGCATGGCCCTCCAAGACGCCGTCGCTCTTGCCCGGGCGCTGAGCGAGACCGACGATATCGAACCTGCCCTCGGCGCGTTCGAAGACGCTCACCGTCCGGCTGTCGAGGAGTTCCTCCAGGTCGCTGCCGAGAGCTACCGCTGGTACGAAGGGTTTCGCGATAAGCTCGCGCTCGAGCCGGTGCCATTTGCCTATGACTACGTGATGCGCGGCGGTCGGATCAGCCACGAGCGGCTCAAGCAGCGCTCCCCCGCCCTGGCCGCCGCGCACGTCGCGTGGCGCGCGCAGACGAACAACTGACATGCTCGAGGGCTGCACCGCCTGGCCGGCAGAGCTTGCCGCCCACTATCGCGCGCAGGGCTACTGGCGCGATGAGCCGCTCAGCGCCATCGTCGAGCGCGGCGCTCGGGCCTTCGGAGAGCGCGAGGCGCTAACCAGCGGCGACCAGCGGATCAGCTATCGCGCGCTCGAGCAGCGCGCCGAAGACCTGGCTCAACAACTGTGGCATCTCGGGCTGCGTCCGCGTGACCGCATCGTCGTCCACCTCAACAACGCGCCCGAGTTCGTCATTCTGTATTTCGCGTGCGCGAAGTTGGGCGCACTGCCCGTCATGGCTCTGCTTCCTCACCGCCTGGCCGAGATCCGCTACCTGGCCGAATTCTCGCGGGCAGTGGCTTACGTCGGCCCCGGCACGCTGCGCGGTTTCGACTTCCTGGGCCTCGCGCGGCAACTGCGTCAGGTGGTGCCAGGTGTCCGCTTGCTGTTGACCACAGCCGACACGACTGACGGCGATGTTTTGTCCATGCCGCGGTTGATGACGGAGTCGGTCGAGTCGCGTCCGCTCGAGCGGCCTGATGCGGACAACGTCGCATTGTTCCTTCTTTCGGGCGGCACGACGGGGCTGCCCAAACTGATCCCGCGCACGCACAACGACTACGAATACAACTCGCGTGGCAGTGGCGCGGTGTGCGGCATCGGCCCTGACACCGTTTACCTCGTGGTACTGCCGATCTCGCACAACTTCCCGCTGGCTTCGCCCGGACTCCAGAGTGTGCTGCAGGCCGGCGGTCGGGTCGTGCTCGCCGATACCACTGATGCAGCCGAAGTGTTTCGTCTGATCGAGCAGGAGGGTGTGACCCACACTTCCGTCGTGCCGGCGCTGGCTATGCGCTGGATGGATGCGCCCGAGCGCGCGCGCTTCGACCTGTCCAGCTTGCGCGTCCTGCAGGTCGGTGGAGCCAAGTTGAACGCCGAGCCGGCGCGACGCATCGGCCCCGTGCTGGGCTGCCAGGTCCAGCAGGTCTTTGGCATGGCCGAGGGGCTGCTGAATTACACGCGCTTGGACGATCCGGACGAAGAGGTCTTCACCACACAGGGGCGCCCATGCTCGCCGGACGACGAGATTCGCATCGTCGATGAGGATGGGCGAGACGTGCCGCGCGGCGTGCAGGGTGAATTGCTCGCTCGCGGTCCGTACACCATCCGCGGCTACTACAACGTGCCCGAGCACAACGCGCGCGCCTTTACCAGCGACGGCTATTACCGCAGCGGCGACGTCGTGCGACTCAGCGAACTCGGCAACTTGGTCGTGGAGGGCCGCGCTAAGGACCTGATCAATCGCGGCGGCGAGAAAATCTCGGCCGAGGAGATCGAAAACCTGATCCTGACCCATCCGAGCGTGTTCAACGCGGCCGCGGTGGCTATGCCGGACGCGATCCTCGGTGAGCGCACCTGCGCCTACGTCATGCTGCGGCGGGGCGCGAGCCTGACCCTGGCGGAGTTGGTCACTTTCCTGAACGCGCAGCAGATTGCGAAGTTCAAGCTGCCTGAGCGACTCGAGGTGGTCGACGCGTTCCCACTGACAAGCGTCGGTAAGGTGTCCAAGAAGGACTTGCGCGAGGACATCGCGCGTAAGCTCGCCGCCGAAGCTGTGCGAGCACGCTAAGCCGTCGGTCTCGGGATGAGACTTCGAGGCAAACCGCTCTCGAAACAATCGCGCATGCGCGCGTCGGGTAATGTGCACGCAATCCGCCCAACGGTCGCCGCGGCTTCGGCCGCCAGCACATCGTCGCCGTCGAGGTCGAGCAACGCTACAGCGGCTCGCAGGAAGAGCGACGGGTCGCCAACGGGTCTAGCCACCGCCACGGCGGTGCGCAAAGTCTCGATCGACTCGCGCGTGCGTCCGAGGGCGTGCAGCGCACGCGCACGGGTGCTCAACCCCAAAACCTCATATTTCACTCGCCCACGCCGGCGGCTTTCCTCGATCGAGTCTGCTGTCCTTCCAAGTGCAGGGTCCCAGTCACGGCGCGCAAGCGCAATCTCGGCCCGAGCTTGGCCAAGGCGGATCCGCCACAGCCAACCGTGCCAGCCGGTTGCTCTGGCAGCGCCTTCGGCCACCTCGTCGATCAGCTGCTCGGCGCCGCCTACCTCTGCTCGTCGCGCAAAGTTCATCATCAGATCGATGCCTGCACTGATCGCCGGCGGTGGGAACTCGACTGACCTGGCGAGCTCGCGCGCCTCCTGCGCGAGCTCCTCATTGACGGCGAAATCGAATACGTCCAGATGGTAGCCGGCTGATATGGCGATGGCTCGCGCCATCAGCGTACCGATGCCGTGCTCGTGTCCGAATCGCCGCGCCTCGGCGAATACGGGTACCGCTTCGGTGTATCTGCCGCTCGCCGCCAGTGCCATCCCCAGATTGGGCAGCGCGAACATCATCGCCGACGAGTGGCTCGCCGCTTTGGCGGCGTGAGCACTCTCCTGGCTTCGCTCGACCGCCTCCTCGATCCTGCCGAGCATGTAGTACATGACGGGCACGCTCGCCTGCACCTGCAGAGGCGGCGCGACGCCCAACTCACGGCAGCGTGAAAACCAATGCTCAGCGTGATTGATGTATGCAAGCGCCCCGTTGTCGTCAGCGGAGGGACCCAGCCAGCTCATCGCTACAGCCTGAACATCGGGCCGCTCGAGGCTCTGGGCAAGCTCGGTCAGCTCGGCCGCACGCTGCCGTACCGGGGTTGGATCTAACCCCCACCAGCCCGCGTCCAACAGGTCGACGAGAACGTCGGCGCGCTGCTCCCCCTTATCAGGGCCGAGCCCATCCGGGCTGGCTTCGAGCTCGCACCGCGCCTCTATCCAGCGGCCGAGGCGGTTGAGTGCCTTTCCACACCGTGCGTGCAGCTCGGCCACCTCGGCACGCAAGCCGAGTCGTTCAGCGATGTCCAGTGCGCGCCGGTAATGGATCACGGCATCTCGCGCCGCCAGCCGCTGTACGGCCTCGTCGCCGGCGGCGCGACTGAAACGAACCCCAGCTTCTTCAAGTCCGGCGGCCAACGCGTGGTGCGCGAGCTGTGCAGCCGACGCCACGCCCACCAGCACCTCCAACGCTCGGCGATGAAACACGCGTCGGCGAGCATCGCCAGCTTCCGCGTAGACGACGTCACGGATTTTGTCATGCGTGAACAGATAGCCACCGGTCGCCAGGCCATCGCCCATGGTGGTCTCGCGCGCGACGTGCGCTCGTAGCACTTCGTCGATCGCGAGCAGCGCGTCGTCCTCGTCCAGCCGTGCGACCTGGCACAACTGGTTGAAGGTGAACCCCTGGCCCAGAACCGATCCTGCTGCGAGGAGCTCGCGGCTAGCCGGAGCCAGGCGCGCTAGCCGCGTTCTGATCACGTCGCGCACGCCCGGTGGCAACAGGCTGTCCGAGCGCAGTTCATGAATCAGCCCGGTTGGCAGATCGATGGCCCAACTCCCATCAGCACGCAACCGTGGCACCAGCGCCCAGCTTTCCAACAGCGCCCGCAGCGTCTCCACGACGAACAGCGGCTGCCCTGAGGTTTCGGCGTACAGCCAACGGGCGAGCGCGTCGACGTGCGACGGATCGGACTGGCCGGCCACGCCCTGCGTGAAAACCAGTGTGTCCATAGGCGTCAGCGGTCCAAGCTCGATCTGCGCAACCGTGACGGCGCGGGGGTAGGCCTGCCAGCCAGTCGGCTAGCCCTGAGGTGGAGGCGAGAGCTTCGGAGCGCAGGCTGAGCAACACGAGGACCGGCACCCGCTCATCCGACCAGCGCCGCACGGCGTACTGCAGTGCGTCGAGCGATCCCACGTCAGCCCACTGCAGGTCGTCCACGAACAGCACCAGCGGCATCCGCTGTCCGAGCGCTAGACCCAATCGGGCGATGGATTCGAACAGGCGCATCCGCGCGGCTGCCTCATCGGCAGTTGGTGCGGGCAGGTCCGGGTAGCGATCGCGGAGCTCGGGTAAGAGCTGGCCCAGCTCGATCAGCCAGGTGTCGCTCAGCAAGTCGTCTGGGGCGTTCTCTCGCTCGAGGCGATATTTCACCGTGCCACCACAGATAAGGACCTGGATCTGGTGATGACGATCTTCAACGATGATGCAACCCTGGTTGCGGGCACCAGCGTGCTGTCGGGAAAGGATGCGCTACGGTCCAGCTTCGCTGGCGCCCCGTTCCTCAAGCCGGACAACAACTGGGTGGCGCTGACGCGGGCCCAGAATTTCCAGATCGATGCACAGGGCGACGAGGGTACCTTTTACTTCGAATGCCACTTCTACGATCTGGACTCGGGCTCGTTTGGCTTCCAACGCGGAGTGACTACTTCCGTTGTCAGGTCAGGCGACATCTGGCTCATCAAGGAGTGGCGGACCATCCCCATAAGCCTGTCGATCTAACAGCGCGCAACCGGCCTGAACACGAAGGAAGTTGCTGATGAAGCGCATCGACATTGGCGAGATCGCAGGCGGGAGCGCGGACGTTGTGCCGCACGCTGCCCGAGCCAGCGCCAACGCCCGTGCTCAGACCGGTGCCGACACCTACGCACAGCGTCGTTTATCCCGCGCAACTGGTGCTCGACAGCAGCCTCGAGGATCCTACCGTGACGTTGCCAAATAGCACTCGACCGGTCTGGGACAGACCCTGGGCAAACCACTGGGACCTCACCAGCAACCCGCGCTTCCATGCCCAATGCGGAGCCAACGCGATGCACATGGATCACTACCGAGGTAGCGGTGGCACACTCGATGGAGGATTCGCAGGAGGGTGAGTTCCGCCGCGCACGCACGGGATTTTTGAGAGGCACCGAACGTATGCGACCAAAGCGTGAGTAAGCAGTACCCTCGTCGGGAACAGGGCGCTCGCCCATCCCAACGGTTGTGCTACGATGTAGCACATGCACCGCATCGGCGTCCGCGAGCTGCGCCAGCATGCCAGCCGCTACCTGGCCCTGGTCGCGCAGGGCGAACAGGTCGAGGTCACTGACCGTGGCCGACCGATCGCCAGGCTCGTTCCGGTGCGCGGGAGTGACTGGGAGGACCTGATCGCGAGTCATCACGTCACGCCGCCGCTAGACCAGGCGGATGTTGTCGATGAGGAGCCGGCTGACTACGGCGTGGACGCCAGTGCAGTACTTCGGTCAATGCGCGAATCCGAGCGGTGAGGCTGTATCTCGACTCGTCAGCACTGGTGAAACTGGTCCAGCTAGAAGTCGGAAGCGATCCGCTGCGTTGGTTCCTGCGCCGCTACCGAGATGACGAGCGCGTTGCGAGTGAGCTCGCGCGCGTGGAGGTGGTTCGCAGTGTGATGGGTGGCGGTCCGTCGGCGATCGCGCACGCGCGTCGGCAGCTTGCTCGTATCTACCTGGTGGCTCTTGGACGCGATGTGTTGGACCGAGCCGCGACACTTGTGCCGGGATCGCTCGCGCGCAGCCTGGACGCGATTCACCTCTCAACTGCGCAGCTCCTTGGATCCGAATTACGAGCGCTGGTCACCTACGACGCCCGTATGGCCCAGGTGGCGACGAGCATGGGCATGACCGTGGAAACGCCGCGCTGATGATGCGCTGGTCTCTTTGCATCGACAGATAAGTGCCGAGCGTCCAACATGGTCACTTCAATTGAATGGTCCGCATCACCGTGATGGCACTGCGTATACCGGTTTGCGATGCGTATCCCTATGCATGTAGCAAGGTGACCTAGCAGTCCCTCTTCAACTTCGCGCACGATACAGAAGACGCTGACGACGCGAGCGAGGCCTACCATCACCCCGAACTGGAGGCGCCGCTAGCGCGTTGCGCTTGTCGGCAGACTCAATGGTCTCGAGGTTGTCTCCTAATCTCCTAAACCCTTCCACGATATCGCCTGACCAAGCCCGAGCAGTACCTCGGTCGTTTCCTCCCGCTCCAGCGCAGCCTCGTATGAGCTTTTCGCTGTCTGCCAGTCGCCGGCCTTCGAGCCTGCTCCGGCGCGGCCATAGCAGCCGGTTTCGATCCCGCAAGCGCGTCGGACGGGCCTGACAGTAGATCCCAACATGCGGGACTGGAGTCTCTCGGCCGTGGGACGTAGGCTTGTGCGCACTCCAGTATGACACTGGCCAGCCAGATCAAACACTCGGGGACCATGGTCGTGGTGGCTATGGTCGTCACTGCCTGTGTCTCGAGTAGCCCGGTCGAGCCTGTGCTTACTGAGTCTGTCGAGGCCGTGCCCACTGTTCGCGCCACCGAGGCGCCAGCGGTCCTCGGTCTGCCGACATCAGCGGCAACCCCGACTGCCCGAGCGCAAGTCAACCCGACGCCGTTGTCGCCGACCACGACGCCACCTGTTCCAACGCTCGTCGCCACGGTGGTTGCGACATCGCAGGTGGTCGCGCCGACGGCGACCGCGAGCGGTTCCCTGGCACAGGTTCGTGGTCCTGACGTTGCGAGCGAGATCACACGCATCGCCGTTCAGTTCGAGTCGGCGCTCAACCTGGGCGATGTGGAGGCGACGATAGCCATGTTCGAGGACCAGGCCGAGGTGAAGATTCCGCCCGATGTGTATGTCGGCGAGGCACAGATCAGAGGTTGGCTCGACTACCTGGCTGCCAATCAGTTCGCTGCCGAGCCCGGCTTCCGGCGCGTAGCGGGCGACCAGGTCACCTGGTCGCTTGCGGTGCGTTCCGATTATCTGAGCCGTCTTGGCTTGCCCTCTCTGGACGGCGCCGCAACGCTGGTGGTGCACAACGGACGGATCGCCAGCTATACCTTCGTGCTGAGTCGCGATTCCGCGGCACGCCATCGTTCGGCACAACTCGCCGCAAGTCAGGTGCTCCAGGATCCCGTCATCGTTGGTCTGTCATCGGCCAATGTTTATGGCTTCGCCGACGTGTTTCGCGACGGCCGCGGGACGTTGATCAGCTACCGCGACGTGCTGACCTTCGAACCAGGAACTGGACCGTTCTTCGACCTCGGCGGTGAGCCAATCATCGTCAGGTCGGGCTTCTAGCGGCGCGTGCCGTTGCGGCGGAGTGTCCGGTTTGAGACGCGTATCCCGATGCATGTTGCAAGATGAAGGTATTCAGCGGATCGCGTAGCTCGTAGGCTTTCATCGACCGCTGTCGCCCTTGGCACAGATAAGCCATTGAGCGGCGCAGACCCGTTCTCGCTCGGGACCCAGCCACCACCCACCGCACTCTCGAAGCGGCTGGCTTCGCTGACGCGCGCGGGCACAGTACAACGCGAGTGCTGTGGCGAGGATCGGCCGGTCATCGGCGTCGCTGGACTCGGACGTCGGGCCCCTCGGAGAGTCCCGACATCCGGGACGATCAGGGGTGACAGCTAACCTCTCCGATGCACCGGATAACGCAAATGGAGCACCCCGTCGCCTTGGATGACCAGCTCGGGATCCTCGAGCATCAGGTGGCCGTTAGCGAGCCTCCCGAAGTACGGCTTCCCCCGGCCGAAGACGACCGGCACGATGTCGATCGCCACGTGGTCGATGAGCCCCAGCGACAGCGCCTGCCCGCCGACCTCACCCGCGCCCACACCAATCTCCCCCTCGCCAGCCAGCTCGTGTGCTCGCGCGATTCCCTGCTCCACCGAGGTGGCGAAGTGGTACGACGCCTCCGGGTGCCAGCCCGTCGGCCGCGGTCGGTGCGACACGACTACGACATGGTCGCTCGCCGGCGGGTGGCCCTCCCACCCGTTGGTCAGGTCGAATTGGTGCCGCCCGACGACCAGGACCTTCTGGCGCGACCACATGCCACGCACGTAGTCAGCGGAGGCCGCTGAGACCCGAAATGGCGCGCCGTGAACATCGGCGTGGTCTTCGTCGACCAGGGGATGGTCGCCGTTGAAATACCAGTCGTGGAGCGGTCCCACGTCGTCGCGCTCATCGGCGATGTAGCCGTCCAGCGAGGCCACGGCGTGCAGGTACGTCTTTCCCATGCCTACCCTCCAGTCAGTTCGAGAGTTGAGACGCCGCGGCTGATACGGACTCAGCGGTCGACCCGCATGCTAACGAACATGGCCGCCGCTTCAGCGGTCTCGTACTGGCCTCCGGCCACGGCGTCCGTCGTGTTCGCGCCAGCCGCCTGACCTCGACTGGCATCTCCGGGACGCGAGTCGGGTTGCGCCCGTCGAAACCGAACCGGCACCGAGTGAGTCCTACCCCGCCGGGCGTCGGTTCGGTCACGTTGCCGGCGGTGATGCGGGGTGGTCGAACGCGGCGGCCTCGGCACAGCGCGCGGATCACGGCTTGGTCGGGGCGGCGAGGATCGCGTCGATCTGTCCCACCGCGAGGGCCATGCCCTCGTCCTGGCCTATGGCGATGATTTGTTCCATGTCGGCGATCGAAGCAAAGCGGGAGGTCATCGTCATCCTGGTCTTGGCGGCTGTGGCGGCGGTGAGGCGAACCTCGATGGATGTGGTCGGCAGGTCGTCGTTCGGCCGTCCGCTGTCGTCGGCAAACCCGTCTTCAATCACGAGCGAGTGGGGCGGGTCGACGGCGATGACTCGCCACCACCCGTGGTACTTCTCACCGTCGGGCCCGGTCATGTAGTAGGTGACGCGGCCTCCGGGTGTGAGGTCGTGGTCGACGACTGTCGCGGGGTAGGTCGGTGGCCCCCACCATCGTTCGAGCTGTCGGGGGTCGGCCCAGACCTGCCAGACGCGCGCCGCCGGTGCGTCGAACTCGGACACGATCGTGAGCGTCAGGGCGACAGGGTCGCGGTCCACAGCGAGCACGGTCATCGGCTTTCTCCCCGTTCTGGCTCGGCGAGCACGTCACCGATGCGCCCGAGTCGATCACGCCACAGCTGCTCGAATTGGGCGAGCAGCTCTCCCGCCTCGGCGATAGTGTCGATATTGGTCTGGACGAGCTGCTCACGGCCGCGGCGGGTCCGGTGAACGAGCCCGGCCTCCCCCAAGACGGCCACGTGCTTCTGCACGGCAGTCGTGCTCATCGGATAGAGACGGGCCAACCCCGACACCGACAGCGTCCCGCCCATGGCACGGCGGACGATGTCGCGCCGGGTGCGGTCGGCCAG
>WNGE01000730.1_pt1 | contig 43030 bp, 41 predicted proteins | sample 5400651 | NCBI WGS metagenome assembly WNGE01 (sample SAMN13153370, study PRJNA577476) | soil metagenome | isolation source: 60 cm soil or saprolite under grassland replicate 2 | place: USA:California | collected 2016-06-15 | reverse complement strand
TCAGTTGACATAGGTCCTCCTATGATGAGTGCTCGACTAACGATTGTTCACTCTCTCATAGCAGGTCCGGTCTCCTGGTGGCTCTCGGTTTCTCTTAAGTCCGCGCTTATAGGGCTGTGCCCTCTGCACTCCCATTTATTAGCGCATCTCAGACACATTATTTACTGCCGCAAGGCAGATGCAAGCACCGTGTTGAGGACAAAGACCAGAGCGAACACCACGCCCAGGACGTGCTGACCAGCAGCGAAGAGGGCCACAGCGGCTGAGCCGAAGAAGACCACTTCCAGAAGCAGGCGAAAGACGCCGTCCAAATGCCACACCGCCTGTGGCGAGCCGAATAGACCCCACACTACCACAGCGACCGCCGGGGCGCCTATTCCGAGCCCGATCCTGGCGATCACTCCCTGGCCAGTCTGGAAACCCCAATATCCCAGCGCGGCCAGGACACCAAGCTCCAGGAAAAAGGCCAGAGCCAGGTTAGCGTTTTTGATTATCGTAAGAACCAAAACTAAAAATCCTTTCTTCAATATCTATCTTGCTGACACCACGATCGCTTTCATACAGGTACCGTGTCCTCATTTCCTGTGGCCACACGCTTCTGATCGCCGATCATCATTGGCTGATCCAGACCTGCAACAAATACATTGATCAGCCAGTGGAAACTCACGTCCAGATTAACTGGCATAGCAAAGCCACCCGCTGCTTCCAGTGAGATAAAGCCATGCACTATGCTGCGCAAACCGCGAATGGCATGAATAGCCTCTTCCTCACCGAGTTTGTACGGCTCGAGTATGACCAGGGCAACCTTTATAATCTGTTGAGCGACGGCCTGCAGCTCCCGATCTCCGGGATCGGGAGCTTGCAATGTAAGGGCATAGCGTCCTGGCGTTTTCCTGGCGTAGGCCCGGTAAGCATTGGCGAACGCGAAAATGGCCTCTGCGCGTGATTTTCCAATGGTCGAGTGAAGGAGGTGGTTAAGCACATCGCGCAAGCAGTAGAGCGCCAGGTCATGTTTGAGACCAGGCAGTCCCGCGACGTGATTGTACAGGGAGGGTGTGCGAATGCCTAAACGCTCGGCAAGACGGCCCAGCGAAAGTTGTTCTATACCCTCCTCGTCCACCAGCTTTGCCGCAGCCTCCACGACGGTCTCCTGGTCTAGCCCCGCTCTACGCGACATGCGACTGTTTCCTTTCAGCTTTCGCTAACGACTGTTCCATGACACGAATGGCATGCTCCATCTCCACCTGGGGATGGTTGAGTACGCGGCCATGTCCGACCGCCAGTACTGATGGCTGGAGTGCCAGCAGCTTGCGCGCACTTTCCAGGGATAATCCTTTATGCCAGGTAGCCAGCGCCGGCAGGGGGAAGAGTATTTCTATCGTTCCAGAAACGGCAACGCCGCCCTGCGTCTGATATGCATCGCCTGCGATCACAGTTCGATCTCGGGTGTCGAGAAACGCGAAATGGCCGGGGGTATGTCCTGGCGTGGCAATCACTTCGAGCGAACCGATGCGGTCTCCTTCATGCAGCAGGAGGGTTGGTTTCGTTTTGCAGATCGGATAGCCACCGCGCGGGGGCACTTGAGGCTCGGAGGGATCCAGGCTCTTATCGCCGGATAGGAAACGTGCGTCTCGCTCGCTGATGGCCACCGGAATGTCTGGCAAAGCCTTGTGCAGTGCGTCCAATGAGCCTACATGATCAACATGGGCATGGGTCAGCACAATACGTACAATCGGGAGACCGAGCTTGTCGGCTGCCTGCATAATGGCCTGTGCCTGACCACCCATGTTTGTGTCGATCAACGTAAAGCCATCGTCCTCGCGGAGCAGGTAGCAGTTGAAGGCAATTAAGTGGGTCAATTGAATCAGGTTGTTGGTAGTAGATGTTACTTTCATAGTTTGTTGTATCTCCTCTTGCTAATTAGCTTAGTTTACTGACTAATATAAATATATATTAAACTAATATAATTAGTTTGTCAAGAGGGTGATGTAAGATCTAGATATTTGGAGATAAGACTTCCCGTGAGCGGACTTGAGTGCTGTCCTGGCTGTCATCCTGAGCGCAGCGAAGGATCTCTGTGTCCGGCGAGCCAGATCCTTCGCTGCGCTCAGGATGACAGGCCAAATGTCTATATAAGATCTGAGGGGAGATGAGCCTCTGCTGCATAGGCAGCATTGATGCTGCTCCCTTCCAGGATCTCATCAAACATCCGGGCGATATCCGCCCTGGTTTCTTCTCCCAAATCGTCCCTGAAACACACGTCTTGTGTACACTCGATCACATCTTGCACGACCCGTTCCCAGAGGTAGTACGTCAGTGCCACCCAATCAATCTCTGTCTGTCCGTACCCTTCCCAAAACGCATCTGCTTGTGGTGCCCTGAGAAAGATAAAATCGCGCTCTTTGGGCGCTAGCATCACCTCATCCCAATCGATCACAAACACGTGACCAGCATGATCACGGATCAGATTGGCTGGATGCAGATCCGCGTGACAGATGACGTATGGGAATCTTCGCGACTGGAGCACCTCTGCCAGCTTTTCCAGGGAGGTCACTCCCGTGTGAATCGTGGACTGATGCGCTACCCAAGAGGTGAGAAGAGCGCGTTCAGAGACACTTCCACCATGTCGCGAATGGAGGTGTTGGGTCTCAAAGGCACGTACCCATCGGGCATACTCTGTCGGATCAAAGGTCTCCTTTCGCAGTGACTCGAAGCCTAAAGGTGGCAGCATGACCTGGTGAATCCGCTTGAAGATGGTTCCCACCTCCTTCCACTGCTCATTCGTCATCCCCGTCAAGCTTGTATCCCCGTCTATAAAGGGGTAGACGATCACGGTCCAATCCATGAGCTTCATCCACAAGGCACCACTCCTGGTAGGAACGGGAGCCACGACTGATGTGATCCCTTGATCGTTGAGATAGTGAGGAACAAGACACCGTGGTTCGTAGAGCGATCTAGACGTGACTTTGAGCAAATAGGCAGTGGATTGCTCGCTCACCACACGATACACCCCGGCCTTGTAATCCTTTCCCCGGGGAAGAAACTCAAGCGTGACGGGGTAAAGGCCATACTGGTCCTGCAAACAGGCTCGAAGCTGTTCCTCTGGAATCCCTGGTTGCTCACGCATCACTCTGCTGTCCCGTTCTCACTTTTCTTCTGTTGGTGTTTATCTACTACTCCTTCGTTAAAGCAAATGGCATCGCCAGGCTCGCATGTCGTGTTAATTGCTCGAGTAAGACTTCGCGTGTGATATGGCATGCTTCCAGAATACGTGGGTCAGCAAGGGAGTAATGCACTTCTGTTCCCACTCGTTGGGTATGCACAATGCCACGCTGGCGTATAATCGCCAGGTGCTGGCTGATCTTTGCCTGCCGCTCACCTGTTGCCTCGACCAGGTCTTTTACCGCGCGCGGCCTTTCACCTAGCAGCGAGAGGAGTTTCAAGCGTGTTGGGTCGGCGAGAGCCTGGCAGAGATCTGCTTGCAAGCGATAGAGTTGTTCTTCTCGTTCCTGGTCCATTTTTGGCTCCTTTTCTGCGGATATTCACTTATAATTTATCACACGCGTGGCTAAAGCCACTCCTTTGGAGTGGGGAGGAAGTTTCGGGGACACCCCGAACCCCGGCAAAGGACTGCGTCCTCTGCACTCCTCTTGTACAGGCATGTCAATTGTCGTTGAGCTTCCCTCCCATATCCGGCAAAGGGTGTTGCCCTCTGCACTCCTCGTGTACAAGCCTATCGTGTACAGGGATTAGAGCCACCACTCCGGCAAAGAGTGGTGGCTTCTGCACTCCTCGTGTACAGGTGAGAGCAATCACAATGGGTTGCTCTCACCTGTACACGAGGAGAAAGAGATCATCAAACCAGTCCTTGCGGCACGAGATGCCAGTACGCCCGATTGAAGAGCTGTTTCTCCATGTGATAGTACAGGCTGGGATGTGGTGGATGTGGTGGGTGCTCATAGTTGAAGACGAGTTGGGTCGCTCTACTCTGTCCTGTCTCTAAGAAGCACATCACTTCTCCATCGTAGGTTGCCTCTCCATTCTTCGGTTCTTCACCATGGATCTCGGCAATGAGACGATGGGCCACTACTTTCGCCTCGAAGTGCGCTGCTGAACCACTCTTGGAGACCGACAGGTCTGTTGCATCTCCCAGCGCATAGATATGCTGCTGGCCCTTCACTTCCAGAGTGGCACGATCGGTGGGCAACCAGCCTTGCTCATCGCCTAAGCCCGAGTCTTCAATGACTTTTGCCCCACGATGTGGCGGCACCAGGACCAGCAAGTCGTACGGAATCTCCTCGCCCTCCATTGAAGAGATGATCTTGTGCTCGGTGTCTACTGCTTCTGTGTTGAAGAAGATGGTGTAGTTCACGTTGCGCTCTTCCAGAAGTGGTGTCGCGACTTCTGCCACGGTCTCAATGGGAAAGACGCGTGGGAGGGGATAGAGATAGTGCATCTCGGTTTTGTTTCGGAGACCTTGCTTGTGCAGCCAATCTTCGAGCAGAAACGTAAATTCCAGCGGCGCAGGCGGGCAGCGATAGGGTATACCACCAACGGTGATTACAATACGCCCACCTTCAAAGCTCTGCAGCGCCTCGCGCAGCCGTAATGATCCTTCAGCGCTATAAAAGTGATGCCATTTTCCTTCGCCTTCGACCAATCCAGGTAAGTCTGATAGCTCCAGTCTCGCACCAGTTGCCAGCACCAGGTAATCATAGGGATACACCGCTTCGCTCGCTCCACCTGTGCCTACAATTTCATCCAGACCAGCGCTGTGACGAACGCGGAGTTCGCGGTTCTGCGTATCGATCTTCTGCACTTCACCTGTCACAAGATTGACACGATGATTCAGCAAGCCTCGCTCGGGGCGGATTAGCTGGTCATCATCAGCATCAATACGGTTAAATGGCATGTAGAGCCAGCCAGGCATATACGTGTGTTTTCCAGTGCTATCGATCAAAGTTATTTCTGCTTCGTTGTGGTGGAGGGAACGCGCCAGCAGATTGGCGACAATCGTTCCTCCTACACCTCCACCGACAATTAGTACATGTTTGGGCATGGAATTGCCTCCTTACGAGTGCGTTAATGGGTTTTCCGCGCTACGAAGCGTGTGTAACCTTGCTCTGGGAAGGCGCCAATATAGTCATGTTTGGCTTTTTGAATCCAGGCTGGGATGTCTTTGGCGGAACCCGGATCGCTGGAAAGGACAGCAAGAACGCCACCGATTGGTAGGGCTTTCATGCCGCGAATGAGCTCCATGAGTGGGCCTGGGCAGAAGCTGCCTCGTGCGTCTATTTCTTTATCGATATTGATATCTGTGAGTTCTGGCATAATTGTTACTCCTTTTCAAACTTTTTTAACCCGATATGCATCAACCTCCGTAGGGGCGACCTTCATGGTCGCCCGCAGGGGATGGGGCCTGGCCCTGCACCAACCTCCGTCCGTAGGGGCGACCTTCATGGTCGCCCGCTGAGATGAGGGCCTGGCCTGTTCCGCAATGTTAGCGAGACCGTGGCCGGGCGACCGCAAGGATCGTCTCCAATTCGTTAGATGAACTATTGGTTAACCGGGCGACCGCTAGGGTCGTCCCTACATTTTTTAGATGAATAGGGTCATCTTTCCTTCTTTGGCGCGCTCAACGAAAGTGGCGACTCCGGTGACTTCTGTAACGACGGGTTCCAGGTCCTCGAGTTTCATGTCAAAGAGTTCCATGGTCATACTGCAGGCATAGATTTTGACATTCCCGATTTCTATGGCGCCTTTGAGAGTTTCCATCCAGGAGGGAACTTTCTTCGCCATCATCTGCTCCATCATGACCGGGCCATACTCTTCGAAATCTTTACTAATGCGCATGTTGGTCTTATAAGCATCCTTGCGGAACGCTTCCAGACCCCAGAACGTAACGAATAGTTCGACATCCAGGCCCATGGCAGCGCCGCCCGTAGCGAGCGTTGCGACGGCCATCAATTTATCAACCGTTCCCGAATAGACGATGATCGACATTCGATCTTCCATGATAGTGCTCCTTTGTGTTCTTGTACGCTCTTGACCCTGTCTGTCATCCAGGATTTGAGGGTCAAATTACCTTCATTTTTTCTTCACTATGCCGGGGTAGCAGCGAAAACAGTTTGTATCTCTACTGCCTCAACAATACGAAATGTATGCGTTAAATGAGCCACCTTCCCGAGCATCGCACCCGCGCCACAATACCGTTCCTCGGAGAGCTGAATCGCCCGTTCTACCGCCTCTGGTTGGATGTGATGTCCGGTCACTATGTGCTCAACGGTGATTTCAACAAACACCATCGGGTGATCTTCAGCGCGTATACCTGAAACATGTACTTCATAGCCGGTCACTTGCTGGCGTTTCTTGCGCAGAATCGAGATCACGTCCATTCCGGTGCAGCCACCCAGACCGACTAGCAGCAGTTCCATTGGTCGAAATCCGGCGTTCTGTCCTCCCCCGTGCTCTGCTGCATCGAGTATGACATGATGACCAGAACCTGCCTCAGCATCGAAACGCATCCCGGTCTCCAGTCTCACTGTTGCAGTCATCTGCTCGGCCATTGTTTTGCTCCTTTCATTCGTACATTCGAATATTCATTTGCTACTATAACTATGCAATGGAAAGATCACTGAACTATCACGATGGGGGCTTATAAAATCACAGGGAAGTCACGTTTTTTAGGGCCTAATATAAGTATGACTCAAAAAGGCAGTTTCTCAATGAAAGAAACATCTATTAAGGATCCCTGGCCATCGGAAGCACAGATTGCTGTCATGGAGTATCTCTCTGTTATCCGTTTGCATTAAAAGTCACCCACAAAATTTGAATACCTACTGCGTTCACCTCTCGGAACATAACAATAATAAATGGTTGGCACATTATCAAAATGGGTACGTATGTTGATGTCGAATATTTCTCTTGTCCGGGAAAATGATCGGCTTTTGCATTGACAATCTCATAGTCTACTGGTTATTATCATAATGTCCAGTGTAATCTATTATCCTTCTTGTAAAACTTCGTCTGCTTGTAGTCTGATTATCAGTAAGTTGAGTGGTGATAAAGGTAGGGGTAATTCTCGAAAAGGGAGACTACCATGAGCTACGGAGCATCTTCTAATCCGCAACGCCTTGGGAAATATGAATTACGCGAGCGTTTAGGTCGTGGTGGGATGGCTGAGGTCTGGAAGGCTTTTGACTCCCAATTGGAACGCTATGTCGCCATTAAGATTCTTCATGCAGACTTGCAGTCTGACCCTGAGTTCTTGACACGTTTCACTCGTGAAGCGCGAGTTATTGCTTCGTTGCACCACCCCAATATTGTACAAGTTCATGACTTTCAAGTTATCCGTTCCCCAGAGACGAACACTCCCATTGCTTATATGGTTATGGATTATGTCGAAGGGCAAACGTTGGCTGATTATATTCGAAGTACATCTCGCATGGGCAAATTTCCTCCAGCCGCTGATATTGTTCAGCTTTTCGCGTCAATCAGTCGAGCAACTGACTATGCCCACCATCATGGCATGATTCACCGCGATATCAAACCAGCCAATATTTTGCTTGACAAGCGCCACACTGCACACAACCCAATGGGGGAACCTATTCTCTCTGATTTCGGTATTGCTAAACTCTTAGGTGTTAGCACTGGCACTCAAAGTGGTAATTGGTTAGGCACACCTACTTATATCTCACCTGAACAAGCACTGGGGCATCCCGGTAACGAGCGTGCTGATATTTACTCCCTTGGGGTCGTCCTCTATGAAATTTGTACAGGAGTGCAACCATTCCATGGAGAGAGTGTTTCTGCCATTTTGATGCAACAAATCAATGCTATGCCTACCCCACCTGCTCTCATCAACCCAAGTATTCCACCAGCATTGACCATGGTGATCATGCGTTGCCTTGCAAAGGACCCAGCAACTCGTTTCAGTAGTGCAGCTTCCATGACTGCCGCATTAGCTGAAGCACTAAATGTACCCATCCCCCCAGACATGAGTCAGCCTTTGTATCCAGTAGACGCTATGAGTGGTCCAACATATCTTTCTTCTCCCCAGCCAAACCTACCACAAGGCATGGAGCGAACCTCACCTTCGTCCCATATGGCTTCCGTACCTATTTCTCCATCTGTAGCAAACACTACTCCAGAAATGGTAGCAAGTCCTGTTGATGGACAAAGCCGTTTTAGAACGCCTGTGAACATTACTCCAGATGCTCCTCGTTCCGCCAATTCAATTCAAAATCTACAAGCGATCCCAGCTTTGCCTCAACCAAGTAAGTCTCCTAAGGGACCAATGCAACGAAAAAGATGGCGCATTGGATTAATTGCCCTCCTAATTATCGTACTACTAGGATCAAGCTTCGCCGGTTTATACTGGCTTACACATAAGAGCTCTGCCATTGTGACAAACCAGATCGTAGGACATGCCTTTTTTGTCAGTAGTGAACAGATCTCGGACCACAGCAATCAGGGCTTAAACGATGGATTGATTATTGATCTGCAAAACGTACCCAATCCTACCCCTAACAAAAGTTACTATGCCTGGCTACTAGGCGATGAAAACCAACAATTAGCTTCACCTATTTTGCTTGGTCCCCTCTCTGTTTCCGGCGGCAAAGTTCATGTTGTCTTTAAAGGCGACACGCACCATACTAATTTACTAGGAATCACGAGTCGATTTCTGATTACCGAAGAGAACGCGAATATACAACCGAACAATCCTTCCCCTGACCAAAGCAACTGGCGCTATTTCGCTGAACTTCCGCAAAAAGCCGTCATCACTACTACGCCTACCAACTCTATGGGTACTAGTGCTCCAAGCACCAGTTCTATGGACATGATGAATGATACTGTACTCCAACACCTTCGGCATCTTCTCGCTGATGCTCCAGAACTGACACCACTCGGGTTGCATGGCGGTCTAGATATCTGGCTCTTCCGAAATACCCAAAAGATCTTAGAATGGGCAGGCAGCGCCAGGGACGCTACAGATCCTTCGTTGATACAACGTCAGGTGATACGTACCCTGGCCTATCTGGATGGGGTACAATACTTCGGGCACGATGTGCCGCCTGGTACACCTTGCCTGTGTCAATTACCAAATTCCTCTGTTGCTGTACTTGAGTTTGATGTGCAGATGCAGAATCCTCCGGGGTACTTGAGTCAAATTGGTACGCACCTCAATGCTTTGACTCAGGCTCCAGACGTGACATCAGAAAAACGCATGCTTGCAGCTCAAATTGATCAGGATATTAATAATATGCAGGGTTGGTTAGAGCAAGTGCATCAAGATGCAAAACAACTTATTCATACGCCTCTTAAGCTATACAACTCTCCCGCTTCTAGATCCTTACTAGATGATATGGAGGCTAATGCGTTATATGCTTTTATTGGTCGACCTGACCCGTCTACCGGCAAGGTGTTGGGTGGTATGATACAAGTTCATTATAATATTCAGGATCTGGCGACCTATGATGTTTCACCATATAGCTCACATTAATGCCCATTATCGGCTCATCACGCATGATCCGGTCAAATACTGACCAAAGCTTGAAAGTCGTGACCTGGCTCCCTTGCCGTGAAAAACGTAAGAGATAGAGGCGGATGTCAAGTCATCTCACTTTCTCATACAGCAGGTCAGCCATTTTATTTCGCTACGGTGTAGCCTACGTCGTCCATCACCTCTTCGATCTTCGCCAACGTGACCTGCTGCGGATTATACTCGACATGCACCATCTTAGTGGGAATGTCCACGTTGACTGTCTGAACGCCGTCCATCATGCTAACTGCACCCTCAATAGCATGCTGGCAATGCTCGCAAGAAATGTCAGGAGCAACAAGGGTTATCGATTCCATGAAATGTTTCCTCCTCAAACTTGATATAGAACACGAATAGAGTAGCTGTGATGGTGTAGAATCCATAACAGCCTAGGGATTTCCGGCGATGGTATAGAGCTGGATCAATTCCTGAATCACGTCTTCTTCACGATCACCTTTAATTCCTTCGGGCACACAGGTGCGTAAATGCCCCTCCAGGATAATCGCTTCAAGCTTTTCCAGAGCCTTGCGTACCGCATAGGTCTGCCGCAAGATGTCGACGCAGTACTTGTCTTCCTCCACCATTTTGCGTATTCCCGAGACATGCCCCTCAATATATGAGAGACGTTTGAGCACATCTCGCCGACGATCGTCTTCCATTATTCATTTCCCTTTCGTCCAAAGCGTCGTAACCGCAATGAATTGCTCACAACAGTCACCGACGACAGCGCCATCGCCGCCGCAGCGAAGATCGGCGCATTCTCCCGCAAGAACGGAATGAGCGGTGACAGAATAGCTGTTGGAATTAAAATGACATTGTACGCAAAAGCCCAGAAGAGGTTCTGCTTGATGGTACGCAGCGTTGCCCGCGAGAGCGCCAGCGCCGTAGCAACACTCTTCAAGTTGCCCTTCACCAGGGTTATATCCGAAGCCTCCATCGCAATATCGGTGCCTGTGCCCATCGCGATCCCAGCATCCGCCTGCACTAATGCAGGAGCATCGTTAATCCCATCACCCGCAAAGGCCACAACGAGACCTTGCGTCTGTAAGCGCTTGACCTGGTTTGCTTTGTCTTCCGGCAAGACCTCTGCCAGCACATGTTCGACAGGGATGCCGACCTGCGCTGCAATGGCTTGTGCCGCTCGCTGGTTGTCGCCGGTAATCATCCAGACTGCAAGCCCCTGCGCGTGCAACTGCTTGATGGCTTCTTGTGAGCCAACTTTGACCGTATCAGCTACTCCCACTAATCCAGCCACTTTGCCATCGATGACGACAACCATTGCCGTTTTACCCTGCTGCTCCAACACAACCAGTTGCTCCTCAAGAATATCGTAAGCAATCGAACGTTCACTCAGCAGGCGACGGGTACCGATGAGCACCGCATGTCCCTCTACTGTTGCTTCCAGACCGCGACCGGCAATGGCCGTTACGTGTTCGGATGCAGCATGGAGCACCAATCCTCGCGCTTTGGCGCCCTCAACTATAGCCGCTGCCAGGGGATGTTCGGAGCCTTGTTCCGCCTCAGCAACAAGACGTAGCATATCGTCTGCCTCTTTCTCAACGAACGCGATCACATCCGTCAGCTCTGGCTTGCCCTTGGTGATGGTTCCGGTCTTGTCAAGCAGGACTGCACGCACCGCCTGGATGCGTTCCAGGCTCTCACCACCTTTGATCAGAATACCCTGCTCGGCGCCTTTGCCCGTTCCTACCATAATAGCAGTCGGCGTTGCTAACCCCAATGCACACGGGCAGGCTACCACCAGCACCGCAACCGCAGCTACGACGGCAACTATCCAGGGATTGCTCGACACGGTATTTACATGACCGATAATTGCCCAGCCAATGAAAGTAAAAGCCGCAATCACCAGCACAGCAGGAACGAAAATGCTCGAAATGGTATCTGCAAGACGTTGGATCGGAGCCTTCGAACCCTGGGCCTGTTCGACCATGTGAATAATATTTGCAAGCACCGTGTCTGCCCCGACTTTCGTTGCATGCATACGCAACAGTCCTCGTTGGTTGACAGTGGCCCCAATGAGTGGTTCGCCTTCAATCTTTTCCACTGGAATGCTTTCTCCAGTAATCATCGATTCGTCGACCGATGAGATACCAGAGAGTACTGTTCCATCCACGGGGATCTTCTCTCCCGGTCGCACAACTAACTCGTCACCAACCCGTACCTGTTCGATGGGCAACTCAATTTCTAGTCTCGCACGCACGACATGAGCGGTACGAGCCTGCAGCCCGATCAATTTCTTGATCGCCTCGTTTGTCTGCCCTTTGGCACGTGCCTCGAGGTACTTACCCAGGTAGATCAGAGTGACGATCAAAGCAGTGGTGTCATAGAAAGTGATAGAGCCAACAACTTGTGGAAAGAAGGTCGCTACCACGCTCAAGAGGTATGCAGCTGTCGAACCGAGCGAGACGAGCGTGTCCATATTCGCACTGCCGTGGCGCAGCGTCTTGATGGCACCCCGGTGAAACTCCCAGCCCACGATTGCCCAGACAGGGGTGGTAAGTGCCAGAAGTAGATAGTTCTCGCCAGGAAAGCGATTCATGAAAAACATGCTGAGGATCACCACAGGTACGGTGAGCAAGATACCCAGGATCAACAGGTTGCGCTTGCGGATGATCTCCGCCTGTCTGCGCAGGCTTTGCTCATCTTCTTGTGGGATAGTGAGAACAGGCATGCCAAATGTTTCGGTGACTTCCCTGGTTGCTGTCTCTTGTACTGGTTGTTGCGAAGATGTAACTTGTGGCGTTGCCTTGTATCCTACCGCTTCCACTTTCTGCACCATCTGCTCCAGGTTTGTCTGTGCCGGATCATAGCTGACGACCGCCTGCTCTGTTGCCAGATTGACATTTGCGTCTTTCACCCCCAGCACTTTTTTTAACCCCTTCTCTATCCGCATGGCGCAGGAAGCACAGGTCATTCCTTCCAGGTCAAGTGTCACATGCGACTCGGCTTCTGGCTCAACTGGCGTCAGCTTTGGTGCAGGCATGACCAGAGGAATGGCCTTGTACCCAACTGCGTCCACCTTCTGCACCATTTGCTCCATCCCAGTCTGGGCCGAATCGTACGTCACGGTCGCCTGCTCCGTCGCGAAATTGACGATGGCATCCTTGACGCCCGGTAGCTTTTTGAGTCCTTTTTCAATACGCATAGCGCAGGAGGCACAGGTCATTCCCTCTAAAGCAAGGGTGGCGCGACCCTCTACACCAGGCTGAATCTGAGAAACAACTGAATATTCCTGAAGAGGACGGGTGGTTTCTGTAGCCATAGTACTTACCTTTATCTGTTTATCCTATCTTGTTTTACCCATACCCCCCTGGTGGGGGTGTAAATAGTATAGCGTATGATTTCCACTCTGTCAAGTGAGCCGGGCTATCATAAACGCCTGGAGCATACTCAAACACTGTCCCAAAGAGATCACGATATGTGGCCGCAATCTCACAATGTGTATCAAAGGCGCTCATATCGATGACTTTTTGCGAACTGACCATATCCAAATACCGTGAGGTATACGTGATATTTCACAGAGTCACTGTGATTTTCATGTGATCTCTCTGAGAGATACTCCAGGCAGAAAGACGGTTGTCAGATTCCTTTCAGGAGGGGATCTTCCTGAAAGTTTATAACGAAAGTGAGGTTACAGTTATGATGTGGGGGTATGGTTTTGGTTGGGGCTGGCTGATGATGTCGTTGGGCACGATACTCTGGATTGCTGTACTCGTAGTACTCGTCTGGGCGCTCATCCGCTGGTTGAATAATCGAACCAGTACGCAGGTGCCTCCGCCATCGAGTGGAATGCAAAGTGGGCCAACAGCACTGGAGATCTTCCAGCAGCGCTATGCACGTGGGGAGATCGATACAGCTACCTTTGAGCAGATGCGCGAGCGACTCGAGGCTTCAGGTACACCCAGTTATCGACCTGGTAATCAGCCTATAACGAGTGATCGTTAGAGATCCTACTTGTTTCATCAGCAGTGAAGATGCACAGTGAAAGCCACATTGACAAGTTGGTACTCGTCAATGTGGCAGCCTTATCCAGAAGGTCTTGAACGGTGATCGCGTCATAACGTTTCTCTCTCAAGAGTTCCGTTTGGATCTTAGCTTTTGTATGCACGGACAAAGCCGACTCCTGGGAAAGCAGAGAAGCGTGGGGGCAGCATCTCCTCCGTTTCCACCTGTTGGAAACTAGCGTCCGAGATGATGGCAGTCAGATCTGGTATGCGGCTCCCTCCAGCATGAAAGCGCGCAGCCTGACCCGCTCGTTCCTGCTTGTGCTTGAAATCAGCAATGACCAGTCGCCCCCCAGGTTTGAGCACACGGGCGATTTCAGCCAGTCCCTGACGTTTGAGGGGAGCCGGCAAATGATGCATCATCAAGGTCGAGAACACCACATCAAATGTCTGATCGAGGAAAGGGAGTTGCTCAATCACTCCAATTTGGAAATCGATGGGCAAGTTGCCTCGAGCCGCTTTTGAGCGGGCACGGGCGATCTGCTGAGTCCCTGGGTCAACGCCTACGACGCGGCCCGTGGTGCCAACGCGGCATGCCACTTCAATCGCCAGCGTCCCCGTGCCACAGCCCACATCCAGCACCTGCTCTCCGGGTTGAATGCAGGCCAGGTTAATGGTCTTCTGCCTGATTTCCCGAACCTTTCCACGGAACGAAAAGGTGTCGTGGAACCATTCCACCAAGTCGTAGCGCCAGCCCTGGTTAAGGATCAGCCCTTTTGTCTCTTTGGCCTGCGCCTCGCCAGCATCGCTGTGGCGGTGACGTGCAAATGAATGCATAGATGTTGCTCCTTTCAGAGAATCTCTCGCTTCTGTTTGAGAGTATGTTGATAGATCGATTGAATTGAGACATACTATCTCAAATGGATGATACTGTCTTTTCCCAAGTGTAGTCGGATAAGCAGACAGAAACAAGAATCAATCGGGAAGATGTGTCCCAAATGAGACAAGGAGCGCAAAATGACTCAACCGGTGAGCAATGTACGCGTGAGACGCACGCAGAAACTGTTGCGGGAGGCATTAATTGAGTTGATCGAGGAGCGGAGTTTCGAGGCACTCACCATTGGCGAATTGACCGAGCGTGCGATGGTGAGCCGGGCCGCCTTCTATCGCAACTATCAGGATAAATACGACCTGGTGGAGCAGATCTTTGAGGAAGCCATGAGCGCTTTGCTGGGCGCAGTCGGAGATCTGGGACGAGAACATCCTCCGGAGATCTGGGTGAGGTTCTTCGAGCATATTGCCGAGTACGAACAGCTCTACCGAGCTCTGCTTGGCAGAAAGGGCAGCACCTGGTTTGTGAGGAAGATGCGTGCGTCTCTGGCTGACCTGATCAAGGAGAGTGGGCACCTTCCTCATAGACCGAACACGAGCGCTCGCCCCATCCAGACCTTCTCAGATGGGTTTGTGCCAGACCTCGTGTCCACGATGTTTGTGGAAGCCATCACCTGGTGGCTTGAGCAGGGAAGACCCTACACTCCCCGAGAGATCGCCACGCGCAGCGCTCTGCTTGCCTCTGCACTCTTCAAGGAAGCAAGCACCTGGCAATGACCGTTTGCACGCCAGGACATCTGGCCGAGGTTCCTTGTTTCTTGTCACGCCCGGCGGACTGACTGTCTGGGAATATGCCTGGTCACCGGATAGCCAACACATTGCCTTATATTACTCTACAGGCCCCGACGACACGGATTGGTCCCGTAGGCAGATTGGCATTGTCTCTGCCGGAGGTGGTGAGGTACACCAGCTTACCCACTTGACTCGCCAGGCCAGCGTTCTCGTCGCACTGATACGCTCTGAGGCCTGCGTCATCTGCTGGAAGGGACCGGTGATCCGCCTGGCGACAAAGAGGCTGATGGCCAGGGAGGTCACGGTGGCGGCGGCCAGAGCCAGGTCAGTCAACAGGGTTTCGCCATCAATATCAATTGCTACAGAATCCATCTTTGCACCCTCATGGCATATATGTTATAGTAATCCCATACCCCCCTAGTAGGGGTATGGGAGCGAATGACTCTTACTGGGAGGAAAAGACTCGCAAAACATGAGATGTTCAACGGTCAGGCGTTCCCTTCGTGGATGGAGTGGGATGTATACATTCGGTAACAAGATGATCCTGCTTCTCAGGTATAAAGCTTGTGTTATCCGTTTGGCATAGGGAAACGGTCTATCTTAACGAGAGGAAGAGAACAACGATGATAACTGCTACGTTACCGGTCAAGGGTCTCAACTTTGCCGGGTGTGCACGCGAAATTGAGAAACATCTCGGGAAGCTTGATGGTATTGCCCTGGTAGAGGCCAGTTACGTTTCGCAAACGGTGACAGTGACGTATGATGAGGCGCGATTGAGTGATACGCAGTTGGAGGAACTCATTCAGGATTGTGGCTTCCTCTGTGGAGAACCATGGAGCGAGACGAGCAATCCAGCCCTTTCGGCTCAGCTCAGCACACTGCATGCAACGATGCCACATGCTGAGCACATGCCAGCGATAGAACATGTAGACGGCCATCATCCCCCTTTGGTGGCGCAGCCAACACCTCCCACTGTTCCTCCCATGGAGGGCATGGAGCAGGGAAGGGCAGAGGCGGCACCTGCACACGCCATGGCAGGCATGGGAGCGATGGAACACGATATGAGCGACCCAGCCATGGCAAAGCAGATGGAAGCGGATATGCGCAATCGCTTCTTTGTCTCGCTTGTATTGACCATCCCTATCGTCCTCTACTCCCCGCTGGGTGTGAATCTCTTCAAGTTGCACCTGCCTACTCCCTTTGGTATCAGTCCGAACTGGGTGTTGCTGGTGCTTGCCACCCCGGTGGTGTGGTGGGGCGGCTGGATCTTCCATTCCGGTACCTGGCGTGCTCTGCGCAATCGCACGCTCAATATGAACGTGCTGGTGAGTCTAGGTGTGCTGGTGGCCTACTTCTTCAGCGTCTTTGTGACCTTTTTTGCACCCCAGGTAGAGACGAGCTACGACGCGGCAGCGATGCTCGTGACCTTCGTGCTGTTCGGCCACTGGATGGAGATGCGCAGTCGCCGGGGTTCCTCTGATGCGCTCAATGCTCTGATTCGCCTAGCACCCTCGCAAGCCAATGTCATTCGTCCGAATGGAGAGGTTGAGACGATGCCGGTCGAGCAGGTACGGGTGGGTGATCTGCTCCTGCTGCGTCCTGGAGAGAAAGTGCCAGTTGACGGTATCGTGACGGACGGTGAGAGCGCCATTGACGAGAGCATGGTGACAGGAGAAAGCCTTCCCGTCAGTAAGCAAGTGGGTGATGAGGTGATCGGCGGCACGGTCAACGGCTCAGGTTCGCTGCGTTTTCAAGCGACCAAGGTCGGCAGTGATACTGCGCTCGCCCAAATTGTACAACTGGTGCAGACGGCGCAGAACTCCAAAGCCCCTGCTCAGCGCCTGGCCGACCGGGCAGCGGAGTGGTTAGTGCTGGCAGCGGTGAGTGCTGGCGTGCTGACTTTCCTGGTCTGGTTCTTCGTGATTGGACAAACGGCCCTGTTCGCTCTGACCCTCGCTGTCACAGCGATCGTGATTGCCTGTCCCGATGCGCTTGGCCTGGCAACACCAACAGCCGTAGCAGTTGGCACAGGCATTGGAGCCAGGAACGGCATTCTGATCAAAAACGCGACGGCCCTGGAGCAAACGTCAAAAATTCAGGCCATCATTTTTGACAAGACTGGAACCCTAACCGAGGGCAAACCGGCCGTGACCAACGTGGTCGCTTTCGCAGCAGGCAAACTGGCGGGGCTGGACGAGACCGGGCTGCTGCAAGTGGCGGCCACGGCGGAAGCGGACTCAGAGCATCCCCTGGCAAGTGCCATGGTGGAGGGAGCGAAGGATCGCGAGCTCGCCTTACTGCCTTACAGCCAGTTTAAAGCCATTGCAGGAGGAGGCGTACAGGCGCAGGTTGATGGCAGTACCGTGTTAGTTGGGACGCCGCAACTGCTGGCAGAGTACACGATCCAGTTACAGCCTGCTGAACAGGAGGAACTGGCCACGCTGCAAGCGGAAGGAAAAACGGCGATGCTCGTGGCGATGAACGGACAGGCAGTCGGATTGATCGCGGTGACCGATCGTGTGCGAGCAACTTCTCGTGAGACAATTACTCAGCTCAAGGCATTGGGCATCCAGGTGGCGATGCTGACCGGAGATAACCGTCGCACCGGTGAGGCCGTTGGTCGCGAACTGGGCATTGACCGGGTGTTTGCCGAGGTCCTGCCCTCTGACAAAGCGAACTACGTCAAGCAACTTCAGGGCGAAGGGCTGTTCACCGCAATGGTGGGTGACGGGGTGAACGATGCCCCAGCGCTGGCCCAGGCTGACCTGGGTATTGCCATAGGCGCGGGAACTGGCGTCGCTATCGAAACGGCAGAGGTAGTGTTGATGCGCAGTGATCCACAGGATGTGCTGGCTGCTATCCATCTCTCCAAAGCAACGGTCACGAAAATGAAACAGAACCTGTTCTGGGCAGCCATCTACAATGTGATTGCCATTCCTGTAGCGGCTGGTGTGCTTTACCCCTTTGGTATCCTGCTCGTTCCAGAAGTAGGAGCGCTGGCGATGAGCGCGAGTTCGATCACGGTGGCGACCAATGCGGTGTTGCTTAAGAGCGTGGAGAAGAAGTTAAGAGCGTAATTTGGAGGCTTATCGGGTATCCTAATATCAATCTGGACGATATTGCTAGGGAAACTAGCATCTCACGCCAAACGATCTATATCCAGTTTGGCTCCAAAAGTGGAGTACTCTAGGCAGTTGCTGAGCAGATCGAACAGGCTGTCCTGGAAAACCTTTTCTCCGTCAACAGAATCGAGCTGGAGACAGGACAACAGGCACATTCAACAATATTTCAGCTTTGTCATGCATTATAATGAGTAGCAGAGTATGTATGCTTCTTTTCTTTCCAAAACAAGGAGGAATCCTATGCGCTGGATGAAACATTACTGGCTTCTGATCGTGCCATTGTTGCTGGTAATGCTAGCAAACTGCTCATCTCCAGCCGCTTCGACGCAGCAGCCCACGGCTACACCAACCATTGATAGCGCCCACCTGACAGCATTTGCACAACCCTACCCCACCTACCCTTCTATTCCTACCCCTACGCCTTCGCAGGCACCGATCCCCGTTCACAACCTGCCCCGATGCCAACAAATTGTCCGCTGACGGCTGTACCAGGGACGAAAGTCTTTCCGAAGGGATGGGGAGACTATCTGCAGGACACGACGCTGATTGGACGCTCTCCCGTCTGGGCCGGGATGTCATTGCAGGTGCAAGTGTCTACTGGCACGCTGAGCTATCATGATTGTTGTGTGGCAAGGCCGCAGAAGAAAGTACGTACAGGAGGTACATACACCATGAATTCGTTCGTCGCACTCATGCAGAGCATGACAGGTAGAATCCTACGTATTATTGTTGGTATCGCGTTGATCGCGATTGGCTTGCTGGTCATCCAGGGCGTTTGGGGAATCGTGTTAGCTGTCATCGGGTTGGTTCCACTGATCGCCGGTCTCGGAGGCGTATGCCTGATTGCCACGCTCTTCGGATTCACATTCAAAGGGCAGCAAAAGTCAGCCGCATAGAGGAGTTTCCTCAAAAATGCGGGCCTATCAACAGTGATAGCTGTTGATAGGCCCTCTGATCTGCTTTCGAGAATCAGCGCATGAGCGTTGTATTGGAAACCTCTGTTAGGACTGGCCACCCAGTGATGCAACGACACGCTGCAAACGCTGTTTGGCCTCCTCGGCTACAGCATTGAGCTCTTCGTTGCCAACGATGCCAAGCATGGCCTGTGGATCAGCAACCTCAACGCGGCTCCCCTTTCCTTCAGTGCGCACCACAACATTGCATGGCAGGAGTAAGCCAATCTCTGATTCCTGTTCAAGTGCGCGGTGTGCCAGCGGGGATTGCCCACATAAGGATCCTTTCCCCCCTTTCCACGAAGCAGTCTTTCCCTTGGGATTAGCGTGGTGCTGCCTGTGGTTCTTGCTTGCTGTCTTGCGATGTTCTCTTTTTCTTCAACCAGGTGGTTGACAATGATATTTTTCTGTGGTATACTTCAACCAAGTGGTTGAAAAATAGCATTGGAAGAAGGAGGAGCAAACGGAGATGGCTAGAACAGCACACGGACCAACAACACACGCGGATGAGCGGCGTCACGCACTCATTCAGGCAGCATATCAAAGCATTGCTCGACACGGTCTCGAAGGGCTGCGTACCCGTGAGGTCGCAGCGCAGGTGGGGCTGGACCATTCGACGCTTCACTACTACTTTCCAACGAAAGTCGCGCTGATTGAAGCGGTTGCTGAGTATGCCGTCTTCCAGGGACTGCTCGTGAATGTTCCACGTGACCATCAGGAGGGATCGCCGGCAGCACGCTTACATGAGTTTTTGCTCACCTTGCAGCGCAATATGCGAGAAGAGCCAACCCACTTTCTTGTGCTATATGAATTGGCGCGTTATACGCCCCAGGAGCCAGCTCTACGTGAGCTCTTTCAACGCCAGCCGTTTATGACATCCTGGCATCGTTTCCTGGTGCTGCTGCTGCATGAGGGCATCGAGGCCGGAGAGTTCCGCGCCGACCTTGATCCAGAGATCGGTGCTTCGATCTTCATGACCTTTATGCTGGGTCTGGGCACGTCCCTTTTCATGCCTGTTCCAGCAGGTGCAGAACAGATGATTGAGCACCTTGAACGCTGGCTCAGGGGCTGAAACCAGGGGAGCGCATCCGCTCTTTCCTTTGGACCAGAACTATTTGTCCGTGAGGACATACGAAGTGTGTCCTCTGATATCCTGTTGTCTTGTTGGAAGCTCGACATGACTAGAGAGAAACGGAAAGGAGGAAATTCCCGTGAACCCACCCTATTGGCTCTTTCTGTTCGACTTCGCCCTGGTCTTTTACGTCTTGGGAGCAACCTTTCTCGAAGGCTTTGTCAACTATCGGACCTGGCACTTGATCGGAGCGGCGGAATTCAGAGCGTACCACCAGGCAGTCAGCCCACGCATCCTGGCCTTCCTGGTCGCTCCCCACAGTCTGACGCTGGTGTTGACCTTCCTCCTGCTGTGGTGGCGTCCGGGGCCGATCCCACTCTGGAGTGTCTGGGTCTCGCTTGCGCTGAACCTGGTCCCGGTCTTGGTGACGATCGTCTCGCAAGTGCCCATCCAGCTCGAATTTGATCGCAAGGGACTATCCTTGACATCACTTGAGCGGCTCATTCGGAGAGAATGGCTCCGCAGCGTCCCACATAGTCTCAACGCCATACTTTTCCTGTGGATGATGTCACAGGTTCTTGCGGCTGAGTCGTGCTTCCGCGGGGCAGCTTGCGGCGTGTGAGGCGGGTGAAGCTATGAGAACGTGCTTGTTTTGGGTGTATCGTTGAAAGTTACTCAATACCCATTACGATAAAGAAAGGAATGAAGCTATGAACATGCTAGTTTTTGGTGCATCAGGTCGCACAGGACGCGAACTGGTCAAGCAGGGACTCGCGCAAGGACATACCGTGACGGCATTCGTTCGTCATCCGGCGTCGTTCGTCATCGCACATCCACAGCTCAAGGTCGTCCAGGGGGACGCTGCCGATCGTGTCTCGGTCGAACGTGCCGTCAGCGGTCAGGATGTGGTCATCTGTGCGCTCGGCGCGGCGAACCTGCTCAAACGGGACCAAGCTGTGGTGGTTGGCGTGCATAACATCATCATGGCGATGGAGGAGGCAGGTGTCAGACGTCTGATCTACCTGTCGGCGGACACCGTCCGTGCCACCCGCGACGAACTTAATGCGATGCGCAAAGTGTTCGTCCCATTGCTCTTCCACAACAGTGCCGCTGATCACGAACTAAATGAGAGCATGATCAAGCAAAGTCGTCTGGATTGGATCATCGTCCGTCCGCCCATGCTGACAAACGGAGCGCGCACCAGTGCCTACCGCAGCGGTGAGCGTCTCAGAGCCAGGGCCATCATCCCACAATTCTCGCGGGCCGACCTGGCGGAGTTCATGCTCAACCAATTAACCGACGACACGTTCCTGGATAAGGCAGCAGAGGTGATGTACTAACTGTACATAATAACATTCAGGCGCTTATGCGCAGTGCAAGCTGATTGCACCCTATTACAGTGATTTGAAGCATACCTAAACAGGAAAAGGAGTGAAGACCGATGTTAGCGAATTATCCCATCCATGCAACGCTCCCGGCAACTGATTTGGAACGAGCCAGGCGCTTCTACAGCGAAAAGCTGGGGCTAACCCCGGAGAGCGAAGCGCCCGGGGGAGTCTTTTACCGCAGTGGCGACACACGCTTCCTGGTCTTTCCATCTGGGGAGACGGCCAGCGGAACCCATACTCAACTTGGCTGGACGGTTGACGATATTGAGGCCGAGGTGGCTGCTCTGAAAGCACGAGGAGTGATCTTTGAGGAGTACGATACGCCATTTCTGAAGACCGTCAACAGTGTGGCGGTGACAGATCCGGCAGTTGATCCACTGACTGGGCGCAGCGAGCCGTACCCGAAGCCCGTCAACGGGGTAGCGTTGAGGGGGCCGATCAAATTAGCCTGGTTTAAAGACAGTGAGGGTAACCTCCTCGCTTTGACGCAGTTTGGCTAGATAGGGAATTGAGTGATAGCTTCATGAAAGCTCAGCTGGAACCACATCGTTGCTCAATTCGTGGGAGAATCAGAGGGTATCGGACAGAAGAGGAAAGATTACACGAAGAAGAGGTATCGAGATGAAAATATTAGTGGCAGGGGCGACGGGAGTCATTGGGCGTCGGCTCATTCCTCTGCTAGTTGCCTCCGGCTATGAGGTAATTGGCACCACGCGTACCGCAGACAAAAGTGAGCTGCTCCAGAAACTCGGCGCAACGCCTCAGGTGGTTGATGCATTTGATCGCGCCAGACTCACTACCGTTGTGCGCGAGGCGCACCCGGATGTGATCATCCAACAGCTCACCGACTTAAGCGCTGGAAGCTCAGCGGCAAATGCGCGCATGCGCAGGGAAGGAACACGCAACCTGGTTGATGCAGCACATGCAGCTGGGGTGCGCCATTTCATCGCGCAAAGCATTTCCTGGGTCTCTGCCCCTGGCGATGGTCCAGCGGATGAGAATGTTCCCCTGGATCTAGAAGCACCCGAGCCCCGGCGCACCACGGTGGAGGGGGTGCATATCCTTGAGCGTACAGTTGCCGAGATGGAGAGAGGCATTGTGCTGCGTTATGGGACGCTCTACGGGCTGGGAACCTGGTATGCTCCCGATGGATCGATCGCACAGCAGGTGCGCCAGGGGCAGATGACCGCTGATGAGGGCATCACCTCCTTTCTGCATGTCGAGGATGCGGCACGCGCGGCCCTGCTCGCCTTGGACTGGCCACCAGGGATCATCAATATCGTGGATGATGAGCCCGCCCCCGGTACGGTCTGGCTCCCGGTGTATGCTGCTACTCTTGGTGCTCCTGCACCCCCCGTGGCCGCAGGACAACCGCGCGCGGCGCGTGGGGCGACGAATCGGAAAGCTCGTCAGCTCTTGAACTGGCAGCCAGTGTATCCCAGTTGGCGAGAGGGGTTTCTCCAGGTCGTGCGGGAATGGAGGAGTGGGGAGGGAGCGTAACAGACCCCTTACCCCATAAACACAAAGGTAGTCCCGACACTATTGGGCGTAAATGCATCTGGCATCATTTGAGCAATACGTTGAGTTGCGCGCCATCCAGTGCAGTGGGCAGGTACAACGATCGCCGGGTTGATCTGTTGTAATGCCTCTACCGTTTGAGGGATGATTGGCTCGAAGAGCGCCCCGGTGAGATGGAATCCTCCCAGCAAAGCATAAATTTGCTCAACGCCTGTCTGCGCACGTGCTTGCCGTAGAATGTTAATTACGCCTGCATGTCCGCAGCCAGTCGCCACCACCAGCCCTTTATTGCGGACATGCATGACAATGGCCTGGTCATCATAGACCCATGGATCAGGTTGCCAGGTTCCATCGATCTCTGCCTGCTGATTCTTCAATCCTTGCTCAAAATCAGTGGTCCGCTCGATCTGTCCCGTAACCAGTAGTTTGTCATTGATCAGAAACGATGGGCCACGTTCCACTAAGAGTTCTATCCCCTCTCGCTCCAGATCATGGAGTGATGGGGGAGGTAAATCCAGGATACTATTATCGTTATAGATAATACGGCGCTTGAGGAAGGCATCTGGATGGAGCAAGATGGGCATGTGCCGTTTGCCAAGCTTATCGAGGAAGCCATCAAGTCCGTGCGTATGGTCAGTATGGCCATGGCTCAGGACAATAGCTTGAATGGTACTGAGATCGATGCCCAGCACTTCGAGGTTGCGCAATGCGCCTTCTGGTGTCACTCCGGTATCAAAAAGGATCGTCTCACGCTTTCCCTGGTCGATTACGGTGATCAACAAGGAAACACCATGCTCGGCACGCAATTGATTTCGTATGAAGCCATATTGCGGCAGCGGGAAACGATGTGCCACTTGAGTTGAGGACATTAGCAAATCAAGCGAGTTATCCATTATGGTAGTGATCTCTACACCATCGACAGCGGGCAATGCGAGTAGCGGTGACACGATAGTAGCTCCTCTCTAATATGAAACTTATGAACCTATGGTAATAAATATGCCAGGAAAATTCAAAAGATACAATCTTTATGAAGGTTGACAAAAAATTACCTAGACAAACATTAGTTTCTCTTTTACACTGATAGCAAGAGATACGTTCCCTTAATCACCAACGAGAGGGAAGCTACCATGACGAAATACGCCTTTGTCATCGATCAGCGCAAGTGCATTGGCTGTCATGCCTGCACTGTGGCTTGCAAAGCCGAACACGACATTCCGATTGGCGTCAATCGCACCTGGGTCAAATACATCGAAAAAGGCGAGTTTCCCAACTCGCGCCGCTATTTTCTCGTCAATCGATGCAATCACTGTGATGATGCCCCATGCGTGACTATTTGTCCCACGAAAGCTTTATATAAGCGCAAGGACGGCATCGTGGACTTCGATTCGTCGCGCTGTATTGGCTGTAAATCCTGTATGCAGGCATGCCCCTATGACGCGCTCTACATCGATCCCTATAGCCACACTGCCGCAAAGTGCAATTACTGCGCCCATCGCACTGAAGTTGGTATCGAGCCAGCCTGCGTGGTGGTCTGCCCCGAACGGGCCATCATTGCAGGCGACCTGCATAATCCTGACAGCGAAATTGCCAGGATCGTCGCTCGCGAACCTGTACGCACGCGCAAACCAGAGCAAGGAACAGGGCCGAACGTCTATTATTTAGGTGCGGAAGAAGCTGCCATCAACCCAGAAATAGCCGTCGAGGAACTGCCACAGATGACAATGTGGAGCACATTGCTGAATCCAGATCAACATGGAACGAAAGAGCTTGACAGAAGTAAGTCGCTTCGGACTCTCAAAACCATAAACCAATTAAAACCATATACACCGCTCGAACCTCAGCGACGAGTTCCCACTGAGGCACACATCGTTTATGACACGCCCAAAAATAAAGCGCCGTGGGGCTGGAAAGTCTCAACTTACCTGGGTACCAAGTCGATAGGCACTGGCGTTATGATTGTAGCCGCATTTGTGCTGGCCTTGTACAGATTGAATGGTACACTGAACAGCGCAATGTACAACCTTCTAGGTATCGGTGCACCCGTGATCGGAGGCTTTTTCACCGCATTGACATTGGTATTGCTCATTGCCGACCTGAAAAGACCTGGTCGGGCACTCTTTCTTGTATTCAAGCCGAATCCAACTTCATGGCTCGTCTGGGGCGGTTATATCCTTGGCATCTTTGGCCTTATTGAAGCTGCCTGGTTTGTTGCTGCTCTACTCGGTTTAACAGATGTGCTGCGCTGGCTCTTCATCCCTGCCATGCTTTTCGGAGCCGCAGGAGCAGGTTATACGGCATTTCTTTTTGGACAGGCTGAGGGACGTGATTTCTGGCAAGGTCCGCTCTTACTTCCCATCTTGCTCGTGCAGGCAGTTATCGCAGGCGCTTCCGCTTTGGGATTACTCTCCTGGCCGCTTTCTATTGGAAGCTCCGTTAGCACGTCACTCACGATCATTATGCTTGGTGCAATCATACTACACATATTCTTGATCATGATTGAAGTCTTCGGTTCGCACAGCAACAGTCATGTTGCAACAGCCGCACACTACATGAGGAGTGGCAGATTCAAAGATATTTTCTGGGGTCTATTCTTTGCTCTTGGTTCGCTCCTGCCCATTGCAATGCTTTGTATTGCGTTGGTTATACCAGCCGCACAACCAGCGCTATTAGCCTTTGCAGGCATCCTTGCGTTGGTTGGTATTTTCGCTTACGAGCATTGTTTCGTAACAGCCGGACAGATAGTTCCACTAAGCTGATATGCAACGAAATGCCCATGGATGCCTATTGGGCAACAATGAAGACAAGCCGTAGGGGCGACCTCCATGGTCACCCGCCGGGGATGGGGGCCTGGCCCTGTTCCATGATGTGGGCTAGATGCCGGGCAGCACGCCCCATCCCACCCACGGGCGACCATGAAGGTCGCCCCTACGGATGGTGATGAGTCTTGTTACAACCGATACAATCGTTACAAGTGCAACAACTGCTACAACTGCTACAAATCTAAGTGGAGATAGACATGACCGAAATACCTTTAGAGCAACACATTGCGCCGAGCGGGGAACAGATGACCGTGCGAGACCTGGCCTCATGCCCGCCACCCAACCGCTGGCACGACTGGGTCGAATACGACGCTAAAGCCTGGCCGCGCAAAGTTGAAAGGCACTATGCCATCATTCCCACCATCTGCTTTAACTGCGAAGCCGCCTGTGGTCTGATGGCCTACGTGGATAAGGAAACCGGTCGTGTCAAAAAATTCGAGGGCAATCCCTATCACCCTGGCAGCCGGGGACGCAACTGCGCCAAAGGCCCTGCTACCATCAACCAGGTCAACGATCCTGAACGCATCCTCTACCCGTTGAAACGTACGGGGAAACGTGGCGAGGGCAAATGGGATCGCACCACCTGGGATGAGGTACTGGACACATTCGCTACTAAAATCCGCGCAGCCATCATCGAAGACCGTCGCGACGAGGTCATGTATCATGTCGGGCGCCCAGGCCACGATGGCTATATGGAGCGTGTCCTGGGCGCCTGGGGCGTAGATGGGCATAACAGTCATACCAACGTGTGTTCATCGTCGGCACGCTTTGGTTACCAGATCTGGTGCGGTATGGATCGTCCTTCCCCTGATCATGCTAATGCGCGCTTTATTTTACTCATCAGCTCACACCTGGAGACGGGCCACTATTTCAATCCACAGGCACAACGTATTATCGAGGGAAAGATGAAAGGGGCCAAACTTGCTGTGATGGATCCGCGCCTCTCGAATACTGCTAGCATGGCCGATTACTGGCTCCCGACGTGGCCTGGTTCGGAGACGGCTGTGCTGCTGGCAATGGCGCGCATTCTGCTTGTTGAGAACCTTTACAACCGTGACTATATGCAACGTTGGATCAACTGGCAGGAGTACCTGGCAACCGAACATCCCACCGAAGCACAGACCTTTGATCACTTCATCGACGTTTTACTCGATCTCTACGCCGAATATACTCCGTCCTTTGCCGCCCACGAGAGCGGATTAGAAGAGGAAACGATCATTGACATCGCTCGCCAAATAGGTCACGCGGGAACTGCATTTGCCGCGCATACCTGGCGGGCCGCTACTGCCGGCAACCTTGGTGGCTGGCAAGTTGCACGCGCTTTATGGTTTCTCTCGGTCCTTACTGGCAGCATCGGGACTCCTGGTGGAACGGCTCCCAACGCCTGGAACAAGTTCGTGCCAGCGCCTTTTCTCAAGCCGAGTCCTTCCGAAGTGTGGAATGAACTGCTGTTTCCGCCAGAGTATCCACTGGCAAACTATGAGATGAGCATTCTGTTACCGTACTTCCTCAAGGAGGGCAGGGGCAAGCTCGCAGCGTACTTTACTCGTGTCTACAACCCCGTCTGGACCAATCCCGATGGCACCGCCTGGATCGAGATGCTAACTAACGAGCAGCAGGTCGAACTCCACGCGGCCTTGACGCCCGTCTGGAGTGAGACTGCATGGTATGCCGATTACGTGCTTCCAATGGGCGTTGGCAGCGAACGTCATGACCTGATGAGTCAAGAAACGCATGCAGCACGTTGGATCGGCTTCCGCCAGCCTGTTCTGCGCGTTTACAAAGAGCGCAATGGCGATCCTATCGACTATACCTATCAGGCGAATCCAGGGGAAGTGTGGGAAGAGGACGAGTTCTGGATTGAACTCTCCTGGCGCATCGACCCGGATGGTAGTCTTGGCATACGGAAGTACTTCGAGTCACCCTATCGCCCTGGACACAAGCTGGCGATCGAAGAATACTACCGTTGGATCTTCGAGAATAGCGTGCCTGGATTACCTGAGGCCGCTGCACAGGAACAGCTTTCACCATTGGAATACATGCGTATGTACGGTTCCTTTGAAATACCCGTAGACCAGGCGCCCGTCTTCACCCTCAATGAGCGCGAATTGAAATCCGTTGACCTGGAAGGCACTAAGGTCGATACACTCAGCGGCACGATTACGCGTAATAGCGCTCCTATTGGTGTCACGATTGATGGGAAGGTCTACGAAGGCTTCCCGACGCCATCTCGCAAACTGGAGTTCTATTCTTCTACCTTGAAGGAATGGAGCTGGCCAGAATACGCCGTTCCCAGTTACATTCACAGTCATGTTCACCGTGACACCATCAATCATGACATGGGAGAGTATCTCCTCATTCCCACATTTCGCCTGCCTACGCTCATCCATACTCGTTCGGGGAACGCAAAATGGCTGTACGAGATCTCAAATGCCAATCCTGTATGGATCCATCCTATCGATGCAGAACGCATCGGTGTGCAGACGGGCGACCTGGCACGTGTTACGACCGAGATCGGCTATTTCGTCAACCGTGCCTGGGTGACCGATGGTATTCGCCCAGGCATCGTCGCCTGCTCGCATCATCTGGGACGCTGGCGTCTCGAGACTGGCCAAGGAACCGACCGCTGGGCTTCAGCGCTGGTTGAGCTTGCAAAGGTCAGTGATGGCATCTGGCGTATGCGCCAGTTACAGGGCATTCAACCGTTTGCAAGCGACGATCCAGACTCTGCACGCATCTTCTGGCGCGAGGGCGGAGTGCATCAAAATCTCACCTTTCCCGTTCATCCAGACCCGGTCAGTGGCATGCATTGCTGGCACCAGAAGGTTACCGTTGAACCTGCTCACTATGAAGATGCCTATGGTGATGTGTATGTCGATACCAAGAAAGCGCACATGGTCTACCAGGAATGGCTGGCCATGACCCGTCCACAAACACAGCGGCCAGATGGCTTGCGCCGCCCTTTGTGGATGATCCGCCCCTATCGCCCGGCAGCGAGCGCATTTAAGCGCGACCGTTGAGAAAATAAGGACTGGACACAAAAGCTTGCGAGGCAGCCTCTTCCTAAAACGTAATCTCACCACAAGAAGTTCTACCAGCTACCCGATAGGCTCATCCTTCTCCTCGGCAACTCGCGCGGGCGGAATCATGACATAGCTCAGGAGGAAACCGGTAATGCCGGCGATTACCGGCGCGCCCGCCCAGAAAGGCACGGACCAAATGATGCCGCCTTGAAAAATGATCGGCCCTACGATGGACAGATCGACGAAGTACAAGGCATAGAACATCACTGGTACCAGGAAGGCAAAAAGACGAACGCTGGCCGGTTGATCTAGCGACGGCTGTAAGATGCGGTACACGATATCAGCCGCGAGGCCGCCCAGCAACGCGGTGGGGACAGAGACCAGTAATGAGTTTGGGGAGAAGACCACCATCAGCGCCCCATTCAATCCAAACATGAAGGCAAAGGTTCCAAAGGGCAGCCGCCAGCGCCGCAGGGCCAGCAACACACAGCCCATCGTCAAGGCCGTGATCAGCAGAATATCGGTGATTCCACGGTTCGGCGAATTGCTCGTATCGATAATCGGCCAGGGCGTGATCAACGGCGAGGCGTACACGGTAAAGAAGGTCAACAGTGAGAAGGTGAAGGTGAGCGAGAGTATGGCGGGGCCGAGTTGCCCCCAGGATGGCGTTCCCCCTGATCTGCGCCACGCGGCGCGCAGCGGACCACTCAGCGCGAGACCTATCCCCAACGCTAGCCCCAGGTGCGTCGGGCTGAGGAGCGCCTCAGTGCTGCGCTCAATCCCAAAGATGATATGCCAGGTCAGATCGCCGATCCCGCTAACGCCGAAGATCGCGACGCCCAGCAGAGACAGTTCATAGCCGGTCGGAATCGCCTGCGTCCAGCGATTGCCGGGCAGGTTGTTCCTCACAAGCATCACCAGCGAAGGAGCAGTGCCTCCCGTGCTCACCGCGGACTGCCGCAGATTTTGCAATATCTTGACAATCAGGGTGATGAACACCGCCAGGTAGCCGGAATAGAACACAGCGTGCCAGGGGGTGAAGAAAGTCTCCAGTTGCGGGATGTTGCTGTGCGCCCAACCATCTATAAAGAGGCCGCCGAGCCACCAGACAGAGACAATGACCATGATCCAATCAAAACGCAGGCTGCTAACCGCTCGCGTCTTCTCCTTAACAGTCGGAAGAGAAACCCCAACGGTATCAATTTTGCTCGCCATAGTGAATATTCCTTCCCTTGATCTATTTATCTATAATGCGTATTTCTCCCACTAACCAACCATTATCTTTTGATATCAAATCCGCTTAATCATTATCACTACGCTCAGCGTATGAACTTTTTTCGTATGGATTTCTTTCAGTTCGTGCTGACTGTAATAATAACTCTATAAGCGGATTTGATATGATTTGTGTGCGATGTCTGTGAAGACGAAAAAGCATTTCTACACAGGCATCCGTGTTTATACGAACCGTTATGCTCCAGGGTTGTATGGGACCGCAATGCCCTTTCAGCAGGATGCAAATCTCGACTTTGCCTCCGCATTCTATGCACAGTGAGATTCGAAGCACAAGGGAGACATTGAAGCCAATCTTGAAATTTGCCAGGCAATCCCAAAAGTCCCTCCAAAAGAGCTCTAAGTTTCGTTGCTTTCTACAGAATCGTCAAAAAGAGCAGATATTTCACATTGCTATTTCCTTGACAAATAGAATGCATGTTCTTATGCTTTATGTAGAACCACATTAGGCGGAGGATATTTATTTATGACAGCCGACTTTGCTCACCTGCACGTCCATACAGAGTATTCGCTGCTTGATGGATTTAGCCGCACGAAGAAACTTGTCCAGCAAGCGAAGGCGCTGGGGATGCAGCACCTGGCGATCACCGATCATGGCGCCATGTATGGCGTGATTGAATTTTACAAGGCGTGTAAGGCTGGCGGCATCAACCCCATCATAGGCATCGAAGCATATTTGACCGGAGATATGCATGATCACTCCAAACGCTTCAGCGATGACTATCATCACCTGCTCCTGCTGGCAAAGAATAATACTGGCTATTACAACCTTTTGAAATTGACCACGATTGCCAATACTGAAGGCTGGCACCTGCGACCGCGTATCGATAAAAAAGTGCTGGAGAAATATGCCGAGGGTCTCATTGTTACTTCCTCCTGCCTCTCCGGCGAGATCCCCAAAATGCTGCTCAAAGAAAAACAGGATGAAGCATATACAATGGCTCGCTGGTACCAGGATGTCTTTGGGCCTGAGAACTTCTACCTGGAGATTCAAGAGCATAACGGCACGTTTGAAGATGGCCAGCCTTCCCCACAGGGGCACTTGAATCAATTGCTCTATCGCATGCATAAAGATTTGCAGGTTGAGATGGTTGTTACTAATGATCTCCACTACGTTGATGCACAGGATGCCGCTTCGCACGATGTGTTGCTCTGCGTTCAGACAGGCAAACAGCTTGATTCGCCGAAACGCATGAAATTTGATAGCCACGAGTATTATCTCAAAAGTCCGGAAGAGATGGCGCGTCTTTTCCCTGATTTACCAGAAGCATTGACAAACAGCGTACGTATTGCAGAGCAGTGCAGCATCGATCCACTGGCCTACAAAGCACAACTGCCTAACTACATCATCCCACCGGAGTACTCTTCACAAGAAGAGTTCCTGCGCGCCCTCTGTTTTGAGGGCATCAAAGAACACTTTGGCGAGATGACCGAGTCCTTTCAGAAACAACTTGACTACGAGATCGACCTGATTTCTCAAAAAGGGTTCGTGCCATATTTCTTAATCGAGTGGGACTTTGTGAACTACGCCCGTTCGAGAGGCATTCGTTGTTCCGCTCGTGGTTCGGCAGCAGGCAGCATAATGGCTTACTCGCTGGGCATCACCAATGTAGATCCTCTGCGCTACCAACTCCCTTTTGAGCGTTTCTTCAATCCAGAACGCGCAGACATGCCTGATATCGACATGGACTTTCCGGATGATCGGCGTGAAGAAGTAATCGCATACGTGGCTCACAAGTATGGCGAAGACAGCGTGGCGCAGATGGTCACCTTTAACACTATGGCAGCCAAAGCATCGGTCAAGGATGTAGCGCGTGTGATGGGCGAACAGGAGGTAGGAGATCGTATTACGCGCCTCATACCAACAGGTCCGAAAGTCACGCTGCAAGGTTCGCTGGATGGAGTCAAAGAGCTGAATGATCTGTACAAGGAGAGCCGTGTTGCGCAGCAGATCATTGACCAGGCTTTAAAGCTGGAAGGCGCTGTACGCTCCACCGGCGTTCACGCGGCTGGTGTGATTATAGCCAATGAACCGCTGGAACACTTTGTGCCGCTGCAATCACGCGATCCCAAAGATGCCAGCAAGGGTCGTATCACGCAGTATGAGCAGGCGCACCTGGAAGAACTGGGATTGATTAAATTTGACTTCCTGGGCCTTTCCAACCTGACTATTCTCGATAATGCGCTCAAATATATTCAGCAATCGCGCGGCGAGGAAATTGTGCTTGAGAAAATTCCACTCGATCCCGTGCCAGATGATGAAGAACAGAATGCCAGGCGTCAAAAGGCCTTCGACCTGTTAGCAAGTGGTGAGACGACTGGTATCTTCCAGCTCGAAGGTCCGAAGATGACCGAGTACATTAAGCAACTCAAGCCTGGCCGAATTGAGGATATCATGGCGATGATTGCGCTCTACCGGCCAGGCCCGATGGATAGCATCCCCGAGTTTATTGACGCCAAGCATGGCCGCAAGAAAGTGACCTATCTCGACCCGCGGCTCGAGGAATGGCTAAATGAATCCTACGGCGTGATTGTGTATCAAGATCAGGTGTTGTTCATCGCCGTTGGTCTGGCGGGCTTCTCCTGGGGTAAAGCCAATAAATTTCGCAAAGTGCTCAGCAAGAAGATTGTGCATGAGGTTCAAGGCTATAGAGCTGATTTCGTGCAAGGATGCATCAAAAATGGGGTCAAAAAAGAGATAGCCGAAGAACTCTTTACACTGATCGAACCTTTTGGTGGCTATGGTTTTAACAAAGCCCACGCTGCCAGTTACGCCGTTGTTGCATTCTACACTGCTTACTTGAAAGCCAACTATACAGCAGAGTTCATGGCAGCGACTATGACCACTGAGGCATCGGATGCCAGGAAAATTGCGAACGCAATTGCCGAGTGCAAGCGCATGGGCGTTGAAGTGCTTGGACCTGATGCAAATCATAGCGATAGAGGTTTTACCGTAGAAAATGGGGGAGTGCGTTTTGGTTTACTTGCCATCAAGGGTATCGGAGAGGGACCTATCGGTGAAATCGTGAGAGCGCGTAATAACGGCGGGACATTCAAATCGCTGGCGGACTTCTGCACGCGTGTCGATCCCAAATTTGTTGGCAAGGGAGCTATCGAGACCCTGATTAAAGCCGGAGCAATGGATTCGCATGCAGAAGGTAAACGACACCAATTGCTCGATGCTGTCGAGCGAGCAATGCAATTTGGCAAGAGCGAACGCATGGCTAAAGAACGAGGCATGGTTAGCCTCTTTGGAGATATGGAAGAAATAACCAACGCGTTCGAATTTACCCTCAACCAAAATGCTGATGAGATCTCGCGCAAGCAATTACTGGCATGGGAAAAAGAACTGATCGGTGTGTATATTTCAAAGCATCCGTTAACCTACGTGAACGATCTCCTAAAAGAACGAGTGACGCATCATACTATTCAGATCACTGAAGAACTGGATAGGCAGAAGGTCGTAGTGGGTGGCACGATTACTGATGCGCGCCGCATCACTACTAAGAAGGGCGATACCATGTGCGTCGTTCAGCTAGAAGATATGACCGGATCTATTGGTGTAACTATCTTCCCAAGGATTTATGAAGAGACGGCAGAACTATGGGCTGAAGATACGGTGGTGATTGTAGGCGGTGAGGTGCAAGTGCGCCGCGATGAGCCAGGTATTTTGTGCAACACTGTTGAGCAACTGCATGCAATTGAAGAGGAAATGAACCGCAAACAATACCAGATCTGGATTACACTGCAACTCAGCGGTTCTGACGAAAAGTCTATCTCTAATGATAGGATACGCGTCATGGATATCTACAACTGTATTAGAGATCAGCCCGGTCGCGACCATTACGAAATACTTGTTGCGAATGGCGAATGGCAAGCGCTACTGACTCCAAAGGATAACACAATGCATTACTCAGACACAATGCATCAAAAACTGGAGGAGGCGCTGCAAGGTCTGGGCAATATCGAAATAATACAAGTTGAACGATGAATTTTTGCCTGGCGCCCGGTTCATCTTGCCCTTCCCAAATCCCTCAATCTGCTGTATGCTTTCTAGGAAATCGATTGCTTATAGTAGGTTTTTAGAAAAGGCATAGAAGCTTGAGTTCAGGTAATCAAGAGCCGGTGCCTGACCCTGACGGGACAGAACGCCAGCCTCCATCTGAATTATGGGGACCCTGGGAACAAGGGAGCGGGCAAGAATCGCGATTTGTGTCAGGAATGCAATTTAAAAAACCAGTGGGGTTTGATACTCCCACTGAGAAGCTCAGTCGTCCTGCCATCGATGCTGCGCCTGATACACATGTTGATCCCCAAACGACTTATCGCGAACACGTGTCTGGCTCTCTGGCTTCGCATCCCTCTGAAGCGCCTCTATTTCAACCTGCGTATCCACCATACTCTCCTTACCCTGGATATCAGACTCAGGGTTACTCGCCGCAAGGGCACAACTATCCACCGCCGACTCCAAATTATGCATCCTTTGGAGGATATCCTCTGCAAAGGCCTGGTTATACGCCCAATGCGGGTTATCCGTCGTATCAAGGATATGTATCACCTCCACCTTACGCTCCAATAACTCCTCCTTATCCAGGTTACAACGGTTATGCTGCTAATATGTATGCTTATCCCTGGCAGCCACCTTTACCAAAACGTGACGCTTATCTCTTAGCTATAGGTATCACCTCTCTGATTGGATCGATCCTGGTATTGCTAGCTGGCCTGGGCGCAATAGGCCTGCTCGCACTCATTACGGTAGTACCTCATTCAACTTTGAGCGCCAGCGAATACTTCGCATCAATCATGCTCTTTATTGGCTTTGCCTGTGCGGGTATTGTAGGAGGAGGCTTCGGGCTGTATCATAGTATTCGCTCAGTGTTTTTGAGGAGACCTTCTACTGATTTCGTCATGCCCCGGTTCTGGATATTTTTCCTGCTCTACCTGGCTGTGATTGGTGCCGCTTACTGGCTCCAGATACGTGGAATGGCAGTTACCTATCCACCTGTCACGGGAATATTGATTGCATTTGCCGCTATCTTTCCTGCGCTTACGATACTGGCCCTGGGAGATCGACGACTGCACTTTCCCAGAAATTCTCCCTGGCCAACAAGTTGGCGGCGGTTTACTCTGGCAATTGTAAGCGGAGCTACTCTAGGTGTTGGGCTTGCTGCTGTGTTCGAATTTATTCTTGAGCTTTTACTTGTGCATGGGCAGGTCACGAATCCGCTGCTTTGTGTGGACCAACCCAATGCTCCGAACTGCCAGAACCCAGGTGTGTATAACATTATTCTAATAGTAGTTGCTGTTATGGCCCCTTTGATTGAAGAGTCAGTCAAGCCCTTAGCGGTTATCATATTCATTGGGCGCGTACGGAGCGCTGCTGAGGCATTTGTGTTGGGTCTTGCAGCAGGTATTGGATTTAATCTCATCGAGACCACAGGTTACATTAGCTCCGGTTATCAGGATTGGCTGAGTATTGCGCTTATCCGTACAGGATCGGGCTTGTTACATGGTTTTGGCGCGGCGATGGTCACCCTTGGATGGTATTATCTTACTCATCCCGGAAAGCATCGCGGGCTGAAAGTTGCGGGGTGCTGGACTTACGCTGTACTGCAACATGCAATATGGAACGGCTCGTGGGGTCTGACACTTCTTCCAGGGCAAATTGGTTCATTCTTCAACAATACGAATGTGACTATCGGCTCTATCTCACTACCATCTTACTCTTTAGTAAATATCGCTGAAGCGCTTTTCATGCTGGCTTTCTTCATGTATATGACGGGAAAGTTGAGAACGAAGCAGCCATCACCTACACCGTTAATATCTGAGGAAGTGGATACGAGCCAGAAGAAAGAAGTGAAGGTATAGAAATTCGCATCAGTTTACTTGCCTCTTATGTTTTTCAAATGCTATACTTCAGACGAAGCAATACTCTATCAACTTGTTTCAATGCAGGTCAAAGTATTCTTTCTCGTTGACCTGATAATTGACAATTTTGCTATCTCGAACGTCTATTCATATAGGGCTATTGAATCATCTATTTGAAAGTTTATTATGAGAGAGCAGCCTGGCCAAACAATGCAAGAAGAGAGTTTACCTCGTTTTGGTAATTATGATCTTGTGCACCGCATCGATGTGGGTGGTATGGGCGAGGTGTATCTCGCACACCAGCGAAGTGCTTTTGGCCGCGATGTAGCAATTAAAATTATTCGTTCGGACCTTGTGCATGATGTCACGGCGCGCGCGCGCTTCTTGCGCGAAGCTGAAGTTAGCGCACATCTCAAACATGAACATATTTTACCTTTGTTTGAGTTTGGTGAGGACCAGGGGCGTCTCTTTCTCGTTACTCCTTATATTGAGGGTGGCACGCTGGCTCGTCATTTGAAACGAGGTCCTTTAACGCTAACAGAAGTGCAGCTTTTATTTGGTCCTCTGGTGCAAGCAGTAGCATATATACATCGACGAGGTGTAATCCATCGCGATCTCAAGCCAACCAACATTCTTCTTGACGAGCAAGATGGGCAGCTTTACGTACGTCTGATCGATTTTGGCATTGCATCCGTTCAAGGAAGCACAGTCAGCCCTCCGTTGACAACCGCTGGCAATGAGTTAGGCACGATCGCATATATGGCTCCAGAGCGTCTATCAGGCGTTTCGGCTCCGAGTAATGATATTTTTTCGCTCGGCGTGATTCTTTATCAGATGCTTACTGGCAATTTCCCAGTGGATCAGCAAGCGACCGAACTGCCTCAGCCTTTGGAATATGTTGTGCGTCGTTGCATTGCTAACCGTCCTGAAGATCGCTTTGCTACTGCTGACGAGGTATTACAAAACTTTGAGCAAGCCTACCAGTTTCTGATGACCTCACCTCAAGCGCCTTCACGGGTAATTTCCGCCCCTGTATCACCAGGTCAGTCTTCTTCAAGGCATCTCAGCAACGCTCTCAATAGACCATCAAATGCTTTACTTGACGAAAACGTTGACGTCTCAGAGCATGAACTTGTGTCATTACAACATTCTGGATATATTCCTGCGGCAATATCCCCACCGTCGCAAAGTACATTCAAACGCGAGGATTATAATGCGCCTACTACCTGGTTTGATCCTGTAAAACAGCAGGGACAGCTACCAGTAGATGAACGGTCAAAGCCAGGCAAAACTACTTCCAGTGGTAAGCGGCGTAGTCTGCTTCCTTTGCTTTCCGCTATCACAGCTATCCTGTTACTTGCTGTTATCGGTACAGGGTATTATACATATCAGGCAGTCACAACTACCTCGGTAAACATCAACATTAGCCCACAAGCACATGTGATCAACCAGGTTTATACTATTAAAGTTGATCCTACGATTCAAAACGCGAATCCCAGCACTGAGTCAATTCCCGCCAGACCATTAAACAGCAACGAACAAAGATCAATGACGGGACCAACTACGGGGCAGGTGAATTGCACGTTTGGTTTCTTTGAGTGTCAAAGAGGAGTCAGTCAGAATGATGTAGATAGCCTGGTAAGCCAGATACAACCAAAACTGGAACAGGAAATCACGCGAGAATTAGAGAATAAGACTATAAGCATCAGTGGCAAAGCGGTTAGTCCTATCAATTTCCAAATGCTTTCGATAACATCTCATCCTGGAGTAAGAGAAACAGGGAAAACGGTAACTGTGACCGTGCAGGAACAGGGAAGTATAGGCTATATACTTACAAAAGATGTCGTGCATATGGCACAACAATTAGTGACGCGGCAAGCCCAGCAGTACGGGCAGAACTATCTGCTCCTTCCCTCATCGATCACGACAGGGTTACCGGTTATCGAGGGAGTAGATTCTGGTTTCATCAATATCAAAATTGCTGCTGGTTGTATCGTGCAATACCAATTTCCGCCATCAGAACTGCAGGCGATACCGGATGGATTGAAAGGCAGAACGCTAAAGAATGCTCTGAATTACCTTGCCCATCTGCAGGGCGTGGACCCTAATACAATAATCATTCATTTCACGAAAGGGAAGAGCGATATACTTCCAGGAGATCCACAACGAATTAAAATCATATCCATCTATCCGACCAGTCTGCCTTCCGTTCATCTGCCTCCTATACCAACACCAACTTTTACGCCAACTACAGATCAAGGCAATGGCATTTCACCAACCCCCGCAGATACCACGTCACCAACAGCAACTCCAACCGATAATTAAAGGCCGCTATTCAGAACTAAAAAGGGCGGACCATGCTTTCACACCTCTGCAAATACACGCTGGTCTGCCTTTGCAGAGGCGAAGCAAAGCCCGCCCTGAACAAGGTAAATTTGGGATTTGATGCACCTATGTAATTATATACTACACAAGCTGCTTTGTGAAGTGCCTTGAGATCACAAATCAATAACACACGTTGTGCGTCCTAATCCAACTCTTCCTCTGGCTCTTCTTTCAATTCTTTCCACAATTCCCGCACAGTCTTCGTGACAACCTGGAAGCCAAACCCTCTACGCTGTAGAAAGGAACCGAGACGGTTCCGAAATGTCGCATAGTCGATGTTGGGGGTGTTTACCAGTGTCATGGCTTTTTTGCGACCCGCACGTAAGGCTCGTTCTTCATCCTGTTCATCGTTCACCAACTCATCCACAACATCGCGCTCGACACCTTTCATGCGCAATTCGTTCTTCAGCGCACGTGCTCCACGAGGACTAAAGTGCTCGCGGGACTCTATCCAGAATCCGGCAAACGTGCGGTCATTTACGAAGTCAAGACGATCTAAACGCTCCAGCGCAGTCTCGATAATTTCTGGGGGAGTTTCTTTGCGCCGCAGATAGCGACGCACTTCCTCACGGCTGCGGGGGCGATATGAGAGGTAGTTGAGAGCACGATCTACAGCTCGTTGCTCAATTTCTTCGCTGTGTAACTGTTCCAACTGTTCAGGCGAAAGTTCCTGCTCTAATCTGAGTCCCATCTGTAGCACGATGACCGTGTTGACGCCCATCAGAAAACGCCCATCAACAAAGAGGTTGATGCGATCAGGGTTGTTCATCTGTGGTTCCAGAGCAGTAATTCGCATAGGCATACTATAGCATTAGCGAGACCTGGAGGCAATGTTATGCCAGGGCATATTGATTGTAGAGAATCTATCTGATTTCAGGAGAATTTTCCAGGGTAGCGAGGAGGGCCATTGCATAAGCTTCCGCGGCACTTTGTGCATCGTGCATTTTCTCACCCAAAAGCAAGCGATACCTGCATTTCCAACGGCGCGCAGGCCAGGGGGCAAGTTTGATAAGGGTATACGTATCGACGTGTGTTTCCAGGACTTCGCGGAGAGCCACTTCCCCTCTGGCTGTTATATTATATTTCGCCAGTTCTTTATGTAGCTCGTCTGGTATCATTTTCAGCTTGACCATTGAGTGCTAAACGCATAGCTGTATGTATTTCCTGGGTAGTTAGTGTTTCCCAGTCTGTGCGTGGCAGACGTTGGGGCATAACGGCAAAAGGGCCAGTCCAGTATTTTGCATGCTCTTCAACCCAGTCAAGCGCTGCAAAGGCTTTTTGGCGTGACTCTTCAACGATCGGGTAGCGCAGTGCGGCACGGTCAAAGACCTCCTGATCCTTGGTAAAAACGCTATAATCGTCTCGCACCACTACGTCTATGTATAAGTCGGTGTAGACGAGTTCGCGCGAGGTGCTGTTGTAAGGAGGTGTTGGCAAAACGATATCGCAATAGGCGTCAGAGAATGTGCCATCTTCTCGATAAGCGATGTGTATTGTATACCAGGCCCCTGGCCAGAAGTATGAGAGGGAGTGATTTTCGGAGATAAAGAAGTCAGGCTTCCACTTACGTGGCTTCCAATGCCTGCGTGTACCTCTTGGCGTCCAGATAGTGACATACTGATCGCTAACAGGCAATTGGTAGCCGCGCCATTGACCCCACTCATCTCCGTTGACGAGCATTTTATAGATTTCAGCCTCGAGTAACATACGATAGCCTTTCCGGTGCGAATATTCATAATCAATTTCGTCCTCTGAAATTATAACCGAAAGATCAAGTGTAGCTCAATTGTTCCATATTGTTGTCTGTATCCCATTGACATTGCATACCTTTTTCTCTATACTCAATATATGAATACTCACTTATAGAGACGGTGGATACGTTACATATCCTCCGAGGAGGCCCCATGAAACGATCCTTACGCTTATTTTTGTTATTTCTCAGCTTTTGCATATTGTTGGCAGCATGTGGAAGTTCAACCACTACGAGTACGAATAGCACTTCTACCCCGACACCGGCACATGTTACCTTGAATGTCTTCGCGGCTGCATCTTTAACGGAGTCATTTACTGAAATAGACACGGCTTATCAACAGCAGCATTCCAACGTGATTGTCAAGTTTAACTTTAATGGCTCACAAATTTTGGAGCAACAGATAGCCAATGGCGCTCCTGCTGATGTGTTTGCTTCGGCAGATCAGACAAACATGCAGAAAGCCAGTAATGCTGGTTTAGTCAATACTCCCCAGGTTTTTGTCAAGAACCGACTGGTGGTGATCATTCCCACGAGCAACCCAGGTAATATCAATTCGCTGAAGGACCTTTCCAAAAAGGGCTTAAAGATCGTTATTGGGGCCAATGCTGTTCCAGCAGGCAAATATTCGAGACAGGCATTGGCCAACCTGTCACAATCGCCTGATTATGGATCGAGCTTTGCGAACGAAGTGCTGGCAAATGTCGTCTCAGAAGAACAAAATGTGAAAGCTGTCGTGCAAAAGGTGCAGTTGGGTGAAGCTGATGCAGGATTCGTCTATGTAACAGATGTGACTTCGGCAGTGGCAGGCAAGGTGAAAACCATTGATATTCCTGACCCCTACAATGTAATCGCACAGTATCCAATCGCCGTCATCAAAAGCTCACCACACCCGTCAGACGCACAGTCTTTCGTAGATTTTGTGCTTTCACCAAACGGACAGGCTATTTTAAAGAAGTACAACTTTATCATCATAAGTGGATAACATCTCCTACACCTATGGCACTTTGTAACGGTTAATCATACATGGGGAAACGTTGGTCACGCTGGCCAGCCAGAATAGTAGTAGGTATTCTAGCTGGCAGCTTCTTTCTTTTTCTAGGAATACCATTAGTGGCTCTTTTAATACGGGAGCCGCCAGCATTGTTGTGGAATTCAATTAAACAGCCAGAAGTGTTGCAGGCATTGCAGTTGAGCCTGGTTACTACGTTTGTAAGTATTATTTTGACAGTGTTATTCGGCTTGCCGGTGGCATATGTACTGGTACGTACTCGCATCCCTGGGCGGCGATTGCTGGAGACCCTGGTCACGATGCCAACAGTTCTTCCTCCTGTAGTAGCCGGTGTAGCATTGCTGATTACTTTTGGGCGTTTTGGCCTGATTGGCCGCTACCTTACTCCACTGGGAATTAGCATTCCTTTTACAATAGTAGCAGTCGTGATGGCGCAGATGTTTGTTTCATCACCCTTTTTCGTTAATAGCGCACGAGCAGGACTTGAGCAACTAGATCCACGCTATGAATCAGCCGCTCATACCTTACGTGCTTCGGAGTTCTATACATTCTGGCGAGTAGTACTGCCGTTGATTCGCCCGGCACTGTTGACTGGCGCTGGCCTAGCATGGGCGCGTGCGCTTGGGGAACTAGGAGCGACAATTACCTTTGCAGGCAGTTTTCCTGGTATTACGGAGACGATGCCAATAGCTGTTTATAATGCCGCTGAGGTTGATTTGGAGTCGGCAGTTGCGCTTTCAGTAGTACTGTTAGCTATTTCGTTTGCGGTACTGTTAGCATTGCGAGTAGGCCGAAGTAGGGTAGGAGCACTCTAGGGTATCGCCTCGAAAAATGCTTGACATGGCAGAAAGCGTCGGCTATAATGGTCTGGTCGATCACTCAGGGGGTATCAGTTCGTGCTCCTCGTGACGAGAGTAACAGGTGTTGAGTCTCTCCCTCGGTACTCTCCGTTAGTTAGCCTGGCTTAGGATAAATGGTGCGGGCAAAGCGGATGTGCTTAGATTTATCCGATGGGCGCTTCTCATTCTGGGCAGTTACCAAAGTGGCCAAATGGGGCTGACTGTAAATCAGCTGTCTTCGACTTCGGGGGTTCGAATCCCTCACTGCCCACCTATCACCTAAAGCCTGCCCGTGTGGCGCAGCGGTAGCGCACAGTCTTGGTAAGACTGGGGTCATGGGTTCAATTCCCATCACGGGCTCCCGTGGTTTCTGATCGATGCGAATATTATATACTTTCTCGGATCGACCAATTTGAGAGTACTGCAAATGGTTTCTGATAGTATCTAAGCTATCTGCGCCCTGGAATCGATTGGTTTGAGGATATTGCAAGCACGCATCTTCACGAACATCCACGCTGGACGTACAAGTAGCTCTCACTGCCGTCTTCTGAAGAGGTCGTCGCTTCCTAATTGTGTTCGGCTTACTGCCGGATGAAGATGAATTCACGGAAGTATTAGTGCGTAAGAATCAGACAAGTTGGCGATCAGTCAATCAGGGACGGCTGCTGCATGTCTATAGCCATTGTTATCTGATCGCAGATAGTTGTAGGAGGAGCCATTTAGGATATGGCAAAGAAGAAGTTTGAGCGAACGAAGCCGCATGTGAACGTGGGGACGATCGGGCACATCGACCATGGCAAAACGACCCTGACGGCGGCGATCACCAAAGTGCTGGCCAAAGCCAGCGCCAGCACGACCTATGTGG
>WNGE01002419.1_pt1 | contig 43070 bp, 49 predicted proteins | sample 5400651 | NCBI WGS metagenome assembly WNGE01 (sample SAMN13153370, study PRJNA577476) | soil metagenome | isolation source: 60 cm soil or saprolite under grassland replicate 2 | place: USA:California | collected 2016-06-15 | reverse complement strand
GTGTCGGGAACCCCGTCCGCCATGCCGAGCTCCGCATTGGAGAAACGGTGCTCGACATCGGGTCCGGAGGTGGGATCGACACGATCATGGCGGCCCGCCGGGTCGCGCCCTCCGGCCGTGCGATCGGCCTCGACATGCTGGATGAGATGCGCGACCGGGCCCGGGCGAACGCGGCCCAGTCCGGTGTGTCGGGATGGACCGAGTTCGTCGCGGGGGAGATGGAGTCGATCCCCCTTGTCGATGAAGCCGTGGACGTTGTGATCTCGAACGGCGTCCTGAACCTCTCGGCCCGCAAGTCCAGAGCGCTGGCCGAGATCCACCGCGTGCTCCGTCCGGGCGGACGCCTCTGTCTCGCCGACCTGGTCGTGGACGACGAGCTCCCCCCGGAGATCCTCACGAGCGACAGCGCCTGGGCTGGCTGAGTGTCCGGTGCCATGGCGGAGCGTGTCTTCGCCCGGAAGCTCGAGAAGGTGGGGTTCGCAGACCTTTCGGTGGGCCACCACGTCGCGTTCGGCATCGAACACGCATCGCTGTTCCCGCTGTTCACGCCCGAGCTCCTCGCTCTGATGCACCGCCTCATCCCGCCGGACCGCCAGGGCTGCGTGGCGACAAGCGTCATCGTGAAGGCCCGCAAGCCCCGCTGATCCGTCCCGACACCCTGGTCGCGTCCACTCGAGGGACCCGTCGGCGCCTCAAACGGTGATGACCACCTTCTTGCCAGGGCGTTTCTCAGTGGGCGCTCCAGGTTTCGAACCTGGGTCCTCCGCCTTGTAAGGGCGGCGCTCTTCCGCTGAGCTAAGCGCCCGCTTCTCCTCTCCACAGTAAACGAGTGGGGCCCCCGAAGAGGCTCCACTCGTTCTGTTCCCAGAGCTGGAGCTAGCCCCAGTGGGCCTTGTCGAAGCTCACCTTGAGATCGCCGAACTGATGGAAGTTCGCGTGTGAAAGCGCATGGAAACTGAACGACTCGCCTGTGGCAAGGAGGGTCCCCTTCCCATTCAGCGTGAATGTGAACTCGGCCTTCCCGATGGGGTTCCCTTCCTCATCGAACAGTCCATTGCCTCCGTCCCATTCGGTGAATCTCCCCGTTGCGTCGATCTGGCCATCGGGGTTGCCGTTCTCGTCCAGGTAATCGAGCTGGAACGTCCACACGTCGGTCTCGGTGAAGTGGCCGACGCCATCCACCGAACGACCAGATGCAAGACGCCGCGATTCCTCCTAGGAAGGGTCCGGGGAAAAGGTGAGGGCGAAGACCCGACTCATTTCTGTGGTCAACCCCACGATCCGGCGCGTGTCAACAGGAAGGGGGCGAGCCGAAGACCCGCACTCAGCCGATCAGGGGGTCCTCCCGTTCGAGCGTCCCTGCGACCAGACCGCACTGCCTGCAAACCACCTCGCCGAGCATGGCTGACAGCCGGGTGCTCCCGCAGCGTTCGCACCGTTCCAGGGTCGCCATCCAGTCTGACCGATCGGTCTGGCATTGCGGGCAGATCAGCACCTGGCGACCGCCGGACACCCCGCGGCTCCAAGGCCGCTCCTTCTTGTCCGGGTCGTAGGTGGGACGCCCACACAACATGCACACTGTCTCAACAGACGCTCCGGTCACCGCTCGATGGTATAGGTTCCACCGCGTCAAACCTCGTGGAGGGTTTCGTGGGCGAGTTCGAGACCATCCGGTACGCAGTCGAGGGCGGCCTGGCCACCATCACCCTAGCCCGGCCGGACAAGCGCAACGCGGTGAATCAGGCCATGTTCACCGAGCTCGGCGAGGCGACCGAACGAGCCGCCGCCGATCCTGGTATCCGCGCAGTCCTCGTGACCGGCGATGGACCCTCGTTCTGCGCGGGGATCGACCTCTCGCTCATCGAAGAGCCGGCCAGGCTGGCCGCCCAGGCATCCGGGGACGGCGGATTCCACTCTTTCGTTCGCTCCGCCCAGCGGCCGTTCCGTTCCCTGGCCCGTATGCCCAAGCCCAGCGTGGCCGCTGTCCGCGGGCATGCGCTGGGAGCGGGCCTTCAGCTCGCCCTCGCGTGCGACCTCCGCGTGGTCGCCCCCGACGCGAAGCTCGCCATGCTCGAGCCTCGGTACGGCCTCATCCCGGACCTCGGCGGGCTTCACCGGCTCGCCCGGCTCGTCGGATGTGGTCGACCAGGATGGTCGAGGCGGAAGAGGGCCTTCGTATCGGGTTGGTCGACAGAGTCGTGGAGCCGGACGGCCTCCTTTCCGAAGCCGGGGCGCTGGCCCGCCGGGTAGCCCAGCACTCCCCCACCGCCGTGGCGCTGATCAAGGGACTCATCGAGGAGGCACTCGAAACCCCCTTCGAGGATGAGCTCGATCGCGAGGCCGACGCCCAGACCCGGGCCGTGCAGAGCGAACACCACCGCGAGGCTGTGGCGGCGTTCCTGGAAGGGCGAGCTCCCAGGTTCGGGAGCGACTAGGAACGGCTCACAGATTCGAGGCGGACTCCCCGGATCGACGCGTCCAGGATCTGCACCGGATGGTGGATGGGCATGGGCCGGCCCATCGCCTCCAGGTGTGCAGCGATCTGGAGGGTGCATCCAGGGTTCCCTGCGGCGATCGCCTCGGCACCGGTTGAGAGCAGGTTATCGGCCTTCCGTCGGCCCAACCGGTCCGCGGCCGCGGGCTGAAGGATGTTGTAGAGCCCGGCCGAGCCGCAGCAGATCTCCCATTCGGGCGGCTCGAGCAGCTCCAGGCCGGGCACGGAGCGAAGGAGTTCCCTCGGCTCGCGCCTGATCCCCTGGGCGTGGGCCAGGTGACAGGCGTCGTGGTAGGCCACACGAACGCGAACAGGATGCCGCTCGGCAACCGGCCCGCTCTCGGCGAGAAACTCCGACACGTCCCTGACCTTGGCCGAGAACCGGCCCGCTCGATCGGCCCATGCCGGATCGCGGTCCAACAGGTGGGCGTAGTCCTTCATGGCCGAGCCACACCCCGCCGCATTCACCACCACCACATCGCACTCGTCGAACGCGGCGATCGTGGCTCTGGCCAGCTCGATTGCTTGCGGCTCGTCGCCACTGTGCAGCTGCAGCGCTCCGCAACAGCGCGGCAGCCTCGGCGCGTACACCTCAAAGCCCTCCGCCACCAGAACACGTGCCGTGGCCGCGTTCACTTCGTTGAAAAACACCCGCTGCACGCAGCCCTGGAGCAGGCCAACCCTTGCCCGCCGGGTCCCTCGAGCCGGCGTCACCTCCGGTAGACGGATCACAGCATCGCGCACACGCGGCGACGGAACCAGACGCTCTATCGCCCGGAGGCGGGGGAACCGAGCGAGCACGCCCGTGCGAACCACCCGCCGGAACCGCAGTCGCCGGTACGCCGCAACCAACGGGGTCAGCGCCCGGAGACGCCCCGGGTGAGTGAACACGCCGAACAGGAACCGTCGGAACGCCCGATCGGTGAAGGACCGCCGGACGTTGCGCTCCACCTGAGGCCTGGTGGCCTCGATCAGCCGGTCGTACTGCACCCCCGAGGGGCAGGCGGTCACGCACGCCATGCATCCCAGGCAGCGGTCGAAGTGCATGGCCATGCCCGCCATGTCGCTCCCGGTCTCGAGGCCGTGCCGCATCAGCACGATCCGCCCCCGGGGCGAGTCCATCTCCTCGCCCCACAGGACGTAGGTGGGACAGGTGGGAAGACAGAACCCACAGTGGGTGCAGACGTCGATCAGCCCGGGTTCGGGTGGCCGGTGTGCGTCGAAGGCTCGAGAAGCCATCAGATGCCTCCCATGAACACGCCTGGGTTGCAGACCCCTGCGGGGTCGAAGCGAGCTTTCACCCGCCGCATCAGCTCGACCTCCGGGCCTTCCGCACACCCCCACACGTCGACCCTGTCCCTGATTTGCCTTGGAGCGTCCAGGACCACGCAAGGGAAGGGGGCAAGGGAAAAGCGCAGCTCATCGATAGCGGCGACGACGCCGTCGGGATTCTGCGGCGGAAGCCATACCCAGCAGATGCCCAGACCTGCCCGGGCCACCAGCGAGCCTTGCAGGCGCTGCACGATCCGGATGATCCGGGCGAGCTCGGACGGCAGGGCGGAGACGCGCACCACAGTGGCCTCGTCAGTCCTGCTGTTATCGGTGTCCCACAGATACTCGTCTCCCTCCTCGACCTGAGCGCGCAGGCCGACCTTCGACATCATTCGGACAGCCTCGTGGGCGCGGGGCTCGGGAGCTGCTCCCGCACAGCGAGCTACCACCCTTCCACCCCACTCGGGCCACTCGATGTCGAGGGACTCCAGCTCCAACGGACTATGGGCCAGGGCGATCGCCGCTCGCTGGAACACATCCGGATCATCGCCGAAGCCGACCGCGCTCACGCGGCGCAGCGGAAGCGGATGCAGCCGCACGGCTACCTGCGTGATGAGGCCGAGTGTTCCGAAGGACCCAGCGAAGAGCTTCGCCAAGTCGTATCCGGCCACGTTCTTGATGACCTTCCCGCCCGATTTGGCCACCGTCCCGTCCGAGAGTGCCACCGTCATCCCGAGGAGGAGATCCCGGGGGCCACCGTATCGATGTCGTAGCGGGCCTGAGTCCCCGGTGGCCACGATCCCGCCGATGGTGGCCGCCCCATCTCCAGCCCGCTCGCCTGCCCTCCCCAACGGTGGATCCAGGGCCAGCATCTGCCCTGCCTCCGCGAAGACCTTCTGCGCCGTGGCCAAGGGCACCCCGGCCTCGAGGACGGCAGTGAGATCGGCGACGTTGTGCTCCACCACCCGTGACAGGTTCACAGTCGAAAGGACGATGTCGGGTTCGTCCACTGGACTTCCCCAGTCGAACTTGGTCCCCCCGCCCCGTGGACGTACCGACATGCCTGCGGCTCCAGCGGAAAGCAAGATCTCGGCCGCCTCCTCGGGCGACTCCGGCTCTTCGGTACGCACCTCCGCCGCCCTGCCGTCAGAAGCGCTCGGCCATGCCGGCCCGCTCCAGCGGATGCTGCCGGTACGGACCGGGGACTTCCCCGCAAAGCCGTGGAGTGGGCATGACCTTGCCCGGGTTTGCCAGCTGTGACGCGTCGAATGCACACCGAAGGCGTTGGAAGGCATCCAGGTCCATCTGGGAGAACATCTTGGGCATGTGCTGTTTCTTGTCGATCCCCACGCCGTGCTCGCCGGTGATCGACCCTCCGGCATCCACACAGGCATCCAGAATCAGGGCGGCCAGCTCCTGGGCCCGCTCGCTCTCTCCGACGTTCGAGCCGTCGTAGCACACCAGGGGATGGAGGTTGCCGTCTCCCGCATGGAACACGTTGGCCACTCTGAGCCCGAACTCGTTGGATAGGGCGTCGATCCGTCGAAGGACCTCCGGGAGCTTCGTCCGGGGGATCACCCCGTCCTGGACATAGTAGTCGGGCGAGATGCGGCCCATGGCGGCGAAGGCCGCCTTTCTCGCCTTCCAGATCAGATCGCGTTCCGCTTCGTCCTTGGCCACCCAGATCCCAGTGGCCGAGTTCTTCTGGCACAACGCCACCACCTCGTCGAACCGAACCTGGCAATCGGCCAGCGGCCCATCCAGCTCGACGATGAGAGCCGCCCCAGCCTCGAGGGAGTAGCCCGCGTGGGTCGCTGCCTCGCTTGCCTGGATGGAGAGCCGATCCATCATCTCGATGGCGGCCGGGACGATCCGGGCCGCAACGATGTCCGAGACGGTCTGGCCGGCCTGATCGGCCGTCTCGTAGTAGGCGACCAGGGTCCGTTTCGCCTCCGGCGCAGGAACCACCCGCACCGTGATCTTCGTGGCCACCCCCAGCGTTCCCTCCGAGCCCACGAAGGCTCCCACCAGGTCATACCCGGGGCGATCGAGCTCCTTCCCGCCGAGCGTCACGACCTCGCCGTCGGAGAGAACCACCTCCAAGCCCGTGACGTAGTTCGTGGTGAATCCGTACTTGAAGCAGTGCGCCCCGCCCGAGTTCTCGGCCACGTTACCGCCGATCGAGCACACGACCTGGCTCGAAGGATCCGGGGGATAGACATGCGTCGGCCCGACGGCCCGGGTGATCTCGGAGTTCGTGACTCCTGGTTCGACCACGACACGCTGGTTCGAGAGATCGACGTCCACGATCCGCCGCATCCTCGTCAGCGCGATCACCACGCCCTCCTCGAGCGGAAGGGCGCCGCCGGACAGTCCGGTGCCCGACCCCCGTACCACCCACGGGGTGCCCTCCTCGAAACAGGCCCGAACGATCCCTCGGACATCCTCGGCCGTATCGGGCAGGACCACCACCTTCGGGACGGTCGCGTACTGGAGCAATCCGTCGGATTCATAGGCCTGAAGGGCATGGCGACCGGTGATCACCCGGTCGGGTGTGCAGATCTCGGTGAGTCGCTCGACGATCCGTTCCATGGCGGGGTCGACCTCAAGCTAGCACAGGTGCCTCGGGTCTTCGGCTGGATCCTGGGTCGGACAATAGAGTGAAAGTCGGACACGTCGATCAACCTCCCGTGACCCCATGAGTGCACAGCGCCTTCGGTTCCTCTTGGAGGGAAGGCCGGGCATCGGCAAGACCACCATCGCCCGTCGCCTGGTGGAGTCGCTCCGAGAAGGGGGCTTCCCACTCCGAGGATTCACCACCGAAGAGATCCGCCAGGGCGGGCGCCGGATCGGGTTCGCGGTGGAGACCGTCCTCGGACATCGTGCCGTACTCGCGCGGTTGGACCTGACGGGACCGCCTCGGGTGGGGAGGTACGGTGTCGACCTCGCGGCGTTCGAGAAGCTCGTCCTGCCGGAGCTACGGAGGCCGACGATCGGTGAAGTTTTCGTCGTCGACGAGTTGGGGAAGATGGAGCTGGCCTCGGCCCGGTTCAGGGAAGCGGTCACCGATCTCCTGGAGCGAGAGGTCTCTATCGTGGCCACAGTCCATGTCTACCGACACCCGTTCACCGAGGCCCTCAAAGGCAGACCGGACGTCGAGGTGATCCGGGTAAACGCACGAAACCGGGACGAGTTGCCGGCGCGCCTGTTGGAGCGCTTGAACGAGGGTTGAGGGTATCCGGCCCGAGGGCTACGTGAGGTCGGTCCGAGGGGGCTGCTCGCTTCCCCAGCCAGGATTCGGCCCGAAGGATGCATCCAGGTCGTCCTGGCTCCACATGTCGACCGAAGGATGCGGCACGGCGGCCCGCTCCAGCCCGAGCTTGTATTCCCAGGCGAACCTGAGCATCTCGCGGATCATTCCCGGCGGACATCCCTTGATGAGATAGGAGTACACCCCGGCTTCCTGCGCTCCTCGCTGCAGGCCGAGTGCAGATAGGCCGACAGAATGATGATCTGCACCAAGGGAGGATGGTCTTGAGCAGGCGCGTGCCCTCGATCCCGTCCACATTGGGCATCCGCAGATCCATGAGGATGACGTCCGGAACGACCTCGGAAGCGACCCGGGCAGCCTCTCCCCCGTCCGAGGCCTCACCCACCACCTCGATGCCGTCCTCCACAAGCAGGTCACGCAGCATCTCCCGAAAGCCCCGGTCGTCGTCGACCTCCAGGATCACGGTCCCGTTCTCCCGGAAGAGGCCGACCCTGGCGTGACAGGCTCCCGCGTGCTTCCCCACATTGGTCAGGGCTGACCCCTGCAATTTCGGACCGGCCGGGATCAGAAATCCCGGCGGCCGTCGAAATGCGCGGCGGCTTCGGGCCTGGTCAGCTGGTACAGGGCGAAACGGTGACCGCCCGGCGTCCGGAACGAGCAGCAGGGGCCGTAAGGGATCTCGAACGTGCGCTCCCGCTCCCACCCCCGAGACTCGAGCCGCGCCAGCGCCGAGCGCAGATCGGGAACCCGGTAGACCAGGATCGGGCGATCTCCCTCCAGGTGGTCGGTCAGGAGCAGCAATGGTGCGCCTTCCGTCAGCTCGATGGCGGCGACCCTCGTTCCCATCGCATCGATGGCAAAGACCACGCGGCCGCTCAAGACCTCGCTCAGGTGCGTCATGTCCGCGGCGACGTCGCGGCTGGGCATGTACAGGAAGTCCAGTCGCTCGAAGGGCAGGTCCGTCTCAGCCATGGTGCCCGATGATGCACCCACCGCTACCGCTCAATGAAGCTCCTGGACGCCGATCCACTGCAGGTACCGCCGAGCCGACCGTTCCACGGCGTCGATCCCTCCAGCCGGCATCACTCGGTCCCACCACCCGCCGTACACGCGATCGAACGGATATGGACGGACTGCGTCGACGATCTTTCGCACATCCGACTCAGGCATCGGGATCAGATTCGGGTAGCTCCGCATGAAGCTCACGTAGCGAACGTCTGGCACCACCGTCATGGTGTCACCCACCAGGAGCGCCCCCCGGCCCCCGGCCCCGGCCTTCCAGTGCGCCACTGCGCTGCCGTCGAAATGGCCGCCACACTGCACCAGAGTCAGGCCGGGAAGCAATTCGATCGTTCCGGACCACGGCCGGATCGCTGGGTCCGACCGCTGGACCCAGTCCATATCGGCCTCCGGAATATGTATGGGGGCGCCATCGAAGGCCCGGCTCCATTCGACCATGACGCCGTAGAAGTGCGGATGGGACACGGCGATGCCGGCTAGGCCGCCTCGTTCCCGTATCGCGTCAACTGCCGCGTCGTCGATGTACCCAGCGCAATCCCAGAGAAGATTTCCCTCCGGAGTCTGGACCAGGAGTGCCCGCTGCCCGATCCCGAGGGCGGGCTCGATCCCGACTCCGGTGAGCCCGGGCTCGAGATCGCGAAGCTCGACCCGATGGCCGCTCGCCTTCAACTCGGTCAGGGTGGTCCAGGACTGTCCGCCCCGGCGAACGTACTGCCGTTCGTCCTCGCAGATCGGGCAATTACCAGGAGGGCGATCCGACGGGGCTTGCTGGACCCCGCACGTTACGCAGATGTAGGCCTCCACAATGTCAGTCCGCGGGGAACGCGGCCAGGTGCTTCGCCTCGTCCTGGAGCTCGCGCCGAGTCGAATGTGGAAGAGGACCGAACGGCTCGAATCGCACCCGCCCGCCCTCGTACCGCCAAGTCCCCGCGAGGGCTCCGTCCACGAGGAACGTCGAAACCGAGTGGGGGGTGGAGGTGTCGAACACGAGGGGACGATATGGCTCATGCAGGATCTGCGCCCGCTCGATCGCCTGCGCGAGTGGTGCAGGCGAGCGCTGGAGCAGGAGCTGGCGGGCCAGCAAGGCGCGGTTGAGCTCGCGGATCGACAGGCCGCGCTCGGTCACCGCCCTAGACTGCCACGGAATGCCCCGGCTCCGAACGCTTACCGAGGATGAGGTTCGTCGCCTGCGCACCGCGGCCCAGCATCTTCACCGCCCGCGGCGCCGCTCGGCCGCTGACCTGCTGCGACATGTTACCGGGGTCCAAGCGCAGGTGTTGGTGGCGGCCGGCCTGGCGCTCCGGGCCCGGACGGAGGGACTCACGGCCAGGAGGGTAGATCGGGCACGACTCCGTGACCGCTCGATCGTGCTCACTTGGGCCATGCGGGGGACGCTGCACCTGGTCGCCGCCGAGGACTACGGCTGGCTGGTACCGCTGGTCACCGAGCCGTCGATCGCCAACGCGCATCGCCGGCTGAAGCAGGAGGGGGTAGCGGCGGATCACTCGGTCAAGGCGGTCGGCCTGATCGAACAGATGCTGCAGCGCGAGGGACCCCTGACCCGGGGGGAGATCGCAGAGCGGCTCAGTCGTCATCGGATCCGCACCGAGGGGCAGGCCATCGCTCATCTGGTGTGGCTGGCTGCGGCCCAAGGAGTGATCTGTCTCGGGCCTGATCGTGGGCGGGAACAATGCTTCGTCCTGGTCAGGGACTGGCTGGGCGAGCCAATGCCCGTGGATCACGATGCGGCGCTGGCAGAGCTTGCTGTCCGGTACTTGAGCGCGCACGGCCCTGCACAGCCCGTCGACCTGGCGTTCTGGTCGGGCGTCCGGATGAGCGACGCGAAGCGGGCCTGGAACGGTATCGAGGACCGGCTGGTCGAGGTGCGGACGGCGCGGGGTTCCCGTTGGATGCTTCGATCCCAGAAGGAGAAAGCTCCGCAGGGGATGATGCGGCTCCTCCCGACGTTCGACGAGTACTTACTGGGATGGAAGGACCGTGAATTTGCGGTATCCGCTCAGCACTGGAAGAAGATCAATCGCGGTGGCGGCTGGCTTCATCCGGTGATCGTCGTCGACGGTCGCGTGCTGGGGACGTGGGACACCGAAGGCACGGCGAAAGGGCTTCGACTCCGCATTCGCGCCTTCGCCCCACTCGCCCCTGCGAGCTCTCTCGGCATCCGCACCGAAACGGAAGACGTCGGGAGATTCCTCGGGTCCCCAGTGGACACGCTGTTCGACTGATCCATTCCCGGGTGCTCAGTTCCAGGCGACCGAGACCACGCCGACCTCCGCCGACACGCCCTTGAGCGTGACCGCCCGGGCCTCGGACGTAGCATGCGACGTGCCCGCTTCCGCAGCCGTCTCAGCCGATGCGAGCACCTGCCCGCCGTCGGCGAGGGCGGCGATCCTGGCGGCTACGTGGACACCCTTGCCGCTGTAGTTGCCGCCGCGCCGGTACGCATCGGCCGCGTGTACGCCGATCCGAACGGCCGGAGCGAATCCATGGGTCCGGCGATGGTCGGCGAGTGCCCGTTGGACCGACACCGCGCACTCGATCGCTCCGACCGAGGAGTCGAAGGCCACGAAGAACCCGTCCCCGGTCTCCAGCACCACCTCCCCGCCGTGCCGCACGAACAGCGACCGCAACGCTTCGTTGTGCCAGCGCAGGATGTGTTCCCATGCCTCGTCGCCCATCGCTTCCACGAGATTCGTTGAGCTCACGATGTCTGTGAAGAGGAATGTCTTCCTGGTCGTGACGGCAGCGGCGTCGCGTTCACTCGCCGCTCGGATGGCAGCGGCGGCGAATGCTTCATCTCGGACGGCTCCGAGCCTTTCGAACTCCGCCCTGGCGGCCTCGAACTCCAGGTCGGCCTCGTCGTCGTGACCGACCTCGTGGAGCGCCGTGGCCAGGACCATACGGTCCCTGGCCACCTCGTACGGGGCGCCCACCTCCTGCCAGTAGCGCAAGCCTGTTCGTGTCTCGCGGATGGCCTCGTCGGACTTTCCCTCGGCCAGGAGGACACGACCCCATGCGCCGTGTTTGGTCGCGTGGAGTGCAGGCGAGCCGTACGACTCCGTGATCATGGAGAGCTCTTTCGCAGCTTCCCTGGCTGTCTCGAGCTCCGCTGCGGCAACGGCGATCTCGACCTGCGCAGGAAGCATGCGGGCGCGGGCCCACCGGTCCCACGTCTGTTCGGCCAGCGCGGAGCTGATCGCTCGGAACGCCGCCCGAATCTTTCCCTCGGAAAGCCGGATGAGGGCCAGGGCGGGCTGCGGCACCCGCCCCAACGAATGGGCCTGCCTGAGCGCGTCCTCTGCACCCTCCATGTCACCCAGCCGCAGGCGAATCTCACCGAGGGCATAAAACCCGTCGGCGAGCGGCGGCGTCACGTTGTATGCGGCAAGCTCCTGCGTGGCTTGCTGCAGCTCCTGCTCGGCGCGATCGAGCGCGCCCTGCAGGGCGACGATCTCGGCCCGGTGGACCCGGCAGACACCGGGGAAGCCGCTGATGGCCTGCCGTTCACACCAGCGGTGAGCGGCATCCGTCCACTCGCTCGCCCTCCGGTAGTCGGTCGTGTCGCGGCACGCGGCGATCATCGAGCAGTACGCCACGCCGGTGGTCAACGGCCCGAGCTCCCCGTTCACGGCGGCGATGGTGGCCTCCTCCATCAGGGGGAATCCCTCATCCGTGCGTCCCACGGTTATCAGCAGGGATCCCTGTTGTATGAGTCCCCAGGCCTGAAGGTCGAGGTCCCCGAAGCGGGCCCCGAAATCGACGGCCGTCGCTGCGAGCTCGACGGCTCGGTCGATATCACCGGCCGCCTGCGCGCCCCAGCTTTGAGAGAGGGCGAGATATCCGTGGGCGAAGCTCTCTGGCTCGCCCTGCAGGAGGCGCTCTCCCCGGCTCGCCCAGGCCGAGGCGATCGAGAGCTTCTGCTTCAAGACGTACTCGTGCCCGATGTCGAATGCCAGCGCCGCTGCTCGGATCCGATTCCCCCGGTCGATATGCGCCTTGAACGCCCGCTCTTTCGCATCGATGGCGAGGTCGGCCTGTGCGGTGAACCAGGCCGCTTTGGCCAGCGCCTCGAGATCCTCCGGTTCCAGCGGCCCATCCCGGTCGGCCTGGGACAGGAGGTCGAACGCCTCCTTCCACCGGTGACCTTCGAGGGCCGCGCGAGCGGCGGGGATAGCCGCCGAGCCGCCGCGCTGCTTCGTCTCCATGGAAGAGCATTGTCCCACCGCGGCTGGGCAGGCGGCCCTTCATCTTCAAGACCTCGATGGCCCCGTGCATTCCCGGGGGGAGCGTTCTGCCTAAGCTCCGGCCGAATCCGCGCGGAATGCTCGGTACAGTGTCACTGCTCGTGCGACTCCCTTGAGATCGACCGTCCGATTCGCTCGAATCGGACCTCTTCGGATTCGACCCGCGGAAATATCCTCGACCAACGTCGCCAGGCTCGTCGCGAGCCGGGCGGCTGCTTCGTCTCCCCGCTCCTCGGTCAGGCGAGTGCATCCGGTCAGATCGACGAAACAGATCGCGGGAATCCGGTCGACACGACGGAACAGACCAGCCCGTTCAAGGGCCGCCTCGGCCTGGCCGATGGAGTGGTCGGTCCAGACGTGCTGCCGGTGGCGGTCGTAGATCGCCACGAGTTCGACGCCACTGATCTCTGCATCCGACGCCCGGTGTCACTCCCGTGTCGCATGAGCTCCGATTCCCCGGCTCCCGATTCCCGCCACTGCTTCTCGAGCTCCGCAACGTACAGGTCCGCCTCGCCGGTGGCGATCCGCCGGAGGTTGTCCCCGTACAGGCGGAACAGGCGGCGTACGACGGCCTCGGACTCGCCGGTGTCGAGGATCGTGCGAATCAGCTCAGCCATGACGACGTCGTCCGGTCCCGCCCGCTCGTCGGGATCCGGCGACGCAAAGCCGATGGCGTCGTGCACGGCGAGGACCATGCCAACCGGGACGCCGTGGCTCGCCGCGAGCTCCCGATAGGTGGCGTCCACACGCCTATCAGGCCGCCTAGGCTTTCGTCCGTGGGGTCCTTCGTCCTCCACGTCGACCTCGACCAGTTCATCGCCGCGGTCGAGCTGCTCCGTCGGCCTGAGCTCGGCGGAAAACCCGTCGTGGTCGGGGGCGACGGGGACCCGACGAAACGGGGGGTGGTGTCGACCGCGAGCTATGAGGCTCGGGCGTACGGGATCCGCTCCGGGATGCCTCTTCGGACCGCGTACAAGCGCTGCCCGGAAGCCGTATACCTGCCCGTCGACGCCGAGACGTACCGGGCTGCCTCCAGGGAGGTGATGACCACGCTTCGCATGTTCCCGTCCGTAGTAGAGGTGGCCGGGTGGGATGAGGCCTATATGGCCATCGAGGCCGAGGATCCCGAGGTACTCGCCCGCGAGGTCCAGCGTGCCGTTCTGGAGCGGACCCGGCTCTGGTGCTCGATCGGTGTCGGGGACAACAAGCTGAGGGCGAAGATCGCGAGCGGGTTCGCCAAGCCGGCCGGGGTGTTCCGCCTCACCCGGGAGAACTGGGCCGAGGTGATGGATGGACTGCCCACCGATGCACTGTGGGGGATCGGCGCAAAGACCGCCCGGAAGCTCGCTGCTCTCCGCATCCGCACGGGCTGGCAGCTCGCGAACGCTGATGAGGAGGACCTCGTTCGGACGTTCGGCCCGACGATCGGACCGTGGCTTCGCCACCTGGCCACCGGCGAGGATGCAACCCCTGTGACCGATGAGCCGTACCTCCCCAAGGGGCGGGGGAAGGAACGCACCTTCCAGGATGACATCGGCGAGCCAGCCGAGGTCCGCCGTCAAGTTGCGAGCCTGGCGCGGGAGCTCGCGGGGGAGCTGTACGACGGGACCCGCCCTACGGTCCGCGTGGTGGTCAAGGTCCGGTTCGTCCCCTTCGATACCCACACCCACGGCGCCAGGCTCCACGAGCCGACCCTCGACCCCGACGCGATCGAGGCCGGCGCGATGGAGGCCCTCGACCGGTTCGACCTGGATCGTCCGGTCAGACTCCTCGGGGTACGGGCCGAACTTCTCCCGGCCGGCGAGGAAGCCGGGCCGAAGGAGCCTCCAGCCCCGTGAGCGGATGACCCGACGAAGCCACCACCCGTTGCCTACAGCTCCGAGCTGTTTTAGACGGCCCTGCGATACAGACGCACGGCGATCGGCGCGAATACGACGAGGATCCCGGCGCACCACGCAATGGCCTGCCACACGTCGCTCGCGGTCGGTCCGCCCAGGGTGAGTGCTCGCACCGCAGAGGCAGTGACGGATACCGGCTGGTGCTTGGCGAAGGCCTGCAGCCATCCAGGCATCGAGGAGACCGGCACGAATGCTGAGGAGGCGAACACGAGGGGCGCCAACACCGGGAACGCCGCCGCCTGGGCCGCCTCCGGATCCCCGACCGCAAGACCGACGGTCGCGAAGATCCATGACATCGAATACCCGAAGAGGATGACCAGGAGCGCGCCGCCCATCAGGTCCAGCACGTTCGTGTGGATCCGCCACCCCACCAGGAATCCGACCACCATCATCAGGATGACGACGAACACGTTTCTGCTCATGTCGGCCATCGTCCTGCCGGTCAGCACAGCAGAGCGAGCCATCGGTAAGGCGTGGAACCGCTCCATCAGGCCGCTCTTGAGATCGGTGGCCAGGCCGATGGCAGTGGCGATGGCTCCGAACACCACGGTCTGCACGAAGATGCCGGGCATCAGGAAGTCGACGTAGGGAATCCGTCCCGGCACGTTGATGGCGCCTCCGAACACGTAGCGGAACATCAGCACGAAGATCACGGGCTGGATCGTGGAGAACACCAGGAGCTGCGGCACCCGCCGATAGGCGATGAGGTTGCGCCTCGTGATCTCGAATGTGTCCCGGACCACTGAGAACGGGATGCGACGGTCTCGAGTGTCCCGCGCTGAGACGACGACGGATGATGCGCTCATGCTGCACCTGGCTTGGTCGCGCCGTCGTCGGTGGCCCGGCCGTCCCGGCTCTCGGCCCGGTGACCGGTGAGTGCGAGGAAAACGTCGTCGATGCTCGGCTCCCGAACCGTGAGTGTATCCGGCTCCAGGCTGTCACGGTCGAGGGTGCGGAGCACCTGGAACAGGACCCGCGCGCCCTGGTCCGAAGTGATCCGAATAGTGTCCCCATACCGCTCGACTCGATCTCCGAGGCTTTCCCTGAGCATTGTCAGCGCGCGCTCGGCTCGACCGTCGCCGCGGAGGCCCAACTCGACGATGGTGTTCCCGAGATTGGACTTCAGCCGCTCCGGAGTGTCGTTTGCGATCACCTTCCCATCGTCGACGACGGCGATGCGCGTGGCGAGCCGGTCCGCCTCCTCCAGGTACTGGGTCGTGAGCAGAACGGTCGTGCCATCGCTCACCAGCTCGCGGATCATCTCCCAGAGCTCATTTCGGCTCGGGAGATCGAGCCCGGTGGTGGGCTCATCCAGGAACAGGACGGGTGGCCGCGGCATGAGCGATGCGGCGATGTCGAGCCGCCGGCGCATGCCGCCGGAGTAGGTTCGCAGTGGCCGGTCGGCCGCCGTCGAAAGCTCGAACCGCTCCAACAGCTCGGCCGCCCGAGGCATGACGTCGGTTCGCGCCATCTGCCCGAGTATTCCAACCATCCGAAGGTTCTCGCGGCCAGTGAGGTTGGGGTCGACCGCGGCGTTCTGCCCGGCCAGCCCGATCCGGCGCCGTACAGCCTCGGCGTCGCGCACCACGTCGTGACCGAGGACCTCGGCCCGGCCGGCGTCGGCACGAAGCACGGTCGCGAGTACCCGAACCGCCGTCGTCTTCCCGGCACCGTTCGGGCCGAGGAGCCCGAATACCGTCCCTCGAGACACCTCGAAATCGATCCCATCGAGCGCGACGACGTCCCCGAAACGCTTCCGCAGATCCTCGACCACCACCGCGCTGTCATCCATGATTGGACCCTCTCACGAGTGACTCGAGGGTGTCGAATCGACCGTCCGCTTCTGCTAGTTCAACCCTTTTGCGGGATTGGCGGCATGAGTCAAGGCGGGTTGTCCAGGTTCCGCGACCGATACTGTCTGGCCAGAGGCGCGCACCGCCGCCTCGACGTCAGCTCCCTCGATCGTCTCGCGCTCCAACAAGAGCTTCACCACGCGATCGAGCGCCTCTCGATGGGTCTGCAGCAATCCTGATGCCCGCTCAGCGGCCTCCTTCAGCAACCGTTCGACCTCCTCGTCGATGACCTGCTGCGTGGCCTCGGCATACTCGCGGGTCCGAACGGGCTGGTCGCCCAAGTAGGCCGGCGAACCGGAGGCGAACCCGATCGGTCCGAGTTTCGGACTCATGCCGTATTCCCGGATCATGCGTGTCGCGAGCTGGGTCGCACCGGCCAGGTCGTTGCTTGCGCCTGTCGAGCCTTCGCCCAGGACGAGCTGCTCCGCAGCGCGGCCCCCCATGCGGATGGCAAGCGAGTCCATGAGGTAGCTCTCCGAGTAGAGATGGCGCTCGTCCACTGGAAGCTGCTCGGTGACACCGAGCGCCTGCCCGGCGGGCAGGATCGTGACCTTCGCCACCGGGTCGGTGTGTTCGGATAGCACGGCAACCAGCGCATGGCCCGCCTCGTGGACGGCGACGGCGTGTTTCTCCTCCGGCAGCAGCGCGTTTGTCGCTTCGCGCCTTCCCAGGAGTATCCGGTCGCGGGCTTCGTCGAAGTCCTTGGCCCGGATCCGATCGCGCCCAACCCGCACGGCTACGATGGCGGCCTCGTTCACCAGGTTCGCCAGGTCGGCGCCGGAAAACCCGGGCGTTCCGCGGGCCACCACCTCGAGGTTCACATCGTTCTCCAGGCGCTTGCCACTGGCGTGGACAGCCAGGATGGCGGCTCGCTCCTTCAGATTCGGAAGCGGGATCTCTACCTGCCTGTCGAAGCGACCGGGCCGAAGGAGTGCGGGGTCCAGGATCTCGGGACGGTTGGTGGCGGCCATGACCACGACGCCGGAGGCGGGATCGAATCCGTCCATCTCGGCCAGGAGTTGGTTCAGAGTCTGCTCGCGCTCGTCGTTCGACACGATCGCGCTCCCCCGCCGTTGGCCGATGCCGTCGATCTCGTCGATGAAGATGATCGACGGCGCGCGCTTGCGGGCGTCGGCGAAGAGGTCTCGCACGCGCGATGCCCCCACGCCGACGAACAGCTCGACGAATCCTGACCCGGTTACGGACAGGAACGGCACGCCTGCCTCGCCGGCCACGGCCCGAGCCAGCAGGGTCTTGCCGGTACCTGGCGGTCCGACCATGAGGACACCCTTTGGACCGACTGCTCCGATCTTCGAGTACCTCGTCGGGTTCTTCAGGAAGTCCACCACCTCTGTCACCTCGCGCTTCGCGCCCTCGTATCCTGCGACATCGCGGAAGCGGGTGGTTGGCTTCTCCGCGTCATAGACACGTGCCCGAGACCCCGTGATGCTTCCGAGCCCCGAGGCCATCTGCCGCCCCACACGGCGGCCGAGAAAGACATAGATGCCGATGAACAGCAGGAACGGGACGAAGCTGAGAATGGTTGACAGCGCCCCGCCGGACGACGGCGGTCTTCCAGTGATCTGGACGCCATGCTGGCGGAGCACCGACGACAAGCTGGTATCGCCCAGGGCCGTCGGGATCTGGCTCTGATAGTGCTGACCGCCTCGAAGGGTTCCCGTCACTCTGCCGTTTGCATCGATCGAAGCGGTTGCCACCTTGTTCGAAACCACGTCGTTGTAGAGCCGCGTGTAGGTGAGCGTGGTCACGCTGGGGCCCGTGCTCATCAGCGGGCCGAACAGGAGGAGGACCGTGGCCAGCGCCCCGATGACGATCAGCCAGTTTCGCCAAGCTGGCGGAGGGGGAGGAGCCGGACCCTTGGTCCTCTTCGCATCGCTCGGGCCAGGCGGTCTCGCCGGCGCCGTGGCGTGCCGCACTGGATCCATCACGACCACATCGTAGGCCGAAGCCGATCGGCGCGCTCCACCCAGCCCCCCTGCCTCCTCGTGACAGTGGGCGGCATGACGCTCGGGCGGGTCACGCGGCGAGCTTCATCCCACGCCGCAGCAGGATTGGCTGGCTCAGGGCAAAATCGCGGTCTAGGGCGGGTCCGCGGATACGGCACCGGATGGAAGACGAGATGAATGAAGCACCGGGACTTCGAGTAGAGATGCCACCTGCCAGGCCTCCGGCCGCGCCCCGCCACTCGCTCGCCGCCCTCCGAGCCGGCGAGAGCCGCGGGAGCCAACGCAGCATCGCGGTCGCGCTGCTGGCAAACATTGTCGTGGGAGTAGCGAAGCTCGCTGCCGGCTTGACGACCGGGTCCGCCGCGCTGCTGGCGGAAGCCGGCCACTCGGTCGCGGACTCGGTCAACGAGTTACTGCTGGGAATCTCCCTGCGCCATGCGCGGCGTCCCGCGGATCCCCTGCACCCTCTGGGCCACGAGGGCGCACGGTTTCTGTGGGCGTTCCTGGCCGCGATCTCCTCATTCCTGATCGGAGGTTGTCTGTCGATCGCGCTCGCCGTTCGCGAGCTTCTCGCCGGGGCAGCCGTCGAGCGATATCTCGTTGGCTGGATCGTTCTCGCGGTTGCCTTCGGCGCCGAGGGAATCTCACTGCTGCAGAGCCTCGCGCTGACGCGGCGGGAGGCCGCCTTGTGGGGCGAGTCAACCCTATCCTTCCTTCGGCACACGAGCGAGCCGACCCTTCGGGCGATCGTCGTCGAGGACGCCGCCGCACTGATCGGTCTCATCCTGGCTGCAGGGGGGCTGTTGCTGCACCAGGTCGCTGGGCTGGCAAGGGCGGACGCCATCGCCGCCCTTCTGATCGGTGTCCTCCTTGCGGCGACCGCGTTTGGTCTCGCCCGCCCGCTCGCTGACCTGCTGATCGGTCGATCGATGCTCCCTGCCCGACTCCAGAGGGTCTACGCGATCCTCGAGCAGTCGCCAAGCATCGACGAGATTCTGAGCGTACAAGCTGTCTACGGGGCGCCGCAGGAGGTGATCGTGGGAGCGAAGGTGCACCCAGCACCGGGACAGACCGCCGACCAGCTCGCGATCGCACTCGACGGCATCGACCACACCTTGCGACAAGAGCTACCCGAGGTCGCCGAAGTCTTCATCGACCTGACTTCGCACCGGGCAAGCCCGGAGGATGGCGAACGAAGCTCAGGCGAGCAAACGGAAGAGCAGGGGCCTTACGATGAATCAAGCGAGAAGGCCTGACCAAAGGGTGGAGCGCTCCGTTTGTCTCGCGCGACGTTCGCCCGCGGGGAGAACGTGTTGGAGGTAATCAGCTCGATCATGGCCTCACATGCAACGCCACTGCCGCCCGGGACCACAGCACCTGACTTCGAGCTTCCCTCGACCCCCGACCAGACCGTGTCGCTCAGCGAGTTCCGCGGTCAGCCCGTCATTCTGGCCTTCTATCCGGAGGACTGGAGCCCGGTGTGCTCCGATCAGATGGCTCTGTACCAGGCGGTGCTCCCCGAGTTCCAGCGGTTCGGCGCGGAGCTCATCGGCATCTCCGTAGACGGCATCTGGAGCCACCTGGCTTTCGCGAAGGACCGCAACCTGCACTTTCCTCTGCTGGCCGACTTCGAGCCCAAGGGAGAGGTGTCCCGGGCGTACCAGGTGTACCGGGCCAAGGAGGGCACCAGTGAGCGGGCCCTGTTCGTGATCGACGCAGACGGCATCGTGCGGTGGAGCTACGTCTCCCCGGTGGGCGTGAACCCCGGCGCCGACGGGATCCTCCGCGCTCTCGAGAACCTGGGGAAGGAGGGGGCTTCGTGAGCACTACCCAGTGGGAAGCCGTACTCACCATGCCGGTCACCCAAGACCGGGACCACATCCAGGGGCCGGCGGATGCGGCGGTGACGCTCGTCCAGTACGGCGACTACGAGTGTCCGTACTGCGGCGCGGCCTACCCGATCATCAAGGAGGTACAGGCCCGGATGGGTGAGAGGCTCCGCTTCGTGTTCCGGAACTTCCCCATCTCGACCTCACACCCCCACGCCGAACGGGCCGCGGAGGCCGCCGAGGCCGCGGCCGCCCAGGGCAGGTTCTGGGAGATGCACGACCTCCTCTACGAGAACCAGCGGCGATTGCGCGACGAGGACCTCCGCGCCTACGCCGAGCAGCTGAGCGGCGTGAACGGCACGCCGACCTTCTACATCAACGGTGCGAGGCACGACGACTCATACGAGATGGAGGTCCTGCTCAGCGCCTTGGATCGAGCCGCGGCCTCTGAAGGTAAGGGATGAAGATCGCGGGCATCTTGAAGTGAGGCAACTGGCGGCGGGCCACCTACCGAACAGGCCTAAGTGGCGGCGCCTTCAGGGAAAAATGCGTCCATCAGGCGGCTCGGGAGTCCATCGTGGGAGCCGTCGCCCGGGCACACGGAGGCGACGTCACAGCCCGGCCCGGATCCAGCGCAGGGCTCGAAGTCGTGGTTCGACTCCCACGGATCAAGGCGCTCGACTAAGGCGGGCTTCCGTTGGATAGCAACACGAGAGCGTTGGGGACTGCCCGGCGACGGGCGAAGTCTTCCTTGACTTCGTCCGGGGACGGTCGCCTGGTGCTGTCCAGCCCGGATCACTCGACCTCCTTACGAACGTTACGGACGAAGCGAGCCCGCGACCGCCAATGGCGATGAGCAGGCCGAGCGCCGCTAGGAACCCCACGATCCCCGCGGAGAAGGCGGCAGCAAAGACACCTAGCCGCCTCGTCCGGCCATGCGGAGCCACCCAAGCTCGCTTCCCTGGCCAGCAAGGTCAACAGCAGCGGGAAGGAACATGGCGAGAAGAAGGCTGTCACCCTTGCTCCGGCCGCCAGGGCCAGGAGGGCGGCCCCTGTCACCGATGGCAGGTGGAACCTGGGGTACGCCACGTAGCCGAGGTAGCCGGCGAGGCCGAGGGGGACGACGCCCCCGCGACTAACGCGTATCGGAGTCGACCCGGGCTCGGCGGCCGGCGCGGCGTGATCGGGAGGTGCTTCACCCCACTGCCCTCACCCTCCAGTCGACTGGCGTGTCAACCCACTGGCATGGCGGCGTGAGAATCGGAGAACTCAAACCGGTTCCACCGGTGGTCATGCTTCGGCGAACATCCGATACCACAGCCGGAAGCCCATCCGGATCCGCCAGGGGCGGAAGCCAGCGTTCGCGCGACGGCCCCCCGTAGCTCGGCAAGCGTGTACGAGCCAGCCGGAGCGAAGAGCTTCCCGTTGGGAGCGACGAAGAACGGGTTCAGAAGATCTGCCATGAGGAATTGGCCACCCGGCCGCATGACGCGATGAACCTCGGCCGTGGCCTGCTGCCACGCGCCCAAGTGGTGCCAGACGAGAATGGCCGCCACCAGATCGAACGAGCGGTCTTCGTACCGGAGGGCAGAGCATCGGCTTTCTCCACCGTGACGCGCTCCCCGAACCGGGTCAGACATTGTATGGCCAGCCCCCACCATGTCCGGATCGTAGTCCGTGCCCGTGATCCTCCAGCCCCCTGCATCTCTATCGGGCTCTCCGACGCAATTACCCGCTGTAGCTCTCCGGATCCTCCTTGAAGTCCTCCAGGCACCCCATCGAGCAGAAGTAGTACGTCGTGCCCTTATACTCGTAGGAACTGGGGGCACTTCGCGCGTCGACCTCCATACCACAGACCGGATCGATCTCCATGGTGACCTCCTCTCCCTTCCAACGAACGTATTCACTCCACCCTCGCCCGCCTCAACAGCAGTGCGTTGACGGCGACCAGCACGCTGGACCCGGACATCGAGAGCGCAGCGATCTCGGGCCGGAGCGTGAGACCGACATCAGCGAACACCCCGCCGGCGATAGGCAGGGCCAGCGAGTTGTACCCAACCGCCCACGCGAGGTTCTGCCGCATCTTTCGCACCGTGGCCCTGGACAGAGCGATTGCGGTCACGACGTTGGCCGGGTCCGATCGCATCAGAACGATGTCCGCGGTCTCCATGGCCACATCAGTGCCCGCGCCGATCGCGATACCGACGTCTGCCCGGGCCAGGGCCGGCGTCGTTGACCCCGTCGCCGACCATGCCGACCACCCGCCCCTCCTCCTGCAGGCGGGCCACCTCACGCTCCTTGTCTTCGGGCCTGACCTCGGCGATGACCCGCTCGATGCCGAGCTCGGCGGCTACCCGCTCGGCGGTGGCCCGGTTATCGCCTGTGAGCATCACCACATCCACGCCCGCAGCCCGGAGCGCCGATACAGCACTTCCAGCGGATTCCCTGGGCGTGTCGGCCAGGGCCAGCAGTCCCGCAGCTTGCCCGTCCACACCCACGAAGACCGCGGTCCGGCCCGCTCCCTGAAGTTCCTCGGCGCGGTCCGCCGCTCCGTTCAGAGAAACCGACTCCTGTTCCATCAGCCGTCGGTTGCCCACCGCGACGTGGTGCCCGTCCACCTCTCCCACCGCACCGGCTCCGGGGACGCTCCGGAACCGCACGGCACGAGGGGTCTGGAGACTGCGCTCGGCCGCTGCTCGCACCACGGCCTCCGCCAGAGGGTGCTCGCTCTCCCGCTCCACGGCCGCCGCCAGGGCGACCAGCTCGTCCTCCGATCGGGCTGTCGGCACGACCGCCACAACTCGGGGCTGGCCGATGGTGAGCGTGCCGGTCTTGTCGAACACCACTGTGGTCAACTCGGTGGCTCGCTCCAAAGCCCCCGCGTCCTTGAACAGGATCCCCCGGCGCGCTCCCATGCCGGTGCCGACCATGATGGCGGTAGGGGTGGCCAGCCCCAGGGCGTCCGGACAGGCGATCACCACCACGGTGATGGCGAACTGCAGGGCCCTGGCGAAGGACGACCCGAGGAAAACGAACCAGGTGACGAAGGTGAGCACGCCGCCACCAAGGGCAACCAGCACCAGCCAGAACGCGGCTCGGTCGGCCAACCGCTGCGCCGGTGCCTTGGAATTCTGGGCGGCCTGCACCAGAGCCACGATCTGGGCAAGTGCGGTGTCGGAGCCCACCTTCGCGGCCCTGGCTCGCAGGGACCCCTCCTTGTTGATGGTCGCTCCGATCAGCTCGTCTCCAGGCCCCTTCGGCACCGGCAGGCTCTCTCCGGTCACCGTGGACTCGTCCACGGAGGACTCGCCCTCCTCGACGACCGCGTCGACCGGGACCTTCGCCCCGGGCCTGATCAGCAGGAGATCGCCCACGCGGACCTCGGCCGTGGGGACCTCCACCGGTTGGCCGTCCCGCAGGACCTCAGCCATCGGAGGAGCAAGGTCCAGGAGGGCGCGGACGGCGTCGGTTGCGCCCGAACGGGCCCGCATCTCCATCCAGTGCCCGAACAGGACGAAGGAAGCGAGCAGGCTGATCGCCTCGAAGAAGTGCTCACCTTCCAGGCCGAACGCCACCAGGACCGAGTAGATCCACCCCACCGCGATCGAGGTGGCCACCAGCACCATCATGTCGAGGGTCCGGCTGCGAAGGGCCGACACCGCACCGCGGAAGAAGACGGCCGAGGAATACAAGGCCACCGGCAGGCTGAGCACCAGCGACAAGAGGTCGGTGCGGATGCCGAACGGCGCGGCGAGCTTGAGCCCGAGAAGCTCGACGGCGATGGGCGAGTACAGGAAGATCGGGATCGAGAAGACGATGGCTACGAAGAACCGCCGACGCATGTCCCTGACCATCGAGTCGAGGGACATCCCCGCGTGGCCGCCGTGGCCGGTGTGGGCCATGGTGGCGTGTCCTACGTCCGGTGCGTGCGCTTCGGGTCGGGCCGGGTCCTCTTGCGGGTCGCACACGTGTCCGGGCACGGAACGCCCCGAGCAGTGGTAGCCGCACTCTTCGACGAAGCGCTGCAGGTCGGCCAGCGTGGTCCGGTCGGGGTCGTAATGAACGGTGGAGGTCTGGTTCAGTGCGTTGGCCTGGACGTGGAGCACCCCGGGACGGGCGGCCAGACGGCGCTCCACGCCCCTGCCGTCCATCACCCCCATGAGGCCTCCGACGTGAAGGACGGCCTCCACGGCGGCCGGGGAAGCGGTCCCGGTGCGGCCCATCGTCAGGCCCGGAACCGGCGGAGCCTGAGCGAGTTCGAAACGACCGAGACCGATGAGAAGGCCATGGCAGCCCCGGCGAGGATCGGGTTGAGCAGGCCAGCCGCGGCCAGCGGGATCAGCACGACGTTGTAGCCGAACGCCCACCCCAGGTTTTGGACGATGGCCCGGAACGTCCGTCGGGAAAGCCTGATCGCGGTGACCACGCCTTTGAGATCCCCGCTCATCAGGGTGAGGTCTGAGGCCTCGATGGCCACGTCGGTCCCCGTCCCGATGGCGATGCCGAGGTCGGCCTGGGCCAGCGCAGGCCCGTCGTTGATGCCGTCGCCAACCATGGCTACGACCTTCCCCTCGGCCTGCAGCCGCCTGACTTCTTCGACCTTGGCCGCGGGCAGCACCTCAGCGAGCACCCGGTCGATGCCGGCTTGGCGGGCAATGGCTCGGGCAGTGGCCGCGTTGTCGCCCGTGATCATGGCCACGTCGACGCCCAGTTCGTGCAACGCCTTGATCGCCTCGGGCGCGTTCGGCTTGAGTGTGTCGGCCACGGCCAGCGCCGCACGGGCCTTGCCGCCCCACCCGGCCCAGAACACCGTCATGCCCCCGGCTTCCAGACGATCTCCTTCTTCCGCCAGCCAGCCGGGTACTTCCAAGCTCTCCCCTTCCAGGAATGTTTGCCGCCCGACCACGACCTCGTCGCCCTCGACCCATGCCCGGACACCGAGGCCGGCCACGGAACGAAAGTCGGTCGCCTCAGGGATGGACACTCCGCGTTCAGTGGCGCCGTCGACGACGGCCCGGGCGATGGGGTGCTCGCTGGGGGACTCGGCGGCGGCCGCGCGCGCCAGCGCCGGTTCCTCGCCAATCACCTCCACCAACCGCATCCGGCCCTCGGTCAACGTGCCGGTCTTGTCGAGGACGACGGTGTCGATCCGTCGGGAGCGCTCCAGGACCTCACCGCCCCGGATCAGCACCCCGAGCTGAGCACCTCTGCCGGTCCCGACCATGATCGCGGCCGGGGTGGCCAGGCCCATGGCGCATGGACAGGCAATTATCAGTACGGCCACGGCGGGGACGATGGCGTCCCGCGGGTTTCCGCTTGCGATCAGCCACCCCACCGCCGTCACGGCGGCGATACCGATGACGATGGGGACGAACACCCCGGCGATCCGGTCGGCCAGCCGCTGGATGGGCGCCTTGTTGCTCTGCGCCTCCGATACCAGTTTCACGATCTGGGCCAGTGCGGTGTCACTGCCCACCCGCGTGGTCCGCACTAGAAGAGTGCCGTCGACGTTCAGGGTGGCGCCCGTCACCTCATCGCTGGCACCCTTTTCCACCGGCACGGACTCGCCGGTCAACATGGACTCGTCGACAGTCGAGGCGCCTTCCTCGACCACACCATCGGTAGGGATCTTCTCGCCGGGCCGCACGCGGACCAGATCGCCCAAACTGACCTGATCGACCAGCATAAGGAACTCCCTGCCGCCTCGGAGGACGTGGGCCTCCTTCGCCCCCAGCTCCAGGAGCCGCTTGATGGCCTGGGAGGCCCGACCGCGGGCCCGCGATTCCAGGTACTTGCCCAGCAGGAGGAACGCGATGATCAGCGCAGCCGTGTCGAAGTACGTGTCCTCACCTGCGAACAACGCCCACACTGAGTAGAGGTAAGCGGTGAGCGTGCCGAGCGCGATGAGGGTGTCCATGTTCGCGCTGAAACTCTTCGCCCGGTGCGCCGCCCCTTTCAGGAACGGCCAGCCAGCCCAGAACTGCACCGGCGTGGTCAGGACGAACGCGGTCACTCGTGCCCAATCGCTTTGCATGGCGAAGGTCGACAGCAGCATGACCACCAGGCCAAGCGGCCAGGCCACCCATACCCTTCGAAGCCAGTCCCGCTCCTCCCTCCGTGCCGGGTCGTCGTCTCGGCGGTCACGGTGAACCTCGATGTCGTACCCGCGCGCCTGAACGGCCGCGCGCAGGCTCTCGAAGGGCGCGGCGCCATCGGCGAGCCGGACAGTCGCCTCGGCGGTCGCCAGGTTCACGCGGCATTCCAGGACGCCTGGCTGTTTGAGCAGGGTCTTTTCGACGCGCTGCACGCAGGAACCGCACGTCATACCCGTGACGTCGAGCTGGAGCTCCTTCTCGCGGGTCGTTCCGGCCACCTCGCTACCTCACGAAGCGGGCTACGGCCGAAACGAGTTCCTCGACCTTGCCGTCGCCCTCGCCCCGCTCGAGGCTCTCCCGGACGCAGTGGCGCACGTGGTCATCCAGAAGGCCCACGCCGACCGCCTTCAGGGCTGCCGTCACCGAGTTGAGCTGGGTGAGGATGTCGATGCAGTACTGATCCTCGTCGACCATGCGCTGCAGGCCTCGGACCTGTCCCTCGATGCGCCGCAAACGCGCCTGGAGATCCTTCTTGTTCATCGTGTACCCGTACATTCGAGCCTCCTCGCCAGTAACTGCCCTCACGCGTTCCGGGGCCTTTCCTCCTTCCCCAGGGAGGATACCATAGGGGGGTATGCTTTAACTCGGCCCGGCTGTTTCCTTTCGCGAGGTAGCCTGCCCAGAGCCCCTGGCGAGACCGGCCCGCCTCTGGTCTGCCTGGATTCCTTGCGGCGGGGCGACGGGTGGGAGACCAAGAGGTGCTGGGGGGCATGCGCCGGATCGCTGCGCTTGCACCGGGATCGGGGATCCGGCGGACAATCGACCGATATGACCCCGAGCGAGCACGCGAGAGGAGGCACCCGAAATGGCTGACAACGAGAGCCCGTCCAGGAAGCGCAGCAGGCCTCCGCCCCCGATCCCGAGCTGAAGCTCCTCTCCGAACCCCTGACCGGACCTGACGCCGCCCCTGGACCCCTCGTCTCGGAAGCCAAACCCGAGCTACTTCACGGTCGCATCGGGCGGCGGCGCGGCCGTCTACCTGACCGGATCGCACATCTGGAACAACTTCCACGACGGCATGGGGCCGGGCTCCGACTGCGCCGAGTCCCCGGAAGAGTTCGACTACGACGCCTACCTCCAGTTCCTGGAGGACCGGGGTCACAACTTCATCCGGCTGTGGCGCTGGGAGCAGTTCAAGTCCCAGGCCGCCGGCGGCGACTTCCACCTCTGCATGACCCCCCAGGCGTGGGCGCGGACCGGGCCGGGAGAGGCATCGGACGGCAAGCCGAAGTTCGACCCTCCGTGGCCACCACCCGATTCTCATGGACTTCGGGATCATCGGCGGCGTGACCCCGCCTGACCCGTTGGCGGGTGACATGTCCTTCGAGTCCTTCGAGACCGCTCGGTACGCGATGGGCGATACGGTGCGCTTTGCGGGAACGGATGAACCTGAGCGCCATGGAGCCTCGCGGAGAGCTCACCTCGACCGGGTACGCGCTGGCGAACGAAGGAGAGGAGTACCTCGTCCTCGAGCCCGCCGAGCCGGGTCATCCGTTCACCGGACGTTGTCCGCGGGCGCCTACGCGGTCGAGAGGTACAGCGTCAACAACCGCCAGACGGTGGTCGCGGACCAGGTGAGGTCGAGACATCCACGACGATCACCTTCAGCGCCCCGTTTGAAACGGCCGGTCCTGCCGTGTTGTACCTGAAGAGGGTCAGAGGCTGACAGTTTGCTCATCGATCGGCAGTCTCAGACGAAGTGGCGAGCAACGCAGTGGTCCGCGCCAGCGAGTAATCTGACGGCTCCAGGGGTTCGACCTTGACCCTTCGACGGGAACAAAAGTTACCCGCGGCGGAACCTCCCCTCAGCCAGGCTGGCGCCTGGCCGCCATTGATCCCCGATCCGGCACTCACCGACCCGCTGAGAGCGACGACCAATACCCTTGAGCACGGTCTGACTTGACGTACCGTGTGATCAGAGTAGCTTCGTGGCTGGAAACACAGGGGAAGGAGAGGACATGTCAAAGGAAGACGTTGAACGCATCGACGACCAAGGGATGGCAGCCTGGGACACTCACGACGCCCAGGCATTCGCTAACATCTTCGCCGACGATTTCGTCGTGAACGACGTGGCGACGCCCGAGGCGATCACGGAGAAGGATGGGGTTCGCGCGTATGCGCAGGCGTGGTTCACCGCGTTCCCGGACATGTCGGTGAAGCAGACGAATCGGGTCGTCTCCGACGACGCCGTGGCCGCCGAGCTTCAGTTCACCGGCACGAACAGCGGCCCGATGATGATGGCCGGTAAGGAGATCCCGCCCACCGGGAAGACCGTGATCGGCCGGGGAACCTACTTCGCTCGCGTGCGGGATGGGAAGGTGGTCGAGTTCAACTCGTATCCCGACATCGCCGGGATGATGGTGCAGCTGGGCTTCATGCCCGCGATGTGACGAAAGCGTCCAGCTGTACACGCGGCAGTGCGCCGGAGGGGTGACGGGTCCTCGGCCGAGTTCGCACCGCCTCAGAGGCCGTCGTGTGGCGGTCGATTGGCTTGCCAGGTGCTACTGGGGTGGCTCCCCCGCTTGGACCTGGCGCATCCCAGTGGCGGTCGCTGCGGGCCTCAGGATCATCCGAGTGATCCTGCAGGACGACGACTCGAGACCGCTCGGTCGACGTCCGCTGCAGTGTCGTGCTTCAGGCCGGCGGCTGTCCCGAGCCTCCTCCTTCAACGAACAGCGGTGCCGTGCCGGCCCGCTCCCAGACGGAAGATTGGTATCTCATGAGCACGGTCAACCCGGCGGCGGCGAACAGCACGCCCGAAGGGAGCCCCGCAGCCAACGAATGACCGGCGGCGATGGCCGTCACCAGCCCAGCTATTGTGCCGGCGAGCACGGACGTGACCACGGCCACCATTCCTGCCACCGTCCGGAATCCCCGCCAGCTCCCCCGCCACAACCCTTGGACCTGGAGCCGCTCGGCGGGAGGGACGCTGAGCAGATAAGGGGTGAGCTCCGGCGCGTGATCGAAGTAGTAGCCGCGAAGCCGTGCGATCCGTCGGGCGTAGTCGAGGTCCTCGATCCCCGACTGCAGGACGCGCTCGAAGGTCACGAGCCCCACGAACGTCAGGGTGGGAAGCACGACGAGGGCGAACGCGTAGAAGGCGGTGCCGAGCCGGGCGGCGGTCGCCACCAGCCCGAGCGCGACCAGGCCAGCGCTCACGGATGTGAGAAACATGGTCGCCCGGCCGGTTGACTCGGCGATCGTGGCGGCGCGGGCGCCCTGGAGGGTGAAGTGCTCCGTGGTGATGAAGGTAACGGCGGCTGGGTGCGGATCCACGTCGGTCCCGCCGGTCGTCGTGGGTGGCTCGTCGGTCATGGCGAGATGCCTCCTCGTGAGGTTCAGGCCAAACGTAGCACCGCGATTCCTCGGAACTGACCGGCCGGGATCTGGCGAGCGCGCATCTGATACGAGCCCGCCCTTCACGGTGGCTGCCCCCCGGATGGACGGCGGCACCCTGATCGCTCCATCATCCGTAGATGAATGTCCCTCAAAGCGGGATCTTCGCCCTCGGGACGGCATCGCACGCCTACTTGGAGTTCGATGTGATCGACGAAGGAGCTGGGCGCGCACTTCTGACGGCCGTAGCCGGACTGCGCGAGCCTCGCACCACCATGGGTGGCGTCAACCTCGTGGCCGGGTTCCGCCCCGAGCTCTGGCGAGCGCTCGTTCCCGATAACGCGCCGGAAATGGAAGACTTCAATCGTGACCTGGTCGGCCCGGACGGCTACACCATGCCGGCGACGCAGCACGACGCTGTGCTCTGGCTCTCCGGCGGTGCGTACGATGTCGTGTTCGACGTTGCGCGCGGCGCGATCGCCGAGCTCGGCTCGGTGGCGTCGGTGGCCGAGGAGACCTCGAGCTGGCCATACCGCCAGGATCGCGACCTCACCGGGTTCATCGACGGGACCGAGAACCCGAGCCTGATCGACGCCCCGGACGTCGCCCTGATCCCGGAGGGAAGCCCGGGAGCTGGCGGCACGATCCTGCTGCTCCAGAAGTGGAGCCACGACGCGGCGGCGTGGGAGTCGCTGCCGGTCGCCCGACAGGAGCAGGCGATGGGCCGCACCAAGCTCGACAGCGTGGAGCTCGAGGACAGCCCACCCGAGTCTCACGTCGGTCGGACCGATCAGGACCAGTTCGGCAAAATCTTCCGACGCAACATGCCGTATGGGACCGTGACCGACCACGGGACCATGTTCGTTGGCTTCGGCGCCGAACAGCGCCGGCTCGCCTCGATGCTCGAGAGCATGGCCGGGCTGGTCGACGGCACCCGAGATGCCCTGACCTACTACACCAAGCCCGTGACCGGCGCCTATTACTTCATTCCGTCAACAGAGGCCCTGCGCCAATGCATCGGCCGGTAGAGCTAGCTGGACTTTTGCCCGACTGAACGCCTTACCTCCCGTATCGCAGCCGCCTTTCGGCCTGGTCGCCGCAGGTAGATTGGGCGAATGAACCTGTGGCGACGCCGTCGCGGGTCGGGGAGGAAATGGAGAATCGGGCGACGCTCTGGGAAAGAGAGAGGCTCAGCGACCACTTACGTGTGCTCTGGCCGAAGTCTGAGAGTCCTGCCTCCTGTGGCCGGTTTCCTGGGCTCTCCACTACGCTGAGTATCCGCACGAACGAGGGCCCACACAGACCGAGCTGCCGGCCTTGGTTGGGTTCGTTCGCCTATCGGTCCGCCTCCGCTGAGCAGAAATCGCAGAGCACTTGGGGAGGGAGGCCGGTGAACCTGGGAGGTCTACCGCTCCCTTCGAGCGATGACGTGGATGTCGATGTTCGACGCCCTTCTGGATCAGGCTGTTGACGAAGGAACCCCGCAGCAGCTCCTGCCAGCGAGAGCGAAGGGACTCCCCCACCAGGATCTGGGTGACGTGCTTCTGGTAGGCGAACGAGAGCACTGCTTCCACGGGACCCTCGGCCTCGAGGATCTGGAACTCGCCCCCCAAGGTCTTGAGAAAGGCGTTGAGCCGCACCCGTCCACTCTCCCGTTCCCGCTTCTGCTGCGGCGGGTCTAATTGGCGACTCGATATGTGAGGTGGGGGACGCCAGGGGCGTTGACGACTCGGAGGAGGTCCAACTCGACGCTCCCCGGGTCGAGACCGTCCAGCAGGCGGACGCCGCGACCGAGCACGACGTCGAGAGCGCGGCTGCAACCTTCGTCATGGTGTCTCCTTCCAGCGGTGTGCGGCAGACGACGTTACACGCCGCGGCGGTGGACGCGCCGTGGACGACGGCCCAATGCGGTGGGCCTCCCGAAGTCTGCGTTTCCCGCCGAGACCATGGCCCGCGTCGCGGCGGAAAATATCGATTCGCAGATCAGGGGTAAGGACCCGACAAAGGAAGAGAGCTTCGGCGACATCCCCGTGGTGTGCAACCAACTGTGGCCTGGGCGCGGCCTGGGTAACAGCCCGGTAGGAGCTAGGGGGCAAGAAAAGGGCCTGTGACCAGGCAGTCACGGGTCCAAGTCTCAGCTCAGATTGCGGCGCGGGGGGCTAGCGAGGCGACCGGATCCCGATCAGGCCCAGCAGCTGGACGACCTCCTCCCTTTGCTGGACATAGATGCTGCGATCCTCGCAGAGGCCTCCTTCCGAGAGCTGTTGCCTGCTCTCGACGTTCTGTTTTTCCTTTCTTCGCCATGGGTCCCCTTCAGGGGGCCCATGGCGCCTCCAGGACTTCGTACATGGGGGGACGAGACAGCCGATTCGCGTGACAGGTCAGGTACCGGGGCTCGGGAGCCGGCCGTGCGCGCACGACTATCGCCACCCACCGGCCGCTGGCTAGGAACGTGATACGAACCCGGCCATCAGCCTCGTTTTGCCGGTCCACGAGCGAGACCGCGTCGATCCCTACAAGGTCGAACCGTCGACGGACGAAGTGCTCCGCGGCTTGCACATCGAACGGATAGCAGGACCGCCCCCGATAGTGGTCCAGGGATAGCCGGCCTTCCATGTAGCCTCGGCCCACGGCCTCGGCCTCCTGTGGCCCCACTCGCCCGAAGTAGGTGCCATGGGGAAAGCAGACCAGGTTCCCGGCAAAGCGATCGCCTCCGATGTGGGAGCACTCCCAGACGGTCCGGCTCAAGCTCCGCGTAAGCGCAGCAGCGAGAGGCCGGCCTCGCTCGGCGCAGCACGGATCGCGCCGCCCGTTCGTGCAGGCGAGGAACAGGGGGCCATCGTCGATCCGCCCGATGTGCGGCGCGTGCCCGTCCGCCATGGGTTCGAGGCCCAGATCCAACAGGTCTCCCGGGCTGGCCAGCATGAGGCTCTCCATCCACGGACGGTCCGGTCCGGTGTGAGCCAGGTAGCAGTGGTGCTGACCCGGCTGGCGGGGGCCGCTCGGCTTGCGGATGAGTACGACGCGGATCCGAAGGTCGCGATATCGGCGCCACATTGCCCGGGCCTGCTCCGCGGGGATCCGGCTGTCCAGCAGCGCCGTGTGTCCCCAGGCCCCCGGCTGCTCCAGGAGGATCCAGTTGGCGACCGTGGAGGCGGTGCCGTGCATCGGCTCGGCTAGAGCGAGCGATCGCGCCGAGCAGCGAGCAGGATCAGCCCTCAAGGTCCGACTCGACCGTGAGAACCCCCTCGCGGATCAGTCGGCGCACCAGGACCAGGCGGCTGGACCCGTCCAGGAAAGGACTCAGGTCGCCGACGGTGAAGGCCGCCCGCAGCGCCACGAACCGCATGACGGGGACGGCCCGCGCCGGCATGCGGAGCTCTCTATCCCCCAGATACACGAACAGCCGCCCATCCCGTTCCGCAAGCTCGCAGAGGGACCCCCGGACCCGGGACACCCGAGTCTGGTCCGTCACCGAGCCTGCCTCCAGCAACCCTCGCAAGGAGCCGGCCAACAACGGGGGCCGCGTGGTCAGGAATCGCTCGATCATCTCGCCGGCAATCTCGGCCGCGTCCAGCTTCTCCAGCCACCGCCTGAGCTCGGCCAGGCGATCGGCCACCTGAGGGGAAAGGGAATCCAGGCTCCGATGCCAGCCCGCGGGCATCCGCTCCCGGAAGGCGTCCTCCCCTTCCGCGCGGGCAAAGGCGTCTCGAACGAGATCGACCCACGTCTGGACGTGGATCCCGATGGTGAGATGCCCCGAGACGGTCTCCTGGGCCCGGGCGGCATGGGCGGTGCCCTCCGGGATGTACAGGCAGTCGCCCGGCCGCAACTCGATGGAAAGCGCCAAGGGCACGGACTCTGCCTCCTTGGGGTCGGGACGCGCCCCTCGTTCCCATACTTCCCAGTGCTTGCGACCGAATGCCTGGAGCACGAACACGTCATGGGAGTCCTCGTGCGGGGCGAAACCCTGCGAGCCGGGCGGGGTGACGTACGCGTTCACCTGGGCTGGATGGCCCAATTCCGTCTCCAGATCCCGGCAGAAGTGAGCGACGGGCTCCCAGAACCGATGCATCCCCTGCAGGACGATGGTCGCCCCGTCGGCGAAAAGCTGGAAGACCCGGGCGGGGTCGGCGATGCCTGTTACATGGGTCGAGCCGATCCGTCCGGACCTGGTGTACGAGGAGGCGGGCAGGCTTGCCCCGTCCTTGACCAGGCGAAACGCGGGGGTCCGGAGTCCGAACGAGGAGACCATCCGGTCCACGTCGTCGAAAGTCAGCAAGTCCTCGAACCCGTCGCCGGTCGCACGATAGTAGGGCCGGCGTCCCCACGTGTCGGCCAGGAAGGCCCCCGCGTCTCCGACGCAGCGTTCGAGAACCATGGGGCGCGGCCTGGCCACAGCCGTGGTGAACGCCCTCCTACGACGCGGAGTCCGTGGTGTCGACGCCGTCGGCCGTGTCCTTGCTGTCCGTGGTGTCTGCGGTGTCGGCAGCATCTTCGGTGTCGGTACCATCCGTGCTGTCGGCCGTGTCCTCGCTGTCGGTGTCGACGTCGTCGCTGTCCGCTGTATCGGTCTCGTCGGCATCCTCCGCCCGATCGAGGACTCGGGCGGACGTTCCGGCCACCCTTGGACGGATCGTCTCGATGTCTTCGTCAGTAAGCTCGGTGGGCTTGGTGGGTTCCATCCCGACACCTCCTCTGACTCGGGGGGTCCGCGGCGTTCCTGCCAAGGTCGTCCAGCGGCCCCAACATGATGAGAGCTTCATTCCCGCCGGCCAGGCCTCCAACCCGCAGGCGGTCTCGACCAGATACAAGACCAAGCGTGGGGAGGGTGCAACTCATTTGCCAGCCCGTACCGGTTGCAGTTCGCTACTCTGTCGCCACTTAGACCGCAAAAGTCGATTCAGCGGTCTTGGTGCTCTGCTTTCTCCCCATCTTGTTTCCGTTCGCTGAACGATGCCATCGGGATGCTGCGGCGGTGAACATAGCGATTGCAGGTTCACGTCTTGATCCCCGAACCATTATTGGGAGGCCTAACGCTGGGGGTCGAGCGTCGTTCGCAGCAGGCGACTCGATCACCGGCGCCGCTTACCGCGAGCCGCTCACATCACACGCGCATGGGCCCGGACGGCGCCGGAGCAAAGTCGCTCATCGGTCGAGAGCGCGTGCGCTCAGGCCTGCGGCGAAGGAGTCGACGCCCGGCGTCGACGTGCGGCCGCGGCCGCCCGGACCTCCTCAAGCGGAAGCCGCGCCTGCTCGCACAACGTGGCGAGGTCGAAGTAGATCGTCTCGCCGGCCATGAGCCCCTGGCTGAACGGGACGACGTTGGCGAACGGCACGGCGAAAGTGCCCCTGCCCGGAGCGATCCCCAGCCAATCCCCCCGACTGGTCCCACGGAGGGTCCCCCATACAGCGATGACGTCGTCGCCAACGGCCATGCCCTCGTCCTCCGGCGCCAGATCCGGGAAAGCCGTGAAGAACTGCAGCTCGTAGGCTGCTCGGACCGCGTCCCGCCCCTCGCTCCGGAGCCCGAGTGGCACCGTCTCGAGGAAGGGGTCCGCGACGAAGGTCTCGAGGATGGCGTCGATGTCGCGCGCCGCTTCCGCTCTTCGGTGAGCCTCGAAGAGACGAAGCATTTCGTTTCGGTCCATGGGTCATTCTCCTTCCATCCGCACACCGGTCGCGAGCTCGCTCATGCTACCGTGGCTAAGAAGCCGTTTCTAAATGAAAGACGCGGCCAGCCGGCTGAGGAGACCTGGATCCTGTCCTTTGCGACAGCCCTCGGCCTCTTGCCCGGCCGATCAAGGCCCAAACCGCGGACCTTTACTGGAACTGCCCGCATGGGAAGTCCCGCGAAAGTGGTAGTCATGCCCTTGACAGGCGAGAAGAAGCATCAAGAGGTGGGCACGGTCCGCGAGCCGAGGGTGGGGATCAAGCTTTCCCAAGGAACGAACGGAGGATGGTGGCGACGGCCTTCGGCTGGTCAAGCTATGGCATGTGGCCGGCGTCGTCGATGATGGTGAGCGTGGCCTCGGGCATGCGCCGACTGAACTCTGCCCCGATCGAAGGTCGAAGCCTGGCCGTCCTGGTCGCCCCACAAGAACAAGGTAGGGACCTGGAGCTGAACGATGTCCTCGCCCATCCACAGTCCTCGGCGCAGCCCGCGCAGCGATGTGACCGCGTGCAGCATGGTGCGCGAGGTGAGCGCGGTTCCCGGGAGCGCTCTTCCAATCCATCGTGGCCTCAGACTCATCCCCGTATCGTGGAGCCGGGCCCTCGCTTCACCGACCGAACTTTGCTTCCTGGGGGCGAGCGGGTCACCCTCAGTCTCGCCGGGGCTCCCCATACCGGCACAGAGGCGGCGCTGGGTACTCGTCGCGCCCCATCAGGACCGCGATGCCGCCGTGGGCCAAGGCTTACTCGGTCAGCCTGCGACCCGGTGCCGCCCTTACCCTCCGACAGCTCCTGGACCACACCAGCGGATTACCGAACTACTTTTTGCAGCCCTCGATCCTGGACGCGGTATGGCACGGGGGCGGTCGGCGGCGGTTCACACCTCTCGATCTCGTGAACCTGGCGGTGGCCAGAGAGCCGCGTCGTCGCCGCCAGGGACAGCCCGCACGTACACCGACACCGGGTTCGTGCTCGCCGGCCTCATCATCGAATCGCTCGCCCGCCGGCCGCTCCACGAGGCGTAACGCGATCTGGTGCTCGACCCGGCCGGCATGGCTGACACATGGCTGGAGAGCAGCGGTGAGGCACCCCGCCGCCGCGATATCGCGTCCCACGACCTCGACGGGCAGGACATCACCGACATGGATCCGACGGTCGATTGGGCCGGCGGTGGGCTGGTGAGCAACGCAGCGGACCTCGCCGCGTTTCTCCGAGCGCTCACTCGGGGCCAGCTGGTAAGCACCCGTTCTTGGAACGAGATGACTCGATGGCAACCCGGTCCAGAGGGCTATTAGGACGACTTCGGCCTTGGACTCGGTCGTCACCGCTTCCCGGCGGCCCAGGTCGTCGGCCACCACGGGATCTGGGGCGCATTTGCGTTCTGGTCTCCCGAGCTCGACACCATCGTCACCGGCACCGTGAACACGGGGAAGGTGGACCGTCGCCCACTGCTCGGTGCCGTCGTGCGGGCGCTCACCGACTGAACACGCCGGCGCAGCGGCCACCCGGTCGTAGAGGGCTCGTTCGTAGGACACAAAGGGCGTCACTCGGCATGGTCTGGCACGGCTTCGAAAAGCTTCACGGGGCGGGCGATGCCTTTCAGCTCGAACTCGCCCACCTCGACCACCTGGAAACCCTTCGGCGAGACGCTGCGGACGAGGTCCTCGCCGACGAATACCTGCCCGGCCCCGGCTTGCGACGCGATCCGGGCGGCGATGTTCACCGTCCGGCCGAAGTAATCGCCCTCGTCGTAGATCATCGGTCCCGCGTTCACGCCGATGTGGGCTGGTGGGAGGCCGCGCGGGCGGACACCCTCGACGATCTCGAGGGATGCTCTGACCGCGTCGGCCGGATCGCGGAAGTGGAAGTGGACCCCATCGCCGAGCATCTTCACCACCTCGCCCCGGTGCTGCGCCGCACTCTCGCTCACAAGCTGCGCAAGCGTCTGCGAAACCTCGGCTGCCACCTCGTCCCCGGCCTCCTCGAGCGCCGTCTCAACGTGCTCGAACTGGTGCTCAGTGAAGAAGGCCTCGGCGTGACGCCGAAACAACCAGCCCAGCATCTGCTCGCCCGAGTGGCCCATCCGGACCCCGACCTCGCGGAGGGCGGCTTCGAACGCCTCGTTGTCGCGGAGGCCGCGGCGTCGGAACGGCTGTTCGATCGTGTGGTGGAAATAGTGGGTCTGGAACTGAGCCACGCGCCGCGCACTGTCGCCCCAAATGCGCACGGCACGGAGCACATCGCCCTCGCCAACCCCAGCTCCAAAGAGGACGGGAATGGCCTTGATCACTGGGAGATCTTCCTCTCGCACGCATTCGTCGGAACGCGGGCGCGGCAGACCGAACGCTACATAGAACCTCTGCAACGTCTCGAAGGGAATCCCCATGTTTTCGCTGAGCTGCGCGAACGTTTGATCCAGCCGAGGGAAGCGCCGCACTGCGCTCTCGATGTAACCCAGCGTCAGATGTCCGGACGCCAACGCCTGGGCGAGCCCGTTCGCTTCTATCCCCTTTGCTTCCAGTTCCAGGACGACCCGCGCTCGCATGACGTCGCGACGGGGGAACGTCCCGCGCTCTGGCTCAAGGACCCCGAGGTCCGCGAGCTCTCGGACGCGGTCGACGTTCGTTCCCGCCCGCTCGGCGAGTTCGTCCTCGGTTAGCCGGTCGCGCTCCATGCACGACGTGGGGTCAAGCGACGTACGAGATCGGATCGGCCACAAACGCATCGTGGCAGGCTTGAGAACAGAAGTAGTACGTCTTTCCCTCGTACTCGGCCGTCGACGCCGCATCGTCTGTATCGACCCGCATCCCGCAGACGGGATCTGTGGCCATCGCCATGGCATCCTCCTTCGCCGGAACCCTCGATCCTCTTAGCGTGCATCCCCGCGTTTGGGCGAGCCTACGCTCCTCCCAACGTCGTCGCTGTCCTTAGTGGAGTCGGGGGTCCCGGCCCATCAGAGCGAACTCTCAAATGGCTGGGCTGGACCTTGCCATCAGCAAGTTCGTCCTGCACCGTATCGTCTCCCAAGAACGTGGCGATCCGCTCCGCCAGGTACTCCGCGTCGTCGTTGACGAACCCGAGAAGAGCCGAGCCGCGCGTGTGCTGCCAGGACAGGCCGAGGAAGTACAGCCCGGAAACGCCTGTGACGCCCCGCCAGTGGATAACGTGGCCGTCGTTCAACACACCCGGGAGCTTGACCCATGAGAAGTCGGATCGGAAGCCTGTCGCCCAGATCACGACGCCGACGTCGATGGAGCTACGTCCGCGAACTTGAGCGTGCGCCCACTCGCCTCCACCAGCCGCGGCCGGAACCTTACGCCGGCCCGCCGCAGCTTGCGCCGGCTGGTCCCGACGACGAGATCCCGGGCTTGGGCGCGACGACCGATTCGGGAATCGACGGTCTTTGCCAGAAGGCCGAGCCACGTGAGCCACCAGAACAGATCCTTGCCGAGCAAACGCTGCGGCACCATGGGGAGCTTGGTCCCGACTGAGAGGTCGACTTCTCGCGTCGTGGCCAGCTCCCGCGCGATCTGCAACCCGGAGTTGGCCCCGCCGACCACCAGCACCGGGCCTTCCGGCAGGGCTTGCGGGTTGTGGTACGCGGCCGTGTGCAATTGGGTAACGGACCCGTCCAGCGATCGGGCCGCCGGTGGGATGAACGCGACCTGGAACGGCCCGGTCGCCACCACTACCTGCCGGGCGCACTGCTTCGCTTACCGATCAGGCGGTTGGATACGGAAACCGCACCCGGTAAGCGCCCCGCATTGACAAGGCCCCGGGTGACGCGGGTTCAAATCGCGGTCTTCGCCATGCGTGTTCGCGTGCCCAGAGAACGATCACGGCGCGCGGGCGAAGACTCGCCTCGAGGTACGCTGGCCCGGCGTGGGATTGCGAGGAGGACTCGAACCTCCGACCGGCGGATTATGAGTGACCCCGTTCTTGCTACCAGCGGAAATAGGCGGGAAAGGGCCTCTGGCCTGCAGTTTTGGCCCCGGTTGCCTCGGGTCATTTCCGGTCGTTTCCCGTGCACTCGCGGCCCCAATGCGGCCCCAGCTCGATCTGTTGGACCCTCCCAATCTCTACGGACTCGCCCCCCCTGGGGCCCAGAGGTGGGTTCGAGTCCTGCCGGGCACACGACCTGACGGGCCCCGAACCTTCCCGCCCCTCATGATGAACATGCGGTCCGACTCCAGCTCGAGCCTGATGCAGCAAGAATCCCGAAACCGCGTGTGGTCAGTACACCCTCTCCTCCAACTGCTCGGCGATCCGCGCTTGCGGGTCGGAGATGATCGCGCGCGCCGGCCCTGCCCAGACCGCCCGCATGGCCTCCAGCAGGGCTCGAGCCTGCTCCGCAGTGTCGAACTCAAGGTCGATCATCACGTAGTTGGGATCGTCGATCGGGCGCAGTACCCGGTAGCGACGAACCCCCGACCTCTCCCGACCGACGGGGTCGCTATCGAAGGCCTGCTTCCAGGCGCTGAAGTCACCGACTGAGTGTTCGATCCTGAGAATGGACACCGTTCCTCGTCTCGACTGCTGCTCCAACGTGAGCGGCTCCTGCCCCTCCTCGGCCTTCTCGGCGGTCCTCCTCCGTCGCTAAAGCAATACTGTATCCATTCAAGTGGTACTGCAGCAGAATGTCGAGGACCGTCAAACGCCGCCCCTACGGCTCTCCACGACGCCGCGAGCAAGCCCGCGCCACCCGGGAGGCGGTCCTGGACGCGGCCGGGGACCTCTTCATCGGACAGGGGTACGCGGCCACCACGATCGATCAGATCGCCGCTCGCGCCATGGTCTCGCCGGAGACCGTGTACGCAGCGTTCAAGAACAAGCGAACGATCCTCTCTCGATTGATGGACGTGTCGATCGCGGGAGACGACGCGCCAGTGCCCATCCTCGAGCGGAGTTGGGTTCAGGAGATGCGGGGCGAGCCAGATCCTCGACAGCGTCTGAAGATCCTGGCGAGGAACGGGAGGTTGATGCTCGAGCGCTGGACGCCCATCTATGACGTGCTCAGGGGCGCGGCGGCTGCCGACCCGGAGATCGCCTCGCTCTGGGAGCTCAACAAGCGACAGCGATTCGAGGGCCAGCGTGCGCTGCTCCGCATCCTCATCGAGGATCGTCCTTTGCGCGAAGGCCTGTCGCCGAGCGCGGCCACGGATGTTCTCTTCGCGATCGGTAGCCCGGAGACGTACCGGCTCCTCATCACCGACAGGGGCTGGTCGGCAGATCGATTCGAACGCTGGTACTTCGATGCGCTGGCACGGCTGCTACTTGCGTAGAGAACCGTGTCGATATCCGCTCCGCCGGAGCTTGCTGTGAACCGGAGCAAGCACGAGCGTCGAGCCCTCTACCAGCGGGTTTGGGTTCGTATTGTGTAAGGTCAAGTGCACGACCCTGACGGTGTTCAAACCTTGCCCTGCTGGTCGGGCGCGTCCGCGATCACGGGCCCGATTGGGACTCGGAAGAACCCCGCACCGCCCTGCGGTGTCCACCCTGACTTCATCGACCAGGGCCGCAGGAGCGCCTTCTTCGCATCGGGCGGGCCTCCGGCGACGGTCTCGGCCAAGCGATGGCGACCCTTGTCGAGACTCGCCGGACTGATAGTCGGCGCCTCGGCGCCGAGCACTGCTTCGAGGTCGGCCGCCTATCGCTGGCGCCTCGTTCCCGCGACCATTTCATCAAGGATGGTCGCCACGAGGGACCTCGGTCCAAGCCAGCTCCTGAAGCCGTCCCTGCCTGCCTCCGTCAGGTGAACGACCCGGTCGCGCGAGATCGCCCATCCGCGGTCGCGGGTCGCGCCGCAGATCGCCGCGCCGACCGCTCCTCCGAGATGCGGCTTGCGTTCCGTCCAGTCGGTACAGGCGCGAGCGAGAGCCCTCCTACCCGCTCGCATGGCGTTCACGTCCACGCCGAGGTCGCCCAGGAGCCGCTCTCCGCCTCTCGTGACCTCGTAGAGCAACGGTTCGCTGACTATCAGAGCCCGTCGCCGGACCATCTCGGCGAGCAGAGCCACTCCGAACCGTCCAGCGAGGTGGTCGTAGCAGGTTCGCGCCACGGCCAACTTCGAAGCGGCGATGCTCTGCCGCAGGGACCGCACCGGACTCGGAGGGGCAATGGCCGCAAGTGATTCGAGCGCCGTGGCCACGTCCGGTCCGGCGAGCGAGATGAACCGGGCCCGCCCCTGGCGGGCCGATCGCAGGAGTCCCGCTTCCTCGAGCCTGCGCACGTGTTCGCTTGCTGTGGGGAGGCTCACTCCGGCGAGCCTTGCCAGCTCGGAGAGCGACAGCGAGTCGGCTTCGGTCAGCGCCAGCAGCATCGTGCCCCTGCTCGGGTCACCGATCAGCGAGGCGACCGAGGCCACGTCGGCATCGTATCTGGCTCCTGTCATGACCCCATCATTGCACAGCGACACTTCGGCGGTGGCCGAATGCTTACGGCGGTACGGTCAGGGTGATGGCAGCTTGGAGTCGCCTCCCCGAGGGTTCCAAGCCAATCGGAGGCGGGCCTGCACCTCGCGGCTGGAGCGGTCGGGCGTTCGGCTCGCTGCGGGTGCCGAACTACCGGTTGTACGCCGGTGCCCAGCTGGTGTCGGTGACCGGGACGTGGATGCAAATCGTGGCCGAGAACTGGCTGGTGATTCGACTCACCGGCTCCGGCCTCGCCCTCGGCATCACGACGGCCCTGCAGTTCATGCCGCTCGCCCTGGCGCTCCGTACGGCGGCTTGCTGGTCGATCGGATGAACAAACGCCGTCTGATCGCGGGGACTCAGACATGCGCCGGTCTTCTGGCCCTGACGACCGGGCTGCTCACCCTTTTCGGTCTGATCCGCATCTGGATGGTGTTCGTCGCAGCATTGGGCCTCGGCTTCGTCAACGCCGTGGACGATCCTGCTCACCAGGCGTTCACCCAGGAGATGGTGGGCCCCGGGCAGGTGGCGAATGCCGTGGCCCTGAACGACAGCATCTCGATGGGCTCGCGAGCATTCGGGCCGGCGCTCGCCGGCATCTTGATCGCCACCACCGGCCTCGGCTGGGCCTTCATGGCCAACGCGCTTACGTACGCCCTGGTGGTGCTCGCCCTCGTGCTGATGAGACCGGATCAGCTCCTCAGATCGGACCCGATCCCACGGCGACCCGGCCAGATCCGGGAGGGCCTGCGCTATGCGGTCACGCGAGGCTCGATCAGGACCGTTCTGGTGATCCTGGCCATCGTAGCCACCTTCGGGTTCAACTTTCAGGTACTGCACTCGCTCCTCGTGGCCAAGACGTTCCGGCTCGGCGCGGAGAGCTACGGCTTCCTGATGTCCTCGATGGGTGGCGGGTCCATGCTCGGCTCTCTGATCGTCGCGGGGGCTCCGAATCCCACCGTCCGTCGCGTGCGCCTGCTCGCGGTGGCCTTCGGGGTGAGCTGGGCAGCCATGGGATTTGTCCCGACGGTCGCAGTCGCCTTCGGCGCCGCAGCCCTCATGGGCGCGGCGGCAAGCATGTTCCTCTCGTCCTGCGCCGGGTCGCTGCAACTGGCCAGCGACTTGCCCTTCCGTGGTCGGGTGATGGCGCTTTACACCGTGGCCTTCCTGGGTACCGCGCCGCTCGGCGGCCCGAGCATGGGGTATGTCGCACAGGCCTTCGGTCCGCGTGGGGCCTTCGTGCTGGGAGGCACCGTGTGCATACTGGCGCCTCTCGTCGGCGGTGTGTTGAACCGCAGGCCTGGACACTGCCGGAAAACTGACGGAACCGCCACCTCGACACCCTCTCCCAGCCGGTGACTCGATATAGGCCCCGCCTTCCGGTACCCGGCTCGCCGCATCTTGCCGTGAACCGATGCAAGCTCAAGCGTCGGGCCTTCTACCAGCGGGTTTGGGTTCGTATGTGTAAAAGCCAAGTGCGCGACCCTGACGGTGCGCGGATCTCGTCGCAGAGACCCCGATGCCGAGCTTGGCGAGCTCGCCCCAGATCCTGATGCAGCCCCACCGGGGGTTTTCCCGGCCCATCTGCAGGATGAGCTCTCGAACCGCATCTGGGATCGGGGGCCTGCCT
>WNGE01001247.1_pt1 | contig 43134 bp, 39 predicted proteins | sample 5400651 | NCBI WGS metagenome assembly WNGE01 (sample SAMN13153370, study PRJNA577476) | soil metagenome | isolation source: 60 cm soil or saprolite under grassland replicate 2 | place: USA:California | collected 2016-06-15 | reverse complement strand
ATCGGCCCGACGTTGGCGGTTAGCTGACGGATGCCTCGCGGACCTGATCTGGCTTGATACGGGCTGCAGCCTGGCTTCCTCATGTGGCGTGGGTAGTGCCGGTGGTGCTCGGCACCGCATGGAGAGTGGGCTTTGCCCCTGTGGGGTAAAGAAACTCTGTTCAGGCCGCCAGCGTGCGGGTGGTGGTTGTTCGGTTGCGCCGACGCCGCGAGGTTGACGAATGCTGGGAACCTTCCGAGAGGACTCGACGTGTGGTTGCCCGGACGCCGGCGCCGCGATTGGCTTTGACCTCCTCGCAAGAAACAGTGGAGCGTGGGGACACGAGCCGGCCTGCCCTCGGCGGTCCGTCGCGAGCATGCGATCGATGCGATGGCCGCAGGGGCACGGTCCTCGCGTCGCACGGAGAATGCTGCCGTGGCTGCGCATTGCGGTTCCGGGACCGACAGCGGGCGAGAAGCCAACCGGGGCTCGTCAGCGGCGGCCGGGGAGCGATTGTCGTCAGCTTCTACCTCGCGGGCCTCGCCACCCTGCGCGGTCCAGCTCGACGCGGACGCGTCGCCCTCGAGCCCGCCTCCCACCGCAGGACGCAGGCCGCCGTCGAGCATGCTGTGCGCTTGGGCGCGCAGGAACTCAGACCAGCTGGGGCCGATGCGGCGCGGAGCGGGCCCAAGGCCCGAGCTGCGCAACACGGTCGCGATCGTGGTGGCGGAGACGCCGATCCCGAGCTTCAGCAGCTCACCCTGGATGCGCATGTAGCCCCACCTCGGGTTCTCCCGCGCCAGCCGCTTGATCAGGCCGCGCGTCTCGGGCGCAAGCGGGGGACGACCGGGCCTGCAAGGGCGCCGTCGGCGACCTCCCTCAAGCAGTGCCCGGTGCCAGCGGCAAAGTGTCTGCGGGCCGACTGCGAAACAGGACCAGCGCGCGGGCGGGAGCAGGCGGCTGGCCGCAGCGAGAAACGCCCGGTCGGCGATCGTGTACTGCGGCCGCTTCCCTCCGCGCCTGAGGATCGCCAGCTGGTGGCGCAGCACGACGATCTCAAGCTCCCGCTCGCCGCCGCCGCGTGCGAGCAAGCGAACGAGGCCGCACAGGAGCCGGTACAGCAAACACGTCAGCGCGACGCGCAGTCTGAACCGGCCGCGATCACCAACACCGCCGTCCTGGCTGAATCGAATTTCTTTACCCCACAACCTACTCACCTACGCGACGTTCACGCCGACGGCGCTGATGGCCGAGGTGCGCCGCGAGCACGCCTGGTTCGTGGGGTTCGCAGACCCGCTCGGCAAGCCCGACGACCGCCCCGATCAGCCTCTCCCCCTCGAGCAGGGCGATGTCGTTATGCTCGGCGCCCGCAATCTCCACGACACGCGTCTCCCCGGCAGCCGCTGCGGCGACCGCGCGGCTTTGCTCGGGCGGCACGATCGAGTCGCGGGAGCCGTACACAACCGTCGTCGGCACGTTGACGCTCGCGAGCTGGTCGGCGAGCGGGTAGCGGTCGCGAAGCAGGGTCCTGACGGGCAGGAATGGATAGTGGACCCGTCCCACCGACGCGAGGTCGACAAACGGCGAGCGAAGTACAAGTCCGGCCGGCGGGTGCTGGGTCGCGAGCTCGGTCACCACCGCCGAGCCAAGGCTCTCGCCGTAGTACAGGAGGCGCGCCGGCGCTACCCCGGCCTCTTCGATCAGAAACCGGTGGGCCGCGCGCACATCGCGGGCGAGCCCCTGCTCGCTTGGTCGCCCCGGGTTGCCACCGTAGCCGCGGTAGTCGAACAGCAACACCGCCAGACCCGCGCTCGCCAGTGCGCGCGCCAACGGCGCCCGCAACGACCGGTTGCCGGCGTTTCCATTTGCCACCAGCACCGCCACGCCACGGTCAGGCGCGCCGGGCTCGACCAGCCACGCACCCAGCGCCAAGCCGTCGACGGTCCGCAGCGTCACCTCCCGCGCGCCGGCGACCACCGCCGCCGCCCGTGGCACCTGCGCCGGAAAGGGAAAGTAGATCAGGCGGCGCTGGAGTCCGACGAGCACGCTTCGATCAACCCATCAGTCTGCCGCAGCCCAGACGTCGCGAGCGCCAGAACCCTGATCGCCTCCTGCGAATGCGCTGACTTGCAGGGAAACCGAGTTCTCGGCACCCACAGGGATCCAAGGGACGAGACGCATGCGCTGATTGTGCCCGGCCGATCGAGTGGGGAAAGCGGAGATCGGCCGACCATTCGCTGTGCCTCTTCCGCCAAACAGCGACGGCGGCCCAGCTTGACACGACGTAAACGAGTCTCGTCAGGATCTCGAAGCGATCATCCTGCTTCGCCTTCTTCGTACTCGCCGAGCAGGTCGTCTTCTGCGCAGTCGGGACAGAGAAGCATTCCCGCGGCCGTCTCGTCAAGCTCGCCGCTGACCGCGAGGTCGCCGAAGTTCCAACGAGCGAGTTCGGCGGCATCGCTCGGCAGTGGACGACCGCACTGAGCACAGCCGAGACTCGACATCGCGTGATGGATTATCTCGGTTCGCCGCACCGAACTGCGGTACCGCCTCCGCTGCGGCGGCCACGCCAAGTGATAAGGAGAGACGACAAGTAATAAGGAGCGGGCGAATCAGCCCGCTTTCCACGCCTAGAGAGCCCGCCCGACGGCCTCGAGGCTGGCCAGGTTGTGTCCGCTCAGGAAGCTGTCGACGTACGGGAGTGCGGCGTGCATGCCGCGGGCAAGCGGCTCGTAGGCCGGATCTTCTTTTAGCGGGTTCAGCCACATGACGCGGTAGGCGAGACGGGAGAGGCGGATCATCTGTTCGCGCAGCACCTCTGGCTCGCCGACGTCGAGGCCGTCCGAGCAGATCACCACCAAGGCGCCCCGTGGGGCGCCGGTTCGTAGGAGCGCCGCCACCGATTCGCCGATGCGCGTGCCGCCGTTCCAGTCGACGACCTCCTCGGCGGCTCGTCGGAGAGCCTCGTCCGTGTCTACGCGAGACAAAGCACGCGTGACGTTCGTGAGCCGCGTGCCGAAGCAGTACGCCTCCCAGCGCGTGTCCGCGCGCAGCGCGGCATGGGCAAACAGGACAAGCGCGCGCGAGTAGTCTGCCATCGAGCCGGAGACGTCGAGCAGCAGGACGAGTCGCCGTCGCCGCCTGCGGCGCGCACGCCAGGCACGCTCGAGCGGCTCGCCGCCCGTGCGGAACGATCCGCGCAGCGTCCGGCGCAGGTCCGGCATGCCGGCGCGCGCAGGCTGGCGGCGCCGCGTGCGGCGCGTCGGCACCATCAGCGGCAGGCGCTTCATCAGCCCCGCGACCTCGGACAGTTCGTCCTCGGTCAGTCGCGCGAAGCTCTTCGTCCGCAGCAACTCCTGCGGGCTCGCGAGGGCGGCTTCCTCCTGGACGACGTCGACGTGCACGCGCCGGGGCTTCTGCTCGAACGCCCCTCGAAACACTCGGTCGTAGACGGCGATCTCCTCCGGACGTGAGACGAGCGTCAGCCGTCCCGCCCAGTAGAGGTCGGTCGGCGCCAGGGTCGCTGCGGCGCGGCAGAAGTCTGTGACGCGGCCTGGGCCGATGGGGAGTCCTTCGTCTCGCAGCGTGCGCGCGAACGTGACGAGCCGGGCGACCTCGTTAGCCATGGAAGAGCTCGGTCTCGGCCCGGCGGAGGTCGTCGTGGTTCTTGATCACCCAGCCGAGCGTTTCGCGCGCCCCGTCTCCGTCTGCGGTGTCCACGCCCAGCAGCGACAACGCTTGCGCCCAGTCGATCGCCTCTGCGATGCCGGGCGGTTTGATCAGCTCGAGGGAGCGGATGCGCGCGACCGTTTCGGCAACTGACCGTGCGAGCGCATCCGAGACCTCGGGCGCGCGCAGGCGCACGATCGCCACCTCGCGCTCGAGCGAGGGGAAGTCGATCCAGTGGTAGAGACAGCGGCGCTTGAGCGCGTCGTGCAGCTCACGCGTGCGGTTGGACGTGACCACGACGACGGGAGGCTCAGCTGCGGCGATCGTCCCGAGCTCGGGCACGGTCACGCTGAAGTCGGAGAGCAGCTCGAGCAGGAACGCCTCGAACTCGTCGTCGGCGCGGTCGAGTTCGTCGATCAGCAGCACGGCGCCCGAGCCGGCGCGCAGCGCACGCAACAAGGGACGCTCGAGCAGGAAGTCCGGCCCGTACAGCTCCGAAACGTGCTCTTGCACTTCGCCGGCCTGCAGAGCACGGGCGTACAGGAGCTGCCGCGCGTAGTCCCACTCGTAGAGCGCCTGCGCTGAGTCGATGCCTTCGTAGCATTGCAGCCTGATCAACATGGCGCCGAGCAGTCGCGCCAGCGTCTTGCCGACCTCGGTCTTTCCGACGCCCGCCTCGCCCTCGAGCAGCAGAGGCCGCCGCATCGCGAGCGCGAGGAACACTGCCGTCGCGAGCCCGCGGTCGGCGAGGTACGAATCGGACGCGAGGGCCCGCTCTACGTCCTCCACAGAACCGAACGGCACGCCGCCATCGTAGGACGTGGAAATGGAGTGGGGGTAGGCGTATCCTCGCCCGCAGGGACAGCATCGATCGGGGCGGGACGAAGGGAGGCGGTCTTTCCGTGTATCCCGCGAGTTTCGAGTATTTCGCGCCCACGACGCTCGAGGAGGCGCTCGAGATCCTCGGGCGCTACGACGAGGGCGAGGCGAAGATCCTCGCCGGCGGACAGAGTCTCATCCCGCTGATGAAGCTCCGCTTCGCGGCGCCGCGGGCGCTCGTGGACATCAACGGCGTGTCCGAGTTGGGCACGCTGACCGAGGAGAGCGGCGGGCTGCGGATCGGCGCGCTGACCCGGCACAAGGCGTGCGAACGCTCCGAGCTATTGCGCGGCCGCTACGGCGCGCTCGGCGACGCCGCGCCGCAGATCTCCGACCCGATCGTCCGCAACCTCGGCACGGTGTGCGGCTCGATCGCGCACGCGGATCCGCAGGGTGACTGGGGCTCCGTGATGCTGGCGGTCGGCGCCGACGTCGAGGCGCGCGGGCCGGACGGAACGCGGACGATTCCGATCGAGGAGTTCTTCAAGGGTCCGTTCACGACCGCGCTGGCGCCGAACGAGGTGATCACAGCGGTACGCGTGCGGGATTCGGGGCCCCGTGCAGGGGGGACGTACCTGAAGCTGGAACGCAAGGTCGGTGACTTCGCCACCGTCGGCGTCGCGGCGCACGTTTCGTTCGCGAACGGCGCGGTTGACCGTGCCGGGATCGGCCTCACCGGGGTCGGCGCGACGAACGTCAAGGCGGTCGCGGCGGAAGACGTGCTCGCCGGATCGACGCTGGACGACGACACGATCCATGAGGCATCGCGGCTGGCGGCTGAGGCTGCCGAACCGATCGCCGACCTGCGGGGAACCGCAGAATACAAACGGAACGTCGTGCGCGTATACACCGAGCGGGGCCTGCGCAAGGCGGCCGAAGGGAGGAGCGGTGACTGAGGTCATGGCGCCGCGTGAAGGCGCGATCATGCGTCACGTCACGGCTTCCGTGAACGGGACGCCGCGCTCCGCGGAGATCGAGACGAGGTTGCTGCTCGTGCACTTCCTGCGCGAGACGCTCGGCCTCACCGGAACGCACGTCGGCTGCGACACAACGAGCTGCGGCGCGTGCACGGTGCTGCTCGACGACGTCCCGGTGAAGTCGTGCACGGTCTTCGCCGTCCAGGCCGACGGGCGCGACGTCACCACGGTCGAAGGGCTCGAGTCCGCCGACGGGCTGCATCCGATCCAGGAGGCGTTCCACGAGGAGCACGGCCTGCAGTGCGGCTACTGCACCCCCGGGATGATGCTGGCGGCGATCGCGCTCTTGCGCGAAAACCCGAACCCGACCGACGAGGAGATCCGCTGGGCGCTGTCCGGCAACGTCTGCCGCTGCACCGGGTACCAGAACATCATCAAGGCGGTGCACAACGCGGCCGCCAAGCTCGCGTCAGAGGGGAGGTAGCGATGGCGACCAAAGAGATCCGCGGCATCGGCCATTCCGTCGAGCGGAAGGAGGACGACCGCTTCATCCGCGGCAAGGGCACCTACGTCGACGACATCGCGCTGCCCGGGATGCTGCACATGGAGCTCCTGCGCAGCCCGTTCGCGCACGCGCGGATCCGCTCGATCGACACCTCCCGCGCCGCGGCGCTGCCGGGCGTGGTCGCCGTCGTCACGGGCGAGCTGATGGCAGAGCACAATCTTGCCTGGATGCCGACGCTGTCGGGCGACACGCAGGCCGTGCTCGCGACCGACAAGGTCCGCTTCCAGGGCCAGGAGGTGGCCGCGGTGGTCGCCGAGACCGCGTACATCGCGAAGGATGCGCTCGAGCTGATCGACGTCGACTACGAGCCGCTGCGGGCGGTGACAACGCCTCAGCAGGCGCTCGAGGCGGACGCGCCGGTCATCCGCGACGAGAAGGAGGGCCAGACCGACAACCGCATCTACCAATGGGAAGCAGGGGACAGGGAGGCGACCGACCGCGCGTTCGCAGAGGCGGATAAGGTCGTCTCGCTCGACACGTTCTACCCGCGCTGCCATCCGTCGCCGCTCGAGTGCTGCGGCTGCGTCGCGGACGTCAACCCGGCGACCGGCAAGGCAACGATCTACATGACGTCGCAAGCGCCGCACGCGCACCGGACGCTGTTTGCCCTCGTCGCCGGCCTGCCCGAGCAGAAGATCCGCATCGTCTCGCCGGACATCGGCGGCGGCTTCGGAAACAAGGTGCCGATCTACCCCGGCTACGTCGTCGCGACGGCGGCGTCCCTGCTGCTCGGCAAACCGGTGAAGTGGATCGAGGACCGCACCGGCAACCTCATCTCGACCGGGTATGCACGCGACTACCACATGCACGGCGAGCTCGCGCTCAAAGGCGACAAGATCACCGCTCTGCGGACGACGCTGCTCTCCGACAACGGCGCCTTCTACGCCGACGCGCAGCCGTCGAAGTTCCGCGCCGGTCTCTTCCACATCGTCACCGGCTCGTACGACATCCCGGCCGCACATGTCGTTGCGGAGGGGGCGTACACGAACAAGGCGCCGGGCGGCGTCGCGTACCGCTGCTCGTTCCGCGTCACGGAGGCGTCGTACCTGATCGAGCGGCTCGTGCAGACGGCCGCGTACGAGCTCGGCGTCGACCCGGCGGAGTTCCGGCTGCAGAACTTCATCCAGCCGGAGCAGTTCCCGTACGAGTCCGCGACGGGCTTCCTCTACGACTCGGGCGACTATCCGAAGGCGATGAAGCTCGCGCTCGAGAAGCTCGGCTACGACGAGCTGCGGCGCGAGCAGGCGGAGGCGCGCAAGGAAGGGAGGCTGATCGGGATCGGCCTGGCGTCGTTCACCGAGGTCGTCGGCGCAGGACCTGGCAAGCATTACGACATCGCAGGGCTGCGCATGTTCGACTCGGCGGAGCTACGCGTCCATCCAACCGGGAAGGCCGTGCTCAAGCTCGGCGTGCGCTCGCAGGGTCAGGGGCACGAGACGACATTCGCGCAGATCGTCGCGAGCGAGCTGGGGATACCACCCGAGGACGTCGAGGTGCAGGAAGGGGATACGGACCACACGCCGTACGGTCTCGGCACCTATGCGAGCCGCTCGACTCCGGTGGCCGGCGCCGCGACCGCCGTGATCTCGCGCAAGCTGCGCGACAAGGCGCGCACGATCGCCGCGCACTTGCTCGAGACGGCGGAGGACGACCTCGATTGGGAGAACGGCGCCTTCCACGTGAAAGGCGCGTCTGAGCGGGCGAAGACAATCCAGGACATCGCGTTCGCCGCGTACACGGACCTGCCGGACGGGGTCGAGGCGGGGCTCGAGGGCGTCCACTACTACGACCCGCCGAACATGACCTTCCCGTTCGGGACGTACGCGGTCGTCGTCGAGGTCGACCGCGGCACCGGCGAGTGGAAGGTGAAACGCGTTGTTGCGGTCGACGACTGCGGCGTGCGGATCAACCCGATGATCGTCGAGGGACAAATCATGGGCGGCCTCACCGAGGGATTCGGGATCGCCGCAATGGAGCTCATCACCTTCGACGAGGAGGGCAACTGCATCGGATCGAACTTCATGGACTACCTCCTACCGACGTCGTGGGAGACGCCGGAGTTCGAGCTCGGCGAGACGGTGACACCGTCGCCGCACCATCCGATTGGAGCGAAGGGCGTCGGCGAGTCGGCCACCGTCGGATCGCCGGCCGCGTACGTGAATGCCGTCATCGACGCACTCGCGCACGCTGGGGTGCGCAACCTCGAGATGCCGGTCACGTCCGACAAGGTCTGGAGCGCCCTGGTCGAAGCCGGGCTCGCCGAGTGAACATCCTCGTCGAGGCCGGTCGGCTCGTCGCCGAGGGGACGCCGTTCGCGCTCGCGACAGTCGTGAGCGTCGAGCGGCCGTCGTCGGCGCGGCGAGGCGACCGCGCGCTCGTGACGGCGGACGGTACGCTGCATGGTTGGATTGGCGGCGCTTGCACTGAGCCGAGCGTCGTTCGCGAGTCGCTCGAGGCGCTCGCCGGCGGTGAAACGCGACTCGTACGCATCGAGAGCGGCTGCGCCTCGGAGGGCGCCGTCGAGGTGCTGATCGAGCCGCAGCGGCCCGCGTCGCTACTCGCCGTGGTCGGCGATGCGCCCGCCGCCCGGACGTTGCGTGAGCTTGCAGGCGTCCTCGCCTGGCGCACGACCGAGGAGGTCGAGGGCGCGGATGCGGTCGTCGTCGCCACCATGGGCCGAAATGACGAGGAGGCGTTGGAGGCGGCGCTCGCTTCCGGCGCCGGCTATGTCGGCCTTGTCGCGAGCTCGAAGCGCGCGACCGCCGTCCTCAGCGGTCTGCGTCAGCGCGGCCTCGACGAAGAGGCGCTGGCACGTGTGCGCAGCCCAGCCGGACTCGACCTCGGACCGTCAGCACAGGAGGAGATCGCGGTCGCGATCCTGGCCGAGCTCGTCGCCTGGCGCCACACGCGTGGCCTCTCACCGGCCGAGCTCGTCGCGGAGGCAGTCGACCCGATCTGCGGCATGACGGTCGCGGTGGCCGCCGCGCGCGAGACAGTCATACGCGGCGGCGTCACGTACTACTTCTGCGGCCCCAGCTGCCGCCGCCGCTTCGAAGCTGCGCACGTCTGATGCGGCTCGAGAACTCCTTCGAGGTTCCCGCTTCTCCCGAGGCGGCATGGGGCCTCCTGATGGACGTCCCGCGCATCATCCCGTGCATGCCCGGCGCGAAGCTCGACGAGACCGTCGATGACGCGAACTGGAAGGCGACGATGGCGGTGAAGCTCGGCCCGATCTCGCTGAGCTTCCTGACCGACGTGAAGCGTGAGGAGACCGACGAGTCCGCGCACCGGGCGAAGCTGTCGGCGAGAGCCCGCGAGGCGCGTGGTCGCGGCAACGCGCAGGCCACCATCGAGTCCACATTGACCCCGCAGCCCGGCGGCACGCGCGTGGACATCGTCACCGACCTCGCGCTCTCGGGCGCGGTCGCGCAGTACGGCCGAGGCATCGTCGCGGACGTGTCGTCGCAGCTCGTGACGCAGTTCGCCGACTGTCTGAAGGCGCAGCTCATCGCGAGCCCGAAGGAAGCCGCGGTGGCAATCGAGGCGCAGTCGCGTCCCGTGAGTGGGATGCGACTAGGGCTGGGTGCGCTCTGGCGCGCGCTCGGCCGGTTCTTCCGAAGAACCCGGTCTTAGGAGGGCCGCTGTCAGACGGCTGACCGCCTAATGGAACCCCGGCGGCCTCGCCTCGTCACCCTTCGAGTAGTCGCAGACGCCGGTCGGGAAGATCCGCTCGAGCCGGGCGACCTCCGTCTCGCTCGGGTGCCACCAGCCGTAGAGGCCGCGATCAATCGCCGCGGCGACCGGCTGGAGCTTGCACTTGTAGAGCTCCTCGTCGAACGGCCCGCCCGCGACGGTGCGCGAGGTGCCGTGGATCGGGAACAGCGCGGCGCACGGGCCGAGCGGGCCGCCGTCCAGGATCCCGTTCCAGGCGTCGGCGCCAGCGTAGATCTGCGTGCCGTTCGTGGCGAAGCAGCGGTCGACGGCATCCGGCGGCTTGTTCCCGGCGATGCCGAGCTCCGAATGCGCCCGGATGTTCTCGAGCCACTGGTCCATCACTCCCAGAGCCATCGGTGTCTGGTCGAACGCGCGCGCGGGGCGCGCGTCGGTAAACCAGATCACCTGGTTCGAGGCGTCGCCGTCGTGCGCGAGCATCCGCGCCCGCTCGGCGAACGACTGCCGCGCGTTGTGCATGTTCAGCTCGCCGTCGAGGTAGTGGCGCCAGTCGATGATCGGGATGTCGATCTTCCCGTCGAAGACCAGCCCGGAGCGGTAGGCGGCCTGCATCGCCTCGACGCTCCCCTCCGTGCGGGGGGCGATGCCGTTCGCCCCGACTGGATTCATGTTTCGCGCGCTCCAGACGTCGACGTCGGAGAAGCACGCGCTCGTGATGTACGGGCACCCCTCCTGGACCATGTCCTTCGACGCCTTCCACCCGCCGATCGCGGCGTTGAGGTCGAGGAACTCGGCCGGGGTGATGTGCCCGTCGAGTAGCGCCTGCAGACCGTATTGGACGCCGACGTTGTCCCATGTCCGGCGGGCGAAGCCGCTCGCGTCGCGCCCGTAGACGTTTACGGCGTCGTCCCAGTGCGTCCACTCGACCTGAGCCTGCTGCTGGGGCGTGATCCCGGGCACGGTGCCGAACTTCGGGTTCAGGGCCAGCGGTGAGAGGCCGCGCCAGCCCGCGACGCACTCGGTCGAGCCGGGCGCGGCAAGCCACGGCGTCAGTGGTTGGTACGGGTTTGCGAGCGTGTCCGAGCTCGCGAAGCCCTCGAGCCAGGAGCGGTTGCTCCAGACCCGCCACTTCGACGCGGGATTTCCCAGCTGTTGGTCTTCGTTCCCGTCGACCAGGCGATCGCGTAGCCCTTCCCGAGGCCGTACGGATAGCGCGACTCGTCCTGGTTGTTCGAGCCCTGGTAGTGGCCGATCGCGACGCCGCCTCCGAAGTAGAAGATGAGCTTCCGATTCCAGTACGGCAGCGACGAAGGACCGCTCGCGGTCGGGTCGAGGACGGCGATCGTGTAGATGAAGCGATCGATCGTACCGCGCTCCCAGCGGATGACGAAGTCGACGGTCTGCCCGGCGCTCGTTGTCGTCGTGGTCATGTCCGCCGGGCGCGCTGCAGACGGGTCGTACGGCTTCCAGGTGTTGTTCGAGGCGCGGTAGTAGTAGTCGGTACGCGTCGGCAGCGAGCAGTTCGCGTCGAGGAACGGTCCTGTGAGGCCGAAGCCGGCGAGGTTGGACGGCGTCGAGCAAAAGAAGTTCGGCTGCTTCGGGCCCGCGAACATCGGCCCCGTGATCGGGTAGTTCACGAGCGTCAGCGTCGCTCGGTCGTTGGCCGAATTACCCGGACCCGGCACGCTCGCCTGGACGGTGCTCGCGCCGAGCGGCAGGCCCGTCAGTACGCCCTCGAGCGCATGGGGCGCCTGGTCGTCGGGCGCGAACGAGGACGTCACGTCGGCGCCGTTCAGCTCGACCGTCGCGACCGCCAGGGGCACGGATGCTGGAACGACGACGCGGAGGCGCGCGGCGCCGCCACTGACGTACTGCGCCGGGCCCGAAAGCGTCTCGAGCTGGAGCGCACCGTGGTAGCCAGGCGGCGGCCCCTGAGCCGCCTTTGCGCCCGCCGCCGACGGGGCGGCGAGGACGGTGACAACGGCCAGCGCAGCAACGACGGCGACTCGGCGATCCATGGCTCCCCTCCCTGAACCCTTGATGTCTTGCGCTCCTTTACCGCCCCGCAGGTCAGCCGTCAAGGTCTGGGCGCGCCGGGCACGATCTTCGGTGCCGCTGGGGAGACGTTCGCGACCACGTGCCGCTCGAACGGGCCGTGCACGGCTGCCACACCGTCGTGCACATGGCCGCGCTGTACAGCTATGCGGAGTCGGGCGCGGTCTTTGCGCGCGCGCGGCGAGCTGATCGAGTTCGCACGCCGGCAGAGCTACCGGCCACAAATCGAATTTACGCACCCCACACCATCGCGGCCATTCTGACGAGGCGCAGCCGGATGTTTCGTAAGCGAGGCTCGGGGAAGCCGGATCGGAACCCGGAGGAGGGAGCATGCACCGTCATCGGCTTGCCGTCATCGGCGTCATCGCCGTTGCAATAGTTCTCGTCGTCGCCACGGTTGGCCGCGGGAACGGGAACGGCGCGTCGTCCATTCCGCTCGCGCCTCCTTTCAACGCCGCAGACCTGTATGCGCCCGGAGGCGACGACTGGATCACGAACGGCGGCGGCACGACGAACGATCGCTACTCGACGCTGAGCGAAATCAACACGTCGAACGTCGGCAAGCTGAAGCCCGCCTGGAAGATCCACCTCAAGAGCGGTGGCACGCGCGCGTACTCTCAAGAGGCGACGCCGGTCGTCTACAAGGGCGTCATGTATATCTCGACCGGAAACGACGACGTCTTCGCGCTCGACGCAGCCACCGGCAAGCAGCTCTGGGTCTACCACTCGCACATTCCGGTGAAGACGATCACGACCGTGTGCTGCGGATTCAGCAACCGTGGCGTCGCGATCGGCGACGGCAAGGTGTTCATCGCCGAGATTCCCGGCCAGCTCGTTGCTCTGGACCAGCGAACGGGCGGCGTACTGTGGCGCACGTGGAACACGCGGTGGCAAGAGGGCGGGACGATGACGCTCGCACCGCTCTACTTCGACCACAAGGTGATTGTCGGCGTATCCGGCGGCGAGATGGGCGTGCGCGGCGCGGTGACGGCGTTCGACGCGTCGACCGGCGCCCAGCTGTGGCGCTTCTACACCTGCGCCGCCTACGGCGACCTCGGCGGCGGAACGTGGTCCGGCAATGAGTGGCAGCACTGCGGCGCGGCGGTCTGGTCGACTCCCGCTGTCGACGCGAACCGCGGGCTCGTCTACTTCGGCGTTGGGAATCCCGACCCGTGGTCGAGCCGCGGCCCAGGCGACAACCTCTTCACCGACTCGTTCGTCGCGCTCGACGTCAACAGCGGAACGCTGCGCTGGTGGTACCAGACGGTGCATCACGATCTCTGGGACTACGACCTCACGAGTCCGACGGTGCTCTTCGATGTCGCCATCAAGGGCAAGATGCGCCACGGCATCTCGGCGCCGGGAAAGACGGGTTGGCTCTACGAGCTCGACCGAAACAGCGGCCATCCACTGCTCGGCATTCGTGAGAAGAAGGTGCCGCAGGAGAAGTCCCAGAACACCTCGCCGACGCAGCCGTATCCGGTCGGCCAGGCGTTTGCCGACCAGTGTGCGCACAAGGAGGACTACACGAACTCCAAGACCGGCGAGGTGCTGAAGGCACCGAACGGCAAGCCGTACAAGATCGCCTGCATCTTCACGCCATACAGCGACAAGCAATACGTCGTGTACGCGCCGGGAACGGAAGGAGGGTCGGACTGGCAGCCGTCGAGCTACAGCCCGAAGACGCATTACCAGTACATCTGCGGCTACAACGGCAACACCGCACTCGCCGCGTACCCTCCGGGCCAGCTTCCGAAGTGGGTCGCCGGACAGTCGTACTTCGGCTCGCAGTTCGGCTACGGCGTCGTCAAGGGCTTCGGCGACGCAGGCACGCCCGACCAGGGCGCGCACCGAGGCGGCTACCTGAAGGCGATGGACGTCACCACGAACAAGATCGCCTGGACGGTCCGCATGCCGACGTCCGGCGACTGTTACGACGCGCCGTTCTCGACCGCGGGCGGCCTCGTCTTCGTCGGGCACAACAGCACTACGAACCCGACGTACAGCGCCTACGACGCAGCAACGGGGAAGAACCTCTGGAACGACCCCACGGGGGTGAAGGTCGCGTTCAGCGCGCCCGGCATCACCTACACCGCCGGCGGCAAGCAATACGTCGCGGTGTTGCAGGGTGGCGGCGGCGGCAACAGCAACCAACAGCGGCCGACGGGCCATGGGGACATCCTTGAAGCGTGGGCTCTTCCGTAAGGCGACCTGCGCAGCTGCGGCCGGGCTCTTCCTGGCCGCGGCTGCCGCGTTCCTCGCCCCGGCGCACGCCGCGTCGGTTCAGCGCGTCACGGTGAAGATGACGGAATACCGGTTCCGGCTGTCGACGAACACCGTGCACAAAGGGACGATTGTCTTCACAATCGTGAACAAGGGCCAGTTGCCGCACACGTTCGCGATCCAGAAGCTGCAAAAAGTCTCATCGCTCGTGCAGCCGGGACGAAGCACGACGATGCGCGTGACCTTCCGCAAGACGGGGACGTACTACTACCTCTGCACGGTGGGCGCGCACGTGCAGTACGGAATGTTCGGGAACCTACGTGTGAAGTCGTAGCGGGAGGAACGCCGGCCCGCAAAAGCGCGGCGGCGCGCGCCCGGTAGCCGGTCGGCAGCGCCAACATGTGCGGCGATTTCGTTGCGAATCGGGTTTACGCACCCCACAGGAACCAGTCGGAGTCGAGCTCGTCCTGGCCATTCACGATCGGCATGCGCGTACTGCGTCCGCGTCTCGCCTCGAGACCGCCTGTCGACACCTGGTCGAAGAGGTGCGGAAGCGCGGAAGCCATCTCCGGGTCGTCACCTCAAGGCTGAAGTCGGCGCGCCGCCTCCTCGAAGCGCTCGAGCGCCGCGGCGTTCAACTCGACGCCGAGGCCAGGGCGCTGCGGCAGGGTGAGCTGCCCGTCGACCAACTCGAGCTCGTCGGTCACGAGGTCGCGTCGCAGGGCAGACTCCGCTACCTGCTGTGGCAGGTATTCGAAGAACGGCATGTGCCCGGTCACGGCGGCGAGGTGCGCCGTCGCGGCGACCGTGATGCCCGTCTTCCACCCGTGCGGGACGACGAGCCGCTGCCGCTCGGCGGCGAGTTCGCACACGCGCCGCGCCTCGGTGAGTCCGCCGACGCGGCCGACATCGGGCTGCACGACCTGCACGCCGCCGCGGTCCATAAGGTCGAGGAACTCGAACCGAGTCGCGAGCCACTCGCCTGCGGCGACCGGGATCGGCGAGCGTCGCGACAGTTCCGCGTAGCCGTCGAGGTCGTCCGCCCAGAGTGGAGTCTCGACGAAGAAGACGTCGTATTCGGCCCAGCTCTCGACGATCTCGAGCGCGTGGGCGGGCGAGTTCCACGAGTAGGCGACGTCGACCATGATCCCGAAGTCAGGGCCGACTGCCTTCCGCGTGGCCGCGATCGTCTCGACCATGCGTGTGTCCGGCTCGTCGAGCCCGCTGCTCGCGTAGGGCCCGGTCCAGAGGAGCTCGAGCTTCGCCGCGCGGAAGCCGAGAGTCTTGGCCCACGTCGCCTGGTCGACGATCGCCTGCTGGAAGGAGTCCAGGTCCCGGGCTTGCGGGAGCAGGGACGCGTACGGCGTGAGCGACTCGTGCGCGGCCTCGCCGAGCAGCTGCCAGGTCGGCTTGCCCGCCGCCTTGCCGCAGATGTCCCAGAGCGCCATATCCAATGCTCCGAGCGCGTGGACGACTGCGCCGCGCCGGCCGGTCATCGCCGTCCCGACGTACAGCCGGTGCCAGACTGCGACCGGATCGAGCGGATCCAGGCCGACGAGTGTCTCCGCGAGTCCCGCATCCATCGTGTGCATGCCCGGTGCTTCGATGCACGCGCGCGCGACCCACGCGTTGAGATCGGTCTCGCCGATTCCGACGATGCCCTCGTCGGTCGCGATTTCGACGACGATCGTGTCTTGCGCCGAGCTCGTCGCATCGGACTCGAAGCCAGGGTCGAGCAGGACATGGCAGATGACGGCGGTGATCTTCACGCGTCCCTCCGGATGCAGTCGCGGTACAGGGAGTCGAGCGACTCGAGGATGGTGCGAGGCGACTCGGCCGCGACGAGGCCGCGGTTGAGCAGACCGCCGCCTTGGAGTTGGAACGCCGGCCACCAGCGCTCGCGCGGCCGCACCCAGGCCTGCTCGATCGTCGCCGACGTCCCCGAGAAGAACCCGCCCGCGGCGCCGTCGAGCTCCGGGTCGTGCCAGGCGGCGCGGCTGCCGGGCTGGCCGCCGGCGGGGCCGACGAGCGTGCGCTGCGCTTCGGCACCACTCGCAAATGCCGCGAAGGCGGCGGCCTCCTGCGGGTGCGCGCTCGTCGAGGCGACGGCGAGGCCGGCGCCGCCGAGGATCGAGCCGATGGGACCGGAGCCTGCAGACGGCACGTCGAGGAACCGGCACGGCTTCGGCACCCGGTCGGCACGCGCACACGTGGCGAAGCCGAACGCGAGCGGGACGTAGACGAGCTCGTCACCCGCGGTCAGGCGGCTGAGGACGTCGGGCGCCTGCCACTCGAGGGCCGAGGGCGGGCCGAGGCGGTAGAGCTCCAAGAGCAGCTCGATCGCTGCGAGCCCGACCGGCGGGTCAACGAGTCGAGCAGGGTCTTTGGCAGCCGGCGAGCCTGCGTTCGCGCAGACCGTGAGGAACGCGCACATCGCCTGGGTCGGCGCGAGCGGCACGGCCACCCGGCCGGGGCGTCGGCGCGCCAGGTCGCGAACCTCGTCCCAGGTCGCCGGAGCCGGGGCGCCGTCGAGGAGCTCGTCGCGGACGGCAGCGACCTGGCAGGCCGCGTCCGTGGCGAGTCCCCACTGGCAGCCGTGGTAGGAGTAGGACGCGTGGCTCTGTCCGACCGAGTCGGCGGCGAGAGCAGCGAGCTGCTCCGTTGCGAGGAGGTTGTCGAGCGGCGCTAGCGTCCCTGTCGCTTCGGCCGTCCCGCAGAACGGGTGGTCGATCATGAGCAGGTCGTAACGATCCGCGACCTCCTCGAGCGGCTCGTCGCCGAACGCCAGCAGGGAGCGGTTCTCCCAGACGAGCTCGACCTCCGGCCGGAGCCGCTCCCAGGCCTCGCTGCACGCCCGCATCGGCGCGGTGCAACGCTCGTGGTCCCAGCCGAGCGCGCGCAGGCGTATGCGCACGACCAACGCTACCGGGCGGTCACTTGTGCGGATGCGTCGGCTGAGATAGCTTCACGAAGGAGTGGGTAAAAGCGGGGGGCAAACGTTTGCGCATCGGCGAGTCTAAAAACGACCCGAATGCGCGTCAAGCAGCTGCCGACGTCGTCTGGGCCTCCCTCGCCGAACGCGCCTCGCGCCTCTACACCGGCGCGCTGACCGACGTCCTCGACGAGCTCGGCGAGCAGGGCCGCACCCTCCCGCCCGGCCTGTTGCCGCTGCGCGAGGGCATGCGTCTCGCGGGCCCGGCCTTTCCGGTCGAGGGCGTCCCTGCCGTGCAGCTCGACCGGGACGCGTCGATCCGGGGCATCCTCACGATGCTCGGCGAGGCGCCCGCACACCACGTCGTCGTTTACCAGACGCACGACGAGGCGTGTACGTCTGCGCACCTCGGCGAGCTCTCCGTCGTGGCGCTGCGCGCACGCGGGTGCGCGGGTGCCGTGATCGACGGCGGCTGTCGAGACATCGACGCCATCCTCGGCCAGGACTTCCCGGTCTTCTGCCGCTACCGGACGCCCGCCGACGCGGTGCCGCGCTGGCGGATCGAGCACTGGAACGCGGCGGTGACGATCGGCTCGGTGCGCGTCGAGCCCGACGACTATCTCGTTGCCGACCGCGACGGGATCGTCGTCATCCCGGCCGCCCTGCGCGACGAGGTCCTGCGGCGGGCCGAGGAGCTCGTCGCGACGGAGAACGAGATCCGTGAGACGGTTCGCGAGGGCGTCTCGCCGCTCGAGGCCTACGACCGCTTTGGCGTCTTCTAGCCCGCGGGAATCGAAGTCAGGCCGCCGTCGATCGTGATGCACGCGCCGGTGATGTAACCCGCGTCGTCCGACGCGAGGTACGAGCAGAGCTGGCCCACCTCCTCCGGGTCGCCGAGGCGGTGCGCGGGGATGAGGTCGAGGTATTCCTGCTCGTCGAAGAGGCCGAGTGCAACGTCGCGAGTCCACATCGGCGTGCGCTCGACACCTGGGGCGACGGCGTTCACGCGCACTCCGTAGGGCGCCCATTCGCCTGCGGTCACCTTCGCCATCATCAGCACCGCCGCTTTCGCTGCGCAGTACGCAAGTCGGCCCGGGTTCGGCGAGAAGCCGCGGATCGACGAGATGTGCGTCACCGAGCCGGAGCGCTGCTCGAGCATCACACGCCCGGCGGCGCGGGTGCAAAAGAAGACGCCACTCTGCATCACGCCGATCGACTGGTTCCAGATCTCGTCCGAGAGGTCCTGCGTGTGGTCGCCGACACGGCTGATTCCGGCGCAGTTGACGAGTGCGTCGATGCCGCCGAGCTCACCGTGCACCCGGGCGAAGACCTCGTCGACCTCGACGCTCGAGGTGACATCGGCGCGGTAGGGCCGGGCCTCGGCGCCGAAACCGCACAGGTGCTCGGCCGATTCTTCCGCGAGCGCCGGGTCGAGATCGAGCACCGCGACCTTCGCGCCCTCGCGCGCGAAGACTTCGCAGACCGCGGCGCCGATGCCGCCGCCGCCACCGGTCACGATCGCGACCTTGCCGTCGTGCTTGCCCATCGTCACTACCTCCTCATCTCGAGCGGATCACCGGACAGAGCCTCGACCACCGGGCCGTGCGGACGGGGGCACGTGCACGTGCAGGACGGCGACGCCGATCACCGCGCCCGCGAGCCCCAGCAGTGCTGACACCGGACGGTCGCCGACCGCGCCTGCGAGCGCGCCGCCGGCGAGCGGTCCGCCCAGGTTCATCAACGCGAGCCCGGGCACACTGCGTTCACGCGCACGCCGCGGCCCGCGTAGGCGTGCGCGAAGCTGCGAGTCGCCGAGAGCACGGCGGCCTTCGACGCGCTGTAGACGGCCGCCTCGTGCGTCGAGCCCGTCTTGCCCGCGCCCGAAGCGACGTTGACGACCGCACCGCCCGGTTGCAGGCGCGGAACGAAGGCCTGGCAGAGGAAGAAGAGTGCCTTCGCGTTCACCGCCATGATCCGGTCCCAGTCGTCCTCGGAGACGGCGCCCAACGCTGCGAGCCGGATGATTCCCGCCGCGTTGACGAGCCGGTCGCACGCCGGGCCCGCGGCGACGGCGAGCCGCGCGCGGTTGGGGCCGCACCCGTGACCACTGCGCGGCTCACAGGTGGTCGGCGAGGTCGACGAGGTTGCCGAGGCGGCCGACGTCGCCGGCCAGGTAGAGCGGCAGGTTGAGGCAGAAGAGATCCATCGAGCGCGCCCAGCCCTCGGGCGTGCCGCCCGCGATGTGCGAGGTGACGACCACCCGTGGGTGCGTCCAGAGCCGGTTCTCGGGCGGCAGCGGCTCGGGCTCGACGACGTCGAGGAAGGCTCCTCGGAGGGTGCCGTTGTCGAGCGCCGCGAGCAGCGCGTTCTGGTCGACGACGCCCCCGCGGGCGACGTTCACGAGGACGGCGCCAGGCTTGCATGCTCGAAACTCCGCCTCGCCCAGCAGGTGCCGCGTCGTCGAGTTGAGCGACGCGGTCACCACGACGTAGTCGCTCGCGGCGAGCAACTCGTGGAGTTCTCCGATCGGCAGCAGCCGATCGAGCGGCTCGCCCGCTGTGATGATCGGCGTGCGGCGCGTCGCCCACACCTCCATCCCCAGCGCCTTGCAGATCGTGGCGAGATAGCGTCCCGTCGCGCCGTAGCCGACGATGCCGACCCGTGTGCCGTGGAGCTCTCGCCCCGCGATCGGCTCGTGGTTCCAGCGCCGCTCGTCCTGCTGCGCGAACAATCGGCGAAAATCGCGCGCAACCGCGACCATCGCGGCGAGCGCGTATTCGACCATCGCCGGTGCGTAGACGCCGGAGCTGTTCGTCACGATCACGCCGCGTGCGGCGAGCTCGGGCGACACGAAGCTGTCGATGCCCGCGCCGGTCGAGTGGATCCAGCGCAGGGCCGGCATGCGACCGGCGAGGTCGCGGAATGAGAGCGGCCCGTCGTAGAGGCCGTACACGGCGACCTCGACGTTGTCGAGTGGCGCCTCCCCCTCCTCGCCGCGAAGCGGCAGGAGACGGATGCGCCCGCCGCCGGCGGCCTCGATCCGCTCGCCGTGCTCGTCGGCGAGCCCTCGCGCGATCGCGACCGTGATCACGCCGGAGGCCCGTCGTCGCCCGGGAGGGCGCCGACCCGGACGCGCGACTCGGCCGCGCGGACGGACAGCTCGCCGAGCGGGATGTGGCAGCGGAGCATGTGCGTGTCGCTCGTCGCCTGCCACGGCGGGTCCACCTCGTCGCAGATTGGGCCGACCTTCCACGGACACCGGTCGGCGAACGGGCACGCGCTCGCGGGCCGGGACGAGGAGACCCCCGGGTCGCTGCGGACGGCTTGCGAGATCAGGTTCTCGCCTTCGATCTCGGGCACGGCCGAAAGGAGCATGTGCGTGTAGGGGTGGTACGGAGGGGCGTACACCTCTGCCGCGGTGCCGACCTCGCACAGCTCGCCGAGGTAGAGCACGCCGACGCGGTGCGAGAGCGAGCGAACGACCGCGAGGTCGTGCGAGATGAAGAGGTACGCAATCCCGTGCTCGGCCTGGAGCTCGCGCAGAAGCTCGACGATGCTCGTCTGCACCGACACGTCCAGCGCCGACAGGATCTCGTCGCAGAGCATCAGCCGCGGCTTCGCCGCGAGCGCGCGGGCGATCGCGATGCGCTGCCGCTCGCCTCCCGAGAGCTCGTCCGGATAGCGAGTCGCGAACGCCGCGTCCAGGCGCACGTCCTCGAGGGCCTTCTCGACTCCCGCGCGGCGTGCCTTGCCGTGGAGTCCGAAGAAGAGTTCGAGTGGCCGGCCCACGATCTGGTGCACGCGCTGCCGCGGATTGAGCGAGGCGTCCGGGTTCTGGAGCACCAGCTGAATCTCGCGTCGGACATCCTTCCTCCGCGATGCTACGGTCGCTTCCAGGTTCCGGCCCTCGAAGGTGAGCTGTCCGGAAAGCGGTCGCAGCAGGCCGCCGACCGTGCGCGCAATCGTCGACTTGCCGCTGCCCGATTCGCCGACGAGCGAGAACGTCTCGGCTTTGCGCAAGTCGAAGGCGACATGCTGAACCACGACCAGCGGCTCGCGGGACAAGAAGGCAAACTTCCGCCGTCGGTCGTAGGTGATCGAGAGATCGGCGACGTCGAGCAGCGCAGCGTCGGCGGCGCCTGCGAGCGGGACGTAGCTCGACGCGGAAGCGTGCCCGGCGGTGAGCCGCTCCACGTCTTCAACCCGGCGGCACGCCACGTCGTGCGCCTCGGCGACGGGGAGCAGGACCTGCCGTTCCTCGAAGCACGCTTCCTCGGCAAAGTCGCAGCGCGGCGCGAAGCGGCAGCCCTTCGGCAGCTCGTCGCGTCTGAGCAGGCCGTGCAGGACGATGTCGCGGCTACGGTGCGGCGTCGCGATCGACGGGACTGCGGCGATCAAGCCGCGCGTGTACGGGTGACGCGGGTGCGAAAACAGCTCGCGCACGGGTGCGTCCTCGACGAGCTCGCCGGCGTACATCACACCGACCCGGTCGCAGACGGCCGCGACAACGCCGAGATTGTGCGTGACGTAGACCATCGCCATGCCGAGCTCGGCGCGCAGGCGGCGGAGCAGATCGAGGATCTGCGCCTGTGTGGTCACGTCGAGGCCCGTCGTCGGCTCGTCGAGCACGATCAGCTCCGGGTCGCACGCGAGGGCCATCGCGATCACGACGCGCTGCTGTTGGCCGCCCGACAGCTGGTGCGGGTACTTGTGCGCCGTCCGCTCCGGGTCGGGGAGACGGACGTGCGCGACCAGCTCACGCACGCGGCGGCGGCGCTCCCCGCCCGAGCCGCCGACTCCGTGCACCGACATCGCCTCGAGGAGCTGGTCGCCGATGCGCAGCCCAGGGGAAAGCGCCGTCGTCGGGTTCTGCGGAACGAGGCTGACCCGTCGTCCACGCACCTTCTGGAGCTCGCGGCGGGACAAGCGAGCGAGGTCGCGTCCGCCGAACTGGATCGAGCCGGAGCGGATCCGGCTGCCCGGCCGCTGGAAGCCGAGCAGGGAGAGCGCTGTCGTCGTCTTGCCGCAGCCGGACTCGCCGACGAGCCCGAGCGCCTCGCCCCGCGCGAGCGAGAAAGAGACGTCGTTGACGACGTTGTACCAACGGTCGTTCGACCAGAAGTCGATCGTCAGCCCCTCGACCGTTACGAGCGGCTCCTGCTCGATGCTCGGGCTCGACGTCTGCACGCCGACGGCCGTCAAGGCGTCCTCTCGGCCGAGCGCCCGAGCGCACGGGCGATGCCGTCGGTGACGAGGTTGAGACTGATCACGAGCAGCGCGAGCGCGGCCGACGGTGCGAGCACGGTGAGCGGCGCGGTGACGAGCGCTGCGCGGTTCTCGCTGATCATCAGTCCCCATTCCGGCGACGGCGGCCGCGCACCGAAGCCCAGGAACCCGAGCGAGCTGATCAGGATCGGCGCGTAGCCGGCGCGAACGCCGAACTCGACGAGGAGCACGCCCGCCGCGTTCGGCGTCAGCTCGCGCCAGACGATCGAGCGCACGGATTCCCCGCGCGAGCGTGCGACCGTGACGAAGTCGCGCGTCACGAGGTCGACTGCGACGGTACGGGCCATCCGCGCGATGCGCGGCGCGTAGACGAGGACGACGACGCCGATCAGGAGCAGAGAGCTGCCCGAGGCCTTCGGCCCCGCGGCTGCGATCGCGAGCAGCGCCAGCACGAGCAGCGGAATGCTGATGATCGTCTCGAAGAGGCGCATCAGGAGCTCGTCGATCCAGCCGCCGACGAGACCGCTCGCGAGGCCGATCAGACCGCCGACCACGGTCGCGATGAACGTGCTCGTGAGGGCGAGATAGAGCACGTCGCGGGTGCCGTAGACGACTCGGCTGAACACGTCGCGGCCGAGGATGTCCGTGCCGAAGAGGTGCGAGCTGCTCGCGCCTGAGTACGGCAAGCCCGTACCCGCCTGGAACGGGCCGTAGGGAGTCCACAGGGAGCCCGTCAGGGCGATCAGGAGATACGCGAGCAGGAGGAGCGCGGCGAGCCGCGCGCTCATCGGGAAACGACGGAGGAACCGGCGAAAGCGGGAGCGCCGGATGACGGCTGGAAGGTCGACTGCCGTGACGCTCATCAAGCCGTCCTGAGGCGTGGGTTCAGCACCATCGCGAGCACGTCAGCGATGAGGTTGGCGATGATGTAGACGGCCGAGGCCAGCAGTGCCGTCGCCTCCACCACCGGGACGTCGCGGACGGAGATCGAGTCCACGAGCATCTTGCCGAGCCCCGGATACGAGAAGACCGATTCGACGACGACCACGCCGCCGATCAGATACGTGAGGTTGAGCGCCGTGACGTTCAGCGCCGGCCCGACTGCGTTCGGCAGGGCATGGCGCGCGACCACGCGCCAGCGCGGAACGCCCTTGAGCGTCGCCATCCGGACGTACTCGGAGTCGAGCACGTCGATCAGGTTGTCGCGCAGCATCCGGATCGCGTAGACGGCCATCGCGACCATCAGCGTCACGGCGGGCAGTACCGTCGCGTGCAGGCGCGTGAAGAGGCCGTCGCCCGGATTCACGATCGAGAGCGCGGGCGCGAGCGAGAGATGGACGGCGAACCCGAAGATGAGCAGCGTGCCGAGCACGAACTCGGGCAGCGAAAGCCCGACGAGGGTGATCACGGAGATCAGCGAGTCTGCGAGCTTCCCCCTGAAGAGCGCTGCGAGCGTCGCGAGAATGAGCGTAACCGGAAGGTAGAGCACGAAGGCGAAGATGCTGAGGAAGAGGGTGTTCTTCGCGCTCGTGCCGATCGTGGCGGTGACGGTCTCGTTGTTCACGAGCGAGCGACCCAGGTCGCCGCGGACGACGTCGCCGATCCAGACGCCGTACCGCTTCCAGACCGGGTCGTCGAGATGGAGGTGCTTGCGGAAGATCTGACGCTGCTGCGCGGAAGACTCGCGACCGAGCACGCGCTCGGCGATGTCACCCGGGAGGACGCTCGTGAAGAAGAAGACGAGCACCGAGACGACGAGCAGCGTGCCGACGGCAAGTGTGAGGCGCTGGGCGATGAGTCTGAGGATCACACGAGCTCCTGCAGGATTTCATGGACGACGGCTCGGTGCGCCGCCCGGGCCGCCCTATACGGGCGACCCGGGTGACACGGGATCGGTCTACGCGCTGGCTCGCGCTACTTGCACTGGAGGTGCGTGAAATCGAACTGCACGAACTGGATCGACGGGACGTAGCCGCTGCAGTTCGAGCGCTGGGCGGCGACGACACGCTGGAACGCGGGGATGATTTCCCCGCCCTGCTGGGTGAGCATCTTCCCGGCCTGCTTGTAAAGCGCGCTGCGGGCGGCCGGGTTCACGGTGGTGTTTGCCTTCTGGATCAACGCGTCGAAGGCCGGCACCTTCCAGTGCGACTCCGGGTACGGCGCGTTCTGCAGGTAGGCGATCGAGAGGGCCAGTCCCGCCGGGCGCGCCGACCAGGCCGAGACCTGGAACGGGTGCTTCAGCCACACGTTGTCCCAGTACTCGCTGGCCGGGCCCGTGATCACGTTGACCTCGATGCCTGCCTTTGCCGCTTGTTGCTTGTAGAGCTGCACCATGTTGACGATGCCGGGGATCATGTCCGCCGTGTAGATGTCGACCTTGAGCGGATTCGACGAGTTGTATCCGGCCGACGCGAGCAGCTTGACCGCGCCCGCGACGTCGGGGCCGGGCACCGTGTGCCGCCATGCGTCCGGCGAGCTCGGCGGGACCGGATTGTCGTCACCGACGACGCCGTACCCGAGCAGGGCGGTCGCAACGATCTGCTTGCGATCAACCACCATCTTCAGCGCCTGGCGCACCGCGACGTTGTTGAACGGGGCCGTATCGGTCCACATCGGCATCGTCATCGACGTCGAGGCACCGGTAGCCGTCAGCTTGACGCGCTTGTCGTTCTTCAGCGCCGGGACGATGTCGTAGGCGACCTGCTGGGAGAAGTCCACCTGGCCGGTCTGCAACGCCGCCAGCATCGAGTTCGCCTCCTGGATCACATACGTCTGGAGGCACGGCGCCTTCGGCAAACCCTTCTGCCAGTAGTTCGGGTTGCGCTTGAACATGTGGACCTGTTGAACCGGCTTGAAGTTCACCGGGATGAATGGGCCGGTTCCGGCTCCCTTCGTGCGCAGCGTGGCAGTGCTCGATCCCTTCTGCACGATGAAGGTGTTCTTGTTCGTGATCAGGAGCGGCAGCTCGGCCACCGGCTTCGCGGTGATGAATTTCACCGCGTACGGCCCGGCGGCCTGGATCCCGCCCGGCTTCAGGAACGACATCTGCGACGCGCCTTCAGAGCCCGTCTTGGGATCGAGAACGCGACGGAACGTGTAGACGACGTCAGCTGAGGTAAAGGGTGCGCCGGTCCAGAACTTCACGCCGTGGCGAAGCTGGAACGTCCAGACGGTGCCGCTCGAGTTGCTCTTCCACGACGTTGCGAGGGAGGGCAGCACCTTCCAGTTGTCGTCCTCGGTGGTGAGGCGGTCGTAGGCCGCGTTCATGTTGAGCGAGTTCTGGCTCGAGGGCTGCTGTGCCGGGTCCAGCGAGTTCTTGTTGCCGCTCGACTCGACGCCGGCGTACTTCACGCACTTCGCAGCGTTCGCGGCAGCTGGCGTTCGACCCGCCGAGCTCGCCGAGACCGCGACCGCGGCCATCGTGACAGCGAGCGTTACGGGGAGCAGGGCCTTCACTGGCTTCGTCATGCGTCGTCCCTTTCTGGAGCATATCGCCAGGCCACGTAGGCGGGCCTGGGCGGGGCAGTCGTACCCCGCACCGGTAGGTAGATGGACGGCCAGGTCATGCCGGCGGCTGGAACAGCTCGATCGTGTAGCCGTCCGGCTCGCGTAGGTAGACGGCTGCACTGCCGTCGTTGATGCCGGAGTCGATCGTGACGGGGTCGGTAACTTGGCTGCCGCCCGCAGACTCCGCACGTTCCAGTGCGGCAGCGACGTCGTCGACGTGCCGGCAGATGTTGCGATCTCGACGCCGGCAGATCCGGTCACGTCACCGGGCATCACAGTGACGAGCACCGTTGACCGCGACCAACGTTGTTCCGGTTACCGGAATTGTGTTCCAATGGTGAGCATGAATCCTGTCGCGGCGCGCGAGCCAAGTCAACCCGCCCCGCGGAAGCTCGCCGGCTCCGACCGGATGCTGTCCGTTCTGCGCAGCCTCGGCGACTACCCGCGCGGCGTCGGGCTCGACCAGCTGGCCCGAGACACCGACATCCCCAAGTCGAGCCTCCATCGCGCGCTCGCGGCGCTCTGCCGGGCTCGGCTCGCCGACCACGACGAACGCGGGAGGTACCGCCTCGGGCTCGAGTTCGTCCGCCTCGCGTTCACCTACTACGAGCGGCTCGACCGACGCCAAGTGGTCGAGCCCTTGCTCCAGTCGCTTGCCGAGCGCTTCGGCGAGACGGCCCACTACGCCGAGCTCGACCGTGCGGAGGTCGTCTACCTCGCGAAGATGACCCCACCCGGTCCGGGCGCGCAGATGACCTCGATCGTCGGCGGCCGCAACCCGGCTCACTGCACGGGCCTCGGCAAGGCGCTACTCGCGTACGAGCTGGTCGATGCGGAAGCCGTCGAAGGGTACGCCACCACGAACGGGCCCCTCGTGCAACGGACGCCAAATACACTCATCGACGCGCGCGCTCTTGCCGCGAACCTCGAGCTCGTACGTGCCCGCGGCTACGCGCTCGACGCCGAGGAGAGCGAGCAGGGGATCAACTGCATCGCCTTCCCCCTTTTCCTCGACTATCCCACGCGGCCGAGCGGGGCAGTCAGCGTCGCCGCGCTCGCACACCGGACGGCGCTCGCGGAGCTCGAGCAGGCCGCCGGCGAGGTGCGGGACATGATCGAGAGGACGCTGGGGACCGTGACCCGGGGCAGCTCGCCGACGAGGGCGTTGGTGTCGAGGTGATCGACATGCGCTGGCTCCGACCGCTCGACCTCGCGACGGTCCGCGAGAGCCTCGACAAAACGGTTCGGCTCCTGATCGTGGAGGAGCAGGTGCACACCGCAAGCTGGGGCGCGATCGTTATCTCCCGCCTGAGAGAGCCTCCTACCGAACGAGTTCGCGCGCTGCTGCCGCGAAATGCTCGAGCGCGTCACGGTCGACATCGATCCCGAGCCCGGGCCGCCGCGGCGGTGCAAGCATGCCGCCCTCGAACACGAGCTCGTCGCGGGTGAGCTCCTTGCGCAGCCGCGACTCGCACAGCTCCGCGGGCAGGAACTCGAAGAACGGCATATGCGGCGTCGCCATTGCGAGGTGCGCCGCCACCGCGACGGAGATCCCGGTCTTCCAGGCATGTGGCACGACGAGGCGGCTCGCGTCGGCGGCGAGGTCGCAGACCCGGCGCGCCTCCGTGAGCCCGCCCACGCGCCCGATGTCTGGCTGCACGACTGCGATTCCCGTCGCGATCAGGTCGGCGAACTCGTGCCGCGTCGAGAGCCACTCGCCCTGCGCGATGCGGATCGGGGAACGGCGCTGCAGCTCGGCGTAGCCGGCGAGATCATCGACCCAGAGCGGCGTCTCGAGGAAGAACACGTCGAGCTCTGCGAGCGCCTCGCAACACCGTAGTGCCCGATCCACCGAGTCGAACGCGTACTGCACGTCGACCATCAGCGCCATGTCGGGACCGACCGCCTCCCTCACGGCGGTCACCACCTCGATCACCTGCGCGTCGTCGCCGTGGAGGCCCTTGTGGACGTAAGGACCCGAGAAGGTGGCTTCGCATTTCGCGGCGCGAAAGCCGAGCTCCTTGGCGCGGGTGCCCCAGCCGACCATCGACTCGACGTACGCGTCGAATGACGTGACCTCCGGTTGGAGCGAGGCGTAGGGCGTCAACGTGTCGGGTCCCTCGTCCGTCCACAACTGCCAGCACGGCTTGCCGGTCGCCTGTCCGCAGATGTCCCAGAGCGCGATGTCGAGGGCGCCGATCGCGTTGACGCCGCCGCCGCGCCTGCCGGTCATCGCGGTGCCGACGTACAGGTCGTCCCAGATCGCTCCCGGGTCGAGCGGGTCGCGACCGATCAACTGCTCTTTCAGCCCGCGGTCCATCGTGTGCGTCGCGGGCGCCTCGATGAAGGCGCGCGCCACCCATGCGTTCAGATCGGTCTCGCCGATTCCGACGAGCCCCTCGTCGGTGATCACCTCGACGACGATCGTGTCCTGCGCCGAGCTTGTCGCCGCAGGGTCGTAGCCCGGATCGAGCAGGACATGCGTTCTGACGTCCACGACCTTCACGTCACACCCTGCTGTATGCGCCGTCGACCGAGATGTTCGCGCCGGTCATGAAGCCGGCCTCGCGCGCGCAGAGGAAGACACATGCGTCGGCCACCTCCTCGACGCGCCCGAAGCGGCCGATCGGATGCTTGGTCAGGAGATCGGACTCCATTTCGGCGCCGCCCTCCATCGAGTCCATCACGGTGCGGTGAAGCTCGGTCTCGATCACGCCGGGCATGAGCGTGTTCGAGCGGATCCCGCGCGTGCCGTACTCGACGGCGATGTGGTCCGAGAGCATGTTCAGCCCCGCCTTCGAGATGTCGTACGCGCAGTCGCCTTCCCACACCGTGATCGCGCAGACAGAGCTCATGTGCACGATCGAGCCGCCGCCCGACTCTAGTAGGTGCGGGATCGCGAACTTCGCGACGAGGAATGGTCCCCGCAAGTTGACGCGCATGATCTCGTCGAACGCCTCGACCTCCCATTCGTGCACCGGCACCCAGTCCGACACGTCGATACCCGCGTTGTTGACCACCGCGTCCAGGCCGCCGAGACCGTCTGCGGCGGCCGCGACCACCGCGCGCGCGCCCTCGACGCCCGACACGTCGCCGAGCGCCGCGACGGCGGTGCCGCCCGCGGCCAGGATCTCGTCGACGGTGCGTTGCGTGCGCACCGGATCGCGGCCGCCGACCGCGACGGATGCGCCTTCGAGTGCGAACCGGTTCGCGACCGCCCGGCCGATACCGCTCGACGCGCCGGTGACGAGCGCACGAATTCCTTTAAGCCGCCCCATTGTCAAGACCCTCCTTCCAGGTCGATCGGGGGATAGGCGAAGCACCGGGCAGTGGCTCCTCCGTCGGCGACGACCTCGGCCCCGTTGACGTAGGAGGCGCGATCCGAGAGAAGGAAGGCCACTACCTCGGCCATCTCCTCCGGCTGTCCGACGCGCAGCATCGGTGCGAGCAGTCCTTCGCGGCGGAGGGCCTCCTCGCGGTCGAGCTCCGGCGGAAGCGTCGTGTAGGTCATCGGCGTCTCGATGCAGCCGGGCAGGAGGGCGTTGCAGCGGATTCCGTGCGGCCCGTAGTCGAGCGCGATCGACTTCGTCACCATCAGAATCGCCGCCTTCGCCGCGTCGTAGACGAAGTAGCGGGGGAACGCCGCGATCCCCTGGATCGAGGAGACGTTCACGATCGACCCCGCCCGGGCGGGTAGCATCCGACGCACTGCCACGCAGGCGCCGTACATCGTGCCCAGCTGGAGCACGCGCAGGCCTCGCTCGATGTGCTCCGCATCGATCTCGTGAGCGGCTCCGACCCAGTCGATGCCGGCGTTGTTCACCCAGTGCACGAGCTCGCCGGCCGACTCTGCCGAAGCGGCGGCCCGCTCATGGGCGTCCCAGTCGCCGACGTCGCCGACGAGCGGCTCGAAGCGAGGCCCAAGGTCGGCGCGGGCGGTTTCGAGGGCGTCGGCGTTCACGTCGAGCCCGACGACGTGCACGCCGTCGGCGATTAGTCGCGCGGCGACGGCCTTGCCGATGCCCATCGCAGCGCCCGTGACGACAGCGGTTCTCACCCTGATCGTTCCTTTCTCGTCGGGGAGGAGCGGCGACACCGGTGCCGCCGCCCCTCCGCAGGCGGCTACTCGGGCGGGATCTCCCGGTAGACGAGCGTGATGTCCGTGCCGCGGCTCTTCTTGTATGCCGCCGCGGCGATGTAGAACAGGAATCCCAGCACCGCCGGCCCGATCGTCCAGGCGAACAGCTTGCCGAGGTTCGCGTTCGTGCCGAGCTGGTCGTAGTGGAGGTACGCCCACCAGACGTACACCGCCGTCAGGATCGCGCCGGCGCCGGCGATCGAGACCAGCGGGATGCCCGCCAACGACTTCTGCGAGGCGGACGCCCGATAGAGATCCGGCCTGAGGAACGGCGCGAGGACGCCCGCGAGCCCGACGATGGCCATGGCGATCAGCTGGACGAGAAGGGCATAGACGAGCACCTGGAAGAAACCGGTGGCGTTGAAGACCGCCCAGATGAACACCGCCGCCGACATCAGCAACGCGATCAGGAGCGCGAGCCACGGACAGCCGTACCGGTTGACGCGCGTGACGCTCTTCGGGAGCACGCCGTCGTAGGCCATCGCGAAAATGGCGCGAGTCTGCTGCAGCGACGAGATGTACGTGATCAGCGGCCAGAAGACGATGTACAGGACGAAGACGAGGACGGCGAAGAAGGTCGATCCGACCGCGATCGAGCTCAGGTAGAAGAACGGGGTTCCCGGCACCGCGATCTTCGCCGGCAGCCCGCCACCGTTCGCCGCGCGCATGAAATCGCTGCCGAACGCGTGGAAGAAGAGGGCCGTGAAGATTGCCACCAGGATCAGGGGGATCGCTCCGCCGAGCGCCATGTTGTTCGACGTCTTGATCGTCGAGGCCTGCCGCAGCTCGCCGCCGACGAAAGTCGACCAGTAGCTGAAGATGGCCGTCGTCGCGAAGACGGCGACGATCGGGAGCGTCTGACTGAACGAGAAGGCCGGGCTCACGGCGACGCCGCTCTTCACGGCGGTTGCGATCGTGCCGGCGTAGGCGTCCGGCTGGCCGGTGATGCCCTTGGCGAAGCCGTTGAACTTCGAGATGAAATGCGACTTGGAGAGAATCAACGCCATCAGGCCGCAGAGGAGCAGCGAAGCCGTGACCATCCAGAAGGCGACGTTCTGGATCCGCAGGGTCCAGCGCCAGCCGAAGAGCTGCATCGCACCCGCCAGCGCGAACATCAGCAGCCCGAAGAAGAGCAGCCACCCCTTGCTCGTCGCGATGTGATTGCCCCAGCTGACGAGCCCGGGGTAGTCGCCGATCAGGCCGACGGACACGCAGAGCGGCGAGAGCCCCGCCGTCACGACCGCCAGACCGAAGAACGCATTCGAGAGCAGTCCAGCCGTCGTCATGCAGAAGACGGAGACGTAGCCGATCGCGGGGTGGACGACCCGGCTGACGAGCATGTAGTCGCCGCCCGAGCGCGGGATCATCTGCGTCAAGAGGCCGAACGCGTAGGAGAACGCGAGCGTCATCGGCACGACGAGCAGCAGGGCGAGGAAGGGGTTGCCGCCTGGGCCGACCGCCAGCGCGAAGAGCAGCACGGCTGCCATCGTCTGGGTCGGATGGCCGGGGATGAAGTTGATAATGAGCGAGGAGCGCGGCGGGACGCCGCGGACGAGCCCGGTCGCGGTGCGTGCGAACAGCCCTGACTTGCCGACCTCGGGCACTGCTTGCGCTTCACTCATGTGAAACCTCCGCTGTGTGGTCTAGCCGATGACGAGCTGGTGCTTGCGCACCTCGGGTCCCGCGAGCGTGACGACGGCTCCGTGAATGTGGCCGCTGTTGTACTCCGACCCCGTGTTGATCGCGAGCGTCCTGCCGATCCGAACCTCTCCTCGCGACTCGTGGATGTGGCCATGCAGCGCGACGAGCGGCTGCACCTCCTCGATGATCTGGCGCACCGCGTGGCTGCCGACCGGAACCGGGTGCGGCTGCCCGCCGACGTACTTCAGCGTGAGATCGGCGTTCATCTCGTTCGCGGTGTCGAGTCCCGAGTCGTAGGGAGGGACGTGCAAGTTGAAGATCGCGGTGGCAGGGTCCTCGAGCTGGTCCGCGAGGCTCTTGATGCGCGCGTAGAGAGCGTCCTCGTCGAGCTCGCGCGGGGTGTTCCAGGGCGTCGGATTGGCGTAGCCGCAAGAGATCATCTCGTGAGGACCGACCATGACCACGCGGTCGTCGCAGGCTGTCACGTGCGCGGCCGCTTCGAGTACCGCATCGCACGCCCAGGGGTCGTCGTTGCCCGGCATCACGAATACTTCGATGCCGCGCTCGGCCATCCGCTCGTCCGCGAGATCGATCCACCGGCGGAGCTCCGCCACCATCGTCTCCTCGAGGAACGCCGCCCGTGCGGTCCCGTCATCGCGGAGGCGGGCGATCTCGGCGGCGGGCGCGAGCCAGGGGTACATGCCGTTGAAGCGGATCGCCTCGACGAGCTCGTCGAGCTCCGTCGACGTCCGGCCGCTTCGGGTCTCGCCGATGAACGTCGTCTGGAAGGAGCCGTCGTCGCGTCGCTCGATCGGGACGATCGCCTTTCCGGTGAGGTCGCCGCCCATGATCAGGGCCCGGACGCCGTAGAAGCGGCCGGCGCCGAGAAACTTCCGCCAACAGCGTTCGGAGCCGTGGACGTCCGAGGCGTAGTAGAACGCCATCGTCTCGGCGGTCGCCGGCTCCTCTGACCTCCGGTGTCTCCGACCCAGCAGCATCGTTTCCTTCCGCAGGATTGCAAACGTTTGCGTGAGCGGCGAAGGTAACCGGGCGCGGACTACGAGTCAACCCGGTGGCGGCGATCACGACAGGTCGAGCACGACGCGCCCGGCGCTGCCCGACCGCGTGGTCTCCAGCGCTGCGGCGATCTCGTCGAGCCGGTAGCGATGGGTCACGAGCGGCGCGAGGTCGAGCTTGCCCACCTCGACGAGCGAGGCGAGCACCGGGATGTCGAGGGCCGGGGTCGCGCCCCCGATGTGCGTGCCCAGGACGTCGTGCTCGAACTGCGTCAGCTCGTAAACCGGCAGCGCGACCGAGGCGCCGAGAGCGGGCTGGCCGATCAACACGGTCGTGCCCCCGGTGCGGGTTGCGGCGAGCGCCTGCTCGGCGACGGCGGGTATCCCGACGGCCTCGAAGGCGTGGTCGACGCCGTCCGGGACGATCGCTCGAATCGCGGGCACGGCATCCTCGGCCCCGGGGTCGATCGCGTGCGTGGCGCCCAGCCTCAACGCGAGCTCGCGCTTGGCCGCGAGGGGCTCGACCGCCACGATGGGGTGGGCGGAGACGAGCCGTGCGCCGAGCACCGCCGCGAGACCGACGCCGCCGCAGGCAAACACGGCCACGGACTCGCCGGGCCGCACGTTGGCGCGCCGCGTGACCGCGACGACGCCCGTCAGCACGCCGCATCCGAGCAGACACGACACCGCAGGGTCGATTCCGGCAGGCACCGGGATCGCGGCATTCGCTGGCACGACGGCGTGGGTCGCGAACGACGACACGAGAGCCAGGTGGTGGACGCGCTCGCCGTCACGGGAGAGCCGCGTCGTGCCGTCGGGGAGGACACCGTCGTCCATGCAGCGCGCCGCCTCTGTGCAGAGGTTGACGCGACCCTGAAGACAGAAGCGGCAGCGACTGCAAGCGGGCGTGAACGTCAGCACGACGCGCTCCCCGGCCCGAGCCTGGTCGACGCCTTCGCCGACGCCTTCGATCACGCCTGCGCCCTCGTGCCCGAGCACCATCGGCAGGGGTGCGGGCCATTTCCCGTCCAGCAGCGAGAGATCGCTGCGGCAGATGCCGGACGCCTCGAGGCGGACAAGCACTTCGTCTCGTCGCGGCGGTTCGAGCTCCAGCTCCTCGAGCTCGAGGGGACGGCCGACGCGGCGGAGGACGGCCGCGGAGATCTTCACCGAGGCGCGGAGCCGGTCGAGAGTCGCAGCACGAGCTCGGGCGGGGTCTCGACCACGATGTCACGTCCGGGCGCCCCGCCGATCTGATCGATCAGCGCGTCGACCGCGGAGGAGCCGAGCTCTTGCAGCGGCATTCGCACCGCGCTCAACGGCGCGTCGAGAAAGCCGCATACGGGGTCGTCGTCGTGGCAGACGAGCGACAGCTGCGCAGGAACGCTGAGGCCACTCTTGCGCACCGCCGCGACAGCGCCGAGCGCCTGGTTGATGTTCGCGATGTACACCGCGGTCGGCGCCGGCTCGTGTGCAAGCAGAGCGAGCATCGCGCGATGACCTTCCTCCTCGCTGAGGCCGGCGGGCAGGACGAGAGGGTCGACGCCGGCCTCCCGGGCGCGTTCGACGAAACCGTCACACCGGCGCAGCACGGTGTCGAGGTCGACGGGGCCGCCAAGATGGGCGAGGGAACGGTGCCCGAGCTCGAGGAAGTGAGCCGCGACCATGCGGCCCGCTTCCTCGTCGCGCATGAAGACGTTGCGACCGCTCTGCGGATCGCGGCGGTCCATGAAGACACAGGGGACGAGTCCGGATGCGAAGGCCTCGAGATGGGCGCTGCCGAGGCGGGCGCTCTGGATGAGCACGCCGTCGATTCGGCGCTCCTCGACGAGCCGCGCGTACGCGTCCGCTGCGCCCTCGCCCGTGTCTTCCGCTAGCACGAGCACGAAGTCGCGTGCCCAGGCCCGGTCGAACGCGCCGCGGACGATCGGCGAGTTGACCGGGTTACGGAGCGAGGGCACGAGGAGTCCGAGCGTCCCGGTCGCTGCGAGCTTCAGCCCCCGCGCCATCGCGTTCGGGCGGTATTGCAGCTCCCGGGCGGCGTCGAGGATCCTCTGTCGCGTCTCCGGCCGGACGGCGACGTCCCCGCTGCCGTTGATCACACGCGAGACCGTCGAGAGGTGCACACCCGCTACACGGGCGACGTCGTCCAGGCGTGCGGGGCGCGAGCGGCGGCTCATCGACGAACGCGATCATAGAACCGCTGAATGCAGTGAGCTAACGTTTGCTCCAGATGGGCGCGATCGAGCAGGACATCGTCGCCGAGGCACTACGGGTGACGGATGGCGCCCTCGCGGCGGACGTCAAGCTCCGCGTCGTCGGCGGCGTTGCGGTCGGCCTGCACACACCGGAAGGTGTCCACCCCGCCCTGGTGCGCCCGTACCGGGACATCGACCTCGTCACGACCCGTAAGCACAGCAGGGGTTCGGCCCAGCTTCTGAAGGAGCTCGGATACGTTCCGAACGACCGGTTCAATGCAATGAACGGTGCGACGCGCCTCGTCTTCTACGATCTCGAGCACGAACGGCACGTCGACGTGTTCGTCGGAACCTTCAGCATGTGTCACGAGCTGCCGATCGCGGCTCGCCTCGACCTGGACGAGCGGACAGTGCCGCTCGCCGAGCTGCTGCTGACCAAGCTCCAGATCGTGCTGCTGAACGAGAAGGACCTGCTGGACATCTGGGCAATTCTGTTCGCGCACGACGTTGCGGAGCACGACGACGACGTGGTCAACGCGGCCTATGTAGCGAGCCTGCTCGCGGGCGACTGGGGGCTCTGGCGAACGTCGCGCCAGACCGTCGAGACGGCGCGCGAGCGCCTCGGGCGGTCGCCGCTCCGCGACGACGAGCGTGAGCTCGTCGACGGCCGCCTGACGAGGCTCTGGGAGCGGGTCGAGGCGGAGCAGAAAGGACTGCGCTGGCGTAGCCGGGCGCGCATCGGCGATCGCGCGAAATGGTACGAGGAGCCCGAAGAGATCGGGCACGCGGCACCGACCTCGACTCCCGCGTGATCAGTTGAGGAGCCGTCAAGCGACGCGATAGTGCGCGAGTGCCTGCTCGTCGACGTCGACGCCGAGGCCCGGGCTCGTCGGCAGCTCGAAGACGCCGGCGACCATCGTCGGTTCCGGCCCGAAGAGATTCCGCCGCAGTTCCTGGTCCGGATAGATCTCGAGCGGGCAATACTCGCACCACGGCGAGTTGCGCAGCGTCGCGGCCAAGTGGATGTCCGCGGCGACCGCGAGCGTTGTCGCAACCCAGCCGTACGGAACAACCGACTTGCCCCGCGTCATGGCGTCCTCAGCGACCCGGCGCGACTCGGTGAAACCGACGCGAGTCACACACGGCTGGACGATGTCGACGTGACCGCGGTCCATCATCTCGAGGAACTCGTTCCGCGTGACGAAGAGCTCCCCGACCGCGACCGGAATCGGCGACCGGTCGGACACCCGGCGGTAGCCGTCGATGTCGTCCAGCCAGAGCGGCGTCTCGATCATCCCGATGTCGTACTCCTCCAGCTCCCGCAGCACGCGAAGAGCCTCCTTTGCCGTCTGCCAGCGGTGGCCGACATCGACGAGCAGGGCCATGTCGCCGCCGGCCGCCTCGCGTGCACCACGTGCGAGCGCCACGATGTCCCGGTTCGTCGGAGCGCAATCATCGAGCGGCTCGATCTTGACTGCGTGGAAGCCGAGGCCGCGCGCCTGCTCGATCATCTCTGTCGTGCGACGGAGCGTGTCGCCCCACACGTGGGGACCGTCGTAAATCGTGCTGTACGGCGTCACCGGACTGCCGCTCGCGCCACCGAGCAGCTCGTGGATCGGCTTGCCCTCGGCTTTGCCCTTGACGTCCCACAGCGCGACGTCGATTGCGGCGAGCACGGCGACGAGCAGGCCGCGCCGGCCCGACATCGCAGTCGCACGGTACATGGTGTCCCAGAGCCGCTCCGGATGCAGTGGATCCTGGCCGACCACGATGTCCTTGATCCCCTGGCTCCAGCTGTGCGAACCGGGCGAGTCGACAAGCGCCTTCATGGCCCGCGGGGTGTGGTTGCCCTCTCCATAGCCGACGATCCCCTCGTCGGTGCGGACGCGGACGATGAACGCGTCCTGCATGGCGTCGGCAGCCGTCACGTCGATCGTCCGTTTCTCGACGACCATCCCCTCGATGTCCGTGATCTTCACCCAAGAGTCACCCTACTATCGGGGGCGGCCCCAAAACCTCCTTGCGCGTGCAGCAGCCGGTGAGTGTATGACTGACCTTTCGATGAAATCCGACCTCCGGCATTCCGAGCGGCTCGGCCGCAGGATCAGGACAGGGGACGCTCGGTCGCTGGGCGTCCCGACGGAGGACCTCGCGCTCGCCGCACTCGTCGACGGCGACCACGACTCCGCGCGGGAGTACTTCGACTACTCGGTCGAGGAGAAGGCCCGCGTGCGCGCAATCTTCGACACGTGGCTCGACGCATTGCTTGCGTACGGCCGGGACGAGATCCCCGGCTTCGAAGCCGAGGTGGAGCGGTTGACCGATCTGATCGGGATCCCGCCTCCAACGGATGCCGCCACGCTCGGGCGCGCGGATACGGAGCGTGCCTTGGCGGCGCTCGAGCGCGGCGACAGGGCCGAGTTCGAAGCCGCGCTCCGGGATCAGCGTGAGGCGGCTCTCACACTCCACGACGCGCAGGCCGACTGGGCCTGGGGTCTCCTCTCGAGCCTGCGCGACGGGCTCGGTGAGGAGCGGATGGACGAGGTCTTCCGAGTCACGCAGGGCAACTGGGTCTCCGAGCGATACGCCGCGCTCGGCGAGATGACGTCGCAGGAGTCGCTCGAGCTGACGATCGAGGGAATGCGCGGCCACTTCACAGGCCCGGCGCGTGCGGGCCGTGTCGGCGTGGCCGAGGAGGACGACCGTTGGATTCTCAGCTTCGATCCGTGCGGCAGCGGCGGCAGGATGCGGCGAAGCGACCCCGATCGGGCGCAGACGCCGCGTACGGAGGCACCCTTCTCATTTGCGGTCACCGAGGAGGCGCACGATTGGTCGTGGGGGAGAAAGGGCGTCTGCCTCTACTGCGCCCACTGCGCGGTCGTCAACGAGATCATGCCGATCGAGAGGCTCGGCGCGCCGATGCGCATGACGGAGAATCCGGAGAACCCGGACGACCAGTGTCGCTGGACGATCTACAAATCGCCGGAGCTCGTCCCTGACTGGGTGTACGAGCGCGTCGGCAAGCAACCTCCCACACGCACCTGACCCGATGCTGACCTACTCCGACCTTCCGCTGCTTCCGACGAAGACGCTCGGCAGCCACGCCGTGCCGAGCTGGATGTGGCTGGTGAAGGACGCCCATGCGAAAGGCGAGCTCGGCCCTGCCGACCTCGACGAGGCGCTGCTCGACGCCGTCGAGCTCGCGCTCCGGGAGATGACGGAGGCAGGACTCGACATCGTCTCCGACGGCGAGTTCCTCCGCGCCGACTTCACCTGGAACTTCCACGACCGGATCGCGGGCCTCGAGCCCATGACTCCGCAGCGGCGGCTCGGGTACCCGGGACCTGATCAGGTGGACGCCTTCCGCTGCGTCGAGCCGCTCGCTGTGCCCGACGGCTACGGTCTGCTCCGCGAGGTCGAGCTGCTCCGGACCCGGACATCCAAGCCGTTCATCGCGCCGCTGCAGGGACCGGTCACGCAGGCCTTCCGGATTCACCCCGGCGACGTCTACGGGACCAAGGGCGACGTCGCGTGGGCGCTTGCGCCGCTCGTCAACACCGAGCTGCGTGCCGCCGTTGCCGCGGGCGCGCGGCACGTGCAGGTCGACGAGCCGGCCTTCTGGATCATGCCCGGCGGCCTGCCGGAGATGGTCGACGTGTTCAACGCGTCTGTCGAGGGCGTCGAGGTAACGATCGAGCTCCACCTCTGCTTCGGGAACTTCCGCGGCCGCCCGGCGGTCTCCGAGCGCAGCTACGCCGCCTTCGCTCCGTACTTCCGCGAGCTGAACGCCGACGTGCTCCACCTCGAGTTCGCCAACCGCTCGATGGCCGAGTGCGAGCTCTGGGCCGAGCACGGCGCCGACAAGATCTTGTGTGCCGGCGTCGTCGACGTGAAAGGACGGTCGGTCGAGACGCCCGAGATCGTCGCGCGCCGCATCCGCATGCTGCTCCGCTTCGTCCAGCCGGAGAAGCTCTGGCTCGCCCCCGACTGCGGCTTTAGCCAGACCGCCCGCGGCCTGGCGTCAGGGAAGCTCGAGTCGCTCGTCGCCGGCGCGGCAATCGTGCGCGGCGAGCTCGGCTGATCCGATGAGCACGCCGAGCCTGCTGCCCACGCGCCGCGACGGCGGCCTCGTCGCCGCAGAGCAGCGGGGCGCGTCTCAGCGAATCGCGGATGGCGTGTGGTCAACGGCTCGCTAGTACATCCGGCCGGAAGTTCAGTGGTTTATCCGGCGAGTGGCTCGGCGTTCGTGGCGAGGACGCAGGGAGCCCCGATAGTTCAACTATCGGGGCGACCGAGGACGCGGCCACGGGCGGCGAGACGCCGCCGGGAAGCTGCCGAACTTCCGGCCGGGTGTACTAGTGCCTGGCGTCCAACCCCACGAAGCCCGTGACCTTGACCCAGGTCCGCTTCTTCCTGGGTTACGGGGCGTGACCGGCGAGTCGGCACGTCCGAGGGAAACGAGGACGGGGTCCGGACCTCGCTCATCCGTCGTCCCAGGCGCGCTGAGTGACGTCGTGGATCTCGCAGCGCGCACAGCCGCGTCGTGACGCGGCCTTTCTGAACGTGGCGCGCAGATGCAGCCGATCCACGGCTGGTGAGCGTTTCAGTACCTTGCCGCGGCCGTCGAACGCCACGACCTCGAAGCTACAGGCTGGGAACGAGGCGTCCCAAGCGCCGCCGCGAAGGTCACGGCGCAGGTCAACGAACGGACGGGTGGCCAAGGCGCGAGGCAGTCGGTCGCCGGCCATCCAAAGGCTCAGCCATTTCAGCGCGTGCGCACGGCGCGATAGCTTGCGCGCCAGTTCCCACTCTCGGTCGAGCGCACTTTTCGGCCCCGTGCGCCGGTGCGCCAGGTAGCGGCGCAACTCGTCGGTGACCACCGGCACAAAGTGCGTGCAGCCGTGCAGAAGGTTAGGCAGACCCCCCGTCGACGCTTACTAGACGGAGTCTCGAACGAACTCGTCCATACGAAGAGATCGCGAGCGGCGGAACAAGTTATCTTCCGTAGGATCTAGCACGCGAGGTCAGGGGGATTGCGGCTCTCAACGGACTTCTTCGGCCGCGCTTGTGGTCAGGTCGCGTCAGTTGTGGCGATGCTGGCGCTTGAGCGTGCCGAGCTCCTCGAGCGCCTGCCCGGCCCCGAGGGCGACCGTCGTGAGTGGCGAGTCGGCGATCGTGACAGGCAACCCGGTTTCGGTTCGCAGGAGCACGTCGAGGGCGGGGAGGAGGGCACCGCCGCCGACGAGCGTGATGCCCCGTTCCATCAGGTCGGCTGACAACTCGGCGGGGGTCCGCTCGAGAACGTCCTTCGTGGCGCCGACGATCTGCTCCAGCGGTCGTTGCAGCGCGTCTCTGACCTGTTCAGCGACGATTTGCGCTCGTCGAAGGAGCCCGGTGGTGAGGTCTCTGCCGGCGACGTCTGCGTGCGACTCCGCTTCTGCAACGTCAGTCGCCGTGCCGATTTGGATCTTCAACGCTTCGGCTTGTTCCTGTCCGATCAGAAGTCGCTCGCGTTGCTGGATCGAGCGCACGATGGCGTCGTCCATTTGGTAGCCGCCCACCTTGATCGAGTTCACGACGGCGAGGCTCCCGAGGGCGGTGACGGCGATCTCGGTTGTGCCGCCACCGATGTCGACGACGAGAGACCCAACTGGTTCCCCGACCGGGAGCCCGGCGCCGATCGCGGCGGCCATAGGCTCTTCGATCAGAAACGCGTGTCTTGCGCCGGCGGCGAGAGCGGCTCGCGTGACAGCGTTGCGCTCGACCTGCGTGATCCCGCTCGGGACGCAGACCATCACATCGGCATGTGAGCGAACCTTTCCTGCCGCCTTGCGGATGAAGTGCCGGAGCATCTGTTCGGTGACGGAGAAGTCCGCGATCACGCCGTCCCGAAGCGGCCGCGTCGCCGAGATGTGCGAGGGCGTGCGGCCGATCATCCGCCGCGCATCCGTCCCGACCGCATGGACATCGCCGGTGCGTTCGTCGATCGCAACGACAGACGGCTCGAACAGGACGACTCCCTCGCCTCGCCGAAACACCACGGTGTTCGCCGTCCCGAGGTCCACGGCGAGTTGGGGTCGCGATGACCACATTGGCAACTTCATTACCCACCGACTCCGGCGGAGACCCCTGGCACCCCCCGACCGTAACGATGTGAGACGTTGAGCTGTCCAGCCCTATACGCCGAACGGGCCGTTCTTGGAGCATCGAACGGGTTACTCTCTCGGCGGCATGGAAGGGAGGCTCGACGAGGAGAAGCTGGCGCAGATTCGCGCCTGGGCAGAGACCATGCTTAACGATGAGCGCGCGGAATCGCGAGCCTCGGCGCGCGGCCTCTTGCTTCTAGCCGATGAAGTCGAGCGCCTCTGGGAAGCGAATCGGACGGCGTTTGCAAATGACATCGGATCCGCCCTGGCTGACCGGCTCGGTACGGACCCGAGTAAGGCGGCGTAGACCGACTAGGATGTCCGACGCGTGGAGCTAGGAGGCATTTCCATACCTCGCGTCGCACGCCGCCGCTCCACTCTTCTTGCGACCTTCCTCGGCGTGGCGGTACCCCCGATTGCGCTCGCTGCCGCGATCGCGCAGCTGTGGGGGATCGCGGTTCAGCCGGTCGACATCGTAGTGCTTGGTGTCTTCTACACGCTGACAGGTCTCGGCATCTCGGTAGGGTTCCACCGGCTCTTCACTCATCGCAGCTTCGAAACGACACGCTCGCTTCGAATTCTGTGGGCGATTCTTGGAAGCCTCGCCCTCCAAGGGCCGGTCATCGGATGGGTGACCGAGCACCGGAAACATCACGCGTATTCGGACAAAGAGGGTGACCCGCACTCGCCACATGTTGGCCGGCGGCCAGGCCTCCGCAGCAGATTCGGCGGGCTCTGGCACGCTCACGTTGGCTGGCTCTTCACGACCAAAGGTCGTTCGCACGACGATCGCTTCGCAGGCGATCTGCTCGCAGACCGCTCGATTCGGATGGTCGACCGCCTGTATCCGCTCTGGATCGCTGCGACCCTCGGGCTGCCATTCCTTGTCGGCTTCACCGCAACCGGCACGCTCCAAGGTGCGGTCGAAGCGCTCGTGTGGGGCGGCCTGGTGCGAATTCTGTTGCTTCATCACGCAACATGGAGTGTGAATTCGGTCTGCCATAGCTTCGGCAGCCGCCCTTACATGGCGCGCGATCAAAGCCGCAACAACTGGCTAGTGGCCGTCCTCACGTTTGGTGAGGGGTGGCATAACAATCATCATGCCTTTCCCAGTTCCGCTCACCTTGGACTCGACAGGCGGCAGGTCGACCTTGGCGCGCTGGTACTGCGCGGACTCCGACGTCTCAATCTTGTCTGGGAAGTGAACTGCCCTGATGCGGACCAGAGGGCGCGCCGCCGCCGCATCGAGACGATCCGCGAGCAGGCGGATCCCGCTGCCGCCGGGCACTGAGGTCGGCTCTGAACGGCGCGCTGACGCAGGGCGCGTCAGCCGGTGACAACGAAGGTGCTCTTTCCGATCAGCGGGCAGTAGCGGTGCTGCGAGCGGAGGCCGCGCCCCGGCCAGACGAGCCAGGTGTAGGTGCCGCGCTCGAGGTGCGGCAGGCGGAAGCTCGGGCCGGACGGCCATGTCGTCAGCACCTTTCGGCCGCGGTGCCAGAGCTGGACGTTGTAATACGAGGCTTTCGGCACCGCCCGCCAGCGGAGCGTCGCGCCGCCGCGCACGCGCGCCGACTGGCGCGGTGCGAGGAGCGGCGCTGAGGGCGTCGCGAGTGCCTTCAGCACGGTGTCGTTGCCGGCCTCGTCGCTCGCGCTGATGAGATACGTGTAGCGGTTGCCGTTCCGCAGGGCCTTGTCGGTGAACGTCGTCGTGCGCTTTCCGTCGTACACCGTCACCGGCTCCGAGCTGCCGTGACTGCGGACGACCTTCACGCCGGCGACGTCCGCCGAGGCCTTCCAGGCCAGCGTCACGCTGCGGTCGAGCGAGCTTATCGCGACATTGCTGAGCTTCGGCGGCGTCGAATCGAACTTGAAGGCAAACGAAGCCGCAGGGCTCACGTTGCCGGCGTTGTCGCGGCAACTCCCGCTCAGTGCCGCGGAGGCGTTGTCAGGCTTGTCGTAGGCGGGTGTGTCGCACGAAGCGATCCCCGAAGTCGCGTCGGCGCCGGCAAACGTGACGAGCAGGTGGTGGTTGTACCACCCGTTTGCGTCGGGCGCTCGGTCCGGCGTTCCGCCGTCGACGGACGGCGGCGTCGAGTCGTACCTGAGCGCGTAGCTCGCGCCTGCGGCATTGCCGGCCTTGTCGCGGCAACTCCCGGCGACTGATGCCGAGCCGTTGTCCGGACCGGAGTACGAGCCGGAGGTGCACGTGTCGAGGCCAGAGACCGCGTCGGTGCCGGTGAAGGCGACGTCGACCGCGTGGTTGTACCAGCCGTTCGCGTCCGCGCCTCGCGCGGGCGCGGCGCCTGCGCTCGGCGGGCTCGCCTCGTACTGGAACGCCAGCGTCCTCGGCGCGGAGACGTTGCCCGCGTTG
>WNGE01001180.1_pt1 | contig 43159 bp, 26 predicted proteins | sample 5400651 | NCBI WGS metagenome assembly WNGE01 (sample SAMN13153370, study PRJNA577476) | soil metagenome | isolation source: 60 cm soil or saprolite under grassland replicate 2 | place: USA:California | collected 2016-06-15 | reverse complement strand
AGCAAGAAGGAGCTCGATGAACTTGCCAGCGGAAGAATTTCCTCGATCACGCCGATTGCTTATGGCACAGCGGACGGCATGATGACGCGCGAGTGTAGCGGCGGCGGCGATCCGGCGGGATGGAGAAGCAGCGACGGCAAGCTCTGGTTCGCTACCATTAGAGGCGTTGCTATAATCGACCCGCAACGAATCAAAATAAACGAACAGCCTCCGCCAGTTGTGATTGAGGAAATCCGCATCGATGATCAGTCGATCGCAGCAGGCGAGAAGATTGAGTTACCTCCCGGCAAGTCGCGATTTGACTTTTATTACAGCGCGCCGAGCTTCGTAGCGGCCGAGAAAGTCCGCTTCAAATACAAGCTGGAAGGGTTTGACCGGGACTGGGTTGACGTTGGGACGCGCCGCATTGCTTACTACACGAATTTGCGGCCGGGTACCTATCAGTTCCAGGTAATCGCGTGCAATAACGATGGTGTCTGGAACCGGACGGGTGCCTCTTTCGGTCTTTACCTAAAACCCTTTTTCTATCAGACCTACTGGTTTTACATGCTATGCGTCCTAAGCCTGGCTTTGCTGGCCTGGCTACTCTATCGCTTGCGCGTCCGCCGGATAGAGGCACAATTTGGCGCAGTGCTGGCTGAACGAACACGGATTGCCCGCGAGATTCATGACAACCTGGCGCAGGAGATGTTGGGCATCTCAGTGCAATTGGAAGTAGTCGCGCGCACGTTGCCGCCTACGGCCGAAATCGCCAGGACACATTTGGACCGCGTGCGCTTACTTGTTCGTCATGGCATCGCCGAAGCACGCCGCTATGTTTGGGACTTGCGCTCACAGGCTCTCGAAAATAAGGATCTGCCAGCAGCCTTGAGCGAGACGGCGCGACGGTTGACCGCGGAAACCGCGGTCGAGATTCAAGTCGAGGTCAGCGGTACGTTCCGCCCGTTGACGAGATTGGTTGAAGGTAATCTGTTGCGCATCGGCCAGGAGGCAATCAACAATGCAGTGAGACACGCAGCCCCCAAACATATTTTTGTCAACCTTGTTTTCGATGCCCGACGCGTACAGCTCAGTGTGCGAGATGACGGGCGCGGTTTTAATGGTCAAGCAACCGACCAGCTAACGGCGGGTCATTTTGGGCTGGTGGGCATGCGCGAGCGCGCGGAACAGATTGGTGGTACCTTGTCGATCCACAGCCGGAACGGTTCAGGCACTGAGATTGTAGTTGACGTGCCGATCAGCGGCTAAGGGCACACGTATTAGCTTTCGTGCAAGCCAAACAACAAGGAAAGGGCCTCTAAAAGACGTTATCAAGCGTGTGAAAAAAATAGGACGGCGCCAAGAATCGTGAGTCACCAAAAGATTAGCATCATGGTAATCGACGACCAGGCGGTCGTCCGGCAGGGCTTCGTCGCCTTAATCAACACCGTGGCTGATATGGAAGTGATCGCCGAAGGAATTCACGGACAGCAAGCCATCGATCTTTATCGCCAACACAAACCAGACGTCACGCTCATCGATCTGCGTATGCCCGTGGTCGGCGGCGTCGAAGCGATAACCGTAATTCGTCGAGAATTTCCTGATGCTCGCTTGATCGTTCTCACCACCTACGATGGCGATGAAGACATCTATCGATCGCTGCAAGCAGGAGCCAAAGGATATCTGTTGAAGGACGTCTTCTTCGAGGAATTAGAAACCACGATCCGGACGGTATACGCCGGAGCACGCCGCATTCCCGCGGCCATAGCCGAAAGGCTTGCTGAGAGAATGGCCAGCTCTGAATTGACCAACAGAGAACGGGAAGTGCTCGAGTTGATTGTGAAGGGCCAAAGCAACAAGGAAATAGGGGTCACACTGAAAATCAGCGAGGCAACTGTCAAGAGTCACGTCAACAACATCCTCAGTAAGCTTGGCGTCAACGACCGGACGCAAGCCGCCACTACAGCCTTGCAGCGTGGGTTGGTCCATCTGCACTAGTATCCTGGCGACTCTAAAACTCTGATTAACGATTTGACTAAGCTTCGTCCGACATTCAGTCGATCTCCATCAAAAGTTTGGCGCCAAAGCCCAACCTCTGGGGCATTACAAAGGCAACATCTCCTGTTAGTCTGCCGTTCCCGTTGCTCATATTCCTTCTTCCAGGGTTCATTTTCAGCTTGGCGTGCGGGTTTCTTTCTAGATCTGTTTCGCCGCTCATTAAACAGAAGTAACTCGGTCTCATCGAGTTAAGAGAAGGCTTTGATTTTCGTGCAGGCTGCCATAAGATCAGTGCCAGATGGCTTTTAGTAGCACAGGATGAAGCGCAAGACGGGTGGCGTTACCGAAGTCCGAGTCTGAAGTGATCGTTCTGGCTGTCAGTGCGTGATGAAAAAGGACAGAGAGGTTTTTCATGGCTGCATCAAGTTTAGATAGTGCTCACTTGCCAGCGGCATGTGAACCGAGCTTGTTCGATAAGCTAAACACAACCTGGCACAAGCGCTCGCTTCAGCTCTTCATGGTTATCGTGCTCGCGCATTGGGCGGAGCATCTGATGCAAGCCGTGCAGATATATGTGTTGGGTTGGCCGCGCCCGAAAGCGGGAGGTTTTCTGGGTCTGTTTTTCCCCTGGCTGGTAAGTTCTGAAGTCCTTCACTATGGTTACGCTTTGATCATGCTGGTTTTCCTTTGGATTCTGCGCAAGGGATTCACAGGGACCTCTCATACATGGTGGACCGCGGCCCTGGTGATCCAGTTTTGGCATCACATCGAGCACTTACTTCTGCAAGGCCAGGCCCTCTTTCACCACAACCTAATTGGCTCGCCCGTTCCAGTGAGCTTCCTGCAGATGGTTTTCCCCAAGTCGCGTGTAGAGATTCACCTTTTCTATAACGCGATTGTGTTTATTCCCATGGTGATTGCCATGTACTACCACATGTTCCCGCCGCAGGGAGAAAAGCATGCGGCCTGCACCTGCGCATTGCGGCGGGATTCGCTCCGGCCCCAGACTGCATGATTCGAGGTCGAGCATGATATTGATCGGAGAATGAGGGGTGGCTTCGAAGTGTCGGAACGCGCAGGGTTTGGTAAGCATGCGAAAATTCAGGATTCTGGCTTTCGCTGGTGCCGCAATTCTGTTACTGGCAGCATGTCAAAAGTCAGGCGAGTTGGCGCCACCCGTCATCACGATTCAACACGAGATCACGCCACAGCCAGCCCGCGTTGGCTCTGCTATGATTACTCTGAGGTTGGCTGATGCCTCGGACAAAGCGGTAACCGGAGCCCGAATCACGTTGGAGGGAAATATGTCACACGCGGGTATGGGTCCCGTATTCGCACAAGCAAAAGAAACAGAGCCGGGACAATACGAGGCGCCTTTGGAGCTTTCGATGGGCGGTGATTGGATCGTCTTGCTTCACTTAACTCTGTCTGACGGGCAGAAGTTGGAACGGCAGTTTGAAATCAGTGGAGTTCGATCGGGCTAAACCTTAGTTCGGCGCCATGAGACCTTCAGATTAAGTGGAACAATGGAAAATCCAACCGAAGCGCCTAACACGCCGGAGGCGTAAAAGATAGTAGCCGGTGGTCGGAGACCACCGGTCACGGGCCAAATGGAGGGAGCACCCTGACAGGGTGCGAGACGGCTGGCACCCGTACACAGGGTGCAGACAATCATCAACCCGTGACCGGAGGTCTTCGCTTCGCTACGACCTCCGGCTACTTTCTCGCAACCTCCGGTTGCCCTTCCGACAAACGTCAGTCTGTCCGACAGATCCGGATTTATTTTGTCCATCCATTCGTCCCATCTCTCGTCTGGATCACCCTCCAATTCATCTCAGTTTGATTTGCTGCGATTGCCCATAGTTGGACGACTGCTTCACTGGCGCCATGCGCGCACCTTACTCCAGATTCCACTGCTCATCATCAGCGTAGTAATGATCATGCACGGACTGTTCGGGCCGACGCTCGCACCGAAAAATCTGGCGACCACTTTGAGTTGGGTTCACTTTCGCGGCGCGCTGGTTTTGATTCTGCTGGTTGCGGGTAACTTCTTTTGCCTGGCGTGTCCATTCATGCTGGTGCGCAACTTCGCCCGCAAGTTCTTTAAGCCCGTTCACAATTGGCCGCGAAGGTTGCGTAACAAGTGGCTTTCACTGGGCCTTTTTATTTCGATCCTCTTCTTCTATGAACTCTTTGATTTGTGGTCTGCGCCGTGGTGGACGGCATCGCTGATCATTGCGTATTTTCTGGGGGCGCTGGTCGTCGACGGCCTCTTCAAGCATGCTTCGTTCTGTAAGTTTGTTTGTCCCATCGGGCAGTTCAACTTTGTCGCTTCCACGCTTTCTCCGCTTGAGGTGAGAATACGCGACAATGACGTTTGTACCAGTTGCCGGACCAAAGATTGTATTCGGGGCCGACGTGAGCCGGGCCCGGAACTTGTCGTGATCCAGCGTGGCTGTGAGCTCGCGCTCTTTCAACCGCGCAAGACTGGGAACATGGACTGCACATTCTGTCTGGACTGCATTCAAGCCTGCCCATACGACAATGTGGGCATACTTACCAGACTTCCCGCCGAAGAGTTGATGGTTGATCCAATGCGATCAGGTGTTGGCTTCTTCTCACGCCGCAAAGACCTCGCCGCGCTGACGCTGATATTTACTTTTGGTGCGTTGCTCAATGCCTTTGCCATGGTCAGTCCCGTGTACGCTCTTGAAAGCCTGGTAGCGAGCCGCTTGCATATCAATTACGAGGCCCCGGTCCTCGCTCTGATTTTCGCACTGTTTCTCATTCTGGAACCGGTCCTTCTAATAGGCCTGGCTGCGTGGTTGACCAGAGTCTGGGGAGGCGACAAGAAGCGTTTGTTAAAGATTGCCGTCCGGTATTCTTACTCATTGGTGCCGCTTGGTTTCGGCATCTGGCTGGCTCACTATTCTTTTCATTTCCTGACGGGGCTTTACACGTTCATTCCTGTGACCCAAAGCGCGGTTGCGAGTTTAGGATGGTCTGTGCTGGGTGAACCTCGCTGGAGCCTGGTTGGTCTTCCGAAAAATATAGTGCACGCATTTGAATTCGGGTTTCTCGCACTGGGCTTAGTTGGCTCGCTACTGGTGAGCTATCGGCTAGCGGAGTCAGACTCGTTGCAGCACCGCTTTAGAGTTTTTGCTTGCTGGGCTGGCGTGTCGCTGATCCTTTGGGTGGCGGCGATCTGGTTGATGTCTCAGCCGATGGAAATGCGAGGTACGCTACTGGGTGGAGGATAGGTCCTGGGTAACAGCTATGGTGTGCAGGTTTGGCTTGTGAACAATTATCGACTCAACAGAGACCAGCTCGGCAGAGCGAACTTGCGGTCATGGCTGTTTGCAGCGCTGGCAGTTTCTTTATTCTTAATTCCGGCGCCGGTTAGGGCACACGATGGTCCGCCGTTTCCCATCATTGTCGACCAGAAGATTGACCCTTGCGTGATCTCAGTCTGGGGCGATCCGGATGTCGGCATCGGCACCTTCTTCGTTATCGTAAACCCACCGCCGGGCGGCGAAATCCCCGCCGATCTAAGAATAGCGGTCTCCGTGCAACCAGCCAGCGGCCGCCTCACCGAAGTTGCATATCCGGCCGAGCGTCAAGACCTCCATGGCCAAATTCAGTACAAAGCGCTGGTCCAGTTTGATGCCCAGGAGACTTGGCGGGTCCGCGTCCAGGCGCGGAGCGCGCATAGCAGCGGTGAAGTAGTGGCGACAGTGGAGGCCACGCCACCAGGGCTCGGCCGTTGGGATTTGCTGGTTTACCTCCTGCCGTTCCTGGCTGTCGGGTTCTTGTGGGTGATAGCAGTTGTGCGTAGGCGTTCACGGGAGAAACCGAACCCATCACAATCTTCTTAGCCATCAGATGTAACGCAAACTGTTAGTTTGCGATGCTGGCGGGCAGTGATCATTCGTCGATTGTCAGCCTATTAATTGGCAGCAATACAAGCTTCCATCGGATCGGCAAACTAACAGTTTGCGTCGCACGTCTCCAACTAAAGTTGGAGGTGAAATTCAATCATCGGTCTCGTGACAGACATCCGCTCGGATGGTACTTTACGCGCGTTGCACAAGTTAGTGATCCCGGGGTGGGGCGTATTAGAGGCAATCCTTCCTAAATGTTGCAGACCTAATCAGCCCTGATAAGCCAATCTAGTAACCAGCCCGGGATCAACCCCCCTTCAAAATTTGAACGAGCAGACTGTTAGTGGTTCCAACGCTTTAATGCTTAGGTTCGCGAAGCAAGATCTGGGCTGCGGGCCTTTTTTCCTTGATCGGACTCCTAAAAAGGCTTCCGCTCTCGACATCGGAGATTAATCACCCAAATCATTTATTCCGAAAAGGACAATCAAATGAGCTCACGCGAAAACAGGCCTTCGAAAACCGCGAATCGTCACAAGTTCTCGCTACACGCAATTTTGCTCAGTACGGTAATTTGTTTATCGCCAGCCTGGATTTCATCGAGTTATGCGCAGCAAGCCGGCACAGCGACGCTTCGCGGTCGAGTTCTGGATCCTAATGGACAAGCAATAGCCGGGGCGCAAGTTACCGCAAGGCAAAAGACAACCGACGCCAAGCGCATTGCAAACACCAACAACGACGGACTCTTTGTCATTCCAAATCTTGTTGCGGGCGACTATGAAGTGAAAGGCGCGGCTAAAGGCTTTTCTGACAAGATTCTCCCAGCGGTAACTCTTCAGGTGGGACAGACTTTTACGCTCGATGTGCTGGTAACGGTGAGCGTCACGGAGACGGTTACGATTGACGACAGGGATAACTATGAACTCGTGGATAAAAGCACATCCGTGGTTGACGGCATCATACGCGAGCGAGAGGTAAATAGCCTTCCCCTCAACGGGCGCAACTTTCTCGAACTGGCGCTACTGATTCCCGGCAATAGCCCTGCCCCAAATTTCGATCCTACAAAAAGCAATACGGTAGTAATTTCCTCCGCCGGCCAACTCGGTCGAGGCGGCAATGTAACGGTCGATGGCGCCGATGATAATGATGACGTCGTGGGCGGACCGTTACAAAACATTTCGCAGGAAGCGGTGCAAGAGTTTCAAATTGCCACTAACAGATTCTCCGCTCAGTTAGGGCACTCCGGCTCGTCCGTAATCAATATTGTGACCAAGTCTGGCACCAACTATTATCACGGTTCAGGCTCGTTCTACTTTCGCAACCGGACGCTGCAAGGGTTGCCGGCAACCTCCGATCGTGGACTGGGACAGACTCCGCCATTTGACCGAGAACAATATGCTTTCGCGCTGGGCGGACCAATTAAGAAAGACCGGGCGTGGTTCTTTGGCTCATTCGAATACCGTAATCAGGACGGCGCCGCGCTGGTGGGCGTACGAGATCTGGCGACGCGGACAATCCAGCGGACCTTTGCCGGAGCGCCGCTCAACGATCTGCTGAGCACCGAGCGGGTCGACTGGCGCCCGAGCGACGCCGATCAAGTATTCTTCCGATATTCGCTGCAGCGCGAAGACGACACAGCAGCAAGCTCCCTGGATCGCGCCATCGGTTCTGCCTCGTTCCGTCAGGCGAGCGTCAACAATACGCATTCGTTTCTGGCCAACTACACGCGCGTGCTGAATCCGCGCGACGTCAACAGTTTCAACTTCAGTTTCAGCACGTTCTTTAACGACATTGAGCCCGTCACTCCCGGACCACAGCTGACCTTTCCCAGCATTCAGGACGGCGCATCGTTCCGGGTGCCGCAGGGCACCAAACAACGACGCCTGCAATTCAGCGACACGTTCTCGATGGTCCGAGGCAATCACACTCTAAACTTTGGCGGTGAGATTCAGCGCGTCGATGCTGATTTTGATTTGCGAGTCTTTCAGGGGGGACGCATTGAAATGATCGAAGACTTTCCGGACTTCGATCGCAACGGAGACGGCAGTGTCGATGATAACGACCTGCTCTTCGCGGTCACAATACGCAGCGGCATACCAACGCAACCACTGCTGATTCCCGACGCTGACAGCACTTACCTTGCAGGCTTTGTGCAAGACGACTGGCGTGTTCGTCCTCAGCTCACGTTGAATGTTGGCTTGCGCTACGAACTCGACACTGATGTCAAAAACATCAGCCGCACTAGTCAGCTCAATCCGCTAATCCTACCGTTCCTGCATGGGAATAGAGGAAAGGACACCAACAACTTCGGCCCGCGCATCGGGCTCAATTACTCGACTAAAGATGGGCGCACAAGCATTCACGGCGGGTACGGTATCTACTACGATCGCATCACGCTCGAGATTCAATCGCTTGAGCGTGGCTTGGATGGGCGCTCCCTGCCAATTGAAGTGCGCGCCGGGTCTCTCTTTTATACGCAGGGGAACCCATTCGATCCAATCGGGGGGACGTTCGTGCCGGGAGCGCCGACTTTAGCCAACCCGTTTACCGGACAAATCATACCGGGTGCTGGGGCGGGAGGCATCAACATCATCGATAACAGTATGCAGAATCCCATGGTGCAACAGATGAACCTTGGCATTCAGCGCGAGTTTGGAAGTAACTATGTGCTGCGGGCCGACTACCTGCATAACTTCGGCTCACATTTCATCATTGGCCGCACCATTGGCAGTGTGTTCAATCCGGTAGTGGGGGGTCCGGACTCCGTTACGAATCTGGAGTCGAGCGTTAAGACAAAGTATGACGCGTTGCTGCTGAGCGTTGAGAAACGTTTCTCTCATCGCTATCAGTTTCGTGCCGCGTACACTCTCTCTAAAGCATTCAACTTCGCGAACGACGATCAGATTCCCTTCTCCAATGGGCCACTTAACCCGGACAATCTGAATTTGGAATACGGACCGACGCCAAACGATCAGCGCCATCGCTTCACCTTCTCTGGGGTTTGGGACTTACCAGCCGGCATGCATCTCGCTCCGATCTTCACGCTTGCTTCGGGAGTGCCAATGGATGTTCTCGTCCCTGGCGGAGGCCAGCGAATTCCACAGTTGCAGCGCAACGCGGGCGGCCGGTTGTTTCACAATGGAGCCGAATTAAACACTGTTCTCAAACAGATAAATGACGCTGGTGGATTTGGAGGACAGCCGTTGCCGCTGGTATCTGAGAATGCGCGCTTCAACGACAGTTTCAATTCGTTTGATCTACGCCTCTCGAAGGTTTTTCATGTTGGAGAGCGTGTGAAGATCGAGCCGCTGGTGGAAGTCTTCAATCTTTTCAACATTACAAACGTGCTCGGCTTTTCGAAATCGAACTATTCGGGATTCTCGAATGTGCTCGTACGTGACAGCAATGATCCGACGAGCGCGGGCTTTCTGCGGTCGTCAAGCTTTGGTCAGCCCGTCACGACGGCAGGAGGAGTATTTGGCTCGGGCGGTCCACGAGCATTTCAGTTTGCGGCGCGCGTGACGTTTTAACTCAAGGAAGGGATCATGTCACCCATCAGTCTTCCGTATCACCCACGAAATGTATAGAGTCGCGCGTCCGGCGTCCAAACCGAATCAGTAAGGAAGAGGCTACTCAGTGCCTGCGCAGGAGCAGCTTAAACGGCAAATTGGTCTGCATACCGCGACGGCTTTGATTGTCGGTGAGATCATCGCCGTCGGCATCTTCCTGACGCCTCCGGGGATGGCGAAATCGCTTGGCTCACCCGCGTGGTTGTTGGTTGTCTGGCTCGTCATGGCCGCCCTTTCGTTGTGTGGAGCGCTTTGCTTTGGAGAGTTGGCAGTCAGATTCCCCGAAGCCGGCGGCGGCTACGCTTACTTGCGAGAGGCATATGGACCCGCGTTGGCCTTTCTCTACGGCTGGATGGCGTTGTTGGTGATGGACCCTGGTCTCACCGCTGCAATCGCCACCGGCGCGGCCAGTTACGTTGGTTACGGTCTTCATCTGTCAGCCCAGGAAAACAAGCTCGTTGCGATCGTCGCGATTGTTACGCTGGCATTGGTTAACATTCGCGGCGTTAGACCGGGCGCCTGGTTCGTCCGCTGGCTGACGGTCCTAAAGGTAGGCTTTCTTGGTTTTATCGTGTTGTGGGCTTTCGGTTTTCAGATGGGACACTGGTCCAACTTCGTTCCTCTGGTTGCGCAGCGACCCGGTTCGAAGCCGCTTATAGAGGCGCTCGCTGTTGGGGTGGTGGGTTCTTTCTTCTCTTTCGCCGGTTGGTGGGACGTCAGTAAAGTTGCCGGGGAAGTTCGCAATCCATCTCGCACCATGCCGCGTGCGTTTGTCTACGGAATTGTGATCGTCGCTTTGGTCTACATATTGACGAGCGCTGCCTTCGTCTACCTGATACCGATGGAGAAAGTGGCTAATGGTCAAGCGTTTGCCGCGCAGGTCGGCGAGGTTCTCTTTGGTCGAACGGGCGCGCAGGTCTTCGCCGCTTTTGTCATCGTTGCCGTACTGGGAAGCCTGGCCGCCATCATCATGTCCGCGCCCCGCGTTTACTTTGCGATGGCCCGTGACGGGCTCTTTTTTCCCTCGGCAGCAGCAATTCATCCTCGTTTCAATACGCCGGCGCGCTGCATTGCGCTACAAGCCGTGCTCGCATCGTTGCTAGTGTTGACCGGGACCTTCGAAGAGATCATCTCTTACTTTTTCTTCGTTGTTCTGGTCTTCATTGCGCTGACTGTCTTCGGGATTTTCGTGCTGCGTCGTCGACAATCGAGCGTGCCGGAATATTCGACACCTGGTTATCCGGTGACGCCAATCGTATTCTTGCTGCTGGTTCTATTGATGCTGATCCTTTTGGGCAGCGGTCAACCGAGACAATCATTTTTGGGTGTCGGCGTGGTAGCGTTGGGTGTTCCGGTTTACTATTTGCTGTTTCGCGGCCGCAAGAGATCGTAAGCGAAACTATTAGTTTACCGTCACAGCAAGCTAACAGCTTGACGCTAGACTGGAGGGTAGTGTCCTAATTTCAGTTTCTCTGTGAAACCTCCGTGCGCTCTGTGCCTCTGTGGTGAATAAGCCTTAAGCAAATACTCACCACAGAGACAAGGAGAACACAAAGGAAGCACAGAGAATTTCAAATTAGGACACCACCGACTGGAGAACGTGGGGCACTACACCGAGAGAGGAATGACATCGTCATGACCTGGATTAAGACTGTTTCAGTTTCCGAGGACGAGAGAGTTCGCAAGGCCGCTGAAGGACAGCGCCACCTTTATCCAATTGAATACTCCACACCGGTCCATCCAACGTCGGACGGTGAGACATCCGGAATCGTCGCCTCGCACAGTCTGATTCCAGACGCCCTATATCACGCGTTCGCAACCTACGGATCATTAATGTCGCCCGATTTGCCTTTGCAACGCCATCAGCACGAGATGATCGCGACTATGGTCTCGGTCACGAACCGGTGCCATTATTGAATTGAATCTCACGCAGAGTTTCTGCGTCGGGTGACCCTGGATGGCGAGATGGTAAAAGCATTGGAAGAGGACTATACGACTGCCCCGATCACTGAACAGGATCGCGTCATGCTCGATTACGTCGTGCAGATAACGAAGGACGCGACGCGCATCTCGCCCGTCGATCACGAACGGCTGCGTGCCGTCGGTTTCGACGACAAAGGCATTCTGCAGATCACTTTGATTGCGTCCTGGTTCAACTATATCAATCGCGTCGCCGACGCCCTGGGTGTTGGTCGGAAACCCTAAGAACAAGCCGCCGGAGCTAAGGAGTATTCGCGTGGACAAGATGGCAACAACCCGTAAGAACGATTTGAAGAAACGGCGCCGTGCCGCCTGGGCTCTGCTGCTCATTCTCACCCTAAGCGTATTGTTCTGTGTGATTATTCCGGTCGGGTTAATTATGCCTTTTCGGGCTCAGTCTCCGCGCGGTTTGGCGCTCGCTTACACATTGCGGCGCTGGTCGCCGTCATTGACCCTGGTCGTAGCCGCCGCTGCGATTGCGCTGGTCGTTTGGCTTTGGAGCAATGCTCGCTGGTGGCTAAAAGTGGGTCTGGCACTTGTGCTCATCCTGAACTTTACGGCAGCGTGGTTCGCGCGACAGAACCATTTCGAGTGGATGTTCAATCCGCTGCCCAACGCGGCATATGCCAGGACCAGCGAAGCGAGATACATGATGGATTCCGATATGGTGCTGGCTGTCGAGAACGAGAGCGAAGCCGTTGCTTATCCGATTCGGCTGATGGCCTACCACCATGTAATTCAGGACACGGTAGGAGGCACTCCGCTGATTACCACTTATTGAACGCTCTGTCACACCGGTCTGGTGTGGGAAACAACTGTAGACGGGCGAGTGCTCCATTTTCATCTCGCGGGGATCAACAATCAGAACTTCATCATGCGTGACGAAGAAACCGGCTCCTGGTGGCAGCAGGTTACCGGAGAAGCGGTCCTCGGCCCTCTGAAGGGTCATCAACTCAAACCTGTTTTCCACGATGAAATCTCTTTCGCCTTGTGGAAACGCGAGAAGCCACAAGGCCGAGTTTTACGTCCTGACGAACGAATCCTCGCCGCTGAGGAATACGCGCCGGCTAACTGGGAAGAGCGGATGGCCCGCGCGCCAGTGCTGTCCCAATTCAAAAAGGTGGGCCAGGATTTGGAACCGCGCGCGACCGTTATTGGCATCAGGCTAAATGGCGTAGCTAAAGCCTACCCTCTGACCACACTACAGAAGCAGAGTCCCATTGTTGACAGCATCGGCGGCATGCCCGTGGTGATCGTGTTAGGCGAGGACAACCGGTCAGTGCGTGCTTTTGAGAGCACGGTAGACGGGCGCAAGCTTGAGTTTTTCGTCAAACCCGGAACCTCTCCACTGCAATTAATCGACGGCGAGAACGGCAGTCTGTGGGACTTCTCTGGTCGCGCTACCGCGGGACCGCTGGCTGGACGCCAACTGAAAAAGGTGGCGGTGCTCGAGGACTATTGGTTTGACTGGAAGGCCTACAACCCCAGGACCAGTGTTTATGAAATTGGTTCGCGTTAGCGCCGGCTTTGGCGACCCAATCTCCTAATTCTTCGGTGGTGAAGACTGCGGCGGTGGCGACGGCGATGGCGTTGCTTTCGCGAAGACTATGGCCGCCGCGGACGTAACTCCCTTCCCTTCCTGAACCGTAATCGACTGATTGGGCTTAATGTCAGTAATAGTGTCCCTTCCGCCGCTGGGCCAGGCGATTTCCAAAGTCAAGTTCTTCCCATCCTCAGGAGGCCCAAGCCCGAACACGAGTGGTAACTCGCTTTGCGAACAATAGCTCGATCCGGTCTTGACCATATTGAAGAGTTTCGCGCCCTTAGCAGTCTTTAAGGTAATCTTCGCCCCGATGCCATCGCGGTTTGATCTGGTTCCTACAGCTCTAACTCGAAGCAAATCATTCTGATTGCCGTTTTCATTTCTCAGCAAGCGCGCGGGTCCGTTGTTTGCAGTGATCAAGAGATCAAGGTCGCCATCGTTATCAAAGTCGCCATAGGCCGCCCCCCGACCGACAATGGCCCGCTGCAATGCGCGACCCAGCTTGCCCGTCATCTCTTCAAATTTTTTCTTTCCCTTGTTATGGAAAAGATGCGGCGGCTGCGCATACTTGACGTTAGGCTGGACCACACTAATGTCATCGGAAACGTGACCATTTGCCGCGAACACATCGAGTAGTCCATCAAGATCATAGTCAAAGAAGAACACTGCGAAGGTCAGCGATTGCGCAGACATCTTGCCGATGCCCGAGTTGGGAGCTTCATCGGTAAAGAGGCCCTTTCCATCGTTGTTATAAAGCGCCATACTCTCGTTAGTAAAATTTCCAATGACGATTCCCGACCGTCCGGACCCATCATAATCTCCGGCGTCCACACCCATTCCAGCGCGCGCCGTGCCGGCCTCGCTAAACGCCACACCCGCCGCGACCGCCTCGTCAGTAAACGTTCCGTTGCCATTATTCTTGTAGAGTTTGTTCGGCTCGGTGTCGTTGGCAACGAAGAAATCCATCCAGCCATCGCTGTTGTAGTCCAACAGGGTCACACCCAGCGATTTACTGGTAGGATCATTCAACCCTGCACGTTGCGTGACATTTTCAAAACTGCCGTTGCCTCTGTTGTGATAAAGCGTCGAACTCTGACCCTTGTAGGATTGAGGCGTACAATAACTTTTATTCTTCCCGTCGAGCGAACAGAATTGGTCCTTTTCCACAGACCAATCGACGTAGTTTGCCACAAAGAGGTCAAGCTTGCCGTCGTTGTCATAATCGAACCACAGCGCGCTGGCAGAGAATCCCGGATCGCCGACTCCTGCTCTGGCAGTGACATCAGCGAACCTGCCGCCACCGAGATTGCGAAACAGGTGATTTGGCCCAACGCACGTTATGTAAATGTCGTCATTCCCATCGTTGTCGTAGTCGGCGACCGCGACTCCAATGCCATACATTTCGATAGCCAGGCCCGCCGCTCGTGTAACATCCGTGAACGTAGCGTCCTGATTGTTGTGGTATAGCGCGAGAAAAGATTTGCCGGTCCTGTGTTCGGGCCAGTCCATGGAATTGACAAACAGAATGTCCTGCCAGCCGTCATTGTCATAGTCAAGAAAAGCGCCGCCAGTACCTAAGGTTTCCGGCAGATACTTTTTTCCAAAGGCGCCGGAGTGATGTTTGAACCGTATGCCGGCCTGCGCTGACACGTCCGTAAACTCGATGGGACCTGATGGTCGCGGCGGTGTCGGGCTAGCCGACGGCAGCGGTGTCTGGCTTGCTATTTGTTGAGAAGCTCCGCTGGGCGTTGGAGCGGCCTGTTTACAGGCCGAAAGCAGAAGAAACGAACTGAGAAAAAAACAGAAGATTATTGAGCTGCGTTGCATTAGTAATGAATTTTCTCCGTTGGGTTTATCAATATAGCAACCAAATGATTCATAACGGAATAATGAGGTGCAGGTGCAGGTTCAGTTTCAATCGTCAGCATGCTTTAGGTTCGAAGGACCGGCAGTTAGTAGCCCCGTCCGTGAGGGCGGGGTAGATTTAACTGTTAGTTGCCTGAGCGCCGAAGGCGCGCCACGATTTGTACCGGCCCTTCGGGCCTCTTGGCCACTAGAACGAAGTTCCCCGCCCTCACGGACGGGGCTACTAACTGCCGGTCCTTCGGACCTAATCGCTGTTTCCCCCTTACGCTTTCGCCGTTGCGGCCGTTGTCTGGCGGCGTGAATCCCACCAGCTCTCGATCAGATTGGCTGCAGGCCCAACAAAGAACAGAGCGAAAATAGGAGCGTACACAACCTGATCCAACCTGAGCATAAACTCGGCCAGGGCAACGCAGAACGCGACGACGCATTGCCCCACCTTTGACCGAACCGTCGTCTTTGGATCGGTAATCATGAAGAAAACGAACAGTTGATACATCGGACCGGTGATGGGCGCCACCTCCGCCTGCCAGGGATCGCCGGTGATCCAGCTTCGCAGGAACGCAAACAAAAAGAACGAGACGACGTAGGTCGCGCTAATGTGAAAGCGCCGAGCGCGCCAAATGATGATAGAACCCAGAACCCAAATCACCAGAAGCGACCAGTAGTTGTTGCCCCACTGAATGCTCAGAACCGCCATTGTCTCCGGAGCCAGAAACAACAACACCGCGATGCCAAAGTTGGAGGGATTCCAGATGTGCCGTCCCTTCACTCGCAGCACATACTTCGACATTATCGAAATCGCGCTACACAGCGCGTAAGGCCAGTAAGCAGGCGAGCGGACCAAAATACCCACGCTGATACCGGTAATGTAGGCGCTGGCAAGATTGAGCCACTTGCCAAAGAAAATCCGGCCCAGAATCAACTCGGCGATGATTGCCACAACGATCGCCAGCGCTGTCTTTCTGTAGCTTTCCAGGATGCCATATGAGAGATGGCCGATCAGGAGGATGCACGTAATAAACAGAGGAGCGACGTAACGATTATCAAAACGGACCTTTCGCCGCGCCGGCATTTCGAGCGCTGGTGTGATTGCGGCCTCCGTCGTAGATTGGCTCATGCCGGCTCCTTGATCTTGTTAACTTGTCCGGTCAACGGATGCTCGATAGTTTGTACTTTTCCTGACGGCCAGCGAATAACAGCCTTCTCGATTTGCGGATTCTTTCCTAAACCGAAGTGCATCCGCCTTTGGTTTTCGGCGCAGAAGCCACTGCCGCCGGAGACCGTCTGCGCTTGCTGTCTGCCATTCCAGAAAACCTTAACTTCGGCGCCGAGCGCGCTCCGATTACTGCTGCTGCCTTCCAATTCAAAGTCGATCCACCTGTTCTCCGGCGCAACTGTATTTTTGTAGATAAGCAAGGGGCCGCGTTGGTTTGTAACAATCACATCCAGCACGCCGCGATTCCACAAATCGGCGAGTACGACTGAGCGTCCATCGTAGGTGTCTGTCGCGCCGACGGCTTGCGCCACGTCATTGAATTTACCTGCGCCGTCGTTCAACCAGACACGCTTTTGCTGATACCCCGACAAGCTGCGCCCGTCCATGGCAGGCCAATTTTTGGCATCGCCGATGATCGCGCTATTACCGCCGGCAACTTTTGAAAAGTCGTACCAGTAACTCTTCTCTCGATCGGCAGAGACATAGCCGTTCGTTAAATAGATATCGAGGGTGCCATCATTATTTAGATCGCCGAACTGCATGCCCCAACTCCAGCCACCCATTTCGACGCCTAACGCGCGCGCGAGATTGTCGTAGCGCAAACTGTCACCTGAGGTGCCTTCCTGCGGCATCCAAAGGTTGTTGCCTTGAATGAGCACGCCGTCCTCAGAAATGTTTGAGACGTAGATGGCGTACTTGCCCTGATTGAGAATGTCGCCAAAGGCTGCCGTCATTCCGCTCTTCGGTGCAAAGCCGACACCGGTCTGCTCCCCAACCTCGCGGAATTGTTTACCATCATTGAAGTACAATTCCGAAACGCCATAGTCATTAGCTACGAATAAATCCTGATGGCCCGTTCCCCTCAAGTCGGCGGCCGAGGCCGCGAGTGCCCAACGCCGGCTGTCAATACCAAGTTGCGCGCTCACCTCTTCAAACTTTCCGCCGCCAAGATTGTGGAACAGATATTTGCGCCCGCCGTTTTTCGCGTATTCGAAACTTTCGGGCATCATGCGCGTAGTCTTCAAATGCCACAGATCAACGTCTTCTGAATAATATCCGCCGACAAAGAGATCGAGCAGTCCATCGCCATCATAGTCAAACCAGATCGCCGTGTTGGCGTTTACCCAGGTCGGTAGCGCCGCCTGTTCAGTAACTCGTGTAAAGTGCTTACCGCCATCGTTATGGAACAACTCCGGACGGCCCCACTTGTAGAGAAAAAGATCCTCGAAGCCGTCGTTGTCATAATCACCCCAGACCGCACCCATCGAGACACCCGTGCCCAGTCGGTTAAGATCGGCAATTCCGAGTTCGCCGGCTACATCTTTGAACGTGCCATCGCCTTGATTTCTATACAGGCAGTTCCTGCTGTCTTCGCCGCTGTTAGTCAGATAGATGTCCTGCCAACCATCTCGATCAAAATCAACAATCGAAGCACCAGCGCCCATCGCCGCAACTTCCGGCATGATGTGATCTAATTTGTGATCCAATGTCGGCGCTTGATGAACGAAGTTTATGCCCGAAGCGAGGGCAACCTCCTGAAAATAAAACCCGTAGCGAGCCAACGCCTGGCTGCTCTCCAGTTTCGACTTTCCGACTTCGCGCCATGCCGCCAGGCGTTTCATCGCGATCGGTGTCGCGAGCAGAGCCAGGAAAAAGATAACGGTTACAATTCTCGCCAAGCGACGTGGTGTCATCTTTATTACTTATACCTCAGTGCATTTTTGAAAACGTCAGGAGTGACGTAACGCGTGTGATACTTCTGCCAGTCCTCAGGATGCCGCTTGTAGGTCCACTCATCCTCAAGTTTGTGAGGCGGCGTGATGTATTCCTGCTTGCCATGATAGGGCAAAGGCAGCACCGTCCTGGAAAACGTCGAGTTATAGTCGCCGTCCTTGATCCACCCGTCCCCCATGAACAGGTAGTCGCGTACCCAGCCGGAGGGCGGTTCTGGCTGCGCCAGAAAACGAAACGTCATCTCGTCGCCGGCGTTCATGATCACATAACGGTCGTCAATTTTCTCGAGCAGTTGGCGCACGTCACCAAACCGTGTGTAGTAGCCGATCAAATCGCGCCAGATCTGTTTCGAGCTCGACATCTGTTTATAGTCAGGCACTTCCGGCGAGGAAGCATTCGCCTTATTGATCACTGAGTAACCGCGGTAATGCAGGTCAGCCATTACTGGGTTCATGCGGACTGTGGTCAACTGAGTATCAGAAAGCCCCTTGGCCCACTCGATCGAGTCCCAAAAGATTTCAAGGTTAGTACGCAAACGCAGACGGCGTGGTGTGCCCGGGCGGAAGACGCTTGCCAGATCGAACAGGCAGATCTTCTTGCGTCCGGCGGGAAACCCGAGGTTTGGCCGCACTACGATCCAGCCGCCCTTGCCATCGGGTACCTCCATTCTCAAAGGCTGCGGGTGAACCTCCTGACCCTGACTGATGGCCACGTTGATCGAAGAATCCGTCGGGTGCAGCCAGCCTTTGGCAATCAACCACAGCGGGCCATTTTGCGGCGCGTCATTGCCGAGGTCGACTTCGACGTAATGATCGCGCGTCACGCCCTGATAACGACCGCGGCCAAAATTATCCAGATAGTTCGCATCAAGGGTGCTGACGATGTCCGTCACGTCGTTGCCATTGTCGTCCACCGCGCGCGCGATCTTATGGGGCGTCTCGACAGTCGTGATTGCCAGCTTGGCCGGCGGAATAACAAAACGTTCATCGACGAAAATGTCAGTTCCAGTCGGATGATCGACAGTCATCAGCGCCAATTGATCGTAGTAGTAGGTTTCCCAAAGCTCAGCCGTGATGCGCAGATCATAGTAACCATCCCGCGGCACGAGTTCATCGCCGCCGATCTTATACCACTCTTCGGTGGCTTCGACTCTTGCCGTGCCGAGGGTGTTGATGCGCAGACCGATCGCCGAACTCCAGGGCACCGCGTCTTTCACAAACTTCATCTCTTTGCCGTTATAGGCGAAGAGAAACGGACACGAGCCTTTCAAGCGCTGCTCAGCAAGGATCATTTGATCCGCTTTTGTTTCAAACTCCGCGCGCACCGCTCCGTTGGGCCAGACGATGCGCACGACATCGGCGCCAGTTTGATCCCCGAGACCGAAATGAACTACTGGACTCGTGACCAATTGCTTTTGCACGAGCAAGCCCGCGCGAATTTCCATTTCGCCGCCAATGCCGAAGCTGTTGATGCGCTGATCGCCCGTCGCCTGGGCGGCGCGCGGCCGAATCGCCTGCCAGTGATAGTTCTTCGTGCCGTTGTTGATTGCCTGGATTGGCTGGCTCTCACTCGTTAGACCCATTAGATCGAGTCTGCCATCTCCATTCACGTCCGCGGCGCTGAAAACTGACCGTGGTCCGACCGCATTGTTAAGACCGTTGAGTTTGCCTTGTTCATCACTAAGCCAGACCAGCGCTCCTGCGACATTCCCCGCAGCGGGCGAAATACTTGACTCAAACAGTAGCAGATCGTTTCCACCATTGTTGTCGACGTCGAGCATAACCAGCCGGAATCTGCCTTCGAGATAGTTTGGGGCACCTTTGACCCGGGCAATCTCGGCAGTTTCCCATTCCTGACCTTCGTTCTTGTCTGAGAGTCGGATGACAATTCCGTCTCTCTGAACCGCTATTAAATCCAGCACGCCGTCATTGTTGCCATCAGCCGCGCTGATTGCTATTACGGGCGCTAAATTTGAGGGTGGCACTCGCTGCTTAAATTGCCCGCTCCGTTCGTTAGCGAAGAAGTGCAACTTGTGCTGTTCGTCAATCAGAGCGGCATCAGGATCGCCATCGCCATCGATATCGGCCCACACAAAATCACGGATTCCTGAGACTCCCGCGAACGAATGAATCTCCGCGAACGAGCCGTCACCATTATTTCGCAAGACCGTTGGTAGACCATGTTCCGTGCCAAGCACGACATCGAGATCGCCGTCTGCGTCGACGTCGGCAGACCAGGCGCCGGTGAAACTTCCATTCAGGATAGTCGCCGGCAGCTTTGTTTGCGCTGTGACGTCGGTGAATTTGTTTGCGCTCTCTTGTTTGAGCAGACGAACGCCGCCAGCTCCGGCCAGGACCAAGTCTGTTTTGAAATCGTAATTGAAATCGAGCCCGACAACGCCTTCGGGTCCCGGCGGAACGTCTGCCACCCCACGCGGGCTGCCCGCGTGGGGACCCCGCGCTGATGACCCGCCCGGAAACGGATAGCTCATATTGCCGATGCGCACTTCTTTTTCATTAGCCAGCACAATAGCCGGTGCGCCTTCGCCGCTCAACGAAATCGCGCCGACCCAACTCCACTTGCCGGCCGGCGCATTTGGCACTGGCTCGGGTGAGAAGTTGATCGCAGTATCTGCAGGCGCAGAAGTGAATGTCGGTGCCTCCATCTTCAAGAAGTGAGTGAATGGTTGCGCCTCTTCACCTGGCGGTGGTTTGATGACCGATAGATCGTTGCGATATTCGGGGATGCGCACCAGCACGTTGCGGAGGAACGCGATCCGCGTTGCGGCCGCCCGAGGATCCGAACCAGATACCGCCGTTTGCAGGGCGCTCAGCTGTTGTTGCACTTCAGGGGGCCAACCCGCCGAGCGCTGTGTGATCTTCTCTACTGTTCGGCGCAACGTTTCGGAGTCGCCACGTTTGGCCGCGCTGCGTCCGAACTCGAGCAAGCCCGCCAGATTCTCAGGCTGAGCCTCCAATATCTTTTGCACCAGACGCTGATACTCCGCAGCGCTGTTCTCGTCGCCTTGTCGTTCAATCTCTTCAGCCAGTGCAAATGTGGCAAGCAGATTCTTTGGATTCAACTCGATTGCTTTGCGCAGGGCTGTGATTGCCTCGAGAGAGCGGCCTCGTCCTTTCTCAAGCAGGCCGATCAGGTAATAGATCTGATCGTTGTCAGGCTCGAGCGCACGGGCGCGCTCGAGCCGCTCTGATGCCGGATCAAAATTCCTTTGGCGCAACGCGAGTAGTCCCCAGTTGGCCCATCCCGCCGGTTCTGCAGGCACCAACTGTGTGACCTGTGCGAGCTCGCTGTCTGCACGCACATCATCGCCAACCTGTAACGCAGCGAGGCCGACGTAAAACGCCCGGACAACCTTTTCATATTCTTTGGAAGACTTCGCGGGCAATTGCTCGCCCGGGCGACAGGACGCACTCATGGAGAGAATCAGCCCCAGCAGCACCATCAGGGCTGTTAGGTTGTTGGCCGGCAATTTGATTCTCATCTCAGGTTTGCGTGATGCTGCGGCGGAACTTCTGCAAGGCCCCGGAGACCAGGGCGCCGAATGTTTCCTGCACGAGCAATTTTAGTTGGGCTTCAGTGCTGACCCTCATCCTGACGCCTTAACGCTGACGGGAGCAGCCGTTTGATCGGCTGTCGGCGATTCAGGACAACCTCTTAACTTTGGCTAAAACAAGGTGTCAATTCAGAAGTGAACGCAATGCTCGGGTTCCGATCCACAACAACTCTTGCAGCACTTGGCAGCAAGATAACATAACCAGAGGGCCTACCCTTTACACCTTTAGTGTGAGGACGCTCTCCAACTAAAGTATGATTGCCCCCCTGAATTAGAACAATTCAAACTGATCGACTACTAAGAAGACGTATTCATATCATCTCTCGGCTGGTGGGTTATAATAAGCCGCTCTAATCAACCAAAACACATTGAGGAGACCAAAATGTCAACGGAAGAAGTTTTGTTGAACCAGAAAACGATCCTCGCCAATCAGAAAACCATCATTGCCAACCAACAACGAATCGAAACAAACCAGGCAAAACTTGACGAGGCCCTGAGTAACCAGGCAACAATAGTTGCCAACCAACAAACTATTCTCTCAAATCAAGCAAAGCTCGATACTGTTATTTCCAACCAGGAACGAATACTGGCCAACCAGGCAGAGATACTTTCGCGATCAGCCGGCTGACCAACTCCGGACTAATCGAAGAAATCCGGAAAGAGCAAATAGGTTCTTCAAAATGACGCCGAATTCAAGTCCGCCGCTGCATATTGTTTCGAGAGACTTACCGAAGCGTCATTGATGTAGGAATCCTGGATCAAGCAATAGAAACCCAGTCCCATGAAACGCAATAGATTCTTTGTTGTCTACGCTCTCACGCTTGGCGCCTTAGTGCCGGCTGTCTTCCTGGCCAGGGAATCATTGGCCGACCGCCAGCCTCAAGCCGAGCCGTTCGCGATCTTGCGCGAGGGCGCCTATCGCGAGAACAATATCGGTGTCGCGCTGCTTGAGCAGTTCAAGTACAAGGAGGGAGCTGAGGCCTTCAAGCGTGCCCTGAAGATCGACTCAAAGCTTAGTCTCGCGCATATCAATCTCAGCATAGCGCTTTATAACGTACCCGATCTGCCAGCCGCTGAGCGTGAAGCCAAAGTCGCTCTCACGTTCGCGCCCAATGCGCCCCAGCCCTACTACGTCCTCGGCATGATCGCGAAGATAAACAAACCCCAGGAAGCTGTCACCGCATTTCAGCACGTCCTCGAAATTGATGCGAACGACGTGGGCGCCAACATCAACCTCGGCCAGATTTATGCTCAGCAAAAGAAGTTTTCGGAGGCGATTACCGCATTCCGGGCCGCGATTGCGGTCGAACCGTACAATGGATCGGCGCTTTATGGTTTGGGTCAGGCTCTGCTGCGGACGAACCAGCGTGATGAGGGGCTGGCGGTCACCCAACGCTTTAAGGAACTGCGGGAACGCGGGAGCGCAACGGGCATTGGGAATACTTATCTGGAGCAGGGGCGCTACGCGGAAGCGGTGGCCTCGACAGGCGCCGAAGCTGAGTTAGTCGATCGCACCACTCCGTCAGTCACGTTTACCGATGCCACCGCCGCCACCTTTTCGGGCTTGGCAGATTCCGCCGCGAGCGCTCCTTCGTCTCCAGTCTCACTGGCTATTTTTGGGCACCAGTTCAAATCCAACGAGCTGAACGATGCAACGCGTCGCGAGATCGCGACCGCGCTCGGAGGCAACGCAACATTGTTTGACTTTGACGGTGATGGCGATCTGGATCTCTTCTGGGTGACTGCAACCGGGCAGCACCTCTATCGCAACGACGGTGGCAGGTTCATCGAGGTCACAAGCCTATCCGGAGCCCTGGGCGCAAAGTTTAATAATGTACCTGTCGGCGCGGTAGCAGGTGATTTTGATAATGACGGCAAACCCGATCTATTTGTCATCCGTGATGGTAGCCTCTCGCTCTTTCACAACGATGGGAGCGGCAAGTTTTCTGATATGACGAGCGCGTCAGGAATTCCGGCCTATCCCTATCTCCCTTCAGCCGTCGCTTTCGTTGACATGGACCACGATGGTGATCTCGACGTCTTCGTTACAGGCCTTGCCGATCTCTCAAAGCCTCCCAAAGGCGGAGCGTCAGCGGTCTTCCCGGATGATTTCGCGGGCGCGCCAAACCTACTGTTGCGAAATGATGGGAACGGCAAGTTTACTGACGTGACCGCCGCCGCCAGGTTGAATAACGTGGGCCATGCAGTCGCTGTAGTGCCGACAGACTTTAACAACCGACGCGATATGGATCTCCTGGTGGTCAATTATGGTGGCGCTCCTGATCTCTTTAGCAATCAGCGCGACGGTACGTTTCGCAATGTCGCCAGAGACGTGGGGCTGGAGGCGAATGGCCACTGGACCTGCGTGGCCGCCGGCGACGTGAACAAAGATGGATTCACCGATTTCTTTTTTGGGCGTATCGACGGGCCTGGGCTGTTTGCTGTCAGCGACCGAAAGGAGAGGTTCAAAACTATTGCCGCGCCCGCAGGTACTGAAGCAGCTCGGACCGCCCAGTTCCTGGACTACGATAATGACGGCTTGCTCGATTGCGTGATCCTCACGGAGAAAGGTGTGCGCGTGTGGCGCAACATCGGATCAGGCTGGGTGGACACAAGCGATCGTGCCGTGGCGCGTGAGCTCGCAGTCGGAACGGCAGGGCTCGCCGCCGGACCTCTCTTTGCCGCAGGTGACATTGATAATGAAGGCGATACGGATATCATTGCCGGCTCATCCTCGGGCAGCTTGCGCGTCGGACGCAATGACGGTGGAAATGCCAATCACTCGCTGCACGTTAACCTGACCGGCAAGGTCAGTAATCGCAGCGGTGTCGGCGCGAAGATCGAAGCTCGCGCCGGAAGTCTGGTGCAGAAATTCGAGACTTCATCCGCCAGCCCCGCGGTTGCGCCTGCCGACGTCGTTTTCGGTCTGGGCAAACGCCTCACTGCAGACGCCGTGCGCGTGCTATGGCCTGCGGGAATCGTTCAGGCCGAGACTGAGATTGCCAAACCCGCTAACGGAACTGATCCACAGAAGTCTATCTCTTTCGTCACGCTCCGCGTCACCGAGCTTGATCGTAAAGCTTCATCGTGTCCATATCTTTATGCATGGAACGGCAATCGGTTTGAGTTCATCACAGACTTCATGGGCGGCGGCGAAATGGGTTATTTAGAGGAACCAGGGCGCCATAACACACCCGATCCGGATGAGTACGTGCGCATTCGCGCGGATCAGTTGAAAGAGCGCAACGGCCTTTACGAATTGCGCGTCACGAACGAATTGGAAGAGGCGCTGTTTGCCGACCGGTTCCAACTGATCGCCGTGGCGCATCCGCAAGATCTTGACGTCTATCCCAATGAAGGCATGACCGATCCGCCTCGTCCGTTTAAGCTTTACACAACGCGTGGCGCGCATCCGCCAATCACTGCAGTGGACGATCACGGCAACGATGTGCTCGCACGGATCTCACATATGGATCGGCAGTATCCGGATGATTTCCGTCGTGCTCGGATTCGGGGCTATGCTGATGAACATACGTTGACTATGAAGCTGGATAGTGGGGTCCCGGCGAAGGCACGCACTTTGTTACTGTTGACTGGTTGGACTGATTATGCGTGGTCGAGCGACAACGTCGCGGCATCGCAGAGCGGCTGGACGATGACTCTTCCCTCCCTGCAGGTGAAGGATGCGAGAGGAGCTTGGCGCACTGTTATCGAAGACATCGGTATCCCTGTCGGCCGCCCGCAAACCGTTACCGTCGATCTCACTGACAAGTTTCTCAGCAAAAGCCGGGAGATTCGCATTGTCACGAACATGCGCATCCTTTGGGACCAGATTCTGGTCGATACTTCGGCCGCTGATTTCCCGGTTCGGATGTCGCGACTCGATCCAACTCTCGCCACCCTGCGTTGGCGCGGCTACTCGCGCGAAGGCTCGAGCGATGGCCGCGAACCTTTTGGCTACGATTACGAATCGGTGTCCTTCGCTTCGCCCTGGAAGGTGATGCCGGGACGTTACACACGAGAGGGTGACGTACGCGAGTTGCTGCTCAAATCGGACGACATGTTCGTCATTTCTCGACCCGGCGATGAAATCAGTTTGTCGTTTGACGCCCGCAAGCTGCCGCGGTTACCCGCCGGCTGGACTCGCACTTTCCTGCTGTATGCTGATGGATTCAGCAAAGAGATGGACATCAATTCCGCGAGTCCCGATCAACTGTTGCCGCTTCCCTTCCATGGGATGAGTAAGTATCCGTATGCGGAGCCTGAGGCCTATCCCATGACCGCCGCGCAGCGCGCTTACATCGATCGATACAACACACGGATGGTCAAAGCAGAGGTCCCTTCGATCGATACCGTTCTGAGCAACAGCTCAGTTTTCACGAGCACATCGCAACGCTGAAACCACTGCCATTTTGCGCAACGACGGAAACAGTCATGGAACAGATTCGATATTCAGTGGCCGCTTGTCAGACAGACTTACCGAATCCGGTTGATCGCCGCGCAATGCGCGCAAACACTGACCGGATGTTGTCGATGATCGACTCGGCGGTCGCAGGCAGTGCTCCGTTCCTACCGGTTCGCCTCGTTGTCTTTCCGGAATTCGCACATGCCGCGCCTGTATTTCCCAGCGCTGCGGAGTTGATCGAAAAGCTTGCCGTAGAAATCCCCAACGAGCACACTGAGCGACTTTGGCAGAAGGGCCGCGAATATGACATCTACATTCAGAGCGGCTCGATCTTGGAAGTTGACACAAGGTGGCCGGGAGCAGTTTTCAATACGACGTGCCTTATTGGACCAGAGGGAATCCTGTACAAGTATCGAAAGGTTAACACGTGGATTCCCTACGAAGTTCATGCGAGTCCTCATGATCTGGACGGCTATGACGATCCTTTGTTTCCCGTTGCTGATACGCCAATTGGCCGCATTGGCTGCGCTATCTGTTACGACTGGCTATTCCCTGAGGCAATCCGTCAATTAGCCGCCAACGGAGCAGAGCTGCTGGTGCGCGTTTCCGCTTACATGGATCCCTGGGGCGCCACCGAACCGATGGACTGGTGGACCATTGTGAATCGTTGCCGCGCGCTGGAGAACACTGCCTACGTGGTTGCCGCCAATCAGGGTGCAAGTCTGAAACATTATCCACCTTACTCATGGCCGGGAGGCAGTCAGGTGATTGATTATGATGGACGCATCCTGGCGCAGGCCAGCCCCGGACCAGGCGAAAGGATTGTTGTAGCGCCAGTGGATATTTCCGCGCTGCGACACGAGCGCGCAATCCGTCGCGGCCATCACATGCTCGCGCACCTGCGTACGGAAGCTTACCCTGTCTATGCCGCACATCGTTATCCACCTATGACGACGGACGCCTCAGAAAAGCCGGGAATCTCTTACGAAGAAAACAATCGCCTGATTGATGAGTCAAAGCAGCAGATGGGAACTGATTTCATTTGCAAGTAAGCAAACAAAACTTTCAATCCAGGATCTATCTGGTAGTCCTTCTGTTATTGCTGATGTTGGTTCTTCCCTCCGGCCGGGTCGGCACGACGGCAATGATGATGCGCCGCACTGCCAGCGAGTTACCTGGTTATCAATACCCTTTTCAAAATCCGGAGCTTCCGATTAATGAGCGAGTCGCGAATATCCTTTCGCTGATGACGCTCGATGAAAAGATTACTTGTTTGGGAACGAACCCGAGTGTGCCGCGCCTGGGAATCAAAGGTAGCGGGCATGTGGAGGGGATTCATGGTCTAACGCCAGGCGGACCAGGCAAATGGGGACGCCCGGCAACGATTCCGACCACGACGTTTCCGCAAGGCATCGGCCTTGGCGAAACGTGGGATCCGGATATTCTGCGGCAAGCGGGAGCGATTGAAGGTTACGAAGCGCGGTACGTCTTTCAGAGTAGCAAATACCATCAGGGCGGAATCGTTATTCGCTCGCCTAATGCTGATTTGGGTCGCGATCCGCGTTGGGGCAGAACTGAAGAATGCTATGGAGAAGATGCCTATTTCAATGGCACGATGGTTGTCGCTTTTGTGAAGGGGCTGCAGGGCGACAACAAGCGATACTGGCAAGCAGCCGCACTCATGAAGCACTTCCTCGCTAACAGCAATGAGAATGACCGCGACAAAACGTCCTCCGATTTTGACGAGAGACTCTTTAGAGAGTACTACTCGCTGCCGTTCCGCATGGGCGTAATCGAAGGCGGATCGAGAGCTTTCATGGCCTCCTATAATGCGATGAATGGCGTACCGATGACCGTTAATCCGGTTTTGGAAAATGTGACCCGCAAAGAATGGGGCCAGGATGGCATCATCTGTACCGATGCCGGCGCAATGCGCAATCTTGTCACCTCCCACAAGTACTCTCCTGACTTTGATCACGCCGCTGCCTCGTCTGTGAAAGCCGGCATCGGCCAATTCCTGGACAAGTACCCCGATGCCGTGCGTGGTGCGTTGAAAAGAGGCCTCCTCACAGAAACCGAAATCGACGAAGCACTCAAAGGGAACTTCCGTGTGATGATTAAGCTCGGCTTACTTGATCCACCCTCGATGGTTCCCTACTCAACTATCGGCAGCGAGCCTGAAGATCCGTGGCTGACTGAAAAGCACAAAGCCGTTGCTCGTCTGGCAACTCAAGAGTCTATAGTGCTGTTGAAGAACTCGAAAAACCTCCTGCCCCTGGATAAGCGGGCGGTCAGGTCAATCGCTGTGATTGGCCCGCGCGCAAACGAAGTCCTACTGGATTGGTACAGCGGCACCCCTCCTTACAGAGTTACGCCGTTTGAAGGAATAAAGGACAGTGCCGGTCCAGGCGTGAATGTCAGCTTTGCAGCAAACAATGAGGATGAAGCTGCGGTAAAACTCGCGCGGACTTCTGACATCGCAATTGTCTGCGTCGGGAACCATCCCAACGGGGGCTTCGACAACGTCTGGGGCAAAGTCTCAACGCCGAGCGAAGGACGTGAGGCCGTCGACAGGCAATCGATCACGCTCGAACAGGAAGAACTGGTCAGGCAAGTCTACCAGGCTAATCCCCGAACCATCGTTGTGCTCATTTCAAGTTTTCCATATGCGATTAACTGGACTCAGGATAATGTACCGGCCATTCTCCACATGGCCCTCAACAGCCAGGAAGAAGGGCGCGCGCTGGCCGACGTGATATTTGGCGATTACAACCCGGCAGGACGACTGGTGCAGACCTGGCCCAGGTCACTGGATCAGCTACCGCCGATGATGGACTACGACATTCGTCACGGCAGAACTTACATGTACTTCAAAGGTGAACCTTTATACCCCTTCGGCTACGGTATGAGCTATACCACTTTTGGCTACACCAACCTGCGAGTGAGGGCGCCCTCATTTAGGGCCGGCAGTTCGATCCGGGTAAACGTCGATATCAGAAATACGGGAAGTCGGGCGGGCGAAGAAGTAGTTCAGTTGTATCTCAAATACTTGAACTCTTCCGTCATCAGGCCACTCAAGGCATTGCAGGGATTTAAGCGCATAGCGTTGCGACCTGGTGAAATCAAAACCGTAACGCTTGAACTAAAGCCGGAACAGCTTGCTTACTGGAACGTATCGCGGCATAAGTTCGTGGTAGAAAACGGTGCTGTTCAGCTGATGATCGGCAACTCTTCCGCAGATATTAAACTAACCAGGACCATAAAAGTTAAGTAGCGCTCCTACACGGCACGCCAGCCCTGAACCTGATCAACGAACGCGATAAAAATTCATAACCCCGGGACGACCTTGTTGCGTCGTTGCAGATTGGCTAGTTTCTCGCCCACGAAACTCGAATACGAGATTGGCGAGGCGCTTGTGAAAGATGGGAATTTAAGGTGCCGCCGCGCGAGCTCGCCACTGGGCTTCTATTGCCTGCATTGATTTCGCATCTGTAGCCGTAGGCTCGGCATCGAGATACTTACGAAGTTCGTCGGCCGCCTGCTGGTATTGGTGCTCGAGAGCGTATAGATTCGCCAGATAGATATGAGCACGCGATACTGGTTGAGTGGTGAAGCTCAGTGCCTTTTCCAGGGCCTGTCTAGCCGGTTCCCGCCGGTCCAACTCAAGATTCGCAATCCCCAGCAACAGATAAGTACTTGCGTTCTCCGGCTCGGCTGAGATGGCTTTCTCAAAGAGTTCAATGGCGCGGGCAAATTCTCTTTTTTCCAGCATACAGTAACCGAAACCTCTCAGTGCCGGTCCGTAATGAACGTTGATCTTCAGAGCACGGTCAAAATCCACCGCAGCTTCTTCCAGCTTGCGCTGAGAGATGTTTACATCACCGCGTGCAGAGAACGCCTGATAGTATTCGTGATAGAGCTCCACTGCCCGATTGAAACTCTCCAAAGCCTTGAGTGGTTCATCGTTGCCATTGAACTTCAAACCTTCGTTGAATGCCTTACGCGCCGCCTTGGGCACCTTTTGCTCGTTTTCATCCGCTCTGATGACACCAGGCTTCGAATCCTTTGTATGGACAGATCGGTCTCGGAGGAGGAGCTGGACCGTTAGGTTACCGTTCGCTGTGCGACTTGGGTTCGTTTGAACCACATCCGACATCAAATTTGGATCATAAGTACTAATAGCGCTGAGGGTGTATTGTCCCTCCGGCATCCCGGGAAACTCGAGCCTGCCGGAATCATTCGTAAATGCTTCACGGGGCACTCCGCTACTGGGCGTCAAGGTAACCAGGGCTCCGCCAGCTGGCCTACCACTCGGTAATGTGACCTGGACATAAATGGTAGCGAGCCTTATCGGCGTAGGTAAGGTCGACCCTCCAGGTTGGCCCTGGCAACTGACCCAGGCGGAGAGAGCGACCACAAGGATAGGCATGAGCCTCCTGGAAGCTTTGAAGAGGCATGGCTCTTCATTGCTAACCCTCGCTGCAAACCAGGCCTCTCTCCATGGGCCGCGCCGCATAATAGAGAAGAAGGATTCGCGGTTGTTGCTGTCGCTCATTGTGGCCCAAAACGGTTCTGGCGCGACGGGCTCACGAGTCCCCCGTCGCGCCAGAAGATAAATCGAGAGCGTGATGTTCTAAAAGTAGAACTTAAATGCCAACTCCACCCTGCGATGACCGTGTTTGCTGACCACTTTTCCGAAACTGGCCGCGGAAACTGGGTCAATGATGTAGCCCTTCGTCGGATCGCAGACCTGGTTGGCACCCACCGTGGCCTGGCCATTCGGGGTACTTGCAGGCAGATAGAAGCACGTTCCGGTTGCGGGATTGATGGTATTAAGAGTGTTTATCGTCAGGTTACCGCCGGTCGCGGCGCCAAGGTCGCCTAGATCCAGATTTGGAAATGCCTCGTTAAAGACATTAAAGAAACCGGCCCGGAACTGGAACTTCTTGCTCTCGCTGAAATTAAAGTTCTTGAAGAACGTAACATCCCAATTGTTGGTTGTTGGACTCCGCATATAAAACGGAGACTGGGTTGGTCCGTTGCCTCCAAACGCCGGCACGGCGATCGCCGCTATATCAAGGTATGCACTATTTACGGCACTGTTCCCAGTCACTGGGTTGCGCAAAATTATCGGCGCAATTCCCGAAGCCTGTCCGGTGTTTCCTCCAGCAATTACCGTATGCCCGAGATACGAGAACAGCGCGGAGGTACTCTGCGCAGCGCCGCCGAACCTAATTCGTATCGGCCTGCCACTTTGGAAGGTCGTAATCCCGGACATCTGCCAGCCGTTCAGAACTCCGCGCAAAAACCAGTTATCGAGCGAGCCATGGGCGACCTTTGGCAGATTGTAATTGTACGAGATATTGAAGATGTGGGTACGGTCATAGCTCAGGATACCGTAGCTATTCTTACCGTTAAGCGGGTCTATCGAAGCATCGCCGTCGCTTTCGTTCACCGCCGCCGTACCCAGCGCCTTCGAGAAGGTATAGGTCATGAAGTACTGCAAATTCTTGCCCAGCTGGCGGTTCAAGGTAACCTGCATCGAGTGATAGTTGGATGTACCAATGTACTCGTTGTACTTCACTGAACCCCAATCAGGAAAGGGTAAAAGTTGGGAGTTTAAAAAAGCGCTGTTAGCGCCAAGCGCCGCGCGCTGTAACGGATCTGCCGTATTCGCGTTACCCACCATACCCGTCGTATGCGGAAACACGAAATTGAAGCCGTAACTTTGCGGAAGGTGCCTGCCGAACGTGCCAACATAGGCAACCTCAAGCACATGCTGGAAAGGTAGCCGCCTCGCTACCGAGAGACTGGTGGTTACAACTCTGGGGATAATGTTGGTATCGGGGTCTGGATCCTGCGTGTAAACATTCGGACGCACAAGTGCCGAAGGATTAGTTATCGGGTTGTACTGCGCCAGGTTGTCGAGGGTAATTGGCTTCTGCCCGTTCCCCCACGAGTCGGAATGAGCAGTCAACAGATTTGGCGGTGACGTCAGGACACCGTACTGGTAGTTACCTTGAACGCGATTGTAAAACATTCCGCCGCCGCCTCGAATCACCGTGCTGCCGTCTTTGAACAAATCCCAGGCAACGTTAAGTCGAGGCGCAACAAGCAACGAGGGATTCTTTGCATAGATCCCCTTCGGAAGCGTGCCAGCCGCCTCTGTCAGAATACCGTTTGGCTTTGTCGGATCGTTATTGAGAAACGCTCCGGCTCCCCGCTTGTAAGCAGTGGTGCTAAACGCAACCCCCAAGCCAGTCTGCTCAGCGTTGTTGGTGTAATAAGATAAGCGCGCGCCAAGTTCCAGCGTTATATTAGACCGAAACTTCCAACTATCCTGCGCATAACCTTCAAAATTCCAGAACTTGAACCGACCATTCGGCACGTTAGTCGTCTGGTCGATGCCGTTGATGACGCCGCTGTACAAATTTGCGAAGGCGTTGCCGCTGGTGAAAACTGCACTACCGCCGCCATGATTATTTCCGCCGCCTTCGTATTCAATCTGACCCTCTGGTGTGCCGCTCAGATTCTGGAACTTGCCGGCTTTCTCAATCAGCCCGCCAACCTTAAATGTATGGTTGCCGCGGACCTTGGACAAGGTTTCCGATAGGGACTCACTGTCGTTAAAGGCGAAGAGAGGAATACCACCCGGTTCCCACACGTGGGCGTTAACATCCCAACTAATCAGGGCCAGCGGCGCATAAGGCGTTTGAGCCCTTGAGCCCCAGGGAAGCTGGAGATTCGACAGACCCAAAGCACTCTTACTAACCTTTGAGGGGTCCGAAAAATCATAATTGAGCTTAAGTTTGCTGGCGCTAACGACCAATTCGTTAGTCATAGTAGGGCTGAGGACACTGGTGATATTTGCCGCTGCAGAGCGACCTAGATTAGTGCCAACCAAATGGCTCGGCAACTCAAAAGTAGAAGGCCCCCACCAGATGCCGTAGGGAGAATCATCACTCTCGCTCTCCCGAGCGAGTCGCAAGTAGACGTTCGTATTGTCAGTGACCTTGTAGTCAAAACGCATCTTTAGATCGGAACGATTTTCCGGGGCGATAACCGAAGAGGCGTAGTTGCGACTGATCAGCGCTCCCGTTCCCGTGAAATTCGGAAGCGGGAACAGGTTCATCAACGCGGCGCCGAGCGGACTCCGGAAAGGGGTGAAATCACCGCCTGGCACCGGGGTGGCACAGTTCGCGTTCCAGGCTGTAGTCGCCGGGCAGAAAGTGTTACCCGCTCTGGAGGAGAGTGAATGGCTAAAATCCCCGTTACGCTCAGCCTGAGTAGGAACCGTCCCAAACTTCGTTCCGGGATCCCTGGTCTGACGCTGATACTCCAAACCCACAAAGAAGAAGAGATTGTCTTTAGCTTTCCAGTAAGGCTTGCCGCCCTCGCCGAAACGAGGCAAGGCGACCGGGCCGCCGATGTTACCACCCGGGTACTTGAAGCTGGTGTTGGGTTGTTTGTTCCCAGCGATGGTGTTTGATCGGTCGCTGGCCTGTAATCGCTGATCGATCGCTGGCCTGTAATCGCTTGGGACGAATGTAGTCGTACAACTCGCCGTGGTAATCCTTGCCCCCGCCTTTAGTGGTGGCAAACACTTGCACAGTGCTCGAACCGTACTCGGCGGCATAGTTGCTCGTCTTGACCGTCACCTCCTGGACCATGTCATTGTTAGCGGTGATGATGGTCCCGTTGTTCGACCCAATATCAATGACGCGCGAACCGTCGATACTGACGTTGTTATTTACTCCGCGAATACCATTGACGGTGTAGTTCGCGTTAGCGTTAGATCCGCCACCAAAACTATTGAACTCAAGATCGTTTGGGTCGGGGGCCACCACACCAGGCAGAATACGGAGAAGCTCCAAACTGCTGCGCCCGATGATCGAGAGGTTGTCGATCTGCTTGGCGGTAACGGTGTCCGACCGCTCCCCGGTATCTATCTTTATCGGCGCCGATTCTCCAGTCACCGTTACAGTCTCGGAAGGTGCACCTACCTCAAGCGTAACACTCAGATTTCGAGTGTCGCTGGGTGAAATCATAAACTCGCTCTGCTCAGACGCCTTGAACCCAACAGCTTCAACTCTGAGCCTATACGGCCCTGGCTCAACCGACGTGAAAACGTAGGCACCTTCGTCGTTGGTCTTTACTTCGCGCTCCGCACCGGTCCGGGTGCTGACTAGTTTCACTGAAGCATTCGGCACCAAGCCTCCAGTCGCGTCTTTAACGATGCCACGCAATGTGCCGCCACTGAGCCCTTGAGCCAATGCTCCAGGCGCTACACAAAGAAAAAGCAAAAGGCCTAACATCACAGAAAAGACGCGTATCCTCTCGCTTGACTTAACACTTCGGCGATCGTTCGTCTCAAATGAGAGCTTCGGTTGTCCTTTGAGAGACATGAGCATCCTCCAACAAGACCAGGAAAAGAGGTTGGTGTTTTGACCAGTTAAGATCAGTTTGCGAATTTGGATCAACACGGAAATCACGACCAGGCGCTCCCGATTGATCTACTACTGCAAAGCAGTTTGCCGACCGCCTTGCAGATACCCGCGTCAATCGATTACAAGAACTGCAATCTTGCGGCGCCCATCAGCTCCGCAACCGTAGCGCGAGAATCAGAACCAATTTTTTGCTGCCGAATGAAGGAAAAATCTTTGTTGCACGACCTAACAAAAGCGTTAATACTATGAGATCATACCGTGTGTCAAGCATTTTCTTTGACGGAAAAAGCTTTCTGGAAAAAGGGAACGTCAATGGAGCACGAATGCCTGGACGACTAGATTTGAAGATTCAATGGCAAAGCTACTTGCAAAAAATCTAACTCAACTGCGCTCATGAGGTTTGGGTTTTTCCCCGAAGTTGAGGCGACAAGGCGTGGAGGTTGTAATCCTATTTCAGCGGCGCCAGCACGAATTCCGGACCTGAGCTACTTGACTGAAGTGGTTGTACCAGTTCCTATGAAGACCTTTCTTATCGCATCGTTTTTCACAATTACCTTTCTGACCCTCGCAAGCGCAAATGAGAGTCAATCTCGAAGCGACCAAAAGGATTCAAAGTCCATCGATTTCGTCGACATCACCAACTCAGCAGGTATTAAGTGGGGAATCAAAACGCTGGCTCCAGGTGCCAGATACCTCATTGAGACGATGGGGGGAGGGGGAGGTTTCATTGACTACAACGGGGATGGGTTCCTCGATATTTATCTTGTTTGCTATTCGCAAACGCCGCAAGCTGATCGACAAAGCAGACTCAAGGACGTCCTTTATCGCAATAATGGTGATGGAACGTTCACTGACGTGACAGAAAATGCAGGCATCAATAATAGCATGTTAGGAATGGGCCTCGCGGTTGGGGATTACAACAATGATGGCTGGCCAGACATTTACATCACCGGTTATGGCGCAAGCAAACTATATGTAAACACTGGTAAGGGATCGTTTGCTGACGTAACCGCGCGCGCCGGGGTAGGAAATACGCAATGGGGCACCAGCGCTGCTTTTTTCGATTATGACAATGACGGCTACCTCGATCTGTTCGTTTGTAACTACCTGAAATTCGACCCAGACGGCAAATTGCCATGCCAGTTTTTTGAAGACCGGCCCTACTGCAACATCGGGCAATTCAAAGGCGCCTCCAGCGTGCTCTACCATAACAATCGTGATGGCATCTTTATGGACGTGAGTGAAAAGTCAGGCATTGGAAAAGCTAGTGGCAAGGCGCTGGGCGTAATCGCCTTTGATTATAACAACGACGGCCGGATCGATCTGTTTGTGGCGAACGATGCCGCACCCAACTTTCTCTTTCGCAACAACGTGAACGGCATTTTCTCGGAAGTCGCCCTCGAAGCGAACTGCGCTTTGGACCCGGACGGAAATTTTCGCGGCGGCATGGGCGTAGACGCCGAAGATATTGACGGCGATGGTTACCAGGATATTTTTGTCACAAACTTTTCGCAGCAGACGAACGCGTTTTGGCACAATAACGGGGACGGCACCTTTGATGAAACGACCAACGAATTAGGGCTGGGAAAGATCAGTTATGTAATGAGTGGGTTTGGAACTCGCTTCTTCGATTACAACAACGATGGTCTGGTTGATCTATTTGTTCTCAACGGGCATCCCTTTGAACCAATCAACAAAGTCTTTCCTGAAACCACCTATGCGGAGCCACCGTTCCTTTTTGAGAATACCGGCAAAGGGTTTCGCGAAGTCGCCGGGCTGCACGGAGCGCCATTGAAGAGATCTTATCTCGGACGTGGCCTGGCAGTCGGGGATATCGATAACGACGGCGATTCGGACTTGCTATTGCTGAACGCTGGTGAACCTCCGGTCCTGCTCCGTAACGACGGGGGAAACAGGAATCATTGGCTGGGCGTCAAGCTCGTTGGCACGAAAAGCAATCGCGACGGCATCGGAGCGAAGGTGACAATCAGCTCTGGAGGTAGGCAACGCTCCCAGGACCTGATCGGCGGGACCAGCTACTGCTCGGCATCCGACCAACGCCTGCTCTTTGGCCTGGGCGACAACGAGAAGATTGACGCGCTCACGGTCCACTGGTTGAGTGGCCAGGTCACGACCTCGAAAGAGATCGCAATCGATCGCTACCTCACGATCAGGGAGGACCCGACTTCACCAACACGGCGTTAGGCGAACGACTTGAACTGGATTATTGTGATTGAGTATTCCAAAGGATTGAAGCCGTGTTTGAGGTAATTCATCATGAGAAGTAGTGTCGTCCTATTTTTAGTTTTCTCTCTAATTATTGTTTCACTCGACAAAGCTCTTTGCCAAACACCTGGGAAGAAGGAACAGGATATCGAGAGAGTTGTCGTAGGCACTAACGAAGTTGTGCTGGACGCCGTCGTTAAAGACAAGAAAGGACGGGTGATAAAGGATCTTACGGCCGCTGATTTTGAAGTGTCCGAAGATGGTGTCCGTCAGGAAGTCCGATCCTTTCGCCTAATCATGCGCGAACCGGTAAATGGGCCAAACGCGGATCTCGGGTCAGACAACTCTAAGCCGGGAGCCAGGAAGAACCCTCCAGACGAAAGCACGACGACACCAGTCTCTTCGCGACCCGCGACGTTGCTCAAAGGCTCAACCCACTTCGGCGCGCTGGCCCTCGTATTCGACCGCCTCTCTCCTAATGCACGATCCATTGCGCGTCAGGCTTCACAAAGCTATGTCGATAGCATGCGAGGGGATGATTTCATTGGTGTTTTCGGCATCGATCTTTCGTTGCGAGTGTTGCAACGTTTTACAAACGACGGGAATAAAATAAAGGCGGCGGTTGAGAAGGGCCTTTCGCATAGTTCGTCTAACTACGCGTCCGCAATCGACCAGATTTCCGATTTGCAGAATCAGCAAGCCGGGCTACAGAGTCAGGTTGATACAGGCACACAAGGCGCGGGCGCAGGTAATGATCCTGCGGCCGCCATGGGCTCCGCGGCAGCACAACAACAATTCAACGCCATGACTCTAGACATTGCCCAGGGATTTGAACGCATGGAGCACAACCAGCAAGGCAACGCCACTATCGATGGCTTGCTCGCAATCATTGACGGTATGAAGAGCCTTCCCGGCCGCAAAGCGATGATCTTCTTTTCTGAAGGGATTACGTTGCCGACGAACGTGATGAGTCATTTTCGTTCCGTTATCAGCAGCGCCAATCGCGCCAACGTGAGCATCTATGCCGTAGATGCCGCCGGTCTGCGTGCTGAAAGCTCTGATTCGCAGGCGGGCAGAGCGATGACCAGGCTGGGCCAGGCGCGCGCTCGCATTGCGAGCAGTCAAAGCGATCCTTTCGGCTCCATGATGCAAGACCTCGAGCGCAATGAAGATCTGATGCGTTCAAATCCCGAAAGCGCCCTGGGCGATCTCGCGCGCGAAACTGGCGGCGCCTTGATCGCCAATACCAACAATCCTGGCCCACGACTCCGCCAAGTTGATGAAGACCTCCATTCCTACTACATTCTTAGCTACACTCCGACGAACTCCAACTATGATGGCCGCTTCCGTCAGATCAGCGTCAAAGTAAACCGCCCAGGCATCGACGTGCAAACGCGCAAAGGCTACTACGCCCTCAATAGCACTTACGGCACGCCAGTGCTGGATTACGAAGCACCTGCATTGGCTATATTATCGGGTGCGCCGCGACCCAACTCGTTCAACAGTCGTGCAGCTGCCTTCAGCTTTCCAGAGTCAAGCCAACCAGGTCTCGTGCCGGTGGTTGTCGAAGTACTTCCCAACGCTGTCAACTATGCCGTTGACAATCGTAAGAAGATCTTCATCGCAGACTTTTCCTTTGTAGTAATTATCAAGGACAGCTCCCAGCGCATCGTCAGAAAACTCAGCAATCAAGAGGTGATAAGGGGACCGCTCGAGAAGCTGGCAAAGGCCAAAAACGGCGGCATGCTGTTCTACCGCGAGACCAACCTCGATCCGGGACACTATACGATTGCCGCCGTTGTTTACGACAACATAACGCACCAGTCGAGTACGAACACCGGCACGGTGATCGTTCCTCCTGCCGATCAGACCGCCCTGCGTTTGAGCAATATCGTAATCATCAAAAAAGTCGAACGCCCAACGGCAGGACAACAGGCTTTGCGGACGTTTCAGTTCGGCGATATGCTCGTCTATCCGAATTTGGGAGAAGACGTCAGCAAGGCGGCCGGAAACCAGTTGACCCTCTTTGTGACGGTCTATACAGCGAAGGGGGACACCAGGGCGCCGCAGCTGAGCCTGGAGATTGCCCGCGCCGGTCGCGCGGTGGGCCACCTCTCTTACAATTTGCATGCACCCGATCAAACAGGCCGCATTCAATACCTAAGCGTTATTTCCCTGGATAAGTTTCAGCCGGGCGATTATGAGGTTAAGCTCGCGGTGCGGGCTGGAGCACAAATGGCGGCGCAATCCGAACGTATTCGAGTGACGCCGTAATTATTCAGGAGGCAATTCAAAATGTCTAAAGGCATCGTCGTCGTTCTGCTCTTGGTCCTAATTAAGCCGCTTTCAATCCTGGGGCAGACACCTTCCACGCCGCAAGGCGAAGACAAAGTCGTTACCGCTACTACCGAAGTGATCTTCGACGTCGTTGTAAAGGACAAGAAGGGGCGCCCAGTAAAGGACTTTCAGGCCCCGGATTTTCAAATCACTGAAGATGGCGTGCCGCAAGAGGTGAAATCGTTTCGGCTGGTTACTGGAGACACGCCGGATTCGGCATCGAACCCAATCAAGAGCCCGGCCGGCGGTCCAAAAGCGACGGCTCGCGTCCTGGAAGCTTTCAACGCCGGCAGAATTGGCACCGTCGCGCTCGTGTTCGATCGGCTGTCGACTGACTCGCGGACGCGCGCGCACGATGCGGCGATCGCTTACCTGGGTAACGGCTTGGACCAAAGCGATTTCGTCGGCGTTTTCGGCATCGACTTTGCGCTGACCGTTTTTCAGACCTTCACCAACGATCAAAAGCTCATCAGACCAGCGATCGACAGGGCCGGCTCAAGTGCCTCTTCACCAGGCGTCGCCAACCAATCTCAAATTACGGAGATGTTGGAGCGAAACAACTCGCTTACCCAACAACTTTCACAAGCCGAGGCAAACGCGGCCACGAGCCAAAGCATAGGCAACATTGCTTCCCTCGCTTTGGACAAAGCCTTGAATGGCGTCTCGCTGCGCGCCGCCGAAGGCTTCGAGCGGATGGAGCAGACCGAAAAGGGCCAGGCGACGACTGACGGCCTCTTATCAATCGTGGCTGCGATGGGTGCCCTGCCCGGTCGTAAGGCAATAATTTTCTTTTCAGAGGGAGTATCGATTCCCACTGCCGTGTCAGCCAATTTCCGGACTGTGATCAGCAATGCCAACCGCGCCAACGTCAGCATCTACGCCGTAGATGCGATAGGCTTGCGCGCCAAGAGCGCCGACGTTGAATCCGGGAGAGCGATGACGGCGCTGGGACAACAGCGTGCGGCGCAAGCCTCCAGCGGAAACGATTCCTTCAGCTCGATGATGAGAGATTCAGAGCGCAATGAACAGTTGGTCCGGAACAATCCTGAAGGCGTGCTGGGCCAATTGGCAAATGAAACCGGTGGCCTGCTGGTAAGCGGCACAAACAATCCGGGCCCACGTCTGCGGCAGGTTAATGATGATTTGCACTCTTACTATGTTCTGACTTACACGCCGAAGAATTCCGACTACGACGGCAATTTTCGCCAGATCGGCGTCAAGGTCAAACGATCGGGCGTAGACGTACAAGCCCGCAAGGGCTATTACGCTGTGGGCGCGACATACGATACTCCGGTAATGTCGTTCGAAGCGCCGGCGCTGGCGGTCCTCGGCGGCAAGTCACAAGCGAACGCCTTCTCGACGAAGGCAGGTGCTTTCAGCTTTCCCGAAGCGAAGAAACCCGGCCTGGTACCGATAGTAGTTGAAGTACCCGTGAGCTCGATTAACTTCGTGGGCGATACAGAGAAGAAGATTTATCACACCGACTTTGCTGTCGTCGTGGTGATCAAAGACGAGTTCCAACGCCCGGTAAGGAAACTTAGCAGGCAGTACCTGTTGAGCGGACCACTCGATCAGATCGAGGCGGCGAAGCGTAGCAACATTCTTTTTTATCGTGAGACCGATCTGGAACCGGGCCAGTACTCGGTGGATTCAATCGCCTATGACGCAACGAACAAACAGGCCAGCATCAGTCATCATCCGCTGGTTGTGCCTGACAGCGATCCAGCAAGGTTACGGATCAGCAATCTCGTCGTGATCGCCCGGGCACAAAAGGTTGCGGCCGCGGAGTCGCAAGCAAACCCGTTTCACGTGGGTGAGTTGATGCTCTACCCCAACCTGGGCGAGCCGCTGCATAAAGCGGGTAGCAAGGGCTTGAGTATGTTCATCACGATTTATCCACCCAAGGGCATGACGGCGTCGCCGAAGATGAGTATTGAACTGGCTCAAGCGGGCCAGGCCCTGGGCCAGTTGCCAGTACAATTGCCCGCCCCGGATCAAAACGGCCGGATTCAATATACGGGCACTATTCCCCTCGACGCTTTTCCGCCAGGCGAATATGAGTTGAAGGCGACGGTTAGCGATGGCGTAACTAAAGCTATGCGCTCAGAGCGGTTCACGGTTCAGCCTTGAGAATCGCCAGACGAGCCATCGAGCAAATCAGATGACAAGGAGGTAACGCTCTTTTTGACCGCCTATGCGCCCGGTGACGCTTTGGCTACGAAGCTGAGTCTGGAAATCGCGCAAAACGGTCGCACCCTGGGGCCCAACTCTCATACGATCTGCGACCAGCGGATCAAATGGGGCGCATTCAATACGCCAGCGCAATTCCACTCGAAAAGTTTCAACCTGGCAACAACGAATTGAAAGTCACCGTGCAAAACGCGAAGACTAGTGCAGTGGATTCTACTCGTTTCACAATCAGCCCTTGAATAGATCTATAAACTGGAGATCGAAGCCACTCGCGAGCTTTAGTTTGGAAACGGTTCGCCTAGTTTGGAAACGGTTCGCCTTCTCGCACGATCCTGATGCGGTGATCGGTGAATTGGAAATGAGTCCCAGGCACCTCGATTTTTGGCATGTGGCACGAAACACATAAGCGCTGAGCCACCGGACAGGCCTTGTCAGTGTGACTTCCCTTCTCTTCCGCTTTGGCTACATACGTGGACATCAAGCTTGCGCCTGAGCGGTGACAGGCCAGACATTTAGGATCGTAGAAGGCCGGATCCTGAACCGGATCTTCATGCGGATTGTGACAGGCGGTACAACGGAGACGGTCATCATCCGGATCGTGGCCGCGACTGGTGAACAGACGATAGGGTTGAAAGCGTACTCTGATTAGTCCCTGGAACTGATTGTTTGTCAGCACCTGCTCCGCACTATGGTGACACGAGCCGCAGAATTCCTGCGCCAACTCTTCAGCTTCCAGTTTTCCGGGGTTGAAGATGTGTTTATCGTTGAATCTCTTTGCTTCCATTGCCGCAATGTGATCGCGACCTGGGCCATGGCAGGCCTCGCAAGTTATACCGGGAATCAGGCGGTCGAGTCGCAATTCGAGGCCATTGATTGCTGCGGTTGAATGGCAGGAGAAACACTCGCGAGTCTCACCGACTTTTATCGCCCGTCCCACGGCGTCATCGAGTGACGACGGCAGCGTGAGCTGGTAACCCATGGTCCAATCCAGTCCCTTCAGATCTTTGTAGAAACTGACACGACTTTCATGCAGTTCGCCATTGTGCCGGAAGATGTAGGTCTGGCCGGCTTTGCCTTGGCCAAATGAATAGAGGATCGGTTCGGAGAAAGTGTGAGTGCCGTCTGTAATCGTGTACAGACTTTGGTCTCCCTTCCGCGTTATCTCATACGAGTATGCGCCGCTGCGAAAAGTTAGTCGGGGATTAGCCCGCAAGACAGCACTGGTAGCAGCGGGCTCCATAGCCCGGCCCATTGCGGTCAGGCGCTGGCCTATCTCAGTCTTGTGGCACTTTGCGCAAGCCTTTGGGCCGGCGTAGGTTGCGTCTTTCTGGTTGGGACGCCAGGGAGTCGCGGTCAGCCGACCACCGCTGCTCATGACTGGGCCCTGGGCACTGGACTTCAGTGGGCCAAAAGTCCAGAGGGTCGCCGCGAACGCCGCTACAAAGAGAATGATGACCGGTTGCTTCAATTCGGAAACTGCTCGCCCACTTTGGCAATTCTGATACGGTGATCGGTGAACTTGAAATGCGAGCTGGGAAACTCGACCTTGGGCATGTGACAGGAGACGCACCGGCTCTGAGCGACCGGGCAGGCTTTGTCCGTGCGGCCTTCCTTTTCTTCAGTTTTCGCAACGGCAGGCGACTTCAAGCTCGCAAACGACTGGTGGCAAGCGAAGCATTTCGCGTCGTAAAATGCTTCGTCCGTGGAAGGGTTCTCGTGTGGATTATGACAAGCTGTGCAGGTTAGTCGCATGTCGGCCGGATCGTGGGCACGGCTCGTGAACATGCGATAGGGCTGAAACCGGACGGTGATCAATCCGCGAAGCAGCTTGTTTGAGATCACTTGCTCGGCACTGCGATGGCAGGAGCCGCAGAACTCCTGTGAGAGTTCGTCAGCGCTCATCATGCCGGGATTGAAAATGCGTTTGTCCTTAAACTGCTTTGCTTCCATCGCGGCCACATGCTCCGCGCCTGGTCCATGACACGCTTCACAGGTTACTCCGGGCACCAGCCGATCCAACTGCAACTGATTTCCGTAGGTGGCGGCGGTGCTGTGACAAGAAAAGCAATTGCGTGCCTCGTCCATGCTGATCCTTCGGCCCGCAGCCACCTCAAGGGATGGCGGTGTGTCGCGCGGATAGCCGATGGTGACATCCAGAGCCTGAATGTCCTTGTAGAAACTGAGGCGGCTTTCGTAGAACGAGCCATCATGCCGGAA